>ENA-ORCV01000766-ORCV01000766.1-marine-metagenome-genome-assembly--contig:-NODE-766-length-15429-cov-2.769151_pt1 | contig 15429 bp, 13 predicted proteins | sample MGYA00237779_ERZ508509 | MGnify/ENA primary metagenome ERZ508509 (study PRJEB26180, sample SAMN06268772) | marine metagenome | isolation source: Bioluminescent Bay, La Paraguera, Puerto Rico | place... | reverse complement strand
GCCGAGGCCAACGAGGCCGCGTTCAAGCTGGCGCGTCGCTGGGGGCACAATACCGGCGGGGCGCAGAAGCATCAGATTATCGCCTGTACCAACAGTTTCCACGGGCGCTCGCTGTTTACCGTCAGCGTCGGTGGCCAGCCCAAGTACTCCGAAGGTTTCGGGCCTGCGATGGGTGGCATCATCCATGTGCCGTATCAGGACATTGCGGTGCTGGAAGCCGCCATGTCTGATGCGACCTGCGCCGTGGTGCTTGAGCCGGTGCAGGGCGAGGGTGGCTTCTATCCGGCGCCCACCGCTTGGCTTCGGCGGCTGCGCGAGATCTGCGACGAGCATGGCATCGTGCTGATCGCCGACGAGGTGGTGACCGGCTTTGGCCGTCTTGGCACCATGTTCGGCTCGGAGCATTATGGGCTCAAGCCCGATCTCATCACCATCGCCAAGGGCCTGACCTCGGCCTATGCGCCGCTTTCGGGCAGCATCGTCAGCGACAGGATGTGGAAGGTGCTGGAGCAGGGGACCGACGAGAACGGCCCCATAGGGCACGGCTGGACCTATTCGGCGCATCCCATCGGCGCGGCGGCGGGGGTGGCAAACCTCAAGCTGCTGGATGACCTGAACCTGATCGCCAACAATCGCGAGGTCGGCGGCTATCTCAACCGCACCATGGCCGAGGCGCTTGGGCGTCATCCCAACGTGGGCGAGGTGCGCGGCGAGGGGATGCTCTGCGCCGTGGAATTCGTCAAGGACAAGGGCAGCCGCACCTTCTTCGATCCCGCCGACAAGGTGGGCCCGCGCATCGCCTCGGCGCTGGCCGGGCATCACGTCATCGCGCGGGCGATGCCGCAGGGCGACATCCTCGGATTCGCGCCCCCCTTCTGCCTGACCCGTGCCGAGGCCGACGAAGTGGTGGACAAGACCGCGCAGGCCGTGAAATCCGTGCTTGGCTGAGGCGGATCGCGCCTCTTCGGCCGTCGGCGACGGTGCTGACGGCCGGTTTTTCAAGCGCAAAGCACAGGAAATCGGACTGAATTTGATGATCTCGCAGCCAATCTGACCTGCGACACGGGGAATCTGCCAAAATCACCATGTGCTCACTTGCATCGTTTGAAATTTGACGTTTTAGTCTGTGCCGAACGTGGAAAAATTCACGACGCATAAACAACAGGGAGCCTGCATTGGCCGATACCGCAAACAACGACGCGTTCGTTGCGTTTGAACGTGTGCAGAAGAGTTACGATGGCGAAACGCTCGTCGTGAAAGACCTCAACCTGTCGATGCCCAAGGGCGAGTTTCTGACGATGCTCGGGCCGTCGGGATCGGGCAAGACCACCTGCCTGATGATGCTCGCGGGGTTCGAGACCGCGACCCATGGCGAGATCAAGCTCGACGGTGTCAGCATCAACAACATCCCGCCGCACAAGCGCGGCATCGGGATGGTCTTTCAGAACTATGCGCTGTTCCCCCACATGACCATCGCCGAGAACCTCAGCTTTCCGCTCGAGGTGCGCAAGATCGGCAAGTCCGACCGCGAGGCCAAGATCAAGCGGGCGCTGGAAATGGTCGAGATGGGCAATTTCGGCGGGCGTCGCCCGGCGCAGCTTTCGGGCGGCCAGCAGCAGCGCGTGGCTCTGGCGCGCGCGCTGGTGTTCGAGCCGGAACTGGTGCTGATGGACGAGCCGCTCGGCGCGCTCGACAAGCAGCTGCGCGAGAAGATGCAGTTCGAGATCACGCATCTGGCGCACGAGCTGGGCATCACCGTGGTCTACGTGACCCACGACCAGACCGAGGCGCTGACCATGTCGGACCGGGTCGCGGTGTTCAACGACGGCAGGATTCAGCAGATCGCGCCACCGGACGAGCTTTACGAAAGCCCGCAGAACAGTTTCGTCGCGCAGTTCATCGGCGAGAACAACACGCTCGAGGGCACGGTCAAGGAAATCAAGGACGGGGTCGCGCTGGTGCAGCTCGACGATGGCGGGCTGATCGACGCCAAGCCGGTGAACGTGGAAAAGCCGGGCGACCGCACGCTGATCTCGATCCGCCCCGAGCGGGTCGAGTTCAACCGTGACCGTCTCAGCCCCGATGCCCACACGCTCAAGGCCGAAGTCGCCGAATTCATCTACATGGGCGATATCTTCCGCACCCGGCTCAAGGTCGCGGGCAAGGATGATTTCATCATCAAGACCCGCAACGCCCCCGATCAGCGCCGCCTGCAGCCGGGCGAGCAGATCGAGATCGGCTGGCTGCCCGACGATTGCCGCGCGCTCGACGCGATGTAAGTCTATCCGAATTCGCGCCGGCGGACCGCGCCGGCGCGGGTCGAGAGAGGCCCCGGATGTTTCCACCCGTGACACGGGGCCCAGTCACCAAAAACGGGACCAAACTGGGAGTATGTTCATGAAACTCACGAAAACCCTGCTTGCGACGACGGCCCTGACCGTTGCTGCGGGCGCGTCCGCAACCGCACAGGACATGGCCGACAGCATGACGCTCGTGTCCTGGGGCGGTGCCTACCAGGACAGCCAGCAGAAAGCCTATGTCGAGCCCTATCTCGAGATGAACCCCGGCGTCACCGCCACCTGGGACGAAAGCTCTGCCGAGGCCGTGGCCAAGCTGCGCGCCATGAACGAGGCGGGCAACGTGACCTGGGACCTGGTCGACGTGGTGGCCTCGGACGCGATGCGCCTGTGTGACGAGGGCCTCGCCATGGAGCTCGATCACGACGAGGTTCTGGCCGCCGCCCCCGACGGCACCTCGGCCAGCGACGATTTCGGCGACCTGATCGTCAGCGATTGCTTCGTGCCGCAGATCGTCTACTCGACCACCTTCGGCTATCGCACCGACATGGTGCCCGAGGGCGTCGAGCCCCCGAGCAGCGTCTGCGACGTGTTCGACCTCGAGACCTATCCGGGCAAGCGCTCGCTCCAGAAGCGCCCGATCGACAACATGGAATGGGCGCTCTACTGCGACGGCGTGGCCAAGGACGAGATCTACGACGTGCTGGGCACCGACGAGGGCGTGGACCGCGCGCTCGCCAAGCTCGACACGATCAAGGACCAGGTCGTGTGGTGGTCCGCTGGCGCGGAAACCCCGCAGCTTCTGGCCGATGGCGAGGTCTTCATGGGCTCGACCTTCAACGGCCGTCTGTTCTCGGCCATCGCCGAGCAGGATCAGCCGATCGGCATGATGTGGGACATGCAGTCCTTCGACCTCGACGGCTGGATCGTTCCCGCCGGTCTGCCCGAGGATCGTCTGGCCCGCGTCATGGACTTCCTGAAGTTCGCGACCGACACGCAGCGCCTCGCCGATCAGGCGGCGTATATCTCCTATGGCCCGGCGCGCGATTCCTCGGCGCCGCTGGTGGGCAAGCATGCGGAACTGGGCATCGACATGGCCCCGCACATGCCGACCGACCCGGCCAACGCGACCAACGTCCACATCTACGACTACGAGTGGTGGGCGGATAACCGCGACGATCTGGACGCCAAGTTCCAGGCGTGGCTGGCACGCTGAGCGCCGCGACACGATCCGGAGGGGGCCCGCGCGGCCCCCTTCGACACCTGACCACCGGGCACAAGACCCGGACCAGAACAATCAGATTTGTCCGACGGGGATGACATGAGCGATACCACAGACACCGGCCCGGTGCTTGCCGCCGACGGCACACCGCTGAAGCGCAGCCTCAGGCGCGCGCTGCGCGCACAGAAATTGCGCGCGCTCGCCCTGATCGCGCCCTTGCTGATCTTCGTGCTGGTGGCCTTCATCGCCCCCATCGCCGACATGCTGTTCCGCTCGGTCGAAAACCAGATCGTCGGCAACACCATCCCGATGACGGTCGAGGAATTGCGCGACTGGGACGGGCAGGACGTTCCCGACGAACAGGTCTTTCGCGCCATGTATTTCGACCTGTTCCTCGCCTCCGAGGCCAAGGAACACACCAAGCTGGGCAGCCGCCTGAACTACGAGGAAAGCGGCGTCTCGTCGCTGTTCCGCACCACGGGCCGCGATGTCGACGACATGGGCGAGGTCTTTCAGGAGGCCTTCGAAGAGATCAGCCCCGAGTTCGAGGAGGCGCAATTCTGGTATGACACGATGTCGGGCGGCGCCGGGGCCGAGGGCAACGAGCGCCTGATGTCGAACCAGATCGGCCGTCTTGAACAGCTTGAGGCAAGCAACTTCAGCGGCGATGCGGGATTTGTGCCCGGTGCCGCGATTTCCGATATCCTGCCCAACACCGCGCGCGCCTACGCCGCCTTCGCCGCCTTCACGCATTTTGTCGACGAGGATGTCGTCGCCGAGGAAGAGCCGTGGGAGGCGGTCTATGCCGCGCTCGCGCTCGATCTCGAGGATCCGGGCACGGCGGCGGCGCTCGCCGCCTATGACGGACCCGGCGCCGAATTGCTGCGCCAGGCCGCCGCGGCCGATCTGCCGCCGGTCGAGATGAAGGCGGCCTTCATCGAGTCCAACAAGGACTGGAACCGCATCGAATACTGGGAGGTGATCCACACCTATTCGCCGCCCTACACCACCGGCTATTTCCTCAACGCCGTGGACATGGAAAAGACCACCGAGGGCATCGCCCTGCGCAGCGAGGACGAGCGCATCTACGGCATCCTGTTCAAGCGCACCATGTTCATGTCGCTGGTCATCACCTTCAGCTGCATCGCGCTCGGCTATCCCATCGCCTGGATTCTCGCGAACCTGCCCGCGCGCACCGCCAACCTGCTGATGATCCTCGTGCTCCTGCCGTTCTGGACATCGCTTCTGGTGCGCACCTCGGCGTGGAAGGTGATGCTCCAGCAACAGGGGGTGATCAACGACACGCTCGTGTGGCTGGGCCTTGTCGCCGATGAAAGCCGTCTGGTGATGATCAACAACCAGTTCGGCACCATCGTCGCGATGACGCATATCCTGCTGCCCTTCATGATCCTGCCGATGTATTCGGTGATGCAGACCATCCCGCCCAGCTATCTGCGCGCGGCGAAATCGCTGGGGGCCACCAACTGGACGGCGTTCTGGCGGGTCTATTTCCCGCAATCGGTGCCCGGCATCGGCGCGGGCTCGATCCTCGTCTTCATCCTCGCCATCGGCTACTACATCACGCCCGAGATCGTCGGCGGCACCACCGGCACCTTCATCTCGAACCGGATCGCCTATCACATCTCCTCGTCCCTGAACTGGGGTCTCGCGGCGGCGCTCGGCTCGATCCTGCTCGCCGTGGTGCTGATCCTCTACTGGGCCTATGACAAGATTGTCGGCATCGACAACGTGAAGCTGGGGGGCTGAGCCATGAGCGCGATGACACTCACTCCGATCGAGAAGAAACCGCTCTCCTTCGCCCTGCCGGTGATCGGCGCGGCGGGCGGGTTTGCCGGGCTCTTCGTGGGCACGGCACATGGCTCCGGCCTGATGGGCGTCGTGATCGGGGCCGTCGCCCTGATGGCGCTCGGCTTCGTCGCCCTGCAGGTGCTCGGGCTGGACATGGAAAAGCCCGTCCGCTGGGGCATCCTCGCCCTCTTCACCGTGGCGGGCGTGCTGCTGGCGGGCGTTCCGGGCTTTGTGCTCGGGGTGCTGTTCGGCTGGTTCTTCTCGTGGTTCATCTACTGGATCGGCGAGGGTCGCTATCGCGCCAACCTCGCCCCCTACCTGACCGGCGGTCAGGTGTTGTGGCACTACGCGTTCCGGGTGATCTGCGGCGCGATCTTCATCTTCCTGATCACTCCCATCCTCGTGGTCATGCCGCTCAGCTTCAACGCCGAGAACTTCTTTACCTTCACCCCGGAAATGCTCCGCTTCGACCCGGACGGCTACAGCCTCAAGCATTACCGCGACTTCTTCACCTCGAGCGGCTGGCAGCAGGCCCTGGCCAACTCGCTGGCCATCGCGCCGGTGGCGACGCTGCTGTCGGTCAGCTTCGGCACGCTCGCGGCCATCGGGCTCAGCTCCGAACACGTGCCGTTCCGCCGGGCGATCATGGCGATCCTGATTTCGCCGATGATCGTGCCGCTGATCATCTCGGCGGCGGGGATGTATTTCTTCTACAGCCGCATCGGCCTTCAGGGCACCTATTTCGGCGTGGTGCTGGCGCATGCCGCCCTCGGCATCCCCTTCGTGATCATCACCGTGACGGCGACGCTTGTGGGCTTCGACCGCTCGCTCACCCGCGCCGCGGCCAATATGGGCGCGGACCCGGTGACCACCTTCTTCCGGGTGCAGATGCCGCTCATCCTGCCCGGCGTGATCTCGGGCGGGCTCTTCGCCTTCATCACCTCGTTTGACGAGGTTGTCGTGGTGCTCTTCGTCGGCTCGGCCAATCAGCAGACCCTGCCGTGGCGGATGTTCACCGGCCTGCGCGAGCAGATCAGCCCGACCATCCTCGCGGTGGCGACGATCCTCGTGGTGATCTCGATCATCCTTCTGGCGACGCTCGAAATGCTGCGCCGCCGGTCCGAGCGTCTGCGCGGGATGAGCCCGGGCTAGAACGCCCTGCGATACACAAGGTAAAGGCCCGGCGCATGACGTTGCGTCGGGCTTTTGCGTTCCGGGGCGTTCGGCATAGGCTCGAGCGCGGGAGGAACGGGCATGCGCTACGACTACGTCATCGTTGGCGGCGGCTCTGCGGGCTGCGTCATGGCGGCACGGCTGAGCGAGGATCCCTCCGTGACGGTCTGCCTGATCGAGGCGGGCGGCTCGGGCCGTGACATCCTCATACGCGCGCCCGCGCTGGTGGCAGCGATGGTGTCGGGGCGACCCAAGCTCAACAACTGGGCGCTGCAAACGGTGCCGCAGCCGGGGCTGAACGGGCGGCGGGGCTATCAGCCACGCGGCCGCACCCTCGGCGGATCGAGCGCGATCAACGCCATGCTCTACGTGCGCGGCCACCCGCGCGATTACGACGAATGGGCGGATCTCGGTTGTGATGGATGGGACTGGGATAGCGTCCTGCCCTGGTTCCGCCGGGCCGAAGGCAACGCCACGTTGCACGATCCCCTGCACGGGCAGCACGGCCCGCTCAAGGTCCGCGATCAGGACTCGCCGCGCGCCATTTCCCACGCCTTCATCGACGCCTGCGAAGCCACGCAAATCCGCCGCAACCCCGATTTCAACGGAGCGCGACAGGAGGGGGCCGGACTCTACCAGGTGACGCAATTCGCCGATGGCCCGCATCGGGGCGAGCGCTGCTCCGCCGCCGCCGCCTATCTCTTTCCCGCCATGCGGCGCGCGAACCTGACGGTGATCCGCAAAGCCATGGCCGAGCGCATCCTCTTCGACGAGGGCCGCGCCACCGGCCTGCGCTATCGCCACAAGGGCCGGGTGCGGCACGCCGAGGCCGCGCGCGAGGTGATCCTCGCGGCGGGCGCCTTCGGCTCGCCACACCTGCTCAAACTCTCGGGGGTAGGCCCGGCAGAGGAACTGACGGCGCACGGCATCGCCGTGGTGCGCGACCTGCCCGGCGTGGGCGAGAACCTGCAGGACCATCTCGACCATATCCTCGCCGAGACCTCGACGCGCGACGACGTCGTCAGCCTCGGGCCGAAGGGGCTGTGGCAGCTGGCTCGCGCCGGGATGCGCTGGCACCGCACCCGCAGCGGCCATTTCACCACCCCCTATGCCGAGGCCGGGGCCTTCCTGCGCTCCGACCCGGGCCTCGACCGGCCCGACCTGCAACTGCATTTCGTCATCGGCATCGTCGAGAACCACATGCGCACCCTGCATTTCCGGCCCGGCTTTTCCTGCCATGTCTGCGTGCTGCGGCCGCACAGCCGGGGGCGGGTGACGCTCGCCTCGCCCCGCCCCGCCGATGCACCGCTGATCGACCCGGCCTTCCTCAGCGACCCGCGCGATCTGTCGCTCATGATGACCGGCGCGCGGCGCATGCACGCGATCCTCTCGGCCCCGCCGCTCGCCCCCTGGCGCAAGGCGCGCCTGCACGATCACGACTGGAGCGACACCGCGCTCGAACGCGATATCCGCGCCCGCGCCGACACGATCTATCACCCGGTGGGCACCTGCGCGATGGGGCGCGGCGACATGGCCGTGACCGACCCACAGGGCCGCGTGCACGGTATGGCGGGGCTGCGCGTGGTCGATGCCTCGATCATGCCGCGCCTCATAGGCGGCAATACCAACGCCCCCACCGTCATGATCGCCGAAAAGATCGCCGGAGACATGACCGGGCGCGGCCCCGAGGATCAGGCCCGGTAGCGCGCCAGGAACATCTCGACCGCGCCATTGACCACCCGCTCGATATCCGCCTCGGTCGGGTTGTCGCACATCCCGCACAGCGACCGCACGAACAGGTCGCCCTTGCACAATTCGCCGAACTGGTTCGCGGCGAGGTCCATATCGTCGATCCGCAGGATTCCGGCCTCGACATAGGGGGCCAGAACCCGGCTCATCCGCTCGCGCACCAGCGCGGGACCGGAGGCATAGAACCGCCGGCCGAGATCGGGAAACCGGTGGGATTCGGCCACGCAGATGCGAAACACCTGCTGCCCGAAATCCGACAGGAAAAACCGCACGATCCGGCTCGCCGCCTCGTGCAGCACCTGCTCGACCGGGGCACCCGAGCCGATCACCTCGATCGCCTCCTCGGCCTGCCGGTTGCACTCGATCCGCGCCACCTCGGAAAACAGCAGCCGCTTGTCGGGGAAATAGCTGTAGAGCGTCGCCTTCGAGACCTGCGCCTCGCGCGCGATCTCGTCCACGCTCGCCCCCTCGAACCCGTCGCGCATGAACACGCGCCGCGCGCCCTCGAGCACCTGGTCGAACTTGCGGCCCTTCTTGATCTCGGCGGCGGGTGCCGACATGCGCTTCCTCCCGGCAGGTCGGGGCAGTCTATTCGGGCCGGGCGGGCATCCGCAAGCACATCTGCGTGTAAAGCCCCGGGGTGGGCCGCCCGGATACCCCGGGCGGCCCGGGTGCCCGTCAGCGACCGATCCCGGCAGCGCCCTGTGTCACGGGCTGCGGGGCCGGGTCGGGATAGCTGAGCGTCGGAAAGAGGCCGCTCGCATCGACATTGAACGCCATGGCGGGGGCGGCGGCGAAGGTGAGAGCAAGGGCGAGCGCGGTCAGGGCGGGTTTCATGCTGGTCTCCATTTTCTGAACCAATCGGTTCACTTTATCTAAACAAGATGGTTCAGATTACAAGACGCATTCGAACCGTTCGGTTCACTTTTTCGCAATCCGCCCTCTTGCGCCCCGTCGCCAGAGGCGTAGATTGGAATCGTTCTAAATTTCATCCGAGATCGCCATGTTCCCGCACCTCACCTCCCGCCGCCGCTTCAGGGACCTCTCCGAGCAGGAAATCCTCGCGCTCGCCATCTCGTCGGAAGAGGACGACGCGCGCATCTACCGCTCCTACGCCGAGACCCTGCGTGCCGATTATCCCGATACCGCTGCCATCTTCGACGGCATGGCCCGCGAGGAAGACGGCCACCGCCAGCGCCTGATCGAGCTGCACCGCGCCCGGTTCGGCGAGGTGATCCCGCTTATCCGGCGCGAGCATGTGGCGGGCTATTATGCCCGCCGCCCGGTCTGGCTGGTCGAGAATCTCGGGATCGAGCGCATCCGCGACGAGGCAGCAGCGATGGAGCGCGACGCCGAGGCGTTCTATCTCAAGGCCGCGCAGCGCAGCGGCGACGCGGCCACCCGCAAATTGCTGGGCGATCTCGCCGCAGCCGAAGCCGGGCACCAGGCCCGTGCCGACGCGCTCGAGGCAGAACATCTCGACGCCGACGCGCGCGAGACCGAGGATCGCACTGCCAAGCGGCAATTCGTGCTCACATGGGTGCAGCCGGGGCTTGCCGGGCTGATGGACGGCTCGGTCTCGACCCTCGCGCCGATCTTCGCCACCGCCTTCGCCACGCAGGACACCTGGACCACCTTCCTCGTCGGGCTTGCCGCCAGCGTCGGCGCGGGCATCTCGATGGGGTTCACCGAGGCGGCGAGCGACGATGGCGAGTTGTCCGGGCGCGGCAGCCCGTTGAAGCGCGGCCTCGCCTCGGGCGTGATGACGACGGTGGGCGGGCTGGGCCATGCCCTGCCCTACCTGATCCCCGATTTCCGGACCGCCACGGTGATCGCCATTGTCGTGGTGTTCATCGAATTATGGGCCATCGCCTGGATTCAGAACCGCTACATGGAAACCCCGTTCTTCCGCGCGGCCTTCCAGGTGGTGCTGGGGGGTGCGCTGGTCTTTGCCGCCGGGGTGCTGATCGGCAGCGGGTAGGGAGGCGCGCAATTGAAAGCTCCCCTTTCGGAAAGGATAAGAATTAATTCCTTTCGGTTAGCTGCGCTGATAATTATAACGGTCCGCACAGCCATCCCGAGCCATCAGAGGACGACGTGACCGCCACGCCACCCAGATTGACCGTGACCGTTCAGCGCGGCACCGAAGGCGCGACCCGGCAAGAGACCTTCGACGTCCCCGCCTATGAAAACCAGACGGTTCTGGACGTGGTGACGTGGATTCAGCAGATGGCCGACCCGACGCTCGCCTACCGGTTCGCCTGCCGCGTCGGCATGTGCGGCTCTTGCGCGATGATGGTCAACGGCGAGCCGCGCTGGACCTGCCGCACCCATGTCAAGAAGGTGGCGAGCGACGGTCAGCTTGACATCGCGCCGCTGCGCAACCTGCCGGTGATCAAGGATCTCGCCGCCGACATGGACCCGTTTTTCGACAAATGGGTCGCGGCAGAGGCGCGCTTGCATCCCTCCGCCGGGCGCGGGGATGACTTCGATCCCGTCACCTCGCAAGAGCCCGCCCGCGCCGAGGCCGATCTCGGGATCGAGTGCATCAATTGCGGCATCTGTTATGCCGCCTGCGATACGGTGGCGGGCAATCCCGATTATCTTGGACCGGCGGCGCTGCAACGGGCGTGGACGCTGTTCAATGACAGCCGCGACGCGGACCGCGACGGTATTCTGGCGGCGGTCTCGGGCAAGGGCGGCTGTCACAACTGCCACTCAATGGGCAGCTGCGCGCAGTATTGTCCCAATGATCTCAATCCGATGCGCGCGATTGCCGGACTCAAGCGCGAGACTGTCCGCGCCGCGTGGGGGCGCAAGCGCGATGCTTGACCTGCGGCTCTATGTGGCGCAACGGCTGAGCGCGCTGGTGATGGTGCCGCTGGTGCTGGGCCATATCGCGGTGATGATCTACGCCATTCAGGGCGGGCTCAGTACCGCCGAAATCCTTGGCCGCACTCAGGGCAGCCTGTTGTGGTTCCTGTTCTACGGGACGTTCGTGATCGCCGTCTCGGTCCATGCCGCCATCGGTCTGCGCGTCATCGCGCATGAATGGGGCGGGCTGCGGGGGCGGGTGCTGGACTGGCTGATGTGGGTCGTTGGTGCAGGGCTTCTGACCTTGGGCGCGCGCGCGGTATTGGCGGTGACCGTGCCATGAAGGTGCCGCCCCGCTCTCACCCCCTGTGGCTGGCCTTTCTGCTGCACCGCCTCTCGGGTCTGGCGCTGGCGCTCTTTCTGCCGGTGCATCTGTGGCTCCTGTCTCAGGCGGTCACGTCACCCGCCACCCTCGACGGCTTTCTCGCCTTCGCCGAACACCCGCTGGTGAAACTCGCCGAGTTCGGCCTCGTCTTCCTGCTGGCGGTTCACATGGGTGGCGGTCTGCGCCTCTTGGCGCTCGAATTCCTGCCCTGGTCCGACCGGCACAAGACCTATGCCGCCGCCGCCATCGGCGCGGCACTTTTCCTGTCGGCCACGTTTTTCCTGAGGGCAATCTGATGGTGCAGATCGACCGGCACGATACCGATATCCTGATCATCGGCACCGGCGGCGCGGGGCTCTTCGCCGCTCTTCATGCGCAGCAATCCGCGCCCGAGGGCACGCGCATCACCATCGCCGTCAAGGGGCTTATCGGGAAATGCGGCTGCACGCGGATGGTGCAGGGCGGCTATAACGTCGCGCTTGGCGGCGGAGATACGGTCGAGCGGCATTTCATGGATACGATTCAGGGCGGCAAATGGCTGCCCAATCAGGACATGGCGTGGAAGCTTTGTGAACAGGCGGTGGTGCGCATCCACGAGCTGGAAAACGAGATCGGCTGCTATTTCGACCGCAACCCCGACGGCACCCTGCATCAAAAGGCCTTTGCCGGGCAGACCGCCGACCGCACGGTGCACAAGGGCGACCTCACCGGCATCGAGATCATCAGCCGGTTGATGGAGCAGGTTCTGGCGCGGCCCGTGGAGAAGTTGCAGGAACACCGCGCCATCGGGTTGATCCCCACGCGCGACGGCAGCGCCTTGGCGGGCGTGCTGTTCATCGACATGCGCACCGGGGGGTTCCGGCTGGTGCGGGCCAAGACGGTGCTGATGGCCACAGGCGGCGGCCCGACCATGTACAAGTACAACACCCCGTCGGGCGACAAGACGATGGACGGGCTCGCCATGGCGCTGCGTGCGGGGCTTCCCTTGCGCGACATGGAGATGGTGCAGTTTCACCCCACGGGGCTGTTGGCGGGCGACCATACGCGGATGACCGGCACGGTGCTGGAGGAGGGCTTGCGCGGCGCGGGCGGGCGGTTGCTCAACGGCGCGGAAAACCGCTTCATGTTCGACTATGACCCGAAGGGCGAGCGCGCCACGCGCGACGTGGTCAGCCGCGCGATCTATGCCGAGATGCGCAAGAACAACACCTCGGATAATGGTGGCGTCTTCATCTCCATGGCCCATCTCGGCCCCGAGAACGTGCGCGCCAAGTTCCCCGGCATGGTCAAGCGTTGCGCCGACAGCGGGTTCGATCTGGCGGGAGGTCTGGTCGAGGTGGTGCCGACCGCGCATTACTTCATGGGCGGGGTGGTCGTGGATGCCGACACCCGCACGGCGATGGAGGGGCTTTACGTCGCCGGGGAGGACGCGGGCGGCGCGCATGGCTCCAACCGTCTGGGCGGCAATGGCGTGGCCAATTCCACCGTGTATGGCGGGGTGGCGGGCGACGTGATGGGCGCGGATATCCGCCATATGGGCGCGCTGCGCGATCCCTGCCCGGAGGTGTTGCAGTCGGAAATCGACCGCGCGCTGCACCCGCTCAGCCGCAAGCCCGGCCTCGTGCAGCCGCTCCGCCACGCCCTGCAAGAGGCGATGTGGGAGGATGTGGGTGTGATGCGCCATGCGGCGGGCATGGAGCGGGGGATGTCCCGCATTGGCGATATCTCGGCCGAATTGATGGAGGTCGGCGTCGCGGGCGACGATCTGGCCTTCAACCTCACCTGGCATGACTGGCTGAATCTGCGCTCGCTTTGTGATATATCTCAGGCGATCACGCTGGCGGCGCTTGCCCGCGAAAACTCGCGCGGGGCGCATTACCGCGAGGATTTCCCCGAGACGGGCGATCTCGATGCGTCCTACTTCACCGTGGTCACGCAAACCGGCGGGGCGCTCGACGTGCGCCGCGACCCGGTTCAATTCACCCTCGTGCGCCCGGGCGAGACGATCCTGCCCGAGGACGCGCCGGAAACACTGGTGGCAGCACAATGACTGATCTCGCGTGCCAAAGGCTCCTTTGTGACTGCAAAGTCGCATTAGCTATGCTTGAAGAACCCGAAGACGATACAGCCAAGTGGCGGGTGAAATGGGCGGGGAGTGTAGCGCTCTTGAGGGCGGTCGGTCACGTATTGCTTTACGAGGATGCTCCTAATGATCCAGAGCTAAAGCAACGTATGAAAGAACGCTTTTCACTGTGGAAGGAAGAGCGAGAAGATAATGCAATTTTTTGGAACTTTATTGTTAAAGAGCGAGACTCTTTGCTCAAGCACTATCGTTTTGGCGCGTATATAGAAGACCATATTGGTTTGGGCACAATTGTTGATGGTACGACCGATATCCATTCTCTTGAAGGAGACTTATACCGACCTTTTGACGGGGATTATCGGCCAGGCGATGACTCAAGAGATATTTATGAAGAAGCCGTGAATTGGTGGTCAAAACAGATCGAAGCAATAGCGGAGCGTGTACAATGATACCCATCGACGTGATAGAACGCACCGCTGAGGCGCTGATGGACAAGGCGGCGATCGAGATCCCCGACGATTACCTCACCGGGCTGAAAGCCGCCGCCGAGACCGAGGACGGGGACCTCTCGTCCTTCGTCCTGCAAGCGATGCTGGAGAATTACAAGGCCGCCAAGGAGGATCGCCGCGCGATGTGCGGCGATACCGGCTGTCCGCGCTGGTATGTCAAGATGGGCAACGAGACGCAGATCGAGGGCGGGCCGGTGGCATTGGAAGCAGCCCTCCGCCGGGCCACGGCGCAGGCGACCGACGGCGTGCCGCTGCGTCCCAATCGCGTGCACCCGCTCTGGCGCACCGACCACAATAACAACGTCGGCATCGGCGCGCCCGAGATCGAATACGGCTATGAGCCGGGGGGCGAGTGGATCGACCTCATCACCGTGCACAAGGGCGGGCTGTTCGGCACCGATTACCGGATGCTGTTCCCCTCCGACGGGATCGAGGGGATCAAGCGGTTCTATCTCGACAGCCTTGTCGCCTTTGGCAAGCGGGGCCTCGCCTGTCAGCCGGCGATCATCGGCATCGGGCTGGGTGGGTCCAAGGATACCTGCATGGTGCTGGGCAAGCGCGCCGCCTGCCTGCGCGTGGTGGGCAGCGAGAACCCCGACCCCAAGATCGCGGCGCTGGAGCAGGAGTTCAAGGATCTGGGCAATTCCATCGGCATGGGGGCGATGGGCTTTGTCGGCAAGAACATGGTCGTCGACTGCAACATCGAGGTCGGCTATTGCCACACCGGCGGCATGCAGATGAGCGTGCACGCCTTCTGCCTCAGCTCGCGCCGCGCCGTCGCCCGCGTCTGGGCCGACGGCACCGTCGAGCACCGCACCGACCCCGACTGGTTCACCCCCTACCAGCGCCGCGAAACCGTCGAATGGGATCCGCTGGCGGAGGCCGCGCAATGAAGCCCCGCGAGATCCGCCTGTCGACCACGCCCACCGACGAGGACATAGGGAAGCTGCGCCTCGGCGATATCGTCTATCTCGACGGGCTGATGTACACCGCGCGCGAGGGCGTCTACATGCGCGCGCTCGAGGACAAGGCCAACATCCCGATGGAACTGCCTTCGGAAAGCGCGGCGAACTTCCACTGCTCGCCGGCGGCGGTGATCCGCGAGGATGGCAGCTTCGACATGGGCGCGGTGACGGCGACGGCCTCTTTCCGCTTCGCCAAGTGGCTGCCGGAATGGATCGAGAAGTCCGGGGCTAAGCTGATCATCGGCAAGGGCGGCATGTCGTCGAAGGACTACAAGAACTATTTCGTGCCCAACGGCGCGATCTACCTGTCGACGGTCGGCTACGGCACCGGCGCGCTGCTGGGTCGCGGCGTCGAGAACGTCGAGGCTGTGCACTGGCACGAGGAACTCGGCCTCGCGCAGGCGATGTGGGTGATCCGCTGCA
>ENA-ORCV01000765-ORCV01000765.1-marine-metagenome-genome-assembly--contig:-NODE-765-length-15452-cov-2.685724_pt1 | contig 15452 bp, 10 predicted proteins | sample MGYA00237779_ERZ508509 | MGnify/ENA primary metagenome ERZ508509 (study PRJEB26180, sample SAMN06268772) | marine metagenome | isolation source: Bioluminescent Bay, La Paraguera, Puerto Rico | place... | reverse complement strand
TTGTTTTAGATTGTGCGGGAATAAGGATGGTGAAGACGCTGCCCTTACCCTGGGCGCTTTGTACCGAGATGTTTCCTTTCGACACCTCGACAAACCCTTGTGCCATTGCGAGCCCCAGCCCAGTGCCACCAGTTTCATCTCGGGTGGAGAAGAACGGATCAAAAATCTGTTTTTGCACGGCGGCACTCATGCCTGAACCATTGTCTTCGCAAGAAATTTCGATGAAGTCGCCAGAGGGCAGACCAAAACGCTCAGATTGTAAGCGGTCTAAGCTCACTTTGCGCATCATCAGATTGATTTGGCCGTTGCGCACCTGCGGCGCTTCGTCAATCGCTGCCTTTGCGTTTAGGCACAAATTCAAAAGCGCATTTTCCAACTGTCCTGGATCAACTTGGGCAAACAGTTCATCGTCGGCGACCGTCATCTCAAACTGAATGTTTGCAGGTAAGGCGGGTTCAAAAAGTTCGCGAACATCTGCAAAGACGTCTCGCAGATCAACAATTCGCGCATCAAGCGGCTGGCGCCGCGCAACGGTAAGGAGTTGCTGGGTGAGCTCTGCGCCGCGCCGCGCCGCGCGCAAGGAAGGCTGCACCATCTCGCGCTGTAGATCATCATCTTCAATTCGATCAGCGAGCGGGCGCAGATTGCCCAAAATGATCGTGAGAAGATTGTTAAAGTCGTGCGCGATACCCGATGAAAGCCGACCAATCGCTTCCATTTTTTGCGCTTGCGAAATCGCCTGCGCGGCGGCCCGTTGTTTGGTCATATTGATGGACAGAACATAAAACCCGCGCACGGAACGGTCGGCTCGCAAATCGGGGCGCAAAAATGTGCGCAAAGATAATTCGCGCCCATCAATATGGTCAAATTCAAGATCAAATTCCGCTGCTTCGCCAAGCTTCGCGCGCGCAAAATAGGGCGCAGAAACCTCGTGCATCTTCGCCGCCAATATCTCATTGGTGCGTTTGCCGAGCACTTCACCAACGCTTAGGCCATAGCTCTGCGCAAAGCGCCGATTGACGAATTGAAACACCTCATTTTGATCGAGATAAGCGATGCCGGCAGGCACTTCGTTTGCGATAAGTCGTAGCCGTTCTTCGGAGCGACGAAGATCGCGGGTTTGCTCTTCAATACGGCGTTGAAGTTCAATTTCATATCGGCGTTGTTTGGTGATGTCGGTGTAAATCGTCGCAAAGCCGCCCATAGGCAGTGGGCCGCCACTTACGCGAATAACACGTCCATTTGGCCGCACCCGTTCGACGGTGTGAGCGCGAAATTCGCGCGCGACGCGTACGCGCTCAGCAACTTGGGCTTCCACGTCGCCCGGACCATATTCACCATGCTCGGAATTGTATCGAATAAGCTCTTCAAAGCGTGTGCCGCGAGACAAAAGTCGCGGTGGAACGTCCAGCAATTCGCCCAAACGTTTGTTGGCAAATACCAAGCGCAAGTTCTGATCGAACACCGTTATGCCTTGATCGATATTATCAAGACCGGCTTCGATTTGAACAAGTAATTCAATAGCTTGTGCGCTTGATAGCGCTTCAGGCTCCGACAATTTTTCCTCCCTCAATGCGCTTGTCACAATTGCGTACATTTCAGGCAAATTCTCGCAAGAAGATTTGCTTAAAACCAAAAACAGACGTTGCGCATCGCACCTGCCTAGACGAAACTTAAATCGTCAAATGGGTCAAGTTCAAAATGAAGATGCGCCCGGGGAGGAAAAAAATTGACCGAACCAACCAAGATGTTGGACGTTGAAAATGTGACCTTGCGCTTTGGTGGCGTTAAGGCGCTGACTGATGTTTCATTTCACGTCAATGAAAACGAGATTTTCTCATTGATCGGCCCGAACGGGGCTGGCAAAACGTCGATGCTCAATTGCATCTCCGGACGCTATAAGCCGCAAGAAGGGCGTATCACTTATGATGGCCAAAATCTTCTTGCGCGCTCCATCAATGACCGCGCCGCAATTGGCATTGGCCGGACATTCCAAAACTTGGCCTTGTTTGGCCATATGTCGGTGATCGACAATATTCTGGTTGGCCAACACCACCTTTTGAAGAACAATTTCGTCACCGGCATGTTCTACTGGATCGGCGGCGCGCAGAAGGAAGAAGCCAGAGCGCGCGCAGAGATTGAAGACATTATTGATTTTCTTGAAATTCAACATGTGCGTAACGAGCCAGCGGGTTCGCTTTCTTACGGTTTGCGCAAGCGTGTTGAACTTGCACGCGCAATCGCGATCAAACCAAAACTGATTTTGCTCGATGAGCCGATGGCCGGCATGAACCTGGAAGAAAAAGAGGACATGGCCCGCTACATCATTGAATTGAACGAGCAATATGGCATCACCGTCGTGATGATTGAGCACGATATGGGTGTTGTCGTGGACATCTCACATCGCGTTGCCGTGCTCGATTTCGGTCAAAAAATTGCTGAGGGCTTGCCAGAAGCCGTGATTGAAGATGAGCAGGTCAAAACCGCCTATCTGGGCGTTGACGACTTCTCACTTGATGAGGAGGCGGTGTAACCATGGCAAAGCAATATGAAGTAAACGGCTCTGCGATCAGTTGGGCGGGTGGCGAGGCACATGCTGCAGCCGTTTCGACAAATGACACGCTGCCAAAAATGCTCCTTGCGAACGCGCAGAACCATCCAAAAGATGTGGCGCAGCGCGAAAAAGATTTCGGCATTTGGAACGAAATTACTTGGGGCAAATTCAATCGCCATGTGCGCAACATCTCGCTCGCTTTGGACGCCATGGGCGTTGGCGAAGGTGATGTGGTGGCGCTGATTGGTGACAACCGACCTGAATGGGTGTGGGGCGAAATTGCGGCGCACACGGTGAAGGCCATGAGCATGGGCATTTACCGTGATGCGTTGGAAGATGAGATCAAATATCTCGTTAATTACGCGGAACCAAAAGTGGTTATTGCGGAAGACGAAGAGCAGGTGGATAAGTTCCTCGCACTTGGCGATGAGATCCCGTCAATTGAAAAAATCGTCTATCACGATCCGCGCGGCATGAAGAAATATGACGATCCGCGTTTGATTTATCTGGAAGATTTTGAAGCGATTGGTGCCGGCGAGCATGCTCGTTCTCGGACCCGCTATGAAGATTTGGTCGCGGCTACCAACGCGGACGATGTTGCGGTGCTTTGTACAACATCTGGCACCACGTCGAACCCCAAATTGGCCATGTGGAAACACTCTGCGTTTTTGGGACATGCGGTGAATTACCTTCGTGCCGATCCAATGGAGCCTGGCGACGAATATCTGGCTGTCTTGCCGCTTTCGTGGGTGATGGAGCAAATGTACTCCGTAGCGTGGAACCTGGTTGCGCGCATGATCGTCAACTTCCCTGAAGAGCAAGAGACAGCAATGTCGGACCTTCGGGAAATTGGGCCGCACTTTGTGCTTCTCTCACCAAGGGTTTGGGAAGTTGTGGCTGCCGACATTCGTGCTCGGATGATGGAAAGCTCCAAATGGAAGCAGGTGATTTTCGATTGGGGCGTGAAGCAGGGGCTTGAGGCAGTTGAAATCGGCGGTCGCTCGTCGGCGGCAGAGCTCTTACTCTTTAAAGCACTCCGTGACCGGTTGGGCTTTTCACGGTTGAAATCAGCAGCAACTGGCGGTGCTGCGATGGGCCCAGATACGTTTAAGTTCTTCCAAGCTATGGGCGTGCCGCTCAAACAGCTTTATGGACAGACCGAAGGTTTGGGCGCTTACACCATTCACAAATGGGATGACATCGACCACGACACGGTTGGCTTCCCGATGAATGATTGTGTGATTTCGATCCGCAATACTGATGAAGAAGGTATGGGCGAGATCATCGTCAATCACCCAAACCTGATGACAGGTTATTACAAGAACACCAAAGACACCGACGAAGCGTTTGATGAGAAGGGTAATTTCCTCACTGGCGACGCTGGCTATTTGGATGACAAGGATCACTTGGTTGTTGTGGATCGGATTAAGGATTTGTCCGAAACGAGCAGGGGTGTTCGCTTCTCACCACAGTTCATTGAGAACAAACTAAAGTTCTCAACTTTCGTGGCTGAGGCTGTGATCTTGGGTAAGGATCAGCCTTACCTCACGGCAATGATTTGTATCCGCTACCCAATCGTTTCGAAATGGGCGGAACAGCGCCGCATTGCCTTTACAACCTACACCGACTTGTCATCGCGCCCAGAGATTTACGATCTTTTGAAGAGCGAAGTTGAAGAGGTCAACCAGCACCTACCGGAAGCGCAGCGGATCAAGAAATTCGTGCTGCTCTACAAAGAGCTTGATGCTGATGATGGCGAACTCACACGCACAAAGAAAGTCCGCCGTGGCGTCATCGCTGAGAAGTATGACGACATTATTCAAAAACTATATGGCGACGATGATCATGTGGACATCGACACCGTGATCTCATTCCAGGACGGCACCAAGCAGCGCATCAAAACCTCACTGAAGGTTGAGATGCTCGACACGAGCGACAATCAAACACGGAGCAAAGCATCATGAAGTGGGACCTCTTATTCCAATTGCTGGTCAACGGCTTGATCGTTGGCATGCTCTACGGCGTTGTCGCCATGTGTTTTGTGTTGATCTACAAATCAACCCAAGTGGTGAACTTCGCACAGGGTGAGTTTTTGGTTCTCGGCGCTTGGGTTTGCCTTGCGCTCGTCACCAATATGCAACTGCCCTTCTTCTTAGCGTTTATCTTCACGCTGGTGTTCATGGCCGCCTTCGGCATCATTGTGCAAACGGTGATATTAAGGCCCTTGATCGGAGAGCCCATCATTTCGGTGATCATGGTCACCATCGGCCTGTCGATCTTCATGCAATCATTGATGAACTGGATTTTCGGCAATGATGCGAAACGTTTCCCTGATGTTTTTGGCACCTCGGACATTGTTTCGATCGGCGGTTTGAACGTTGAAGTGGCCTATTTGCTGTCGCTTGTTCTCTCGATCATCATTATGGGTGTTTTCTTCTGGTTCTTCAGATTTACCCGCCACGGCTTGGCCATGCGCGCCACAGCTTTTGACCAGCAAATCGCGCAGAGCTTGGGCATTTCGGTAAAGCAAACTTTTGCTATGGCATGGGCCATCTCAGCGGTTGTTTCTGGTGTCGCAGGTATCGTGATTGGCATTGTGAATTCGGTTTCTAACTCACTGGCATTCGTGGGCATCAAGGTGTTCCCAGCGGTGATTTTGGGTGGCCTTGATTCCATTGTTGGCGCAGTTGTTGGCGGCATCATCATCGGCGTTTTGGAAAACATGGCGGAATATGTCGACGGCCAATGGCTCAAGATCGGCAACCTCTACACGATTGCCCCATTCTACGTGTTGATCATCATTCTCATGATCAAACCTTACGGCCTATTTGGCACCAAAGACATTGAAAGGATCTGATTGTGGGACACGTACCTAATCCAAGACCGGCGGGTGACTTCCGAACATCCTATATCGATGACAATCGCCTATTTAAAACGCACTTCGAGGCACGCGCCGCAATCTTCATTGTTCTCGCGCTTATCGTGGCCGCACCGTTTGTTGGTACCTATTGGCTGACCCAACTCATCCTGATTGGCATTTACGCCATTGGCGCTATTGGTCTCAACATTCTTGTAGGCACTACCGGGCAGATTTCATTGGGTCACGGCGCGTTCTTTGGCTTTGGCGCTTTTGCAAGCGCTTGGCTCGCCACAAGCTTCAATGTGCCAACGCTTGTCTCGATGCCAGCGGCGGCATTGATGACCACGGCTGTGGGGATGATCTTTGGTATTCCGGCCGCGCGGATCAAAGGGCTGTACCTTGCGATTGCGACGCTAGCGTCACAATTTATCTTACAAGACTTCTTTGCGCGGGCCGACTGGTTCTCAGGTGGTGTTTACGGCGCGTTGGCGGATCGTCCAGATATCTTTGGCTATGTACTCGATACCGACCTTAAATATTTTTATCTGGTCCTATTTTGGGTGGTCGTTAGCGTGTTCGGTGTGACCAACCTGCTGCGCTCTCGTGATGGACGGGCTTTGGTTGCGGTGCGTGATCACTATCTCAGCGCAGAAGTGATGGGCGTGAACCTCACAAAATATCGAGTTCTTTCATTCGGTATCTCATCATTCTTTGCTGGTTTGGCTGGCGCCTTGTTTGGCCACTATCTCGAATATGTGTCGGTAGAAGGCTTTACGATCCTCTTGTCGATCCAGTTCCTTGCAATGATCATCATTGGTGGATTGGGCTCCGTTTATGGCTCCATTCTCGGCGCGGCATTCATCTTGCTGCTGCCACAAGCCATGGAAAGCATCACTTCTGTGATGGCGCTTGTTTTCCCAGCGATGGAGAGCGGCAAGGCATATGTGAAGCAGATGTCGATCGGCGCTGCCATCATCCTGTTCCTAATCTTTGAACCCGAGGGGCTTGTGCACCGTTGGCAGCAAATCCGCGCCAGCTGGAAGCTCTTCCCATTCTCAAGATAAACGAGATTAAAAGCACCCAATTTCGGCGATGAAGAGGTGTGATGAAAAACAAATATGCCGAGAAAAAACGAGGAGAAATAACGTGAACTTTAAGAAAATGACATTGGCCGCATTGGCGACGTCTATGCTCGCCGGTTCAGCCGCGATGGCACAAGACAGCGTTTTTGTTGGCCACTTGGTGGATTACACTGGCCCAACTGCTTTTGTGGGAAAAGCATATGGTCCAGGTGTTTCTGATGCGATCAACTATGTGAACGCAAATGGCGGCATTGATGGCACGCAAATCAAGCTTACGCAGGTTGATTATGCCTATAAAGTGCCTGAAGCATTGGCTGCCTATAAAGCGTGGTCATCCAACGGCATGGTCGCCATGCAAGGGTGGGGAACAGCGGATACTGAAGCGCTGATCTCATTTGTCGCAAAGGATAAGATCCCGGTTTACTCCGCATCTTATTCTGCGCACCTAACTGACCCGCAAGGCACAAACCCAGCGACGAAGAAGCCAGCTCCATATAACTTCTTCTATGGTCCGTCTTACTCAGACACTTGTCGTGCATTGGCGCAGTGGGCTGCAACAGATGCAAAGGAAAAGGGCATTGAGAACCCGATCTTCTTGCACACTGGCGACAACCACCCTTATCCAAACGCACCAAAAGAAGCTTGCGCGCAATATGCAACTGAGCTTGGTTTGACTGTTGCTGATCCTGTTGTAGTGCCGATGGCGCCGGGTGACTTCAAGGCACAGTGCCTCACCATTAAAGAAAGTGGTGCGCAATATGTGTTCTTGGGCAACCTAGGTGGCTCAGTGGTTTCACTTCTGAAGTCATGCGGCACGGTTGGCGTTTCAGCAAACTATATGGGCAATGTGTGGGCAGGCGACTATCTCACCATCAAAGCCTCACAAGCTGAAAACTTGATCTTCCCATCGTCAACTCCATTCTATGGCCAAGACGTGCCAGGCATGGCGTTGGTTGAGAAAATCGCGGCAGCTGGCGAAGGTGCTGGCGGCGAAAAGCCAACACACCACTACATCCGTGGCATTTGTTCAGCCTACTACATGATGGAAGCCATGAAATGGGCGAAAGCCAATGGCGGCATCACTGGCGAGAACATCAAAAAAGGCATGTATGCCCGTGAAAACTGGGTGCCAGAAGGTCTTGAAGGCGTTTGCTTGCCATCAACTTGGACAGACAAAGACCACCGCGGTTTGATGACCGTGGCGATCAACCAAGGTTCATTTGCGAACGGTGACGTTGCGATTGAACGTATCTCAGAAACAACACTGCCACGTCGCGACGACTGGTTGGGTCTTTAAGAGAAAATGACGGAAAGGACGAGTGCGATGAAACCGAATATTGCCGCAACCGGGAATGGATTGGCGACAGACACCATCCTTTCCGTCAACAATATTGAGGTCGTGTTTAACGAGGTGATCCTAGTCTTGCGCGGTCTCAACCTAAAAGTTGCGCGGGGAAAAATCACCGCGCTGCTTGGGACCAACGGGGCGGGCAAGTCGACAACGCTTAAAGCCATCACAAACTTGCTCGCAACCGAGGACGGTGAAGTCACACGCGGCACCATCCAATATGAGGATGAAGACGTTACCGAAATCGGTCCAGAAGCGCTGGTGCGCAAAGGCGTGTTTTTGGTGATGGAGGGTCGCGGCATTTTGCAGGACATGACCGTCATTGAAAATCTGCGACTTGGTGCTTATTCGCGCCCTGGCGCTGATATCGATGCTGAAATCGAACAAGTCTTTAAATATTTCCCGCGCTTGAAAGAGCGCACAGGGCTCGCCGGTTATCTTTCTGGCGGCGAACAGCAGATGCTCGCGATTGGACGTGCGCTGATGGCGAAGCCAAATCTGATTTTGATGGATGAACCATCCATGGGTCTTTCGCCCCTTTTGGTGAAAGAGGTGTTTGGGATCATCAGACGGCTCAATAAAGAGCTTGGGATTTCCATTTTGCTGGTGGAGCAAAACGCCAACATGGCGCTGCATGTGGCTGATGATGGTTACATCATGGAGAACGGCAAGATCGTTCTTGATGGCACCGCCAAAGAACTCATGGAAAACGAAGACGTTAAAGAATTTTACCTTGGCGGCGGCGGTGAGCGGCGCTCGTTCAAAGACATTAAGAGTTACAAGCGCCGGAAGCGTTGGTTGTAATTGGGCGGTGCAATAATGGACACAGACAAAACCAACATATTGTTTTCTGATCTTGAAGCGCGCAGTGACGCTGACCGCGAAAGCTCGCTTTTTGTGGCGCTTGGTGCACAGCTCAAGCACGCAAAAGAAAACACGCGCTTTTGGGCCGAAAAACTTGGCGATATCAACCCATGTGAAATTGTTGACCGCGATGCGCTGGCAAAGCTGCCGGTCGTATCCAAATCTGATCTTGTTCACCTACAGGCAGATGACCCGCTATATGGTGGTCTCGCTCCAAAAAATAACGATGTTCGACGGGTCTTTTATTCTCCCGGACCCATCGTAGAGCCGCAACCCGGCGGCACTGACCCTTGGCGCATGAGTGCGGCGCTTTTTGCTGCCGGGATGCGGCGCGGCGATGTGATTGCGAACTGCTTTAGCTATCACCTCACGCCCGCTGGTTTTATGTTCGACGAAGCAGCATCAAATCTTGGCTGCGTGACATTTCCAGCAGGTGTGGGGAACACCGAAACGCTTGTGCAAGCGTTCAACCATTTCTCTATTTCGGGCTATGTGGGCACACCAGATTTCTTGCAAACCATTTTGGAAAAAGCGAAAGGCATCGGCGCTGACATTCGCTCTGTGAAAAACGCCTTAGTGTCCGGTGGTCCCTTATTCCCGGTGTTGCGCGAATGGTATGCGAACGAAGGCATCAACATAAAGCAATGCTATGGCACGGCTGAACTTGGTCTGATTGCGTTCGAAACCGCCGAAGCGGAGAACGGCATGGTCATCGCCGAGAACTGCTTGGCCGAAATTGTCCGCCCCGGTACAGGTGATCCGGTTGGTCCCGGTGAAGTCGGCGAGGTGGTCGTGACCACATTCGACCCCAACTACCCGCTCATTCGATTTGCGACGGGTGACTTGTCGGCAATCATGCCGGGACAATCTTCGTGTGGCCGCACCAACGCTAGACTTAAAGGCTGGCTCGGTCGAGCTGATCAAACCACCAAGGTGCGCGGCATGTTTGTGCACCCAGCGCAAGTTGCGCGCGTGGTGAAGTCATTCCCGGATATGGGTCGTGCGCGGCTCGAGGTGAGCGAGATTGAAGGCAAGGACCAAATGACCTTTGTTTGTGAATTGCCGAGCAATGATGAAGCGCAAACGAATGAAATTGCAGAGGCCATTCGCGCCGAATGCCGCTTGCGTGCCGAGATTAAAATAGTTCCTCCAAACTCACTGCCAAACGATGGTAAAGTGATAGAAGATCGCCGAGCCATCGGCGTGTAGGGTTTCGACCCTAGCCTGGCCCCTTAAAAGCCAAACTTTTGACAGCCGCACAATTGATGCGGCTGTTTTTTTATCTTGCCCCTTGAAACATTCACTGTGTTACCTATATAGTACACCGTAACAGTGTTTCATGAGTGCGACGCATCAACATCGCGTCTTTGAGGGTAAATTGACTTTGATCATCACATCGCCACATATTGCATGTCTGTGTGAGGCGCGGGCTGTGTTGAAGCATTGTCACACTAAGTTGTTAGGTCGCAGGGAACAATAAATTCGCAACGAAGTCGCCCTAAGGGTGCGAGAAATTACTTGGAAAGCTAAATCATGCATAAGACAAATCACAACAAATCTAATCAATTTAAAAGTGTGTTGCTCGCAGGTGTTGCAGCCTGTGCGTTCGCATCGTCCACTGCCTATGCGCAAGACAGCACTTCAGCACCCACTTCAGAATCGGCGACAATTTCTTCGCATGAAGTGAGCTACAAGCTTGAAGTTGGCACAATTGATGCCGTTGGTTCAAACGTTGACGCAGACACCATTCGTCGTGTGATCTCTGGCGAACTCAAAGAGAACGCAAATTCGCTGGCCAATCTCACCGCGCAATCAATCTTCATCCCTGAAATCAAATTGGTCTTCTCCGTGGATGTAAATGGCACCGCGACGGATAATGAGTTTGTGTTCAAAAATATCTCGTTGTCGAATGTCGAAAACGGCGTTGCGCAAACCGCGTCAATGGAATCTATGACAGGTTCTATGCCGCCAAACAAAGCAGCAGATCTGGATGTTCCGTTTACAATGGAATTTGGTCAATCAACCATCACGCAATTCAATCTTGGCGCCATGCTAAACGCCTATGGTCTCATCACGCCGCGTAGCGATGAGATGGTGCAGGTCTATCAAGACTATGTGGTTGCCGGCGGCAAAATGAACATTGGTCCGGTCGCCTGTGACATTGGCAAATACCGCGCTGGTGCCTATAGCGCGCGTGCGATGAAAGTGTCTTACCCTGAGTTGATGGCCCTTGCGAGTGAACTCGAAGCAAGCGGTGAACCGAACCCAGAGCAGGTCGTCAAGCTTGTCGATTTCTATGCGGACCTACTTTATTCGTTCGAAACTGAGCCAGTTGTGTTTGACGGCATTGAATGTGCGGGCGAAGAAGACGGCAATGCGTTCAAGTTCACCCTTGGCGAGACCACAATGGGTGCAATGGGCAACGGCATTTACCCTGCAATCTCAGTCAATGATCTGAAAGTAAGCGTTACGGGTAAAGATGCAGGCGAAGTGAGCCTTGGCAACTTTACGTTCAAAGAAATCGACTTCAACCCAACAGTGGAAGCCTACAACCAGATCGAAGACATCACCAAAGTGGATGAAAAATGGATGGAAGAAAACATCCGTATGTTCATCCCATCATTCGGCGGATTGTCACTATCTGACGTTTCGGTTGACGTGCCGGACGATTCAAGTGGTGAGCGCGTTCAAGCCAGCCTTGAAAGCTTCGATATTAGCCTTGGCAACTATGTGAACGGTATCCCAACACAAATCGGCCTTTCTGCCAAAGGTGCACAAGCTGACTTGCCAGCGAACTCGAAAGAAGAAGGCGTTCAGCAGCTTCTTGATATGGGTATCGAGCGCATCAATGCCGGTTACGAGTTGGACCTCAGCTGGGATGAAGCAGCAAGCACGATCGAGATCGCAAGGCTTTTGATTGAAGCTGAGCAACTCGGATTTGTGGATGTCTCTGGCTACCTTGTTGGTGCATCTGAGCAATTGTTCGCGGCTGACCCGCAAATGATGATGATGGCCGCAATGGGGCTTGGCATCGCAGAGCTAAACGTTTCGATGGACAATGAAGGCTTCCTCGATATCGCACTCGGGCAAGCAGCAGCTGAGCAAGGCGCGCCTGTTGAAGCGTTCCAAACTCAACTGTCAGCTATGGCAAACGGCATGATCGTTGGCTTGCTCGGCGGCGTGGATCAAGCTGTTGATCTTGGCGGTGCGGTTTCAAGCTTTGTCGGTGGCGAAGCGAAATCTGTCGATATCTCCATCAAGGCAAAATCTGATTCAGGTGTCGGCCTGCCACAAATCATGGCGCTACAGTCCGACCCAACACAGGTGTTTGAATATGTGGACATCGAATCTAGCGCGAAATAAGCACTAGACTTGAATTGAATAGTTCAGCCCGCGCCGGAAACGGTGCGGGCTTTTTGTTGAGCGGATGGTCGCTGATCTCAGTCAACGGTTGTAAATCTCCGACCTTGGATCAAGTCATGGCTGCCGCTTGCAAAGTTGTCGCCTTAGCTGACAATCCCGCATTTGCCGCGCGAGCGCGGACAGCAACTCGTATCCACCTAAAGAACAAGCTTCCAGAATTGCGCCTCCACTCAATTTATGTTAAATAAACGAACGTTCATTTAATTCGATGTGTTTAATCGAGTTATTTGGACGCGAGGAGGGCAGAGCTTTTGGCAAGAACAACAGGTTCAAATGGCGAAGAAACGGCGCGCAAAATCGACGATGTCGCGCTGAAGCTTTTTGCGCAAAAAGGCTATGCCGCCGTGTCGATGCGCGAGATTGCGCGCGAAGTCGGCGTTCAAGCCGGTGCCCTTTATAATTACAGCCCGAACAAGCAAGATCTATTGGCCCGCCTGCTCATCGAACATATGGAAGCGCTATTGGCGGCATGGACGGGCGAAGAAACAGACAAACTTAGCGCAGTGGATGCGCTGAAAGCCTTCGTCTTGTTCCACATTCGCTATCACGTCGAGCGACCCGATCAGGTTTTCATCTCCTATATGGAACTGCGAAATCTGGAAGCAGACAATTTCTCACGTGTCGAAAAACTGCGCCAACAATATGAGCGCGCGCTCAAAGCCATTCTGCAACGTGGACAGGACGACGGCAGCTTCAACATTGCCGATGTGCATGTGGCCGCCATGGCCATTCTTGCCCAGTTAACTGGTGTGACCACCTGGTACCGCGCCAAAGGGCGTTTGAGCCAAACCAAAATCGAAGAAATCTACACTCAACTTGTGTGCCAAAGCGTTGGCGCGCAACTTTCGGAGGAAATCTAAATGTTCACCACTGGAATGAATTTTGCCCTTGGCGAAGATCTGGAAGCGTTGCGCGATATGGTGCATCGATTTGCGCAAGATCGCATTGCACCAATGGCCGCGCAGATTGACGAAACCAACCAATTTCCAAACGAGCTTTGGAAAGAGTTTGGTGAACTTGGTTTGCTCGGTGTTACCGTTTCCGAGGAATATGGTGGTGCCAATATGGGCTATCTTGCCCATTGCATTATCGTTGAAGAAATCAGCCGTGCGTCGGCGTCGGTTGGCCTCTCCTATGGCGCGCACTCCAACCTTTGCGTGAACCAAATTTTCCGCAACGGCAATGAAGAGCAAAAAGCAAAATATCTGCCAAAACTCATCACCGGCGAGCATGTGGGCGCGTTGGCCATGTCAGAACCAGGCGCAGGGTCAGACGTTGTGTCCATGCAACTCAAAGCAGAAGCTGCGCAGGGCGGATATCTGCTGAACGGCAACAAGATGTGGATCACCAACGGACCAGACGCGGATACTTTGGTTGTTTACGCCAAAACCGATCCGGATGCTGGTTCTAAAGGCATGACAGCCTTCATCGTTCAAAAAGACTTTGACGGTTTCTCCACCGCGCAAAAGCTCGACAAGCTCGGTATGCGGGGCTCAAACACTTGCGAATTGGTGTTTGAGAACTGTTTCGTGCCAGAAGAAAACGTGCTTGGCGAAGTGGGCAAAGGCGTTCGGGTTTTGATGTCCGGTCTCGACTATGAACGTGTCGTTTTAGCGGCTGGTCCAGTCGGCATTATGCATGCCGTGTTGGACGTGGTTGTGCCTTATGTGCACGAGCGCAAACAGTTCGGCCAATCCATTGGCGAGTTCCAATTGGTGCAAGGCAAACTGGCTGATGTTTACACAACCATGAACGCCTGCCGCGCCTACGTTTATAGCGTTGCTCAGGCCTGTGATCGCGGTGAGACGACCCGTAAGGACGCTGCTGGCTGTATTCTTTACTCTGCCGAAAAAGCAACCCAATGCGCTCTTGATGGTATCCAGCTCTTGGGCGGCAATGGCTACATCAACGAATATCCAACAGGCCGTTTGCTGCGCGACGCGAAGCTTTATGAAATCGGCGCGGGGACTTCGGAAATTCGCCGCATGTTGATCGGTCGCGAAATGTTCGCTGAGACGAAATAAGGGCTAAGGAGCGCGCGACCATGTCGGTGATCAAGTCACAAATCTCTACAAAGTCCGAGCAATTTGTCGCCAACAAAAAAGCGTTGGAAAGTCAAATTGCCGACATTAAGGGCGCCATGGATTTGGCGCGTGCTGGTGGTGGTGAACGCTCTCGGGAACGTCACTTATCACGTGGCAAACTATTGCCGCGTGACCGGGTAACAAAATTGCTCGATCCGGGTTCGCCATTTTTAGAAATTGGCGCGACAGCGGCGCATGGCCTTTATGATGGCGCAGCGCCATGCGCGGGTGTGATTGCGGGCGTCGGTCGCGTTGCTGGCCAAGAAGTGATGGTCGTTTGCAACGACGCGACCGTTAAGGGCGGCACCTACTATCCGATGACGGTGAAAAAGCATCTTCGTGCGCAAGAAATTGCGCTCGAAAACAGGCTACCTTGCGTTTACCTGGTGGATAGTGGCGGCGCGAACTTGCCGAACCAAGATGAAGTGTTTGCGGACCGCGATCACTTTGGGCGGATCTTTTATAATCAAGCCAATATGTCTGCGCTCGGCATCCCGCAAATTGCGGTGGTGATGGGCTCGTGCACGGCAGGCGGCGCTTATGTGCCAGCCATGTCTGACGAAACGATCATCGTGAAAGAGCAAGGCACCATTTTCCTCGCGGGCCCACCGCTTGTGAAGGCGGCAACGGGCGAGGTTGTTTCCGCGGAAGATTTGGGCGGTGGCGATGTGCACACCCGCCTTTCAGGTGTTGCCGATCATTTGGCGGAAAATGACGAGCACGCACTTCAATTAGCGCGGCAAGCAGTTTCAAAACTCAATCGTAAGAAACCCGATCAATTGCTGATGCAATCGGTTGAAGAGCCGCTCTACGATCCCAACGAAATCATCGGCGTTGTGCCGGGCGACTTGAAAACGCCTTACGACATTCGCGAGGTAATCGCGCGCACCGTGGATGGCTCTCGTTTTGATGAGTTCAAAGCGCGATACGGAACCACATTGGTCTGTGGCTTTGCGCATATTCATGGCATGCCGGTGGGCATCATCGCGAACAATGGTGTCTTGTTCTCAGAAAGCGCCGTCAAAGGCGCGCATTTTGTCGAGCTCTGCTCGCAGCGGAAAATCCCGCTGGTGTTTTTGCAAAACATCACTGGCTTCATGGTCGGCCGCAAATATGAGAACGAAGGCATCGCCAAAAATGGCGCGAAGCTGGTCACTGCTGTGGCAACAACGTCGGTGCCCAAAATCACCGTTTTGGTTGGTGGCTCGTTTGGCGCGGGCAACTACGGCATGTGCGG
>ENA-ORCV01000764-ORCV01000764.1-marine-metagenome-genome-assembly--contig:-NODE-764-length-15487-cov-2.371123_pt1 | contig 15487 bp, 13 predicted proteins | sample MGYA00237779_ERZ508509 | MGnify/ENA primary metagenome ERZ508509 (study PRJEB26180, sample SAMN06268772) | marine metagenome | isolation source: Bioluminescent Bay, La Paraguera, Puerto Rico | place... | reverse complement strand
CTGTCCGGCGGGTTCGAAGCCCCGGTCTTCGATGCGCAGATGGTGTTCCGGTCGATCATGGACGCCTTCGCCCGGCCCGGCACCGCGGTCGCGCTCGACGCAAAGACCGAGCCGCCGGGCCCGCTGTCGGCGGAAGCCGGCGCGGTGGCGCTCGCCCTGCTCGATCACGAGACGCCGGTCTGGTGCGATTCCGTGCTCGCCGGCGCGCCCCGGGTGCTCGACTGGCTGAAGTTCCATACAGGCGCCCCGGTCACCGAAGCCCCGGAGGATGCCGCTTTCGCCTTCATCGGCCAGCCCGACCGGATGCCCGCGCTCGCCGCCTTCGCGCAGGGCACCGCCGAGTATCCGGATCGTTCGACGACGCTCGTCGTCATGGCGACCCGGCTCGGCACGGACCGCAGCGCCGGCGGCGCCGAACTGTCGGGTCCCGGCATCAGGACCGCGACGCGGTTCGCGCCCGACCCGCTTCCGCCCGGTTTCTGGGACCAGGCCCGCGCCAACCACGCGCAGTTTCCCCGCGGCGTCGACATGGTCTTCGCAGCCCCCGGCCGCATCGCCGCGCTGCCGCGCTCGACCCGCATTGGCGAGGAGGCCTGACCATGTATGTCGCGGTGAAGGGGGGCGAACAGGCGATCGGCAACGCCCACAGGCTGCTCGCGCACGAACGGCGCGGCGACCGGTCGGTGCCCGACATCACGCTTGCCCAGATCGCCGGACAGCTCGCGCTCGCCGTCGACCGGGTGATGGCGGAGGGTTCGCTTTATGACCGCGATCTCGCCGCGCTCGCAGTCAAGCAGGCGCGCGGCGACCTGATCGAAGCGATCTTCCTGATCCGCGCCTACCGCACCACCCTGCCCCGCTTCGGCGTCTCCGAACCGGTCGATACCGCCGCCATGCAGATCCGCCGCCGCATCTCGGCGACCTTCAAGGACCTGCCCGGCGGCCAGTTGCTGGGGCCGACCTTCGATTACACCCACCGCCTGCTCGAACCCGAGCTTGCCGGGGCAAACGACCCGCCGCCCCCCCAAGCCGGCGCCTCGACCGGCAATTCAACCGGTGGCGCGACCGGCGAATCGACCGGCGCGCCGGTGCCCCGGGTCACCGACCTGCTCGGCGCCGAAGGTCTGGTCGAGCCCGATCCGGAAGCGGATCCGGGCCGCGCGACCCGCGACCTGACCCGCGAGCCGCTCGATTTCCCCGCCGACCGCGACCTTCGCCTGCAGGCTTTGGCGCGCGGCGACGAGGGCTTCCTGCTGGCGCTCGGCTACTCGACCCAGCGCGGTTATGCCCGCTCGCATCCCTTTGTCGGCGAGATCCGCTTCGGCGAAGTCGAGGTCGAGGTGTTCGCCGAGGAACTCGGCTTCGCTGTCGCCATCGGCCGCGTCAGCCTGACCGAATGCCAGATGGTCAACCAGTTCAAAGGTTCGGCCAAGGCTCCACCGCAGTTCACCCGCGGCTACGGGCTGGTGTTCGGCCAGTCGGAGCGCAAGGCCATGTCGATGGCGCTCGTCGACCGGTCGTTGCGATGGCGGGAACTCGGCGAGGAGCAAACCGCGCCGGCCCAGGACGAGGAGTTCGTCCTGTCGCACGCCGACAACGTCCGCGCCACCGGCTTCGTCGAGCACCTCAAGCTGCCCCACTATGTCGATTTCCAGGCCGAACTCGAACTGGTCCGCCGGATGCGCGGCGAGGCGGCGGACAATGCGCGGGATGATCAGGGTCGGTCCCGAGATGATCACGATCGATCCGGGGTTGATCAACGACCGTCATCGGATGATCAAACGCCGTCCGGGCCGAGCCGGGAGGCGGCGGAATGAGCACCGCCGCAACGGCCTATAACTTCGCCTATCTCGACGAGCAGACGAAGCGGATGATCCGCCGCGCTATCCTGAAAGCAATTGCGATCCCCGGCCATCAGGTGCCATTCGCCAGCCGCGAGATGCCGATGCCCTACGGCTGGGGCACCGGCGGCGTGCAGGTGACCGCCGCCGTGATCGGGCCCGACGACATACTCAAGGTCATCGACCAGGGCGCCGACGACACCACCAACGCGGTCGCGATCCGCGACTTCTTCGCCCGCACCGCCGGCGTCGAAACGACCACCAGGACAGAGGACGCGACGGTCATCCAGACGCGTCACCGGATCCCGGAAAAACCGTTACGCGACAACCAGATACTTGTGTTCCAGGTGCCCATCCCCGAGCCGCTGCGTTTCCTCGAGCCGCGCGAGACCGAGACCCGCAAGATGCACGCGCTCGAGGAATACGGGATCATGCACGTGAAGCTCTACGAGGACATCGCCCGGCACGGTCACATCGCCACCACCTACGCCTATCCGGCACTCGTCGACGGGCGCTATGTCATGGACCCCTCGCCGATCCCCAAGTTCGACAATCCGAAGCTGAACGGGTCCGACGCGCTGATGCTGTTCGGCGCCGGGCGCGAGCAGCGCATCTACGCGATCCCGCCGCACACGCCGGTGAAGAGCCTCGATTTCGACGACCACCCCTTCGAGGTCCAGCGCTTTGACGAACCCTGCGCTTTGTGCGGATCGAGCGGTGTCTATCTCGACGAAATCGTCACCGACGATCGCGGCGGACGCATGTTCGTGTGCTCGGATTCGGACCATTGCGAGGAGCGGCGGGGCGACGTCCCGGCCGGCGCCTGACCTATGCAAGCCCCCATCCAATCCCCCACGCAAGCAACTGAAAACGATGACGATCTGCCGCTGCTCAGGGCCAGCGGCGTGACACAGTTCTACGGCAACCGGGTCGGTTGCCGCGATGTGTCGTTCGAGCTGTGGCCGGGCGAGGTGCTGGCCATCGTCGGCGAATCGGGATCGGGAAAATCGACTCTGCTCAATTGCCTGTCGGGCCGCCTGATACCGACCGCCGGCGTCGTCGAATACCGGATGCGCGACGGCCACGCCCGCAACGTCTTCTCGCTCAGCGAGGCCGAACGGCGCTTTCTCGCCCGCACCGACTGGGGTTTCGTCCATCAGGACGCCCGCGACGGCCTGCGCATGACCGTGTCGGCCGGCGGCAATGTCGGCGAGCGGCTGATGGCGGTCGGCGCCCGCAACTACGGCGACATCCGCGGACAGGCCCGCGACTGGCTCGGCCGCGTCGAGATCGACTCAGACCGCATCGACGACCGGCCGGACACCTTTTCCGGCGGCATGCGCCAGCGCCTGCAGATCGCCCGCAATCTGGTGACCGGCCCGCGTCTGGTCTTCATGGACGAGCCGACCAGCGGCCTAGACGTCTCCGTGCAAGCACGGCTTCTCGATCTGCTGCGCGGCCTGGTCGCCGACCTCGGCCTCGCCGCAATCCTCGTGACCCACGATCTCGCCGTCGCCCGCATGATCTCCCATCGCCTGATGGTGATGCGCGCCGGCGAGGTGATCGAAAGCGGATTGACCGACCAGGTGCTCGACGATCCGCAGAGCCCGTATGCGCAACTGCTCGTCGCCTCCGTACTGCAACCCTGAGAACGTGACAAAGGTGCCCAAATGACCATGCGTCTGTGTCTGTCCGGGGTCGGCAAGACCTTCACGATGCATCTGCGCGACGGCATCGAACTGCCGGTGCTGCGCAACGTCGAACTGGCCGTCTCGGAAGGCGAATGCGTCGTGCTGACCGGACCGTCGGGAGCCGGCAAGAGCACCATCCTGCGCATGATCTACGGCAACTACCTCGCCGACGAAGGCCAGATCCTCGTGGTCGACGGCGAGAAGATCGTCGACGTCGCCGCCGCGCCGCCGCGCCGCGTCCTCGACCTGCGCCACCGCATGATCGCCTATGTCAGCCAGTTCCTGCGAGCCGTGCCGCGCGTTGCCGCCATCGATGTCGTCGCCGAACCGCTGCGCTTACGCGGCATACTGCCCGAGATCGCGCGCAACCGCGCCGCCGCGCTGCTGGAACGCCTCAATCTGCCCGAACGCCTCTGGTCACTGCCGCCGGCCACCTTTTCCGGCGGCGAGCAGCAGCGCGTCAACATCGCCCGCGGCTTCGTGACCGACCACCCGATCCTGATCCTCGACGAACCGACCGCATCGCTGGACGCAACGAACCGGGACATCATCGCCGAGCTGATCGAGGAACGCCGCGAGTCGGGTGCTGCGATGCTCGGGATCTTTCACGACGCCGCCCTGCGCCGCCGCGTCGCGACCCGCGCCGTCGATGTCGGGGCGTTTGCGCCCGCCTGAGCGCTAGAGAACCTCGTCCTTCAGCCAGTACGCGGCATAGGCGCCACGCAGGTAGAGCGTGCGAAGGCCCGGCAGCGGAAAACGCGGCAGTGGCTGGCCGGCCACGGCGGGAACGATCTCGCTGTCCGACCTGTCGCCGACCGCGAGCCGGGCCGCGGCGCGGCCCGACCACGTTCCCATCGACACGCCGTTGCCGTGATAGGCGAGCGCATGGATGACGCTGTTGTCGTCCGGCAGCCGCGCGATGTGCAGGACGAGATCGGCGGCAAGACATACGAACCCGCACCAGAAATGGCTGATCTCGATATCGGCCCAGGCCGGAAACAGGCGTGCAAGCCGCTTGCGCATGTTCCGGTTCATCCGTTCGACGCTCTGCGGATCCGCCGACACGCCGCCGCGCGCGCCCAGCAGAAACCGCCCGTCCGGCAGAAGCCGGAAATAGTGCAGCAGGTTGCGACTGTCGTAAGCCATGGTCGGCGTCGTCCAGCCTTGCGCCTCGCGCTCGGTCTCGGTCAGCGGACGTGTCGTGATGATGTTCGACAGAACAGGCAGAACCTTGCCGTCCAGGCCCGAATGCAATCCTTCGGGCGTGTAGCCGTTGGTCGCCACGATGACCTTTCTGGCCTTCAGCGTTCCACCGGGTGTCGAAAGGACGTGCCAGCCATCCTCCTTTCGCCAGGCTTCGACCGGACTTTCACCGTGCACCCTGGCGCCGCGCTTTACCGTCGCCGCCGCCAGACCCCTGGCGTACTTCATCGGATGCAGCCCGAAGCCGAGCGGCATGTGCATGGCGCCCTCCGCGCCTTCCATCACCATGCCGGACTGCCGCAGTTCCTCCTTGCGGTAGACGCGACAATCGAGCCCGTGCACCGCGCGCATGAACGCGGCGTCGTCCTCGAGATCGGCCATGTGGCGCTTGTCGTGGGCGACCTCGATGTCGCCATCGCCGAAGGCGTCAACGTCAAACTCTTCGCTTTCAGACAGCTCTCGCACCAGCGCGATCGCCTCGCGCTGGGCGGCGGAGAACCGGCGCGCTTCGGCGTCGCCGTGCCGCTTCACCAGCGTCGCGTGGGACACCTTGGTGCCACCCAGACAACAAAATCCGCCGTTGCGGCCGGAGGCACCCCAGCCCGGCTGCGCCCGTTCGAGCACGCGCACGTCAACGCCATGGTCGCGGGCCAGATGCAGTGCCGCCGACATGCCGGTGTACCCCGACCCGATCACCGCGACATCGCAGCTTTCGTCGCCGTTCAGGGGCGGCGTCTCGACCGCCAGCGGCTCCGCGGTCGCGGCCCAGTAGCTGTCCACGGGACGAGCCGGATCGAAGGCGGTCGGGTGATAGAGATGGCGCACCGCAGAGACACTCCTGACGGATTTCGGGACAGAAGTTCAGATGTCGCCCGCACGCGCCATTCGTCAAGCGCTTTCGTGACGTTCTTCGGTGGCGAAAAACCTCGAAAACCCCATGCATTGAGGGGCCTGTGGATTGTCATCAAACCGACAACCGGCCGCAAAACAGCCGTCATACACGCCCGCTAAGCCTCGTACGCATTGAAGTGTTTACTGAAGCGTTCGGGCATCGGACGAAGAGCCAGGGGGTCACCGTGTCGGCAGTCGTGGTCGAAGGACTTTCCAAGACCTTTCGTGGTGGAAAGCGGGCGCTGAAGGACGTGTCGGTTTCCATCGGCGGCGGCGAGATGGTGGCGCTGATCGGCGCGTCCGGCTCGGGCAAGTCGACTTTGATCCGGCATGTCGCCGGCCTTGTCCAGGCCGACCGCGAAAGCGGCTGCAGGGTCATGGTCGCAGACCGCCCCGTCCAGTGCGGCGGCAAGCTGACGACCGAGGCGCGCGACATCCGCCGCGAGATCGGCGTCATCTTCCAGCAGTTCAATCTGGTCGGACGGCTCCCGGTCCTCACCAATGTCCTGACCGGTGTGCTCGGCCGCATTCCCGCGCTGCGCGGCACCTTCGGCCTGTTCACCCGCGACGAACGGATATCGGCCATGCAGGCGCTCGCCCGCGTCGGCATCGCCGAGACGGCGCGCCAGCGCGCCTCGACCCTGTCGGGCGGCCAGCAGCAACGCGCCGCCATCGCCCGGGCCATGGTCCAGGGCGCCCGCGTGGTGCTTGCCGACGAGCCGATCGCCTCGCTCGATCCCGCCTCGGCGAAACGCGTCATGGAAACGCTGTCGGAGATCAACCGCAACGACGGCATCACGGTGATGGTCTCCCTGCACCAGGTCGAATACGCCCGCCGCTACTGCCCGCGCACGATTGCGCTGCGCGACGGCGAGGTCGCCTATGACGGGCCGAGCGAGGCCCTGACCCATGAATTTCTGCGCGAACTCTATGGCGAGGCTTCCGAAGAGCTCGTGCTTCCCGACGTCCCGGAAAAGGTCACCGGACCGCGCGCCGCATTGCGGCCGGCCGCTGCCTTCGCCGGCGCGTGACCGTCGCCGAGACGGTCCAAACACACGACTTGACCAACCCCTGTCCGCACGGAGGACTTCATGAACGTTGTCGCTAGAGGGCTTGCCGCCGTGGCGCTGTCTGCCACGCTTGCCGGTGCCGCCCACGCCGAGACGACCGAGATCAATTTCGGCATCATCTCGACCGAATCCAGCCAGAACCTGAAGACGGTCTGGGAGCCCTTCCTCGACGCGATGGAGAAGGAGACCGGTCTCAAGGTCAACGCCTTCTTCGCCACCGACTATGCCGGCGTCATCGAAGGCATGCGGTTCGGCAAGGTGCAGGTCGCCTGGTTCGGCAACAAGTCGGCGATGGAAGCCGTCGACCGCGCCGATGGCGAGGTCTTCGCCCAGACCGTCGACGTCGACGGCAACCCGGGCTACTGGTCGCTGCTGCTTGCCAACGCCGACAGCCCGATTTCCTCGCTCGACGACGTCCTGACGTGCGACGGCTCGATCAACTTCGGTATCGGCGACCCGAACTCCACGTCCGGCTTCCTGGTCCCGACCACCTTCATCTTCGCCAAGAACGGCGTCGACCCGAAGACGTGCTTCAAGACGGTCCGCAACGCCAATCACGAGACCAACCTGCTGGCAGTCGCCAACAAGCAGGTCGACGTTGCCACCAACAACACCGAGAACCTGCGCCGCCTGGAGATCACCAATCCGGACGCTGCCAAGAAGGTCAAGGTGATCTGGCAGTCGCCGCTGATCCCGTCCGACCCGATCGTCTGGCGCAGTGATCTCGACCAGGACGCCAAGGACAAGATCTACACGTTTTTCCTGTCCTACGGCCGCCTCGGCGCGCCCGAGGAGGTCGAGAAGGCGCGCGAAGTGCTCGGCGGCCTGCAGTGGGCCCCGTTCAAGCCCTCCTCCGACGCCCAGCTCTATCCGATCCGCATCATGGCGATCACCAAGGAGGAGTTCCAGATCCAGGCCGACGACAAGATGTCTGCTGAGGAAAAGGCGACCAGGCTCGACGAACTGAAGGCTGAGAAGGCCAAGTACGAAGAGTTGATGGCCAAGGTCCCGCAGGCCTGAGGTTTCGAACCGCAAGTTCCGGCGGCGCCGGCCTCGCTCCGGCGCCGCCGATCCGTGTTCACCTGCCAGCGCAGAGCCACACATGACACCTGGAACAGACGCAGCCCCGCGCCCCGTCGAACTGCCCCGCGCCTCGCTGAGCGACGTGGCCTACCGTGCGCTCGTCTGGGGCGGACTTGCGCTCGTCATGGTGTGGAGCTTCGGTCCCGCCGAAATGTACAGGTTCGTCAACCTGTTCACCGACGCCGGCAACATGGCGGAATACGCCAAAGGCTTCCTGTCGCCGAACTTCAAGGATTGGGATTACTACGTGGAGGAGATGATCCTGACCGTCCAGATCGCCCTGTGGGGCACGGTCCTGTCGGTCATCTTCGGCATTCCCTTCGCGCTGCTGTCCTCCAACAACATCGCGCCCGCCTGGATCGTCCAGCCGGTGCGCCGCCTGATGGATGCCTGCCGCGCTATCAACGAACTGGTCTTCGCCGTCCTGTTCGTGGTCGCCGTCGGGCTTGGCCCCTTCGCCGGCGTCATGGCGCTGTTCATCCACAACATGGGCATCATTTCCAAGCTGTTCTCCGAGGCCGTCGAGGCGATCGACCCGCGCCCGGTCGAGGGCATCCGCGCGACCGGCGCCACGCGCCTCCAGGAAATCATCTACGGCGTGGTGCCCCAGGTGCTGCCGCTGTGGATCTCCTTTTCGCTCTACCGCTTCGAGACCAACGTGCGCTCGGCGACGGTACTGGGCATCGTCGGCGCCGGCGGCATCGGACAGATCCTGTTCGAGTCGATCCGCGGCTTCCTCTACGCCGAAACCGCGGCGATCATTATCATCGTGGTGATCACCGTCTCGCTGATCGACATCCTGTCGCAGCGGCTGCGCAAACTGGCGATCTGAGACGATGACCGACACCATCCTGGCCAACGCGAAGATCGTCCTCGCCGACGAGATCGTAACCGGAAGCCTGAAGGTCTCGGGCAATGCCATCGCTTCGGTCGAGGCCGGCACCACGGCCCTGCCCGGGGCCGAGGATCTCGACGGCGACTACCTGATCCCCGGCCTTGTCGAGCTGCACACCGATCACCTGGAAGGCCATTTTGCGCCGCGCCCGGGCGTCACCTGGAGCCCGATCGCGGCCGTCCAGGCGCACGACGCCCAGATCGCCGCCTCGGGCATCACAACGGTGCTCGATGCCCTGCGCGTCGGCACCGACGCCGACACCGGCAAGCTCGGCCGCCAGATGCGCACGCTCGCCGACGCCATCGTGACCGCGAACACCGCTGGCCGGCTGCGCGCCGACCACTATCTGCACCTGCGCTGCGAGATCGCCTCGCCGGATGTGGTGTCGGAGGCCGAGGCCTTTCTCGACAGCCCGAGCCTCAAGCTGGTCTCGGTGATGGACCACACGCCCGGACAGCGCCAATTCGTCAGCCTCGACAAGTTCCGCGAGTACTATCAGGGCAAGTCCCGCATGAGCGATGCGGAACTCGAGGCGTTCATTGCCGAGCGGGTCGCCATGCACCATGCCCATGCGGGGCCGAACCGAACCGCGCTGTTCGAGCGATGCCGGCAGTCGGAAATCGTATTGGCGAGCCATGACGACGCCACCGAGGACCATGTCGCCGAAGCCGTCTCGGAAGGCGTTGTTCTGTCGGAATTCCCCACGACGATCCCCGCCGCACGGGCGGCGCGCCGGGCCGGACTCGCGGTACTGATGGGCGCGCCCAACGTGGTGCGCGGCGGCTCGCATTCGGGCAACGTCTCGGCAATCGACCTGGCCGAACGGGGGCTGCTCGACGTGCTGTCCTCGGACTACGTGCCCTTCAGCCTGCTGCACGCGGCCTTCCTGCTGCCGCAACGCGTGGAGTCGATTTCGCTACCGGAGGCGCTTCGGCTCGTGACCGCCAATCCCGCCCGCGCAGTCGGTCTTGCCGATCGCGGCGAGATCGCCGAAGGCCTGTCCGCGGATCTCGTGCGGGTGCGTTTCGAGGAAGAGGTCCCGGTGGTGCGCGCCGTATGGCGAAACGGCAGGAGGGTCGCATGAATGACCGCAAACCGGCGGCAATCGTCGAGGAGATCTTTGCGAATCTAGCCACCAGGGGCCACGAGATGTATGGCGGCGAGGCGGTGACCCAGCTCCAGCACGCCCTGCAATGCGCGACGCTGGCGCGCCGGGAAAATGCGCCCGCAAGCCTCGTTACGGCCGCCCTGCTGCACGACTACGGCCATCTGGTCGCGGACGACGATGGCGCCGCCGAACGGGGCGTCGACATGATGCATGAGGAAGTCGCCGCGGCCCACCTGTCGCAGTGGTATGGTCCGGCCGTCACCGAGCCGATCCGCATGCACGTCGCCGCAAAACGCTATCTCTGCGCCACCGACTTCGACTATTTCACGTCGCTGTCGCCGGCCTCCATCGCATCGCTGGCCGTCCAGGGCGGGCCGTTCACGGATGATGGTGCAGCCGGTTTTATCGCGCAGCCGCATGCCCGCGAGGCCGTGCGGCTTAGGAAATGGGACGACCTGGCCAAGGACACCGAGGCCCGGACGCCGGCGCTGGACGACTTCAGCGACGAAGCGATGGCTGCGCTGGAAGAAAGCGGTCAATGACAATCTCAGCGGCAAAAGTCGGCCCCGGCGCCCTTGTGCTGATCGTCGGCCCGTCCGGCGCGGGCAAGGACACACTGATCCGGCTTGCCGGCGCCCGCCTCCGCAATGAGGACGGCATCCGGTTTGCGCGCCGCATCGTAACCCGGCAGGCCGATACAGACGCCGAGGACCACGATACGCTGGACGACGCCGCGTTCACAGACCTCGTCGCCGGCGGCCGCGCCGCACTTCACTGGCGTGCCCATGGCCTCGGCTACGCGCTGCCGGCGGAAATCGACGACTGGATCGCCAAGGGCGGGACGGTCGTCGCCAATGTCTCGCGACGCGTGATCGCGGATGCGGCGGCCAAATACGCCAGGCTCGCCGTTGTCCATGTCACCGCGCCGGCACCTGTTCTTCGCGCGCGATTGCTGGAACGCAGCCGGGACGACGGGTCCGATATCGAAGAGCGGCTGGCGCCGGTTCCTATTGAGGTCCCGGTCGGCATAGACTTACATGAGATCGTCAACGACGACACGCCGGAAGCCGGCGGCCGGCATATGGCCGGCATCATCGCCGGTTGCAGCGGAAGCGGTCTGGCCGCAACAGGGTAAGCGACATCGGCAAGGTGCAGTTAGGCGTTCAACACCACCTTCCCGGACGGACCCGGATCCATATCGAAGGGCCCTGGCCGGCGGATTGGCACGGTATCGGAACCAGACTGGCGGCACACGGCATCCATGTCGCGCGGGCCGACAGGTGGACCCGCAATGTGCTGCTCCACCACCATCGCGCACTCGACGCCGGTACGGTCAGCGAACACCTCGCCGCCGCCATCGCCAATCCCGTGGCCGGCAATACGCACCCCTGCGATCCGGCTTCGAAGACGGGTCAGGCACCACCGGAAGATCCCGAGATCGGCGAAGCCGCGCGTATCGATGCCTCGGCTGCCCTGTCCCGTTACAAGAGCTCAAGGGCCGGCCTTTCGCCGGACATCGTGACGGGACTGCGCAAAGTCCATGGTCCCAATGCGACGCCTGCGCCGATCGGACGATCGCGGCGCGACATGCTTGTCGAGCAGGTCACGACATTGCCCGTGGCGATGCTGGCCGGATCGGCGGTGCTGTCGCTCGCCACAGGCGGTATTCTAGATGCCGTCGTGACGGTCGCGGTGATCGGCGCCAATTCCGCCATCGGCTTTGGTACGGAAAACGCCACGGAACGGCTGATCCGCCGCCTGTCGCGTCCTGTGGAACACGACGCGACCGTGCTGCGCGGCGGCATCGAGGGGACTATTCCCGCCCGCGACGTCGTGCCCGGCGACATCCTCGTCCTGTCTTCCGGAATGTCGGTTGCCGCCGACGCCCGCATCGTCGCCGCGGCCGACCTCAGCGTCGATGAATCGGCGCTGACCGGCGAAAGCCTTCCGGTCGAGAAAATCCACGACCGGCTCGCCGCCGCCCCACAGGCCGTCTCCGACCGCGCCAATATCGTCCATGCCGGCACGGTGGTGACCGGCGGCAATGCCCTCGCCGTCGTGTTTCGCACCGGCGCGGCGACGGAAATGGCGAGGACCCGCCGCCTCATCGCGACCGCCCATCCGCCCCGCCCGATCATCGAGCAGAAGCTCGACACGCTTGGAAAGGAACTCGTGATTGGCTGCCTTGCCGCCGCCGGACTGGTTCTCGGCGTCGGTCTCCTGCGCGGCGAACGGCCGCTCTACATGGTCAAAAGCGCCATCGCCCTTGCCGTTTCCGCGATTCCCGAAGGCCTGCCCGCCGTCGCGACCTCGACGATGGCGCTGAGTGCGCGCACGCTGGAGCGGCAGGGCGCCTATGTCCGCGCCCTGCCCGCCATCGAGTCGATCGGCTCGGTCGACACGATCTGCTTCGACAAGACCGGCACGCTGACGGAGAACCGCATGGCCGTCGTCGTTGCAGTCGCCGGCGACGCCGTCTACGACCTCGCCGAAGCGGGCCTCGACAACAGAGAGGACGGGATCGCGAGTTCTGGGAACGGCGATCTCTTCGCCCTGGCGCAGACCGTGTCGCTCTGCAATCAGGCGCAGACCGACCATGGGTCAGGGACGGAACAGGCGCTACTCGACTTCGCCGCACAGGCCGGCGTTGCCGTCGAAGATCTGCGCGGCGAGCGGCCGATGCGCGAAGTGCGCGGGCGCAATCACCGCCGCCGCTGGATGGCGAGCGAGCACCTGCGCAAGGGGCAGCCGAGGGTCTACATCAAGGGCGCACCCGACGAACTGCTCGACTTCGCGGTGCTCGAAAGGCGGGACGGCGACACGCACCTGCTGAGCGATGAACGCCGTCAGGCGATTCTGGCGCAGAATCAGGAACTGGCGGCCCGCGGCCTGCGCGTGCTCGGTGTCGGATATGCCGATGCGACGCTCGCCGATGGCCCATCGCGCAATTTCGTCTGGCAGGGCCTCGTCGGGCTTGCCGACCCGCTCCGTTACGAGGCGCGCGAGGCAATCGAGCAGCTGCACCGTGCCGGCATCCGGACGATCATGATTACGGGCGACCAGCCGGCGACTGCCGTTGCCGTCGGTCATGCGCTCGGCCTGTCGCGCTCGGGAATTATCGAGTCCGCCGAAGGACCGGCGCTGTCCGGGCTCGGACAGGAACAGATCGCCGGCCTTGCGGAGCGGACGTCCGTCTTCGCCCGGGTGAGCCCGGCCGACAAGCTGCGTATCGTCGAGGCGCTTCAGAGCGCCGGGCGGCGGGTCGCGATGATCGGCGACGGAGTCAATGACGGCCCGGCGCTTCGGGCGGCCTCGGTCGGCATTGCGATGGGCAAGAGAGGCACCGCTGTCGCCCGCGAGGTCGCCGACCTCGTGATCGCCGACGATGACCTGCGCGAACTCGCCCGCGCCATCGCCCGCGGCCGCGCAACCGACGACAATGTGCGCAACGCGGTTCGGTATTTCCTCTCGACCAACCTGTCCGAGGTGCTCGTCCTGATCGCCGAAATCATGCACGGGCGCGGCGAGATGGAAACGCCGATGGAGCTGTTCTGGCTCAATCTGGTGACTGACGTCATGCCCGCTCTCGGCCTTGCGCTGGCCGAACCCGGAGACGTCATGAACCGGCCGCCGGCGGCCCTCGACAGCGAATTGTTCAGCCGCGCCGAAACCCGTGAGATCCTCGTGGATGGCAGCGCGATCGCGGCCGCCGCGCTGGTGGCGCATTTCATCAGCCTCAGAACCGAGGGCGCCGGCCCGCCTACGCGGACCGTGACCTTCCTGTCGCTGGCGCTTGCCCAGATCCTGCACGGATGGGTGCTGCGCGACCGGACCGGCCGCAACCGGCGGGTTTCCGAGCGCCGCCTGGAAGCCATGCTGGGCGGCGCCGGAATCATGCTGGCCCTGCCGTTCATGATCCCGCGACTGCGGAACCTGCTCGGCGTCGGCCCTGTCCACTGGTCGGAATTCGCGCTTGCGGCGTCGCTGGCCGGCAGTTTCTTTGCCTTCGCGGAGGGACGGCGGCTTATTTCGGTTTCGAAGCGGGCGGCTGATACGGACGCGCCGATGCCGGCCATCAGCTCCGTGAAGCCGGGGAAGCTGGTCGCGATGGCGGAGCCGTCGTCGACGCGGACGGGCGCCTGGGCGCCGAACCCGAGGACGAGGAAGGCCATCGCGATGCGGTGGTCGAGATGGACCGCGATGTCGCCGCCGCCGGGCGGCGGACCGCCGCACCCGTCGATCACGATGTCGTCGCCCTCTGCGCGGACGGCGACGCCGCAGGCCGCAAGCCCGTCCACGATGGCCGAGAACCGGTCGCTTTCCTTGACCCGGAGTTCCTCCAGCCCGCGGAACCGGGTCTGGCCCTCCGCGAAAGCCGCCGCCACGGCGGCCACCGGGTATTCGTCGATCATCGACGGCGCGCGTTCCGCCGGGATATCGGCGCCCCTGAGCGGGCCGTGACGGAACACGAGGTCCGCCACCGGCTCGCCCGCCGCGTCGCGGGGGTTTTCTATCTGCAGGTCCGCGCCCATCTCGCGCAGCGTCTCGAACAGGCCGGCGCGCAGCGGGTTCATCCCGACATTGCGGACCGTCAGCGCCGATCCGGGCACGATCAGCGCGGCGACGCCCGGGAAGGCCGCGGAGGACGGGTCGCCCGGCACGACGACGTCGGTTCCGGTCAGCTCGGCGAAGCCCCCGACCGTTATGATGCGCCCGCCGTCGTCGCGGACGGCGACCTCTATATCGGCGCCGAAGGCGCGCAGCATGTTCTCCGTGTGGTCCCGCGTCGCCTTGCGTTCGATCACCGTGGTGCGGCCCGGCGTGTTGAGCGCGGCCAGCAGGATCGACGACTTCACCTGCGCCGACGGCACCGGCACCTCGTATTCGATCGGCAACGGCTCGTCCGTGCCGCGCACCAGCAGCGGCATGCGCCCGCCGTCGCGCGCCTCGAACACGGCGCCCATCTGCGACAGCGGCACGATCACCCGGTCCATCGGCCGGCTGCGCAGCGAGGCGTCGCCCGTCACGTGCGCGTCTACGTCCTGCGTCGCGATCAGCCCGAGCAGCAGCCGCGCCGCCGTACCCGAATTGCCGAGGTCTATTATATCGTCAGGGCTCGCGAAGCCGCCGACGCCGGTGCCGGTGACGGTCCAGCCGTCGCCGTCGCGCTGCACACCGGCGCCCAGCGCACGGAGCGCATCGGCGGTGCGCAGCACGTCCTCCGCCTCCAGCAGGCCGGTGATGTGCGTGCGGCCGACGGCGCTGGCGCCGATCATCAGCGCGCGGTGCGAGATCGATTTGTCGCCGGGCACGTCGATGGCGCCGACGATCGGCCCGGCCTTTCCGGATTGCAGTGCGGTCACCTCGAATCCCCGATGGGCATGAGTTCGATGACGCCGGACGGACCGGCGACGATGCCGGTCTCTAGCACAATTCAACGGCCGTGCAAGCCGCCGTGCGAACGACGGCGCAAACCGCAGTTCAACTGAGCGACGATTTTGCTTTTGACAGACCCCGCCGAACATGGCAAAGGCTCCCGTCCAATTACAGAATGATGAATGGAGACGAGTGTTGGCAAAGCCGGAATGGGGCCTGAAGCGGACATGTCTGAGCTGCGGCGCCCGGTTTTACGACATGCAGCGGGAACCGATCGTCTGCCCGAAGTGCGAAACCGAGTTCGATCCGCTCGCCCTGGTGCGTCCGCG
>ENA-ORCV01000762-ORCV01000762.1-marine-metagenome-genome-assembly--contig:-NODE-762-length-15513-cov-4.119655_pt1 | contig 15513 bp, 10 predicted proteins | sample MGYA00237779_ERZ508509 | MGnify/ENA primary metagenome ERZ508509 (study PRJEB26180, sample SAMN06268772) | marine metagenome | isolation source: Bioluminescent Bay, La Paraguera, Puerto Rico | place... | reverse complement strand
TGATGGTCATGCCCGGCCTGATCAATCTCGACTTCGCCGATGTCAGAACGGTGATGAGCGAGATGGGCAAGGCGATGATGGGCACCGGCGAGGCGGAAGGCGAGAAGCGCGCCATTCAGGCAGCCGAAGCCGCGATTTCCAATCCGCTGCTTGACGAAGTCTCCATGAAAGGCGCGCGCGGCGTTCTTATCAACATCACCGGCTCTATGGACATGACGCTGTTCGAGGTCGACGAGGCGGCGAACCGTATTCGCGCCGAGGTCGACCCCGAAGCCAACATCATCGTCGGCTCGACGTTCAATCAGGACCTCGAAGGACGCGTGCGGGTTTCGGTTGTTGCGACCGGCATCGACATTGAAGAAAATGAAAACCGGCCGCATGTGAAACTCAACAACGCCGCGGCGGTTTCCAAACCCTGGCGCCAGCCGCTCGTTGTCAACGCCCAGAGCGCGGCGACTGTCAGCGCGACCGCCGTTCAGCCGTCGGTTGCGCCGGCTGCAACATCAAAACCGGCTGCTGCGCCGGCCGCTGCAGCACCGGCGGTGAAAGCTCAGCCCGCGGCGAGCCCGGACGCGGCGGCGGCCGCCAACCCGGTCGGGGATGTTCACGAGCGGATCCGGCGCATGCTGACCGAAGGCGGGCCGGCGCCGAGCGAGGCGCCGATACAGCGCCCCGCCCAGTCGCCGGTTGCGACGCCGAATCGTTTGCGATCTGCAGACGACGCCAAATACGCGCCAAATCCTTTCCGTAGCGCCCAGAACCTTGGCAAGCATTCGCTTGAAGCGGCAGTTGATATGTTCAAGTCCCTCGGGGGCGGGGCGCGCGATGATCGCCGGGACATGCCGCCGCCGCGCGCGCCGGAGCCGGCCAAACCCGCCTCGCGGGTGCGCGGCGACCTGTTTGACGATCAAGATGACGCCGATCTCGAGATTCCTTCATTCCTGCGCAAGAAAAAGACCGGATAAAGCGGTTGCGCAGAAGTCTGTAGTCAGTTGTTTTTAGTGAGAAAGCGCGCCGCGAGCCCAGCTCCGGCGCGCTTTTCGCGATTGAAACAGTCGGCAACAAAGCTTGATCCGGTTCTTTGGCGAAACCACAACAAAAACACTTTATTAGCGGAAGGTCTTCGTGAATGTTGAATATCGTTAATACGCCGGGGGCAGTGTTACTTTAATGCGTGCAGTGCGGCAGAGGACCCTGAGTTCGCCGGTCGAATTAACTGGCGTCGGGCTGCATAGCGGCGCCCCATGCCGTATCGTCATTCGCCCTGTCTCCGAACATTCCGGCATTATCTTTCGCCGCTCTGATCTGGAGACGGACGTCCGCGGCGGCAGAAAACACCTGCTGATTCCGGCGCACCCCGCCAATGTTGCGCGAACCCATAACGGCACGACCCTCGCCAACTCGGATGGCGTGTCGGTAATGACGGTCGAACACCTGATGGCGGCGTTCGCCCTGCTTTCGGTCGATAATGCGTTTGTCGACGTTTGCGGCGAGGAAATCCCCATTCTTGACGGCAGTGCGGCGCCCTTTGTGAACGCTCTTACAGAGGCCGGACTGACGGCGCAGAATGCGCGCCGCGAAGAGGTTACGCTCGAAAAGCCTATAGAAGTGCGCAAGGGCGAACGGTTTATTCGTATCGAGCCGGCCGATCGGTTTCGTCTTGATGTGGCTATTGCTTTTGAAGACTGCATGATCGGCCGCCAGTCGCTTTCGATCAGCCTTTCCGATCCGGCGGCGCTCGACCGGCTCGCGCAGTCACGCACGTTCTGCCAGCTTCGCGAGATCGAAGCTTTGCGCAGCGCCGGGCTGGTCAAGGGCGGTTCGCTTGAGAACTCCCTGGTAGTGGACGGTCAACGGCTTTACGCCGATCAGGAGCTGCGGGACCCTGAGGAATTCGTGCTGCACAAGGCGCTCGATCTCCTCGGCGACCTCTATCTACTGGGCGGGGCGCTCAATGCCGCCGTCACCGCCGAAAAGCCGGGCCATGACCTCAATGTCTGCGCCGCCCAGGCGATCGCCGAACAGCTCGGGAGCCGCAAGGACGAGGCCTGGGCTGCTGAGGCCGCGACCGCTTGAGCGGACTGTTTGACGCCCCCCTCGGGCCGCTCTAGAACACTCCGGGCGGTGCGGCGGTCATAAAGGCGTTGGCGGTAAATGGTTTCTCGGTTGAACTACTTTCTCAGATTTTTCGGTGTTGTTGCGGTTTGCGCGGCGCTTGGCGCATGCGGTTCGGGGAAAAAGGAAAAGTTCGCCTATGTAGAGCGGCCGGTGGAGACGCTCTACGCCAATGCGATGGAACAGCTGGAGCGCAAGCGTTTCGAGCGCGCCATTGCTTTTTTCGAGGAAGTCGAGCGCCAGCACCCATATTCTTCGTGGGCGCGCCGCGCCATGCTGATGAAGGCGTTCACCTATTATCGGGACAGCGACTACGAAGAGGCGATTGAAGCGCTCGATCAGTTCATCTCGTTGCATCCGGGCAACAAGGATGCACCCTACGCCTATTATCTGAAAGCCATGTGCTATTATGAGCGAATCACCGATGTCGGTCGCGATCAGGCGATTACCGAGGACGCGGTTCGCTCGCTCACCGATGTCGTGCGCCGTTATCCGGATACGGAATATGCGCGCGATGCGCGGTTGAAGCTCGACCTCACATACGACCATCTCGCCGGCAAGGAGATGTATGTCGGGCGGTTCTATCTAAAACTGCACAAGCACATCGCGGCGATTAACCGGTTCAAAACCGTCGTCTACAAATACCAGACGACAAGCCATGTTCCCGAAGCTCTGCATCGCCTGGTCGAAGCCTATCTCCAGATCGGTATCGTTGACGAAGCGCGCGAGGCTGCCGCCGTGCTCGGCTACAATTATCCGGGCAGCCAGTGGTATCAGGACACCTATGCGCTGTTTGAGGCCTATGGTCTGTCGATGACGCCTCCCGCAGAGGCGAAAGCCGCTGCGGCGGAAGAGGTTCCGGCGGCGCCGATCAGCCAGGCGGTGGCGGAAACGCCTGAGGCTCAATAAGGGCGGCCGACGAAAGCGGTTTCCAGAACGGGCCGAACCGGCTTAAATCCGGTCTGGAACTTTCATCCGGACCTGTCTGATGCTCACTGCGCTTCATATCCAGGATTTCGTGCTGATCGACCAGGCGCGCCTGACGCTGGCGCCGGGCCTGACGGCGCTGACCGGCGAGACCGGCGCCGGCAAATCGATCCTGCTCGATGCGCTCGGGCTTGCGGTCGGCGCGAGGGCCGAGCGCGGCGCCGTGCGGCAAGGCGCCGATCAGGGCGGCGTTACGGCGGTGTTCGAAGCGCGCGGCGATCATCCGGTCTGGGCCGTTCTCGAAGCGCAGGGGCTGGCGGCGGAAGACGACCAGATTATCCTGCGCCGGGTGCAGAATGCTGACGGACGCAGTCGCGGTTTCGTCAACGACCAGCCGGTGTCGATCGGCGCGTTGCGCGAAGTCGGTGAAGCGCTTCTCGAAATTCACGGCCAGCATGACGGGCGGGGTTTTCTTTCCGCGTCGGCGCATCGCGGCATGCTCGACGAGTTCGGGGGCTTGCGCAAAGCGGCTGGCGCCGTCGCCGCGTTGTGGCGGAACTGGCGGGAAAAACAGGCGGAACTCGACGAACGCCGGCGCGAGCGCGAGGCGGCGGTGCGGGAGGTTGAGTATCTGCGCCATGTGCTCGCCGCCCTCGACAAGCTTGATCCGCAGCCTGACGAAGAAAAAGCGCTGGCGGACCGGCGCGCCGAGCTGATGGCGGCCGAGAAAATCGCCGAGGATTTGATCGCCGCCGCCGCCGCGCTCGATGAAGGCGGTGTTGAGGCGAAGCTCTCGGTGAGCATGCGCAATATCGAACGCGCGGCTTCAAGGGTTTCTTCTGGTCATGGCGCGCTTGCCGATGCGGGCGAACGTCTCGAAAGCGCGGCCGCTGAAACGGCGGAAGCGCGGGCGGCGATTGACCGGGCGATCGAGGCGTTCGGTTTCGACGCCGGCGAACTGGAACAGACCGAAGAGCGGCTGTTCGCCTTGCGCGGTGAGGCGCGCAAGCATGGGGTCGCGCCGGACGAGCTCTGCGCTTTCCGGGAAAAGATCCGGGCGACGCTTGACGATCTTGAACTCGGGGAGGCGGCCTTCGCCGATCTTGAAAAAGCCGAAGCCGATGCTGAGGCCGCCTTTGCGAAGGCGGCGGAGAAGCTTTCCAAAGACCGGAAAACGGCGGCGCTGAAACTCGATGCGGCGGTGGCGAAGGAGCTTGCGCCGTTAAAGCTCGGCAAGGCGCGGTTCATGACCGAGATACATGTCGCAAAGGATAAGCCGACGTCGGATGGCTACGATGCGGTGGAGTTCATGGTTGCGACCAATCCGGGCGCGCCGGCGGGGCCATTGAAAACGATTGCGTCCGGCGGGGAGCTGTCGCGCTTCGTGCTCGCCATGAAAGCGGCGCTCGCGGCGAAGGAAAACCGCACGGTGATTATTTTCGACGAGGTCGACGCCGGGGTCGGCGGCGCCGTCGCCGACGCGGTGGGCGAGCGGCTCGCAAGACTCGCGAGCGACGCGCAGGTGCTGGTCGTCACGCACAGCCCGCAGGTCGCGGCGCGCGCAGACAGCCACTGGCGGATTGAAAAGAAGCAGAAGAAAACCGCGACCACCACCTCGGTGACGATGCTCGATGCGGATGCGCGTATCGAGGAAATCGCTCGCATGCTGTCCGGCGCCGAGATCACCGACGAAGCGCGCGCCGCCGCGCGGCGACTGCTCAACGGCGGCGGCGAGGCGAAACGTCCGGCGCGAAAAAAGCTGGCCAAGGCGGGCTGAGGGCGGATATCAGACCTCATGGCGAAGAAGACGAAAGACTTGTCGTCCATCCCTGTCGGCAAGCTCGTTCCCGAAGAGGCGGAACTGGAGCTGACGCGGCTTGTCGAAGAAATCGCGGCTGCGGATAAGGCCTATTACGCGAACGACAAGCCGCAGATCACCGACGCGGAATACGATGCGCTTAGGCGGCGCAATCTGCTCATTGAAAAACGGTTTCCGAAACTGAAGCGCCCGGATTCCCCATCGGACAAGGTCGGCGCCGCGCCTTCGGCGAAATTCGAAAAGGCGAAGCACGCCGTCGCCATGCTGTCTCTCGACAATGCTTTCCATGACGAAGACGTCGCCGATTTCGTCAAACGAGTACGGAAGTTTCTGGGGCTTGGCGATGACGAAAAGGTCTACTTCACCGCTGAACCGAAAATCGACGGGCTTTCCTTAAATCTTCGCTATGAAGGCGGCGTTCTTTTGGTCGCGGCTACTCGTGGCGACGGCGAGACTGGCGAAAACGTCACCGCCAATGCGCTCACCATTAGCGACATTCCAAAACGCCTCAAAGGCGCGCCGGATATTCTTGAAGTGCGCGGCGAGGCCTATATGAGCCATGATGAGTTCGAGACGCTGAATGCGCGCCTCGAACGCGAGGCCGAAGAAGAAGGCAAGGCCCATGAGCCGTTCGCCAATCCGCGCAACGCAGCGGCGGGTTCGCTGCGCCAGCTCGACGCTGCCATCACCGCCTCGCGGCCGCTCCATTTCTTCGCCTATAGCTGGGGCGAGATCAGCGAACCGCTCGCCGAAACCCAGTGGGAAGCGGTCGCGCGATTGAAAAAGCTCGGCTTCAAGATCAATGCGCTGACGGCGCGTTGTCAGAGCGTCGAAGACATGCTCGCTCACTACCGCGGGATCGAGGCGCAGCGCGCCCGGCTCGGTTATGATATTGACGGCGTCGTCTACAAGATTGACCGCCTTGATTATCAGGAACGGCTGGGATTTGTGTCCCGCGCGCCGCGCTGGGCGATCGCGCACAAGTTCCCGGCGGAAAAAGCGACGACCGTTCTTGAAAAGATCGACATCCAGGTCGGCCGCACCGGCAAGCTGACGCCGGTGGCGCGCCTGAAGCCGGTTACGGTCGGAGGCGTCGTCGTCGAAAACGCGACGCTTCACAACGCCGACGAAATCGAACGCAAGGACATTCGCGAAGGCGACACGGTGGTCATCCAGCGCGCCGGCGACGTTATTCCGCAGGTCGTCGAAGTCATCGTAGGCGAACGCAAAAAGGGCGCGCGGAAATACAAGTTCCCGGAAACCTGTCCAGTGTGCGGGAGCCATGCGGTCAATGAAGTTAATCCGGCCACCGGCAAGGCGGATGTGGACCGGCGCTGCACGGGCGGCCTCATCTGCAATGCGCAGGCGGTCGAACGGCTCAAACATTTCGTTTCGCGCAACGCCTTCGACATCGAAGGGCTCGGGACGAAACAGATCGAAGCGTTTCATGAGGACGGGACGATAAAAGAGCCCGCCGATATCTTCACGATGGAAAAGCGCCAGCGCGCAGGGAAAATCGACCTTTACCGCTATGACGTCGATGACGCCGGCGCGCGCAAGAAAGACAAGAACGGCAAGGAAAAGCCGCCAACGAACAAGAAGTCGGTCGACAATCTCTTTGAGGCGATCAATGCGCGGCGCGCTATTTCCTTGCCGCGCTTCATCAACGCCCTTGGCATCCGCCATGTGGGCGAAACCAATGCGCGGCTCTTCGCCAGCCATTACGGTTCGTTCGAGGCCTTTTATGAAGCGGCGAAAGCCGCCCGCGATGATCAGAGCGAGGCTTATCAGGACATGCTGTCAATCGACGGGATCGGCGCGCTGGTGGCGCAAGGGGTGGTCGACTTCTTCGACGAGACGCATAACCGAAACGCCGTCGACAATTTGCTTAAAGAGGTAACGCCCCAGGAAGCGGAGAAGGCTTCGGGCGACAGTCCAGTCGCCGGGAAAACGGTTGTCTTCACCGGTACGCTCGAGACAATGACGCGCGAGGAGGCGAAGGCGCGCGCGCTGGCGCTCGGCGCAAAAGTATCGGGTTCTGTTTCCGGTAAAACCGATTACGTCGTCGCCGGACCGGGCGCCGGGTCGAAACTTAAAAAGGCCGAAGAACTGGGCGTCGCCGTGTTGACCGAAGAAGAGTGGGCGAGACTGGCAAATCGTTAAGACGCGCGCCGGCACTTTAATTTCGTTCCTTTGTTCCTATATATAAAGAGGAAGGGGAGAGTATGACCGGCTTTGTTATTCTTGCAGCGCTGCTTGCGCTGATCGTCCTTGTTATCGTCCTTTACAATTTGCTTGTCCGCAAGCGTCAGCTCGTCAACAACGGCTGGGCGGATATCGACGTGCAGCTGAAGCGCCGGGCGGACCTGATCCCGTCGCTTGTGCGAACCGTTCAAGGCTATGCCGCCCATGAGCGCCAGTTGTTCGAAGAGATCACGGAAAAACGGAACGCCGCCGCTGCTGCGGGCGACGATCCTGCGCGACGCGGCGCCGCTGAAAGCGCGCTTTCCCGGCCTGTCGCCAAGTTGATCGCGGTCGCGGAGGATTATCCCGATCTCAAAGCCAGCGGAAACTTTCTCGATCTTCAGAATGAGCTTTCCGAAACAGAAAACAAGATTGAGATGGCGCGGCGTTTTTATAACGGTGCGGTGAGGGAGCTCAACACGCTGATCGAAAGCTTCCCGGTCAATGTCGCCGCACCGGCGTTTGGCTTCGCCAAGCGCGGTTATTTCGAGATCGAGACCGCCGATCGCGCCGCGCCTGAGGTCAGGCTGGGGGCGTCTTCATGATCGCCCGTCTGCTTCTGTCGTTTGTCATTCTGTTCTGGCCGTTGGCGGCTGCTGCGAGCGAACAGTTCGACAATTTCAACGTCGAGATCACGGTCCAGAAAAGCGGCGATATTCTCGTCACGGAAACAATTGAAGTGACGGCTGAAGGAAAAGAAATACGCCGCGGGATCTTTCGCGACCTGCCGCGCTATTACACCAAGAGCGGCCGGCGGTATCCGTATCATTACGACGTGCAGGCCGTCATGCGCGACGGTCACGCCGAACCCTATGCGAAAGAAACCGACGGCAATGCGTTTCGCCTTCGTATTGGCGATGCAGACAGGTTCCTGACCCATGGCCCTCATACATATGTCATCAAATATGCAGTGAAGAACCAGATTCGTTACTTCGACAGCTATGATGAAATTTACTGGAATGCGACCGGCAGTTACTGGGCGTTTCCGATCGCCAGCGCGCGGGCAGTCGTCACATTGCCGGAAAACGCCCGCGTAACCGCCGCGGCCGCTTACACGGGCGCGAAAGGAAGCAAAGGCGGCGCATATGAGTATAAGGTCGAAGGCGCGAGGCATATCTTCACGACAACGAAACCGTTGAACCGCCGCGAAGGGTTGACGGTGGCGGTCGGGTTCGAGAAAGGCGCTGTTGATCCGCCGTCAGCCGCTGAGCGGCGCGCCGAATGGTGGGCGCGTAACATGTCGCTCATCATTCTCGCAGGCGCGCTCGGGCTGCTTTCGACTTTTTACGCCGCGGCTTTTCATCTGGTCGGACGCGATCCGCAAAAGGGCCCCGTGTTTCCTCGGTACGAACCGCCGGAAGGGTTTTCGCCCGCCGCCGTTCATCATGTCTATCACCGGCATTTTGCGGGACATTCGGGGCTGATCTCGGCGCTGCTCAATCTTGCAGTCAAGGATCGCATCCGCATCGACGCCAAAGACAAGAAGAAGACAGTCCTCACATTGCTGGCGGGCGATGACGCCAAGACCGGCTCGCCCGCGGAGGAGGCTTTGCTTGGCGGCGTTTTCAATCGCCGCGAAACCGTCACTCTGGGCGGCGGGTATGACGCTTCTTTCACGAAGGCTTATGAACAATTCCGCAAATCGGTCGGGCAGAACTTCGGCAAGCCGTATTTCCGCTGGAATGCAGGCTTCCTGGTCCTCGCCGTCATGCTGGCGGTCATCGGAATTGTTCTCGCTGCTGTGCTTTCGATTGAATGGACCCTTTGGCACACCGGACTGGCGGTTATGATAGCGGCGGCGACCGCGACCTTCTCGTATCTGATTCCTGCGCCAACGATGAAGGGGCAGGAAGTGCGAACCGAGATCGAAGGGTTCCGCCTTTATCTCAAGACCGCCGAACAGTTGCAGCTCAACGCCGCGAAGCCGGGTTCCGATACGCCGCCACCGATGACCGTGGAGCGTTACGAGCGGTTTCTGCCCTATGCTGTTGCGCTCGGGGTTGAAAAACCATGGACCGAGCATTTCGAGAAGTTGCTGCCGATGGAAGCCGAACACTATCAGCCGCGCTGGGGGCAGGTTCACGGCGGCCATCATTCGCTTCACGGTCTCAACAGCGCGCTTGTCGCCGGCATCTCGTCGGGTGTTGTCAGCGCAATGCCGCAAAGTTCAGGGTCATCCGGTTCCGGCGGGGGCGGGTTTTCCGGCGGCGGTGGCGGCGGTGGCGGCGGGGGCGGCTGGTAGTCCAAATATTGCCCAAGGCGCAACGCGCCGGTAATGTGTCAGGCGGCGGATCATTAAAGAACCCGGTGTCGAAGCAGCGCCGCCGCCGACAAAGAGGGGAAAACCGGTAATGAGCACGACCGCGCCGAAATTTATGGGGTATCTGCGTCAGCGCATCGAACCCTACAAGACCACGACGCTCGGTTTTCTCGCCGGCATCCTCGGCGTGGCGATCAATCTGAGGGAAGCGATTTCCGACGCGACCGTCGTGCTGGCGCTGGTTTCCGGCGCGGTCGCCGTCGGGTCGGCGGTGTTTGTCGGATGGTCGCTCAGGAAAGGCCGCAACCCGAAATGGACCTGCGATCTTTTCATGGCGAGCGCGCTTACCGCCGTCATTGCAGGGCTTCTCACGGTCGGTCAGGCGCTGACCGATAAAGCCAGCGGCGGCAACGAACCGCTGGTCGCCATTCTCATTCCGCAGTTGCGCTCGATCGACGAAGGGGTCGCCGAAATCGCTGATAACACGGCTGAGATTGCCGCGAATACGGCTGCGGCGAAACGCGAGGTGAGCGAGAATCCACGTAAGGAACTCGCCAATCTCGGCATCGCCTGGACCGGCGACAACTTCCTGCAGGCCGTCGAGGCGCGCGATTTTGAAACCATGCGTCTCTTCCTCGATGGCGGCATGAACATGGAAACGGCGAACTGGCAGGGCATGATGTTGCCGGTGGTACTTGGCCGCACCAAGGGCGATATCCCTGAAATCCTCGACTTGCTGACCGAATACGGTCTCGATCCCGATTACGCTTTCGGGCAGGGCAGCGACCGTTCCAATGACAAGACCATCATCGGCTGGGCGGCGCAGATCGGAAGACCCGACATTATCCGTGCGGCGAAGAAGATCGGCGCCGATCCCGATAAAAAAATCAATTCGATCGGCGCGTTCGGCATGACCAGCCCTGAAACGCCGCTCGTCGCCGCCGCCGATCATGGCAAATACGCCGCCGGGCTGGCGCTGCTCGAGATCGGCGCCGACCCTTCTGCTGAGAACTGGCTTGTCTATGCGCGGCTCAAAAACCGCCTTGCCCGCTACGAACACGAACGCGACGACCCGGACGCGAAAAAGTTCCTGAGCGAATTGCACCCGCCGAAAAAGCTGAAGCGCGCGATGGACCTCGTCAATGAGCTGACACAGACCAAGGAACGGATCTCCCAGATCTATTCCGACAATCTGGTGAGTTCGGCGATGGGCGGATGGAGCGAAAAAACTGATCCGGAATTTCAACGACTCCTCAAACGCCAGAAGGAAATAGAAGACGAGCTGACGGCGCTGGGTTTCTAGTCTTCCGTTTTGTGGCGGATAGGCGTTTCGATGCCGGAACAGTGTCGCCAAGTTTCATGCTAATTGGGCCAGTTGAATTGGCAGAATCCACCTTTCCGTCGCGCTCCTGAACCTGCCGCCGCTCTTTTTGCCCAGTCCCATTTCCGGCCATTGCCACACTGCGTCCCGCCGGACTAAATCCTTCCGGCGACAACCGAGGCCCGCCCCAGAAGGCTTCAGAAAATCAATGGCTTCGCGCTGCGTTTCGAAGCCCCGAGGAAACCCGGAGAATGCGATGAGCGAGCCCAAGCCGCTATCCCTCTATGTCCCCGAGCCGGAATTTCGTCCTGGCGACAAGCCGGACTTTTCCAATGTGCCGATCCCGAAAGCGGGTTCGGTCCGGAAACCGGAGATCGACGTCGAGGCGCAGGATATTCACGATCTCGCCTATTCGATCATTCGCGTCATGAACCATGACGGCGAAGCGGTCGGTCCATGGGCCGGGCTCCTGAGCGACGATGAGGTCAAGCGCGGGCTCGAGGACATGCTGCGCGTGCGCGCTTTCGACAGTCGCATGCTGAAAGCGCAGCGTCAGGGCAAGACGAGTTTTTACATGCAGGCGCTCGGCGAGGAGGCGATCGCCTGCGCCTTCGCTCGCGCGTTGAGACCCGGCGACATGAACTTCCCGACCTATCGCCAGCAGGGATTGTTGCTCTCGAGCGATTACCCGATGGTCGACATGATGAACCAGATCTATTCAAACGCCGCCGACCCTTTGAAGGGTCGGCAGCTGCCGATCATGTATTCATCGAAACAGCACGGCTTCTTTACGATCTCCGGCAATCTTGCGACGCAGTTCATACAGGGCGTCGGTTGGGCGATGGCTTCGGCGATCAAGGGCGACGACAAGATCGCGACGTCCTGGATCGGAGACGGTTCGACCGCTGAATCCGACTTCCATGCGGCGATGGTTTTCGCGTCGACCTATCGCGCGCCGGTCGTGCTCAATATCGTCAATAACCAATGGGCGATCTCGACGTTTCAGGGTATTGCGCGCGGGAAAGCGGCGACATTCGCGGCGCGGGGGCTCGGTTTCGGCATTCCGTCCCTGCGGGTCGACGGCAACGATTACCTTGCGGTTTATGCGGTCGCCAAATGGGCGACGGACAGGGCGCGCGCGGGGCTGGGACCGACGCTGATCGAATATGTCACCTATCGCGCCGGGGCGCATTCGACCTCGGACGACCCTTCCGCCTATCGGCCGAAAGAGGAATTCGACGCGTGGCCGCTGGGCGATCCGGTGAAAAGGCTGAAAGATTATCTCATCAAGCGCGGCGCCTGGTCCGAGGCGCTGCATGTGCAGGCGAACGAAATACTCGAGGCGGAAGTCGCCGAGGCCCAGCGTCAGGCGGTCAAGAACGGCACGCTCCATGACGGGCCTCATTCATCGGCCCGCACCATGTTCGAGGACGTCTACAAGGACATGCCGGAACATCTCGTCCGGCAGCGTCAGGAAGCGGGGGTCTGACCGATGGCGCGCATGACAATGATTCAGGCGATCCGCAGCGCTATGGATAACGCCATGGAGCGCGACGACAATGTTGTCGTGTTCGGCGAGGATGTCGGCTATTTCGGCGGCGTTTTCCGCTGCACCGAGGGCCTGCAGAAGAAATACGGCAAACAGCGCTGTTTCGACAGTCCGATCAATGAAAGCGGCATTGTCGGTTCGGCGATCGGCATGGCGGCGTACGGACTGCGGCCGTGCGTTGAAATTCAGTTCGCCGACTATGTGATGCCGGCCTTCGATCAGATCTCGCAGGAAGCGTCGCGTATTCGCTACCGCTCGGCGGGCGATTTCACGACGCCGATGGTTGTCCGCATGCCGACCGGCGGCGGCATCTTTGGCGGCCAGACCCACAGCCAGAGCCCCGAAGCGATTTTCGCCCATGTGTCGGGCATCAAGACAGTCGTGCCGTCGAACCCTTATGACGCAAAAGGCTTGCTGATCGCGTCCATTGAAGACGACGACCCGGTGATGTTCCTTGAACCGAAGCGCCTTTATAATGGCCCCTTCGACGGTCATCACGACCGGCCGGTAACGCCCTGGTCGAAGCACGATCTCGGCGAAGTGCCGGAAGGCCATTACACCGTGCCGCTCGGCAAGGCGGCGATCCGCCGGGAGGGTGCGGAGGTTACGGTGCTTGCTTACGGCACCATGGTCTATGTCGCTGAAGCGGCGGCGGCGGAAACCGGGATCGATGCGGAAATCATCGACCTTCGGACAATCCTGCCGCTCGATCTCGAAACGATTGAAGCATCGGTCAAGAAAACCGGGCGCTGCGTGATCGTGCATGAGGCGACGAAAACCTGCGGCTTCGGCGCCGAATTGATGTCTGTGGTGATGGAGGGATGTTTCTATCACCTCGAAGCGCCGGTGATCCGCGTTACCGGCTACGACACGCCTTATCCGCATGCGCATGAATGGGAGTACTTCCCAGGCCCGGCGCGTGTCGGCAAGGCGCTTAAAAAAGTGATGGAGGCGGCGTAATGGGCGAACATGTCATCAAGCTGCCCGATGTGGGCGAAGGCGTGGCGGAGGCTGAGCTCGTCGAATGGATGGTCGAGATCGGCAAGCAGGTGCGCGAGGACGATGTGCTTGCGGCTGTCATGACCGACAAGGCGACGGTGGAAATTCCGGCGCCGGTGGAAGGCAAGATCATCTGGCTCGGCGGCAAGGCGGGCGATGTGCTCGCGGTCGGCTCGCCGCTGGTGCGGCTCGAGGTCGATGGGCCGGGCAATGTGAAACCGGGTGAAGAGCCGGCGCCGGCGCCGGCGCCGAAAGAAGAACCCAAACCTGAGCCGAAGAAAGTTGAAGCGAAGCCGGAACCGAAACCGGCGCCCAAGCCGGCGCCGGTCGCGTCCGCAGCGTCAGTGGTTTCCGCCGGCGTGAAGCGCGCTGAGGGCGAGAAGCCGCTGGCCTCGCCGGCGGTACGCAAGCGCGCGCTCGATAACGGCGTCGATCTGCGGCGCGTTTCGGGCTCGGGTCCGGCAGGCCGCATTACGCACGAAGATCTCGATGCTTATTTCCAAAGCGGCGGCGTTTCTTCTGGCGGCGGCGGGAAAGCGCTCATCGCCGACACATCGGTCAAGGAAGTCCCGGTCATTGGTCTGCGCCGCAAGATCGCTGAAAAGATGCAAGCCGCACATGACCGGATCGTGCCGATCACCTATGTGGACGAGATCGACGTCACGGCGCTCGAAGAGTTGCGCAAGCAGCTCAACGATACGCGTAAGGAAGGGCGCGCGAAGCTCACGATCCTGCCGTTCCTGATGCGCGCCATGGTGAAAGCGATTTCCGAACAGCCGCACTTGAACGCGACCTTCGACGATGAGGCGGGCGTCATCCATCAATATGGCGGTTGTCATATCGGCGTCGCGGCGCAAACGCTGAACGGGTTGATGGTGCCGGTCGTGCGTCATGCGGAAGCGCGGGACATATGGGACTGCGCCGCGGAAGTGGCGCGCCTTTCAGAAGCCGCGAAAACCGGCAAAGCCTCGCGCGAGGAGCTTTCAGGCTCGACCATCACCATCACCTCGCTCGGGGCCATGGGCGGCATCGTCACGACGCCGGTCATCAATCATCCGGAAGTCGCCATCGTCGGCGTCAACAAGATGCAGGTGCTGCCGAAATGGGATGGCGCCCAGTTCACGCCGCGCAAGGTCATGAACCTCTCGTCGAGTTTCGATCATCGCGTCATCGACGGCTGGGATGCGGCGGTGTTCGTGCAGCGCATCAAGGCGCTCCTCGAAAACCCGGCGATGATTTTTATACAGGACTAATCGAATGACCGACATCACATGCAAAGTTCTCGTTATCGGCGCCGGGCCCGGCGGTTACATCGCCGCCATTCGCGCCGGCCAGCTTGGCCTCGACACGGTAATCGTCGAAGCAAAGGCTCATGGCGGGACGTGCCTCAATGTCGGTTGTATTCCCTCAAAGGCGCTCATTCATGTGGCCGATGAATTCGAGAAAGCGGTGCATTTCGCCGGCGAGTCCCCCATTGGCGTCAAAACCAAAAAGCCGGAGATCGATCTCGCCAAAACCGTCGCGTGGAAAGACGGCATCGTTAAACGACTCACCGGCGGCGTCGGCGGGCTCTTGAAGAAGAACAAGGTCAAGGCGATCGAGGGCTGGGCGACCTTTATCGACGGCAAGACAGTGGAAGTGAAAACCGCCGAGGGCGTTCAGAAAATTCGCGCCGAGAATGTCGTCATTGCGACGGGTTCCGTCTCGGTCGAACTGCCGTTCCTGCCGTTCGGCGGCGACGTTATTTCTTCAACCGAAGCGCTGGACCTCGCTGACGTTCCGAAAAACCTCGCGGTCGTCGGCGCCGGTTATATCGGTCTCGAGATGGGCATCGCCTTTGCGAAACTCGGCGCCAAGGTGACGGTCGTTGAAGCGCTCGACCGCATCTTGCCGCTCTACGACAAGGAGATGACGCGCCCCGTCGCCAAGAAGATGAAAGCGCTCGGCATGGATGTGCTGCTCGGCGCAAAGGCGAAGGGCAAGTCGGGCAAGGGCCTTGAAGTCGAGACCGCCGAAGGCGAAACGAAAACCATCCCCGCCGACAAGATTCTCGTGACGGTCGGCCGTAAGCCGCTTACCGACGGCTGGGGCATGGAAAACCTTGTCCTCGATATGGACGGGCGTTTCATCAGGATCGATGACAAATGTCAGACGTCGATGTCCGGTGTTTACGCAATCGGCGACGTCACCGGCGAGCCGATGCTGGCGCACCGCGCCATGGCGCAAGGGGAGATGGTCGCGGAGATTATTGCCGGTGAAAACCGCCGCTGGGACAAGGC
>ENA-ORCV01000759-ORCV01000759.1-marine-metagenome-genome-assembly--contig:-NODE-759-length-15557-cov-2.921899_pt1 | contig 15557 bp, 11 predicted proteins | sample MGYA00237779_ERZ508509 | MGnify/ENA primary metagenome ERZ508509 (study PRJEB26180, sample SAMN06268772) | marine metagenome | isolation source: Bioluminescent Bay, La Paraguera, Puerto Rico | place... | reverse complement strand
CTCTTCGGCAACCGATTTACCAACATCTAGGCCGACCACATCCATCAACTCAATCGGCCCCATCGGCATACCAAATGCCACAGCCGCCTTATCGATAGTCACGCGGTTTTCGCCATTTTCCACCCGCATCACAGCCTGCAACATGTAAGGCATCAACACCCGGTTCACAAGGAAGCCTGGTGCGCTTTTCACAACAACTGGGCTTTTACCGATGGCGGTACAGAAGCTCGCGCCAATTTGCACAACTTCTTTTGAATTACCATTTTGCTCAATCACTTCAACCAACGGCAATTGCGCCACCGGGTTGAAGAAGTGAAGGCCGATCAATCGAGATGGGTCTTTAAGTGTTGATGCAATGTTTTCAAGTGGAATTGACGACGTGTTCGTCGCCAAAATGGCCGTTGGTTTGAGTTGCGGTTCAATCGAAGAGAATAGCTTTTGCTTAATCTCCAAATTTTCGACAATCGCTTCAATCACCACGTCCGCGCGCGGCACGCCCTTGCCTTCAGTATCTGGCGTCAAACGCGCCATAGCTGCTGCCACAAGTTCAGGCTTCTTCAATCGCTTTTTAAAGAGTGACTTCGCACGTTTCAACGCAGGTTTGATCCGGTCAAGGTCAAGGTCCTGCAACGTCACTTCTATGCCACGGAACGCACACCAAGCAGCGATATCGCCACCCATCACACCCGCACCGACAACATGGACACGTCTAAAGCTAGGTTTTGGCCCTTTTTGCACCCCTTGAGATTTCAAACCTTCTGATAGAAAGAACACGCGGCGCAGATTGCGCGCGGTGTCCGTTGCCATCAAAGGCGGGAAGTGCTCGATTTCAGATTTGATTAGCGCCTTTGGATCGTCGCCATATTTCTCATAAATATCGATGAGCTTGTGCGGCGCCGGATAATGTTTCGGGTTTGCCTTTTTGGTCACCTGCTGGCGCATTTTGTTGGCGGTAAAACTGCGCAACGGGCCCATTGCCATCACGCGCTTCTTAAAGCCCGCCGGTTTTGACGTGCGGCGCTGCATCACAGCCTTACGTGCTTCCCAGCGCAACTGGTCGCGGTGTTTCACCAGCTTGTCGACAAAGCCAAGTTTTTTCGCAGCACCTGCGCGGAAAAAACGACCGGTGAGCATTGCCGTCATCGCATCCACCGGCCCCGCTTGACGGACCGAACGTCCAGTGCCACCAAATCCTGGGAAGATACCGAGCTTTACTTCAGGGAAGCCAACGCGCGTTTTGTCGTCATTTACCGCGATGCGGTAGTGACACGCCAAAGCCAGTTCAAAGCCCCCACCCAAGCAAAATCCGTGAATACCCGCAACGAGTGGGATTTTCAAAGCCTCAAGCCGGTTAAAGATAGCGTGCGCCTTTTTCAGCGCTTCTGGCAAGATCGAAGGATCACTCATCGCATCGAATTCGCGCACATCAGCGCCAGCGATAAAGCCATTGTCCTTGTTTGACAGAGTAACAACGCCGGCGAGTTCGCCTGATGCCGCCAGATCTTCGAAGCGAAGCGATAAAGTTTCAAGCTCTGCCATCGCTTCTGTGCCAAGGGTGTTTACAGGCGATTTTGGTGTGTCGATTGTCAACCAACCAATTTGTTCAAAATCGACTTCGAACTGCCAATGTTTCATCTTAGGCATTTTGGGTTGTGCCACGTTTATGCTCCCCATCTAATATCTTTTTTGCCGATTATTCAGCGGCCACATTCTTGTTATTTGTCCGGTTTTTGCCTTGCTTGGCAAGTTCGGCTGAACTGAAGTCATCAACGCGAATAACGCGATCAGTCGCTTCATCTGCCGCACGCAAAAGACCAGCTTCATTGTGCGAGATGATGTTTTGCTCAACAGCATCATCAATTGTATCGCGGTCCAAACGGCGCGTGATGATGCCTTTCTTGATCGCGCGGATGAATTTCTTCTCCGCTTCTTCCGCTTCCTCGACCTTTTTCAAAGCATCTTCGAGAACGCCGGTTCGGTCTTCAGGATCAAAGCTCACATACAGATCGCGGGTCAAACGATCGCGCTGTGCTGAATGCTTGAGCAAACCTTTTGCCAAACGATAGTTTGCCTTGTCTTGAGATGGCTGCGCATAGGCACCAAATGGGAACACCAATCGGCGCATGAAAAAGCGCATCAACCCTATTGGGAAATTGGCGAAGACTTTTTGGAAACCATCCTCAATTGCTGCAATACGGTCAGCCACGATGGCATCAACAATTGGCAAATCTTCAGCAATTTCACCATCATCTTCCCAGCGCTTCAGCGTTGTGGAGATCAGATATAGCTCAGACAAAATGTCCGCCATCCGGCCAGAGAGCATCTGCTTGCGCTTAATGTCGCCACCAAGCACAACGACCACCCAGTCACCCACAAGCGCAAAACTCTGCGCGTAACGGTGCAACTGCTGATAATGCTTTTTCAACGGACCTTGCGTCGGCGATGATGCAAACTTGCCCAGTGTGACATTGTGGAACAAGGACGCCGCGATATTGCGCAACATAAATGCGGTGTGACCGGCGAACGCCTTATCAAAAGCCTTTAGTCCTTGAGCATGATTTTCATTCTGCGCCGCAGAAATCTCATCATAAAGGAACGGGTGCGCGCGCAAGGCGCCCTGGGCAAATGTAATCAATGTGCGCGTCAAAATGTTTGCGCCTTCCACGGTAATCGCCACCGGTACCGCTTGATAGCCAGCAAACAAATAGTTTGATGGCCCATCACAAACTGCACGACCACCGTGAATATCCATGGCATCATTCACACGATCACGCATGGCTTCTGTTGTGCGATATTTCAAAAGCGCGGAGATAACAGAAGGCTTTTGCCCCTCATCCACCATCGCAGCCGTCGCGGCGCGAGCGCCTTCATAAGTGTAAGCATCTTTGATGATGCGCGCCATCGGTTCCGCAACACCTTCCATAATGCCAACGGGGATCGCGAACTGACGACGAATGCGCGCGTAAGCGCTTGTTGTGCGCAATGCTTGCTTGATCGATACAGTGCCAATGGCCGGAAGCGAAATCGCGCGACCAGTTGATAGACACTCCATCAACATGCGCCAGCCTTGGCCACAATAATCAGTGCCACCAATAATCCAATCAAGCGGAATAAAAACGTCCTTGCCGCTGTTCGGGCCATTCATGAAGGCCGAACGCGCCGGGAAGTGACGGCGACCAATATTAACGCCTTTATGATCAGTTGGAATAAGCGCCAAAGTGATGCCCACTTCTTTGCCTTTACCCAAAAGATTTTCAGGATCGTGCAAGTGGAACGCCATGCCCAAAAGCGTCGCCACCGGCCCAAGCGTAATGTAACGCTTGTCCCAGTTCAGCTTGACGCCCAAAACTTCTTTGCCGTCGTGCTCGCCATAGCAAACGACACCCACATCGCGCATGCCTGCAGCGTCTGAACCCGCATGCGGGCCGGTGAGCGCGAAACAAGGCACTTCTTTGCCTGTGGCGAGACGCTCAAGATATTTATCTTTTTGCTCGTCGGTGCCATATTTCTCGATCAACTCGCCCGGCCCCAAAGAGTTGGGCACCATGACGGAAATGCCGGCGGCAATTGAACGACAAGCAACTTTTGAAACGATTATGGATTGCGCCTGAGCGGAAAAACCCAAACCTCCATGCTCTTTAGAAATGAGCATGCCCATAAATTTATTTTCTTTCAGGAAGTCCCAAATTTCTTTTGGCATATCCGAACGATTGTGACGCACGTCCCAATCATCGATCATGCTACAAACTTCTTCCACCGGTCCATCCAAAAAAGCCTGCTCTTCCGCGGTGAGTGAAATTTTGCGAATGTTGCGCAGTTCATCCCAATTTGGGCGACCAGAGAACAACTCAGCATCCCAACCAACAGTGCCAGCGTCCAGCGCCTCTTGTTCAGTTGAGGACACTTTTGGGAGGATCTTTTTCACTGCGCCGTAAATCGGCGCTGTTAACACCGCGCGACGGATCGCTGGGATGGCAAGAACGGCCATAATGACGGCAGGCACATACGCCAACAGCGCCAGCCCTGAAAAGGCAACGCCACCCAAAACCAGCAATTGCGCGACCACCACATAAACCAATGCAGCTAATGCCCAAAGCATCAGCGGCACTTCGATAATGGCAAGCGCAGCAACCAATACGAGCGCAGCAATGATGAGAAATAACGTCATGAGTTCCTCCCGAAGAACAATCAATCACACCCACTGCAAAACGCAATTTGGGCACGGACATTTTCATAATGCCACAGATATACGCTTACGTCAATCTAGTGACCATATCGGCAAGTTACGTTTTTTCTTAATCTTTCGAATAATTTACGCCTTATGCCGCAGCATAACGTACAAGTTTTCCACATATACGTCGCTTAATTGACGTTAACGTCAATAGATGTAATACTTATATGAATATGTGGGAGGAGAGTTCATGGCCAAAGACAGCAAAAATCACCAACCTTATCAGCCTTGGATCAATAATTACCCTGAAGGCATCGACTATCATGCCGAGATTGATTTAACGCCGGTTCCGGTTCGCATTGACCGCGCAATCAAAGAAAACAGCGACAAAGTTGCGCTCGATTTTTTGGGTGGTGAAACCACTTTCGGCGAATTAGGCCAGCACATCGATGCGCTTGCTGCAGCGATGCAGCAAACTCTAGGCGTAAAGAAAGGCGATCGCATTGCTTTACTGATGCCGAACTGCCCGTTCTTCCCAGCCGCTTATTATGCTGCGCTGAAAATCGGCGCGACCGTGGTCAACTGTAACCCGCTCTATACCGTGGTTGAGTTGAGCCATATTTTGAAGAACTCAGACGCACGATTTATCGTCACCACCGATTTGGAGCTGACATTTTCTAAAGCCGAAGCGCTAATCAATGAAGGTTTGGCCGAGGGCGCAATTGTTGCGCACTTCCCAAATGCACTGCCCGGTCTCAAAAAATTTCTGTTTAAGATCTTCAAAGGCCGCGACCTTTCAAAGCCTCAAAGCTCTTCAATTGCGGGCAAAATCTCAAACTACGAAGATTTTGTCGCCGCCAACGGCACGCCAACGCCAGTTGACATCACGCCTGACGACCCTGCGGTATTGCAATTCACAGGTGGAACAACCGGCTTGCCAAAAGCGGCTGTTTTGACCCATGGCAACATTGCCGCCAACCTTTCGCAAATTGATTTGTGGGGCATTGATTTGTTCCGCCCACCAAACAGCTTGGTGGCGGTGCTGCCATTCTTCCACATCTTTGCGATGACAGTTTGTATGAACACGCCGCTGACCAACGGCCTGAAAGTTGTGATGTTGCCACGCTATGAGAAAAAGCAACTGCTTGAACTCATTGACCGGACAAAGCCCAATATTTTCCCAGCCGTACCCACGCTTTCGCACGCGTTGGCGACGGCGCCCGAGCGCACGAAATACGATCTTTCGAGCCTGAAAATTGGCATTTCTGGCGGCGCGGCATTGCCAAACGAAACCAAAGAAGCTTTTGGTAAAGCAACGGGCGGCCGCATCGCGGAAGGGTACGGCCTTACCGAAACATCACCCGTTTTGTGCTGCTGCCCGCTTTACGCGCCCAACAAAGACAACTCGATCGGCCAACCGCTACCAGGTACCGACGTGCAATTTGTTGACGTCGAAGACCCAACAAAATTTGTTGCGCCAGGTGAGCGAGGCGAGCTTGTCGCCAAAGGGCCGCAAGTCATGCCAGGCTATCTCGACAATCCTGAAGCAAATGAAAATGCCTTCACCCATGGTTATTTCCGTACCGGCGATGTTGGCTATATCGATGAAGACGGTCACATTTACATTGTCGACCGCATCAAGGATCTCATCATTTGCTCGGGTTTCAACGTCTATCCACGCGCCATTGAAGATGCGCTTTACAAAAATGAGAAGGTCGATGAATGCAACGTCATCGGCGTGAAAGATGAGTATCGCGGCGAAGCACCGGTGGCCTTTGTAAAGCTCAAAGACGGCGTAACTGCCACCGAAGACGAGCTGATGGAATTCCTAAAAACATACATTTCTAAAATCGAAATGCCGAAGGAAATCATCTTCAAAGACGAGTTGCCAAAAACATTGATCGGCAAATTGAGCAAAAACGAACTGCGCGACGAGTACAACAATGGATAAGATCCTCGCAAAGCCAGCCGACACCAAACAAGATCTGTTTTCCATCGCGGAACTGGCTGGCGAGTTTGACATCTCAACGCGAACCATTCGGTTTTACGAGTCAAAAGGCCTCATCACCCCGGATCGTGTTGGCACGACCCGGGTGTTTCGCCGGCGCGACCGCACACGGCTTCTTTTGATCCTTAGAGGGAAGCGCTTGGGCTTCTCACTTAAGGAGATTTCCGAATATTTGGAACTCTACGACGCCGACAACACCCAAGCGACACAAACCCAGCATCTGTTGAACCGGGTAAACACGCGTTTGGACATGTTGCGCGCCCAAAAAAGCGACTTAGAAGTGGCAATTGAGGAGCTCGAAGCGATGCAAGGCTACGCTGAGGAACAACTGAAAAAGCAAAGCGCTTAAACAGCGTCCGAGCGTTTTTCGTTTTCCTCATCCAGAAAACCAGGCGGTTTGTGATCAAACACGTCTGTGATTTCAATGCCTTTAAAGACATCCCGCTGAATGGAATGCCGCCGATAAGGCACGGTGCCGGTACGCTGCTGAAGTTGTTCTTCATTTGCCGCAAAATAATTTCGACGATCCGGCCCAAAATAGCTCTCCGTTTCATAGTAGCGTAACTCAGTATTGAGCTGCCGCTTGGTGCGCGACGAGAGCATATCAATGGTGCAGGGAAACCGCACAATGTCGTCAAAACCGATCGCAATATAGTCTGAAAGGCTGTTCCTAGAGATTTCGCGCGCCATCAAAATGACAGGCGAAAATCGCAATTCGTCGTCGCGATAGCCACGAATTGCACTCATGGCGGCGCGAATTTGGTCGATATGACTTGTTTGCGAGAAGTAACAAAAATTGATGTTTTGCCGCGAAATTGCGCGTTCTAAATCGTCAAAATCGCATACGCAAAACGTCTCACCAAATCCAATGGATTTAAGATTGGTGCAAAAAGCTTCCGACCAGCGACCGTCCGCTGAAAAAACTAACGCATTACATCTATTGAGCATGATACTATACTTAAAGTTACGCACTTATACTGAGGCATGCGTCTAAACTTTTAGTAAAAACCCTAATTCAACCAGAGCGCGTGCGGACAACGCACCAACGATACAACCTTTGATTGATGGGGCTTAGCGCGACTCTAAGGCTTGCAAGCGGGCGAAACCGACGACCCTATAGTTTCTCTATCTAAGTGTTGGGACCCAGATAAGCAAACACCCCAATTTTGCTTCCAACTTGTTTCATCTTTCGGGCTCTACACTGCGCCCTCAGTTCAAATTGCACCCGGCGCAACGCTGCAAAAACATATCTCAGACACCAACACATCGCACGCCACTGGAATCCGCTCACCCTTTCCCAGCCCCCTTCGAAGAGCACTCCCTTGACGTTTTGACCACAAGTACTATTTTGGTCAAAACGATTCCAGCCATGAGGAAAAGCGTGCCACCAAGAGACCAGAAACGCGAACAAAGAATATTGGACGCCATGGCGCGGCTGATTGAACGCTTTGGTTACAACAAGACCACGGTGGCGGACATCGCCAACGAAGCGGGCATTTCCAAAGGCGCGATGTATTTGCATTTCAAATCAAAAGAAGAAGCGTTTGAGGCACTTCTTATCAGCGCCATGTTCGCCTTCTCCAAAGCATGGATTAATGCCGTTGAAGAAGACCCTGACGGCGGGTTGATCGCCAACATGTATATCAACATGCTCAAAGCATTTGAGCAGGTGCCGTTTATGGCCACCATCATGCGCAAAGACCCCGCAACGCTGGGCAACTATCTCAAGAAACCGGGCAATTTCTTTGAAGAACAACAAAGCGCAGGCATGCGACATGAGTTCATCGCACTCATGCAAGAAGCTGGCGCTGTGCGCAAAGACCTCGATCCGCTGGTCACTGCCCACATAATGGACATTATCTCCTACGGGCTCGTCACAGCAGCCGACTACAAGCCGAAAGATCAGGTCCCCGAAACCGACGCGCTTATCCACGGGATCGCCGACATGATGAGCCGAACGCTGACGCCGCCAGATGGCGGCAACTCTGACGCCGGCAAACAGATTATCCGCAAACTTTATGCTCAGGGCCTTGAGCAATTTGAACAACAATTACGCGAAAAGAACTCAAAATGATTTCAGTGAAAAATCTTCAATATGCCTATCCTTCGGCTAAGAATGACACGCTGCACGGCATCGATTTTGAAATTGCCGACCAGGAAATATTTGGTTTTTTGGGGCCCTCCGGTTCTGGCAAATCCACGACCCAAAAAATCCTCATCGGGCTTTTGAAGAACTATCGCGGCGAGATCAGTGCGCTCGGTAAAGACCTTCAAGACTGGGACAATAGTTATTACGAGCAGATTGGTGTCTCGTTTGAACTGCCGAACCATTATTTAAAGCTCACCGCGCGCGAAAACCTGGAACATTTCGCAGGCTTTTACAGCGGCGACAAGTTCTCAACGGACGACGTTTTAAGCTGGGTTGATTTGAAAGCAGACGCCGACAAAAAGGTATCAGACTTTTCAAAAGGCATGAAAATTCGCCTCAACGTCGCCCGCAGCCTGATCCACAAACCAAAGTTCCTGTTTCTCGACGAACCAACAAGCGGCCTAGACCCCGTGAACGCGAAACGGATCAAAGATTTAATCCTCCGGCTCCGCGAGGATGGCGTGACGACATTTGTCACTACCCACAATATGAATTTGGCCGATGAGCTATGCGACCGCGTTGCCTTTGTGACCAACGGCAAAATCAGCGTTATCGACGCGCCGGAGACGCTCAAAGCACAATATGGCGAGCGCAAAGTGCGGGTGGACGAAACCACAAAAGACGGGGACCAAAAATCATCCGAATTCGAGCTTGATGGGCTGCAAACCAATGAGCAGTTTCACAAAACGGTCCGCAACGCGCATCGGATCGAGCGCATTCACTCACTCGAAACAACGTTGGACAACATCTTTATCAAAGTGACCGGCGAGGAGCTTCATCAATGAACCGCCTCATGCAAGCGATAAAAACTGACGCGAAAGTTCAGTTTCGCAACAATCTCTATCATGTCGGGATTATCATTTCGGTGCTCATTGCGGCAGTTGTGGCAGGGCTTGTTGCACCTTCTCAAATGGTCAACGTCATCCCTGCAATGATCTTGCTGATCATTGGCGGCACTACAATGCTCTACGTGGCGGGCATGGTCATCTTCGAAAAGGACGAAGGCACCATTGCCGCAACCATTGTCTCACCGCTCAAACCCAGCGAATATTTGATCGCAAAAATTGCGTCCCTTGTGGGCCTAGCCACACTGGAGTCGCTGATTTCGATCTACGGCGCGATCCTCGTCCAACAGCTCATGGGCAGCGCAATTTACCCCAACTTTATCTGGTTGATGGTCGGGATTCTCGCCATCGGCGTGATGTACACGCTTGTGGGCATGGCCATGGTGGTGCGCTTTAAACGGATTACCGATTTCCTGATCCCCATGGCGGCCTTTTCCATCATCATGCAAATCCCGTTCCTTTATTTCTGGGGCGTATTTGAGCACTCGGCGTTACTCATCGCGCCAACAAGCGCACCTACGATGTTGATCGCCGGCGCCTTCCGCCCGTTGGAACTTTGGGAGCAACTCTACGCGATCGGCTACAGCGCAATCTGGCTCATCGGTTTAGCATGGTGGGCACGCGGCGCCTTCCAAAAACACATTATTGAGAAAATGGGATAGCGACATGAACATCCTTACGCTTTCAAAAAAGATCGGCCGCAACGATTTTCGCCTGATTGGGCGTGATAGTTTTTTGCAAATGATGCTTGGTTTTGTCGTGTTGATCGCCATTTTTGCACGCTTTGCCCTCCCCGGCCTCAATGGATATTTTGAAGCGAACGGCATTATGCCCGGCAGCTTTTTGGATCAGCCCCTTTCGGCTTACTATCCGCTACTCATCGGCTATCTCATCGTCTTCCAAGGCGCGCTCTTATCCGGTGCGATTTATGGTTTCTTGCTGCTGGACGAAAAAGAGGACAACACACTTGTCGCGATGCAAGTCACCCCCGTGCGCACGGCAGACTATCTTGCCACACGCATGTATATCCCAACGCTTTTTGGCTGGTTGGTCGTGGTCGTTCAATTGCAATTCTCCGGCCTATCCGGACTTGATTTGGGCACGACACTTGTGTTGGCCATCGGCTCATCCCTTATCGCCCCCATCGCCACAATGACCTACGCCATTTTGGCCGAAAACAAGCTGCAAGGCTTCGCCATCGCCAAATTTGTCGGCGTCGCGGGCTGGGTCATATTGATTGGTTGGTTCGTGCCAGAACCATTTCAATGGCTCTTGGGTCTCTTCCCACCATTTTTGGTGACCAAAGCCTATTGGATGGCGCTAAACGGAGATGGTAACTGGCTAACCGTTCTCGGCGTCGCCATTGTGCTGCAACTCGCACTCATTTGGGCGATGGTGAACATCTTCCAGCGCAAAATATCGATTTAGTGGATGTGCACTTGAATGAACAGAAACCCTAAAAAAGAAGATTGGTACCATTAAATGCCAACAAACGGTAATCTTAATATCTCAATCAATCGTCGCGGATTGATGCACCTGAATGCGACTAGGCACATCCAGGTCTTTTACCGTGCTATGCGGCTGTAGTTGCCTTCAAATCAACCAGTTCAGGAACCGTATTTTCAATACTATCAGCAGTAGTGAACTCGTCGATAATTTGGTCCAGTTCAGCAGCCTGACTTTCAGTTTGATCAATCGCTGCATTGGTTTCTTCAACCAGCGCCGCATTGTGCTGCGTCATCTCATCCATTTCACGAATAGCCGTCGCAATTTCCTGGACCGCACCCGCCTGCTCGACACTTTGCTTCGAAATCTCGTCAACTAAAGTTGTCGCCCCTGTAATGCTTTGCACGATCTGCTGAAGGTTCTCGCTTGCTTTTGAGACGAGTTGAGAACCGCTGCTCACCTCAGCTGTTGATTGTTCAATCAGCTGCTTTACCTCGTTTGATGCTTCTGCGGCAGATTGCGCGAGACGACGCACTTCTACTGCAACCACGGCGAAGCCTTTGCCAGCTTCACCTGCTCGCGCCGCTTCAACCGAAGCATTTAGTGCCAAAAGATTTGTTTGGAACGCAATATCGTCAATCATCCCGATAATGTTTGAGATCTTGTTTGAGGAACTTGTAATACGCTCCATAGCGGCGTTCGCCTGCAACATGACATCACCGCCCTCGACGGCAACCTTCTTAGCTTCAGACGTCGTATTTTGTGCATCTTGAGCGCGTTGAGTGTTGGCCTGTACAGTGCTCGCTAGTTGCTCCGTCGCCGCAGCTGTTTCTTCAATTGCGGCGGCTTGGCGCGTCGTGCGATCCGATAGGTCATTTGCACCTTCTAGGATTTCGCCTGTAGCGCTACGTAAAGCACTTGAAGTGCTGCGTAGTCCGCTAACAACGCTACTAAGTTGCTCCGCAACAGTGTTGGTATCTTCTTGCAACAGCTTAAATGCCCCTGTGAAGTTACCATGCACGCGCTCAGTAAGGTTTTTCTCACTAAGCTGGTTGAGAACCGCTCGAACCGCCTCAAATGACTCATTGCTCACATTCAACATGGCGTTAATCTGGCTACCAATTTCGACGCTATCTTTGTCGTCTGGGTTGATTTCAATCTTCTTCGAGAAGTCACCAGCCATCGCAGCAGAAGTTACTTCACGAATTTGATTCTGCAATTCGATGGTCTGTTGAGCCTTGATGCGGTCTTGAGCAGCAGATTCTGCAACCTCATTTGAAAGTCGTTTTTGTTCCTGTGCTTTTGTCCTGAAAATTTCCAACGCGTCGATAAGAGCTGAGATTTCAGCAGAATTTGAATCGACTTTTTGATTTTCCACCTTTTCGTCATTTGCGAGACGCTCTAGCAGGTTTGTGATTGCCGCAAGCGGTGCAAATTGTCTGCCAATCCACATAACCAAAAGGGAGAGTAACACAATCGCGATTGCTATCACTGATGCACGAAGTATCAGAACGTGTGTCGCCGCAGCTGTGTAGCTCTCGGTTATGTCGGTAAGAACATGAAAGTCCCCAACGTTTTGACCCTGTCCGTCAGTCACTTCAATCAGCGATACGATTTGAACTTTGCCGTCGAACGAAAATCTTTGACTTTTGCCGCGCTCGCGATGAAGTTGATTTTGAAGTTCAGGCGAAAGCTCCGTGTTGGAAGAACCAACCAACTCTTCGCCAAGCCAGAGTAAAACGTCGCTTTCAAGCGCCTGCGAAAGCTCGGGCAGCGAACCAATGAAATCTAATCCAACAACGCCTACGCCAACATTCGTGCGGCCGCTCATCAACGGGAAACCGAGTGCATAACCCGAACGGCTGTCCGAAAATCGAACAAATCCGGCTTCAAGCTTTTTGGTCGCGAGTACGGATTCAAATATCTTGGAAAGATCTTCGCCGGTGTCATTGGTGTAGTCAACAACCGTATTCCCTTTCGCGTCGAGAATAAGCATGTCTGAGATTTCGCCAGTCGCAAGAACCCGATTGAAAGTCGATTGCAACGCGTCTTTCACGGCGGCATTGTCACCGGCTTTTAAAGCACTAACCGCGTCACGGTCTCGCCCAACGGTGCGTGCGTGGCGTTCAAAGTTCGCTCGTGTTTGAGTGAGTTGGGTATTGACTACTGATGTGACGTTTTTAGTCGTGACTTCCAGATATTTTGCCTCGATGCGGTCAGTGGCCACAATACCGGCGGCCACCAGCCCAATTGTAACGATTATGAAGGCGGCTCCGATGCCGACCGCGATTTTTGTACGAAGTAGCATAGTTCCGCCTTTCAAATATCAGTTATTCTATTGGGAGGCCCGCTGCTTCCCAAGCTGGGAAACCACCTCGAAAATACTGAATATTGGTCCAACCCCAAGCTACCGCCATCTCAGCCGCGGTTGACGACAACAGGCACTTCTCACCGTTGCAGTAGAAGACGACTTTGTCGTTTTTTCCTGCCACAGCAGCCAGCGCTGCTTCGGTAAAATCGCCTTTCACATCAATGTTTACAGCCGCGGGAATGCGACCAGCATCAAAGTCTGATGCCTTACGGACGTCTACGAAGGGAACCTCTGCGTCAAAAAGCTCAGCTGCTTCTTCAACGCTAATAGTTGTCGTTCCTGCGACGCTCATTGGCGCACTCTCGGCAAAAACTGCTGATATACTTATCAACAAAAACGCCAATACACTTACAACTAACTTCATATTTTCAACCTTTCTACTCTAGGTTTGTTGATTTCAATAGACCAAAAGACTTCTAATATTTGCTTAAGTACTGACTGAGTTGATGCTGCGTGAGTAAAACTCGCTATCTATATTTCGGACGTTTGTTTTACGACGAGAGATCACTTTCGCTTGCAATTGGGTAAACGAACCCTAAACTTCGCGCTTTGAAGGCGAATTGTCCGATCCAAAAAACCGCCTAGATTTTCGTCACTTGTTCGCGCGGGGGAATATTTCAAATGCCCCCAAAACGTTTTTGTTATCGATTACAAAAAAACGCTGCATACGTCATGATATACAAGTGTAATATGCGAAATCCCCCCTATCCGAAAGCAATATGGGTGCAATTGCTTAACAAAGGGTATCCACAAATATTGCATTTGTTAGAACAAAAACATGTGGCAAGGCCCATCGAACCTCGGATAACGTTCTCAGCCGCAATGAACATTACAATATCTAGGAAAATGGATGGTGGGCGTAACTGGGATTGAACCAGTGACCCCTACGATGTCAACGTAGTGCTCTCCCGCTGAGCTATACGCCCATCCGTGCAAGAATTTGCTCGGCTGATAGACCATAAAATCACCAATCGGGTCAATAGGCTTTTTCAGCAAAAATATCTGTTTGGTATTGTGAGCTTACAACTAGACAGGGCGCGACTAGCTTTGCATACTCGAGCAACGCTCAATTGTTGGTAAGGGGTCATGGAGCAGCAAACCGGCCAGTTGGCAAAATCGATGATGATTGCACAGCGAGGTCGGATCGCGTGGCCGACCCTGTTTGCGTCATTGACTTTGCTTGCCGCATTCGTTGCATCTGTAATTGGCCATCTGTTTTTCGGCTTTCCGCTGTGGGCAGCGTCCATCATTTGCTTTTTATCCATCCATATGAGTTTTGCCGTTGCCCATGAAGCGACGCACAAAACCATTTCAAACAGCGCCAAAAATGCCTGGATTGATAATCTACTCGGCACGCTCCATTCTTGGATGCTGATTTACGATTTTCCGACTTTCAAGTTTTTGCACCTACGCCACCACGCGAACACCAACAACCCTGACCTTGATCCAGATTATTGGTTGCAAAATGTCTCGATCCCTTTGGGGTTGTTTTTGGGGCTGTTCGTGCCGCTGCATTATTTGCGGATGTACATACTCGCTGCCAACCATGGCGCAGTGCCGCGCAAAACGGCCATTAAAAGCTTTACTCGCATTGGCTTGATCATCGGTTTGTTGCTAGCTTTGTTGATAGTCGCGCCGATAGAAACCTTCTTCTTGTGGCTGGCTCCTGCGTCCATCGCTTCGTCGGTGATATCGGTGTCGCACAGATTGCTGCACACGATTGAGCAGACACCCGATCGCAAAAAAACAACGCTGATCGTGCGGGGCGAGAAACTCTGGGAATGGGTTGTTAGCCCCTTCTTCTGGCTGAACAACCATCATTTCCTGCACCATGAATATCCAAAACTGCCCTGCTATGTGCACGAAGATCTTTATGCGCAAGCCGCCGAGCAACTTCAAAAAGATGGCGTGAAAATAGTCACCCTTGGCAAGCAACGCTCTGGCGCAAGCTGATATGGATCGCGCAGCTCATACAACACACCAACCGACAAAGGTTGATCTTGAAGCGGCGCTGCCAAAACGCTCTGTTTATCGGTCTAGCGAGGGCCGAAAAGAGTTCAACCGCTACTACGACAAAACAATCAACCTATTGCCCTACCCGGTGCGCCAAGAAACGGTGACGACACGTTTTGGCAAAACCCACATTTGTACTATGGGCAATCCAAAAGGACGCAAGATTGTCATTTTGCCCGGCATGTCCATTGCCGGCCCAATGATGCTTGATTTTTTCGCACACCTCGCCGACGAACATTTATTGATCGCGCCTGATCTCATCGGACAGCCGGGCCGGTCAGAGGATAAGCTCTTTTCGCCAGAAAAACATGGCTACGGCCATTGGCTTAAAGATGTTTTGGATCAACTTGAAATCGAAAAGGCGGATTTTGCGGCCACCAGTTTTGGCGGCTCAATTTGCCTTGACCTTTTGGCCATCGCGCCGGAGCGCGTGGGTAAACAGGTATTGATCGTCACGGCAGGGCTAACGCCCAAACTGCCCTACCTCAAGATATACGCCAAACTGCTCATCCCATGGATGGCTTATCGCTTTTGGCCCATCAAAAAGACACTGC
>ENA-ORCV01000757-ORCV01000757.1-marine-metagenome-genome-assembly--contig:-NODE-757-length-15569-cov-4.468371_pt1 | contig 15569 bp, 27 predicted proteins | sample MGYA00237779_ERZ508509 | MGnify/ENA primary metagenome ERZ508509 (study PRJEB26180, sample SAMN06268772) | marine metagenome | isolation source: Bioluminescent Bay, La Paraguera, Puerto Rico | place... | reverse complement strand
CCGGCTGGCCGTCGACCTCGACGATCACGTCGCCGGGCTTGATGCCTGCGGCGTCCGCCGGCCCCTTGGGCCAGGTGTCGTCTACGATCGCACCGGCGGGCCGGTCGAGTTTCAGGGCCTTGGCGATATCGGAGGTGACGGTGCTGGCCGAGGCGCCGAGCCACGGGCGCACCAGCGAGCCGCCATCGAGCGCGGACCGTAACACCTGCTGAACAAGGCGCGACGGGATCGCAAATCCGATGCCATTGGAGCCGCCGGACCGCGAGTAGATCGCGCTGTTGATGCCGACAATCCGCCCGTCGAGGTCGACGAGCGCGCCGCCGGAATTGCCGGGATTGATCGCCGCGTCCGTCTGGATGAAGAACGAATAGTCGGAGACCGATACGCCAGTGCGGGCGAGCGCCGATATGATGCCGTTCGTCACTGTCTGGCCGACGCCGAACGGATTGCCGATAGCGAGCACGACATCGCCGACCTGCAGCGCATCGGAATTGGCGAATGAAAGATAGGGAAGCGGTTCTTCCGGATCGATGCGCAGGATCGCGAGATCGCTCTGGGAATCGGCGAGCACGAGCTCGGCTTCATATTCGCGGCGGTCGCTCAAGACGACCTTGATCTCTGTCATTCCCTCGATGACGTGGTTATTCGTGACGATGACGCCTTCGGGACTGACCAGCACGCCGGAGCCGAGAGAATTTTGCTCGCGCGGGCCGCCGCGGCCGAAAAACCGTTCAAAGAACGGATCGCCGGCGAACGGGCTGCGCTGCTGCACCACTCTTTTCGTGTAGACATTGACAACCGCCGGCGCGGCGCGGTCCACGACCGGCGCGAAAGAAAGCTTCACCTCGGCCATGGATTGCGGCGTCACCCGCGGCGCCTGCGCAATCGCGCCGGCCTGCATTTCACCCGGCGGCGTTTCCGCATCCTGCGCATGCTCCGACGCGGCCGGTTCAGCGCAAGCGTAAGTGGCGGAAATTACAGCAAAAACCAGAAGGGACAGGAAACTGCGCAACATTGGTCTTTCTCCACAAAAAAAGAACACGCGAAGATATAATCCTCGCGTGTTCCCCGATCAAACCGATCTTGTCTTGCGGGCCGTCAACACGGCCGTATGACTATTCCTCGTCGTCGTCATCCTCAACGCCGATCACCGGACCGGAATCCTGACCTTTTGCGTCTTCGTCGCGATCGACGAACTCGATGACCGCAAGCGGCGCGTTGTCGCCATAACGGAAGCCCGCCTTCATGATGCGGATATAGCCGCCATCGCGCTCGGCGTAGCGTGGGCCGAGTGTTTCAAAGAGTTTTCTGGCCATATCCTTGTCGCGGATCGATGAGACGACCTGACGGCGCAGGTGAAGCGCCTTGCCTTCATCGGCGGCCGCGTGCTTGGCCTTGGTGACGAGCTTTTCAACGATCGGCCGAAGCTCTTTGGCTTTCGGCAGCGTCGTGGTGATCTGCTCATGCTTGATGAGAGCGCACGCCATGTTCGCGAACATCGCCTTGCGGTGTTCGTGGGTGCGGTTCAGTTTACGGTGCGCCATCCCGTGTCGCATGGCTGTTTTCTCCTTGAGCCCCTGAGGCTGTTATTCGTCGAATTTCTTCGCCAGTTCTTCGATATTGTCGGGCGGCCAGTCCGGCACGTCCATGCCGAGGTGAAGACCGAGGCCGGCCAGCACTTCCTTGATCTCGTTCAGAGACTTGCGGCCGAAGTTCGGCGTGCGGAGCATTTCCGCTTCCGTCTTCTGAATGAGGTCGCCGATATAAACGATGTTGTCGTTCTTCAGGCAGTTCGCCGAACGAACCGACAATTCGAGTTCGTCGACCTTGCGCAGCAGCGCCGGATTGAACGGCAGCTCTTCGCGCGCTTCGCCGCCCATGTCTTTTTTCGGCTCGTCGAAATTGATGAAGATCTGAAGCTGGTCCTGAAGGATGCGTGCAGCGAAGGCGGCGGCGTCTTCAGGGCTCACGGACCCGTCGGTTTCGACTTCCATGATCAGGCGGTCATAGTCGAGCACCTGGCCTTCGCGGGTGTTTTCAACGCGATAGGCGACGCGGTTGACCGGGCTGTAAAGACTGTCGACCGGAATGAGGCCGATCGGCGCGTCTTCGGGACGGTTCTGTTCAGCCGGGGCGTAGCCCTTGCCGGTGTTGACCGTCAGCTCGATGCGCAGGTCCGCGCCTTCGTCAAGGTGACAGATCACATGGCCCTTGTTGAGGATCTCGACAGCGGACGTCTCTTCGATGTCGCCGGCGGTGACCGGGCCCGGCGTCGACTTTTTCAGCACCAGACGGCGCGGGCCGTCGCCATGCATGCGCAGCGCGAGCTGCTTGACGTTCAGGACGATGTCCGTGACGTCTTCGCGGACGCCCTGGATCGAGGAAAACTCGTGAACGACGCCGTCGATCTGGATCGACGTCACCGCGGCGCCCTGAAGCGACGACATCAGGATGCGGCGCAGAGAGTTGCCGAGCGTCAGGCCGAAACCGCGCTCGAGCGGCTGGGCGATGATCGTCGCGCGGCGGTTCGGATCAACGCCCGGCGTAACATCGAGTTTCGTCGGACGGATCAGTTCCTGCCAGTTTTTCTCAAGAATATGCGTGAGGTCCATATGCGTTCAGCCTTTGGGGTCTTTAGTTCTTCGAAATTAAACGCGGCGGCGCTTGCGCGGGCGGCAGCCATTGTGCGGGATCGGCGTGACGTCGCGGATCATCGATACGGTCAGGCCGGCCGACTGCAGGGCGCGGAGCGCGCTCTCGCGGCCCGAACCCGGGCCGCGCACTTCGACGCTCACGGTCTGCATGCCGTGATCCATCGCTTTCTTGGCGGCGTCCTCAGCGGCGAGCTGAGCGGCGTAAGGGGTCGACTTGCGCGAGCCTTTAAAGCCCATGCCGCCGGCGGACGACCAGGAAATCGCATTGCCCTGTTCGTCTGAGATGGTGATCATCGTGTTGTTGAACGAGGCGTTGACGTGAACGACGCCCGTCGAAATGTTTTTGCGCTCGCGGCGTTTGACGCGGCCGGCCGGTGCTTTTGCCATGAAACCTGATCCTTATTTCTTCTTGCCGGCGATCGGCTTGGCCGGACCCTTGCGGGTGCGGGCGTTGGTGTGGGTGCGCTGGCCGCGGACCGGCAGGCCGCGGCGGTGCCTGAGGCCGCGATAGCAGCCCTGGTCCATCAGACGCTTGATGTTGACGGCGACTTCCCGGCGAAGGTCGCCCTCGACCATATAGTCGCTGTCGATCGCTTCGCGGATCTGAAGGACTTCCGCATCGGAAAGCTGGTTGACGCGGCGATCCATCGGGATGCCGACCTTGTCGCAAATCTCGACGGCCTTGGCCGGGCCAATGCCGTGGATGTAACGGAGCGCGATGCACACGCGCTTGTTCGTCGGAATATTGACGCCTGCAATACGGGCCACGGATGTTGTTCCTCTTCTTCGTTCTCCGCCCGGATAACGGCCGGGCAAGCCGCTTTTTCATGCAACAAGCCCGCATCGGCGCGACTTAAAATCCCGTGCCGTGCGAGCGTACTCCTGATGGCGGAGAGCGCGTAGATATAGCCCTCGTCAACCCGCCGTCAACCGTTTTCAGGCCCTTTTCAGGACCCGATTTTCTCAAGAATCGCGTCGATTTCAGCCGAAACGGCCTCAACCGCGCCCATCCCGTCTACAACCTTCAGTTTTCCCTGCCCCCGGTAATAGGGAATCAGGGGCGCCGTCTGCTCCCGGTAGACGCCGAGACGCTTTTTGAAGGTCTCCTCGGTGTCGTCCTTGCGGGGCTCATCGCCTCGAGCAAGCGTCTCTTTGATCCTTGTCCTGAGGCGGTCCAGAAGCGCCCCCTCATCGACTTTGAGTTCGATTACCGCGTCGAGGGCCCGGCCCTTTTTCTCGAGCATGGCGTCCAGCATTTCCGCCTGGACGACCGTTCTCGGAAAGCCGTCGAGCAGGAAACCCGGCGCGCAGTCGTCTTCCTCGATCCGTTCCTCGACGATCGCGGCGACGATCTGATCCGAAACCAGGTTGCCGGCGTCCATAATCGCCTTGGCCTGCACCCCGACCGGCGTCTTTGCGGCAACCGCCGCCCGCAGCATGTCGCCTGTGGAAAGCTGGGGAATGCCGTATTTGGCGACGATATGGGCGGCCTGGGTGCCTTTTCCGGCGCCCGGCGGTCCGAGGAGGATGACGATCATCGCCGTCCCCCGCGCAGCTTCGATTTCTTGATCAAGCTCTCATATTGCTGGGCGACGAGATGGCCCTGAATTTGGGAAACGGTGTCGAGGGTGACCGAGACCACAATGAGCAGCGACGTGCCGCCGATATAGACCGGAATGGTCTGGGCGTAGTTCGCTTTCAGGATCTCCGGCAGAATACACACGAATGTCAGGTAGGCGGCGCCGATCATGGTGAGACGGGTTACGACGAAGTCGAGATATTCAGCCGTTCGGGCGCCGGGCCGGTAGCCTTGAATAAATCCGCCGTATTTTTTGAGGTTGTCAGCGACATCTTCGACATTGAAGACCACGGATGTGTAAACGAAGGTGAAACCGATAATCAGCGCAGCATAAAGACCGATATAAAGCGGTTTGCCGGGCGCGAACCAGAACCCGAGGGTTTGCAGCCAGTCCGGCGCGCCTTCGCCGATGGCGCCGATGGCGGTTGCGGGCAGCAGCAGCAGCGACGATGCGAAAATCGGCGGAATAACGCCTGACGGATTGAGCTTCAGCGGCAGGTGAGATTTCTCCCCCTGCGTCATGCGCTGGCCGACCTGGCGCCGCGGATACTGGACGAGAACGCGGCGTTGCGAGCGCTCCATGAACACCACGAAAGCGATAAGGCCCAGCGCCAGCGCGGCGATGATCAGGATCGCGCCGCCGCCGATCCCGCCGCCGGTGCGGCCCTGTTCGAGCAATTGCGCGATGGCGCGCGGCAATTCCGCGACGATGCCAGCGAAGATGATCAGTGAAACGCCGTTGCCGACGCCGCGCGCAGTGATCTGTTCGCCGAGCCACAAGAGGAACATGACGCCGCCGACCAGCGTCACGACGGCGCTTACCAGAAAGAACGGTCCAGGGTTTGATACAACGCCCTGCTGTCCCATCAGGCTGACTGCAATGAAATAGCCCTGCATGGTGGCGAGGAAAACGGTCAGATAACGCGTATACTGATTGATCTGCCGCCGTCCCTGCTCGCCTTCCTTCTTGATCGCCTCAAGAGACGGAATAACCGCCGACATCAGCTGCATGATGATCGAGGCGGAAATGTAAGGCATGATGTTGAGAGCGAAGATCGCCATCCGCTCGACAGCGCCGCCGGCGAAAATATTGAGCGTGCCGAGAAGGCCGCCCGACTGGCTTTGAAAGCCGCGGGAAAAAGCTTCAGGATCGATGCCCGGCAGCGGTACGAAGGTGCCGAGGCGATAGACGATCAGCGCGCCGAGCGTGAACAGGAGACGCTTCTTCAGTTCCTCGGCTTTCGCGAAGGACGAAAGCGTCATGTTGGACGCAAATTGTTCCGCTGCTGATGTCATATCGGCAATTCACCTGGTTCGCGTTTGGCCCCCGTCGGGAGGCCATGTGGCGGTCGCGGACCCGATCCGCAACCCCGGCGCGGCGTCTATTCCGCCGCCGTTGTCACCGTGACGGAGCCGCCGGCCTTTTCGACCGCGGCCTTCGCCCCGCCCGTGGCGTAAGCGACTTCAAGGTCCAGCTTGGCCGAGAGCTCGCCCGCGCCGAGAAGGCGGACGCCGTGATGGGCGCGGCGGATCACGCCGGCCTCGAGCAGCGCGGCGGCGTCGATCCTGGCACCGGTGTTGAGCTTGCCGGCGTCGACGGCGGCCTGAAGCCTGCCGATATTGACCTCGACGAATTTCTTGGCGTTCGGCTTGGTGAAGCCGCGTTTCGGCAGGCGCATGTAAAGCGGCATCTGGCCGCCTTCGAAGTGACGGATGCCTGAAACGCCGGAACGGGATTTTTGACCCTTGACGCCGCGGCCGCCTGTCTTGCCCTTGCCGGAGCCGATGCCGCGGCCGACGCGGATGCGCGACTTGCGGGCGCCTTTGTTATCGGAGAGTTCGTTAAGTTTCATGTTTTCCTCGACTTTCGACGAATCTCTTCAAGAGAGGCCGCCTCGCCTGTTTGTCGTCCGTTTCGGACGGTTGGTTGACCTTAAAGGACGTTTCCTAGCCTTATTGGTTATTCCTCGACGATCTCGACAAGATGCTCGACCTTGCGGATCATGCCGCGTACGGACGGCGTATCTTCAAGCTCTTTCGTGCGGCCGATCTTGTTGAGACCGAGGCCGACCAGCGTCGCGCGCTGGTCCTGCGGGCGTCGGATCGGGCTTCCAGTCTGACGGACCTTGATGGTTTTCTTCGCTGCCATGATCGGCTCCTCAACTCCTGTTACGCGACGGCGTCGGCGGTTTCAGTCGCGCCGGCCTCGCCGCCGCCGGTGCGGCGGGCGAGAATGTCTGACACTTTCTTGCCGCGCTTCGATGCGATGAGGCGCGGGCTGGTCTGGTTCTGCAGCGCGTTCACCGTAGCGCGAACCATGTTGTAGGGGTTCGAGGAACCGACGGATTTCGCCACCACGTCCTGAACGCCGAGGGTCTCGAAAATCGCGCGCATCGGGCCGCCCGCGATGATGCCGGTTCCCGGCGGCGCGGCGCGGAGCATGACCTTGCCGGCGCCCCAGCGGCCCGCCGCATCGTGATGCAGCGTGCGGCCTTCACGCAGGGGAACGCGCACCAGGTTGCGCTTGGCTTCCTGCGACGCCTTACGGATCGCTTCAGGCACTTCGCGGGCCTTGCCCTTGCCGAAGCCGACGCGGCCTTTCTGGTCGCCGACAACGACCAGCGCGGCGAAACCGAAGTTCTTGCCGCCCTTGACCACTTTCGCCACGCGGTTAATGGCGACAAGCTTGTCGACAAACTCGTCGCGTTCTTCGCGTTCGCCGCGGCCTTTGCCGCGTCCGCGTCCTCGTCCTTCTTCACGCGCCATCGAGTTCTACTCCCTTAGAAATTGAGACCGGCTTCACGCGCGGCGTCCGCCAGCGCCTTGACGCGGCCGTGATACATGTAGCCGCCGCGATCGAAGACGACGTCCTTGACGCCGGCTTTGACGGCGCGGTCGGCGAGCGCCTTGCCGACTTTCGCGGCCGAATCCTTGTCGGACCCCTTGCCGAAGTCCTTCTCGAGCGAGGAAGCCGAAGCAACAGTGCGGCCTTCCTTGTCGTCAATGATCTGCGCCGAGATGTTCTTTGACGAGCGGAACACCGACAGGCGCGGACGGCCGTACGCCACCTTCTCGATCTTGGAGCGGGTGCGCTTCGCGCGGCTCGTCTGTTTTGCTTTCTTCTGCTGGGCCATGACCCTAGATCCCTTTTCGAAGCCTTACTTCTTCTTGCCTTCCTTACGGAAAATATATTCGTCGGCGTATTTGACGCCCTTGCCCTTGTAGGGCTCCGGCGGACGGAATGCGCGGATCTCCGCGGCGGTCTGTCCGACCTTCTGCTTGTCGATGCCGGAAATCACGATCTCGGTCGGTTTCGGAGTCGCCAGCTTGACCCCATCCGGCGCCTGATAGTCTATATCGTGCGAATAGCCGAGCGACAGGCTCAACGCTGCGCCCTTCATCTGCGCGCGATAACCGACGCCGACCAGTTCCAGCGACTTCGTGTATTCGTTGGTGACGCCGTCGACGATATTGGCGATCCGCGTGCGGCACATGCCCCACATGGAACGCGCGCGCTTGGTCGCGTCGACCGGCTTAACCGTGACTTCGTTTTCCTCGAGCGCGACCGTGCAAAGATCATTGACCACGAACTCGAGTTCGCCCTTCGGGCCTTTCGCCTTGACCGCCTGACCGTCGACCGTAACGGTGACGCCTTGCGGCACGGCGATCGCTTTTTTACCAATGCGGGACATCAGATCCGCTCCCAATCCTTAGTAAACTTCGCAGAGCACTTCGCCGCCGACATTGGCGTCGCGCGCGGCCGCGTCGGACATAACGCCCTTCGGCGTCGAAACGATGGAAATGCCGAGGCCGTTGCGGACCGAAGGAAGGTCGCCGACCGAAGAGTAAACCCGGCGGCCCGGCTTGGAGATCCGGCGGATTTTCTGAATCACCGGCTCGCCTTCGAAATATTTTAGCTCGACGTCAAACGCCGGCTTGTCGCCTTCACGCTCAACACGCGAATAGCCGCGGATGTAGCCTTCAGCCTCGAGCACGTCGAGCACCCAGCCGCGCAGCTTCGACGCGGGCACCGAAAGAGTCGAATGCCGGCGCATTTGCGCGTTGCGGATACGGGTGATCAAATCGCCGACAGGATCGTTGATAGCCATGTTGCGTCGGCTCCCTTACCAGCTTGATTTCACAAGGCCCGGGATCTTGCCCTCAGAGCCGAGCTGGCGAAGAGCGATCCTGGACATTTTGAGTTTGCGATAAAATCCGCGCGGACGTCCGGTGACCTGGCAGCGGTTGCGGATACGCGTCGTTGACGAATTGCGCGGCAGTTCGGCGAGCTTCAGCGCCGCCATAAAGCGGTCTTCCGCCGGCTTGTCCTTATCGTAAAGGGTTTCTTTCAGCCGGTTGCGTTTCGCCTCAAATTTTTTCGCCAGGCGGCGACGCTTGAGATCACGTTCGACCATCGATTTTTTAGCCATTTTATCTCCTTCTCAAGCCGGTTTCCGATCAGTTTCGGACCTTGCTCAATATCGGCCTTTTCTTTGCTAGTTCCGGAACGGAAAGTTGAATTCTTTCAAGAGCGCCTTTGCTTCTGCGTCAGACTTGGCGCTGGTGCAGACGACGATGTCCATGCCCCGGATCTTGTCGACCTTGTCGTAGTCGATTTCCGGGAACACGATATGTTCTTTAAGGCCCATGGCGTAGTTGCCGCGGCCGTCGAAGCTTTTGCCGTTAAGCCCGCGGAAGTCGCGCACGCGCGGCAGCGCAATGGTGACGAGACGATCAAGAAACTCGTACATGCGGTCCTTGCGCAGCGTCACCTTGACGCCGACAGCCATGCCTTCGCGCAGCTTGAAGTTCGCGATCGACTTGCGGGCCTTGGTCACAACCGGCTTCTGGCCGGAAATACGCGTCAGGTCCGCGACAGCGCCGTCGATGACCTTGCGGTCGTTGACGGCGTCGCCAACGCCGATATTAATGACGACCTTTTCGATCGCAGGCGTCATCATCTTGTTCTTATATTTGAACTGCTCGTTCAGCTTGCCGCGGATTTCATCGCGGTAAAGCTTTTTAAGACGCGGTTCGTATCCGTTTGCTTCAGCCATTGACAACCTCGCCGGACGCCTTCGCGATCCGCACTTTCTTTCCGTCTTCTACCTTGAACCCGACGCGCGTCGCCTTGCCCGTGGACGGGTCCTTGAGCGCCACGTTGGAAACATGGATCGGGGCTTCCTTGGTGATGATGCCGCCCTGCTCGGTTTGCGTCTGGCGCTGATGTTTCTTGATCAGGTTGACGCCGCGAACGACGACGCGCTCGGCTTTCGGCATAACCTGGATGACTTCGCCTTCCGCGCCGCGGTCTTTGCCGGCAAGCACGATAACCTTGTCGCCTTTTTTGATTTTCGCAGCCATTATTACAGCACCTCCGGCGCGAGCGACACGATCTTCATATGACGGGCGGCGCGAAGTTCGCGCGTCACCGGTCCGAAAATACGGGTGCCGATCGGCTCCTTGTTATTGTTGATCAGCACCGCCGCATTACGGTCGAAACGGATCACCGAACCATCCCGGCGCTTGATGTCTTTCGCCGTCCGGACGACGACGGCTTTCATCACCTGGCCCTTTTTCACGCGGCCGCGCGGGATCGCCTCTTTGACAGAAACGACAATGATGTCGCCAACGCCGGCGTATTTGCGCTTCGCGCCGCCCAGCACCTTGATGCACTGAACGCGCTTGGCGCCGGAATTATCGGCGACGTCCAAATTGGTCTGCATCTGGATCATGTCGATCTCCTAAAGGCCGAAACGGGCCTCAAAAACGTTAAACCTGTTTAAGCCTTCGACCCGGCGCCTATCACTTCCCAGCGCTTGAGCTTCGACTTCGGCGCGCATTCCTGAATGCGAACAAGATCGCCTGCCTTGAACTTGTTCTCTTCGTCATGCGCATGGAATTTGTTCGAGCGGCGAACGGTTTTCTTGAACAGCGGATGCGTGAAAATACGATCCACGCTGACAACAACGGTTTTATCGCCCTTGTCGCTCACTACCGTTCCCTGAAGAATGCGTTTCGGCATATCGCGTCTCTATCCCTTAGTTCGCCGGTGCGTCGGCGCGTTCACCGAGCACTGTTTTGATCCGCGCGATGTCCTTGCGGACTTCACGCACGCGAGCGGTTTTCTCCAGCTGGCCGGAAGCCTTCTGGAAGCGGAGATTGAACTGCTCTTTTTTGAGCTGCAGGAGCTTGTCCTTCAGCTCATCGGTTGTCATGTCGCGCACTTCGCCGCCGTTCATGATGATCGCTCCTATTCGCCAACGCGCGTAACGATACGCGTCTTGATCGGCAACTTCGCCGCGCCGAGCGCCAGCGCTTCGCGGGCGATCTCGTCGGAGACGCCGTCAATCTCGAACATGATCCGGCCCGGCTTGACCTTGGCGGCCCAGAATTCAACCGAACCCTTGCCCTTGCCCATCCGCACTTCTGTCGGCTTTTTCGAAACCGGCACGTCCGGGAACACACGGATCCAGACCCGGCCCTGACGCTTCATGGCGCGAGTGATCGCGCGGCGGGTCGCCTCGATCTGGCGCGCCGTGATCCGTTCGGGCTGAACCGCCTTCAGCCCGTGCGAGCCGAAATTAAGGTCCGTGCCGCCTTTAGCGACGCCCTTGATGCGCCCTTTGTGCATCTTGCGGAATTTTGTTTTCTTCGGTTGCAACATTGCTCAAATTCCCGAGTTGTTCTCCGCCGCCTAGTTCGAACGCGATTGCTGGTGGGCGACGCCGCCCGTTTGCGCGTCGATCAGGCGTTTTTCCTGGGCCATGGGATCGTGTTCCATGATCTCGCCCTTGAATATCCAGACCTTGACGCCGATCGAGCCGTAGGTCGTGCGCGCTGTCGCAACGCCATAGTCGATGTCGGCGCGCAGCGTATGCAGCGGCACGCGGCCTTCGCGGTACCATTCCATGCGCGCAATCTCCGCGCCGCCGAGACGGCCCGAAACGTTAACGCGAATGCCGAGGGCGCCCATGCGCTGCGCGGTTTGCATCGCGCGCTTCATGGCCCGGCGGAACGCCACACGGCGCTCAAGCTGCTGAGCGATGTTTTCGGCGACCAGCGTCGCATCGGTTTCCGGCTTGCGGATCTCGACGATGTTGAGGACCGTCTCCGACGTTGAAAGCTTCGACAGTTCGCCGCGCAGCTTTTCGATGTCGGCGCCCTTCTTGCCGATCACCACGCCCGGACGCGCCGTATAGATGGTGACGCGGCATTTCTTGTGCGGACGCTCGATGACGATGCGCGAAACGCCGGCCTGGGCGAGGCGCTTTTCAAGATACTTCCGGATCGCCAGGTCTTCGTGAAGAAGATCGCCGTAAGCGCCCTTGGTCGCAAACCAGCGCGAGTCCCAGGTGCGATTAATGCCGAGGCGCAGGCCGATCGGGTTTACTTTCTGACCCATTATGCGGCCTCCTCAACTTCTTTGACGACAATCGTGATTTCCGAAAACGGCTTTTGAATTCTGCCGACCCGGCCGCGGGCGCGGGCTTTCCAGCGCTTCATGACCATGTTCTTGCCGACGAAGGCCTTGTCGACGACCAGCGCATCGATATCGAGGTCGTGATTGTTTTCCGCGTTGGCGATAGCGCTTTCGAGCACTTTCTTGACATCCTTCGCGATACGCTTGCGTGAGAACTGAAGCTCAGCGAGCGCTTTTTCCGCTTTCATGCCGCGAATGGACTGGGCGACGAGGTTCAGCTTCTGCGGAGAAATCCGCAGGTTCCGGGCTTTCGCCATCGCCTGATTGTCTTCAACGCGCCGGGCGTTTTTCTTCTGGCCCATCGCTTAGCCCCTCTTCGCCTTTTTATCCGCTCCGTGACCGTAATAGGTGCGGGACGGAGAGAATTCGCCGAGCTTGTGGCCGACCATGTCTTCGGTGACATGGACCGGGATGAATTTCTGGCCGTTGTAAACGTTGAAAGTCTGCCCGACGAATTGCGGCAGGATGGTCGAACGGCGCGACCAGGTCTTGATGCCGCCCTTGTGTTTGCCATCTTGCGCTTCCTCCGCCTTTTTCAGGAGGTAGCGATCGACGAACGGGCCTTTCCAGACAGAACGTGGCATAGTGTTTTAACTCCGGCGTCCTATTTCTTTTTCCGCGCGTGACGTGAGCGCAGGATGAGTTTGTCGGTTTTCTTGTTCTTGCGGGTCTTGGCGCCTTTGGTCGGCTTGCCCCACGGGGTGACCGGGTGACGGCCGCCGGAGGTGCGGCCTTCGCCGCCGCCATGCGGGTGATCGACCGGGTTCATCACGACGCCGCGCACCGACGGGCGTTTGCCCTGATGGCGGCTGCGGCCGGCCTTGCCGAAATTCTGGTTCATATTGTCCGGGTTCGACACGGCGCCGATAGTCGCCATGCACTCGCCCATGACGAGACGAACTTCGCCGGACTGCTGGCGAATCTGCGCCATCGAACCGTCGCGGCCGACGAGTTGGGCGTAGGCGCCCGCGGCGCGGGCAAGCTGGCCGCCGCGGCCGGGCTTCAATTCGACATTGTGAATGATCGTGCCGACCGGGATCGATTTCAGCGGCATGGCGTTGCCGGGTTTCACGTCAACCTTTTCGCCGGCGATGATCTTGTCGCCTGCTTTCAGGCGCTGCGGCGCGAGAATATAGGCGAGCTCGCCGTCGAGATATTTGACGAGTGCAATAAAGCCCGACCGGTTCGGATCGTACTCAAGACGCTCGACCTTGGCTTCGACGCCGAACTTGCGGCGTTTGAAGTCAATTACGCGATAGGCTTTTTTCGCGCCGCCACCGCGCCGGCGCATGGTGATGCGTCCGGCGTTGTTGCGGCCGGCTTTCGAGTTAAGGCCCTCGGTCAGGGACTTGACCGGCTTGCCCTTCCAAAGCTCGCTGCGGTCGACCAGCACAAGCTGGCGACGCGACGGCGTTGTCGGTTTGAATTTCTTAAGCGCCATTGTTCAAAACCCGTCCTTAAAGTCCCGTCGTCACGTCGATGGCGTGGCCTTCTTCGAGGGTCACGATCGCTTTTTTCACCGTGGAACGCGTGTAGGGGCGTCCGCGGAACTGTTTGTTCTTGCCTTTAAGGCGCAGCGTGTTGACCGCTTTCACCTTGACCTTGAAGAGCGCTTCAACGGCGTCCTTGATTTCGGTCTTTGTGGCGCTAAGCGGCGTTTTGAATACGACTTGGTTGTTTTCCGCGGCGATCGTCGACTTCTCGGTGATCACCGGCGAAAGCAAGGTGTCGTAATGGGCCTCAACGCCGCCTTTGATGTTGGTGTTCTTGCTCATTTGAGGCGCGCCTCCAGGCCTTCGACCGCCGCCTTGGTCAGGACCAGCGTGTCCCGGCGGAGGATGTCGTAAACATTGGCGCCGATAACCGGCAGCATGTCGATATTCGGCAGGTTGCGCGTCGCCAGACCAAAGTTCTCGTCAACCGACGTATCGACAATCAGCGCATTCGCGATGTTGAGCTTCGCAAGGGCCTCAATCAGCGACTTGGTTTTGGCTTCCGGCAGCTTGGCTTCATCGATGACGACGAGCGAGCCGTCCGCGCGCTTGGCCGAAAGCGCATGCTTAAGCGCAAGGCGGCGCACTTTCTTCGGCAGGTCGATGGCGTGGCTGCGCGGACGCGGTCCGTGCGCCTTGCCGCCGCCCCGGAACAACGGCGCCTTGCGGTTGCCGTGACGGGCGCCGCCGCCGCCTTTCTGACGACCGAACTTTTTGGTCGTGCCGGAGACTTCATTGCGCTCTTTCGTCTTGTGCGTGCCCTGCTGGCGTTTGGCCAGTTGATAGACGACGCAGCGGTGCAGAATATCTGCGCGCGGCTCAAGACCGAAGATCGCGTCATCGAGCTCGATGTCGCCGGCCTTTTTGTTCTGAAGACTGAGGACGTCGGTTTTCATTTATTCGTCCCCTTCTTTCTTTTCGGTTTCAGCCGTCTCTTCGACAGGCGCGCCCTCGGCGACCATTTCAGCTTCCTCGCTGCCGGGCGCCGGGTTATCGAGCTGATCGTCCTGCGGGGTCGTTTCGCCCTTGATGGCGGCTTTGAGGCCCGCCGGGAGCGGCGCGCCTTCCGGCGCTGCGCGCTTGACCGCATCCTTGATCAGCACCCAGCCGCTTTTCGGTCCCGGCACAGCGCCCTTGATCAGGATCAGGCCGCGATCGGGGTCCGTGCGGACGATTTCAAGGTTTTGAGTCGTAACGCGGGCGGCGCCCATATGGCCGGCCATCTTCTTGCCTTTGAAGACCTTGCCCGGGTCCTGGCACTGGCCGGTGGAACCGTGCGAGCGGTGCGAGATCGACACGCCGTGCGAAGCGCGAAGACCGCCGAAATTGTGCCGCTTCATGGCGCCGGCGAAGCCCTTACCGATCGATGTGCCGGTGACATCGACTTTCTGGCCGACAATGAAGTGTTCGGCGGAAAGTTCCGCGCCGATATCGACAAGGTTGTCTTCCGAAACGCGGAACTCAGCGACTTTCGCTTTCGGCTCGACATTCGCCTTGGCGAACTGGCCGCGTTCCGCCTTGTTGACGCGCTTGGCTTTTTTCAAGCCCGCGCCGAGCTGAACCGCCGTATAGCCGTTCTTTTCAAGCGTGCGCTGGGCGACGACCTGACAGTTGTCCATCTGCATGACGGTGACGGGAACATGATCGCCGGTATCCGTGTAGATCCGGGTCATGCCCATCTTTCGTGCGATTACTCCGGTGCGCATCGTAGGGCTCCTTACGCGCCAAGCTTGATTTCGACGTCGACGCCGGCCGAGAGATCAAGCTTCATCAGCGCGTCAACAGTCTGCGGGGTCGGGTCGACAATATCGAGCATGCGCTTGTGCGTGCGCATTTCGAACTGCTCGCGGCTCTTCTTGTCGATGTGCGGCGAGCGGTTCACGGTATAGCGTTCGATGCGGGTTGGCAGCGGAATAGGTCCGCGCACATTCGCGCCGGTGCGCTTCGCCGTGTTGACGATCTCGATGGTCGAAGCGTCGAGCACGCGATGGTCAAACGCCTTAAGCCTGATGCGAATATTCTGTTGCATGGTTTTAACGCTTCGTCCGTTGTTCTTGTTCGTGGTTCAGAGTCGAAAGCGCGGGCCGATTGAGACCGGCCCGCGCCCTTGGTTTCCTGCTATTCGATGATCTTTGCGACGATGCCGGCGCCGACGGTGCGGCCGCCTTCACGGATAGCGAAGCGGAGCTTCTCTTCCATGGCGATCGGCACGATCAGCTCGACATTCACTTCAACATTGTCGCCCGGCATGACCATTTCCGTGCCCTCTTTCAGCGTCACGACGCCGGTCACGTCGGTCGTGCGGAAATAGAATTGCGGGCGGTAGTTGGTGAAGAACGGCGTGTGACGGCCGCCTTCTT
>ENA-ORCV01000756-ORCV01000756.1-marine-metagenome-genome-assembly--contig:-NODE-756-length-15581-cov-2.533991_pt1 | contig 15581 bp, 11 predicted proteins | sample MGYA00237779_ERZ508509 | MGnify/ENA primary metagenome ERZ508509 (study PRJEB26180, sample SAMN06268772) | marine metagenome | isolation source: Bioluminescent Bay, La Paraguera, Puerto Rico | place... | reverse complement strand
CGGCGACGGCTTCACCATCCAGCGCCGCTACTACTCGCTGGAAGGCGAGGAGGTCAGCGTCGCGGAGGTGAAGCAGAACGAGCGCTACGTTGTCGTGCTGACGGTCAACGAACTCAATGCATGGCCGTCGCGCGTGCTAGTGACGGACCTGCTTCCGGCAGGCTTCGAGATCGACAATCCGCGGATCATGGGTTCGGCGGAACTGAAGAATTTCGACTGGCTCGGCAACGTCTCATATGCCCATAGCGAGTATCGCGACGACCGTTTCGTCGCCGCGTTCAACCGCTCGGGTCGGGGCGACCGGGAGTTCTCCTTCGCCTATGTCGTCCGCGCCGTTTCGCCCGGCAATTACGCCCATCCGGCGGCGAGCGTCGAGGACATGTACCGGCCCGAATTGTCGGCGCGCACGTCGACCGGCCGGATGATCGTCTCGGCCGAGTGATGTTGCGCCGGCCGGGGAAGAAGGCGAGCCGGATCATCGCGGCTGCGGCGATTGCCGTGGCCGCCATGCCCCTTTTGGGGGCGGGAACCTTCTTCACGCTCGACCGCATCTATCCGCTGCCGCCGATCGCCGAAGTGCCGGTTTCCGCGCAGGTCGTCGACCGAGACGGAAAGCTCTTGCGCGCCTTCGCCACGGAGGAGGGGCGCTGGCGCCTGCCGGTCAGCCGCGACGAGGTCGATCCGCAGTTCGTCAGGATGCTTGTCGCCTATGAGGACAAGCGCTTCCGTGACCATCACGGCGTCGATCCTGTCGCCATGCTGCGCGCCAGCCTGCAATTCGCGACCAGCGGCCATATCGTCTCCGGCGGCTCGACGCTGACGATGCAGTTGGCCCGGCTGATGGAGGTGGGCGACACGTATATTGGCGAGTCGATCGTCGGATCGCGGTTCACCGGCCGCATCGTCGCGGACGCGACGGTCGGCGGCCGGCCGGCGATCATTCCCTCGATTTCAGGCAGGGCGTGGATCACCGGGACGCATCAGCACATGCTGGATCCGGGCGATCCCTGGCCGTCCGGCTACCGGATCAGCGACACCTGGCCGATGCCCCGGCGGCCGTAGACGAGCCCCGCCGCGATCCGGCGGGCGGGGCGAGGGGGGCGAGCTAGCTGGCCGCTTTCTTGCGCCGGTCCGACGCCGGCTGGTAGGCGACGCGGCAGTGATGCTCGCAATAGGGCAGGCCGGTCTCCGACTTGCGGCCGCAGAAATAGAAGTCGTCGTGGCCGGGGTCGCCGATCGGCCATTTGCAGGTGCTTTCGTTGAGCTGCAGGATCGTCGCCCGCTCCTCCGGCGGAATGAACAGTTCCTCCACCGGCGCCAGCGCCCGCATCGGCACGACTTCGGCGTCGATCTGCTGTTCGGCCATCGGGCTTACCTTGAGCGCGGTGTTGCCGATGACGCGTGTCGACGGGCGTGGCGGCATCGACGGCCGCCGGGCCTTGCGCACCCGCGGCGCGGACGGACGGGTCGTCTTGGTGCGTCCCGACAGGCCGAGCCTGTGCACCTTGCCGATCACCGCGTTTCGCGTCACGCCACCGAGCTCCGCGGCGATCTGGCTTGCGCTCAGGCCGTCCGTCCAGAGTTTCTTCAGAAGTTCGACGCGTTCATCAGTCCAAGACATCCGCCGCTCCATGCCAAAGTTGCAGGCAGACTCCGAATCCCTCTCGGAATCGCGGTCACGCGATCCGAATACTCCACTAAATCTGGGATACTAAACTGGTCCGCCGCACGAAATGTCGTGCCTACGCGGTGAAAACTACAATACCGGCGGACTCGCGGGCAACCCCGCATAAACCATTCGTCAACGATTTCCCCAGATACCCCGGCAAGTGAGTCGCGAATGCAACACTTGCCGCTAGAGCAACGGCGACATCGCCGCCGCGAGGGGCCTCGGGACTACTCTTCCCCCAGCTCCGGTGTCGGGCGCCGGAACCCTCTCGTCAGCCATAAAAGATAGGCGAAGCCGATCGCGATCCACACGAAGCCGACGGTTTTTGCGCGGTCGTCGAGGCTGAACAGCAGCCAGGTCGTAAAGGCGGCCCCGACGATCGGCAGCAGCACCCAAAGCAGGGGATTGCGGTTCTCCTTCTGTCCGCGCTCTCCGAACCAGGTGGCGACGACCGACAGGTTGACGAACGTGAAGGCGACGAACGCGCCGAAGTTGACCAGCGACGCCGCGCCTTCCTCCGAGAAGAACAGGGCGAGCAGGCCGAAGACGCCCGACGCCAGCAGGTTGAAGACCGGCGTCTTGGTGCGCTCGGCGATGTAGCCGAAGATCGAATTCGGCAGCACCCCGTCGTTGCCCATGGCATACAGCAGCCGCCCGACGCTCGCCTGTGCCGCCAGTCCTGCCGCGAACTGCGACACGACGAGGCCCGCGATGAAGATCGTGGCGAAGACGTCGCCGCCGATCTTGCGGGCGATCGCAAGGCCCGCCGAGGAGGCGTTCTGGGCGATCGGATAGGGGTCGATGAGCTGCGCCATGAAGGCGGCCACGACGAACAGCGCGCCCGAAATGAGCGCCACGAGCAGCACGGCGCGGGGAACGTCGACCTGGGGGCGGCGGGCTTCCGCGCTGAAGGTCGTGATCGCATCGAATCCGAGAAACGACAGTGCGGCGAGCGACGCCCCCTGCGCGGTCACCGAAAGGGGAACGCCCGGCGCGAAGAAGGGCTTGACCGTCTCGAGCGTCGCGCCGCCCTGCAGCACCACGATGTAGCGCACCGCCAGCGCCAGAAAGGCGACAATCACGATCCCCTGGATCAGCATCAGGACGCCGTTGGCGGTCTTCGCCACGCGTATGCCGACGATGTTGAGCGTCGTCACCAGCGCCAGAAACACGACGATGAAGACGCTCTGGGGTACTTGGGGAATGGAATGCGAGAGGTAGATGCCGGTGATCAGCGCGACCACCATCGGCGCCAGGAAGTAGTCGAGCAGCACGCTCCAGCCGACCAGGAATCCGACCGGCGGCGCAATCGCCCGGCGGGTATAGGAATAGGCCGAACCCGCGCCGACATGCATTGCCGACATGCGTCCGTAGCTGAGTGCCGTCAGCGAAATCGCGATCGCGGCGATGAGATAGGATCCCGCGGCGGTTCCCCGGGAGGCCTGGTCCAGGATCCCGAAGGTCATCAGGACGACCATCGGTGCGGTAAAGGCGAGCCCGAACAGCACCAGATGCCACAACCCCAGCGAACGCTCGAACTTCGGTGTCGGGTCTGAAGAAGCGCTCATTGCGGGCGGGGTGACCGTTGGGTCCGTTGGCGGAAACCTTACTCTCGGGAAACCCGGCAAGAGTCGCAAGTAGCCGCCGGGCCGACCCCGGCGGCATCCGCCCGGATACAACCCCCGGACCCGTCTGATTGACTTCCCACGTGCCTCGCCTAAAATTAACGGGGTGCCGCCTGCGGAGGCGGCATCTTTCGTTTCTGGACAGGATTTTAAAGCCGTGACGTCTGCGCTGTACCCAACCTTCGCGCGGGCCGACCTCGCTTTCGAGCGGGGCGAAGGGATTCGGCTGTTTACCGCGAATGGCGAGGAATACCTCGATTTCGCCAGCGGTATCGCAGTGAACTCGCTCGGCCACAGCCACCCGCATCTCATCGAGGCGCTGACCGAACAGGCCCGGCGCCTGTGGCACGTGTCGAATCTCTACGAGATCCCCGAGCAGACCAAGCTCGGCGACCGGCTGGCCGAGGCGACGTTTGCCGACGTCTCGTTCTTCTCCAATTCGGGCGCCGAAGCGGTCGAGACGGCGATCAAGACGGCCCGCCGCTATCACTATGCCAACGGTCAGCCCGAGCGCTATCGCCTGATCACCTTCGAAGGGGCCTTCCACGGCCGCACGCTGGCGACGATCGCCGCCGGTGGCCAGCAGAAGTATCTGGAGGGCTTCGGACCCAAGGTCGACGGATTCGACCAGGTGCCGTTCGGCGACCTCGACGCGGTCAAGGCGGCGATCGGCCCCGAAACGGCCGGCATCCTGATCGAGCCGATCCAGGGCGAGGGCGGCATCCGTCCCGCCTCGCACACCTTCCTGCGCGCGCTCCGCGAGCTTTGCGACGAACACGGACTGCTGCTGATCTTCGACGAGGTGCAGTGCGGCGTCGGGCGCACCGGCAAGTTCTTCGCCCACGAGTGGTCGGGCGTAACCCCCGACATCATGGCCATCGCCAAGGGGATCGGCGGCGGCTTCCCGATGGGCGCGTGCCTGGCCACGAACGAGGCGGTCAAGGGCATGGTGCCGGGCATCCACGGCACGACGTTCGGCGGCAATCCGCTCGCCATGACCGTCGGCAACGCGGTCCTCGACATCGTGCTGGCCCCCGGTTTCCTCGAACAGGTCGGCGACGCCGGCCTGCGCTTCCGCCAGGGCCTCGCGCGCATTCAGGACACGTATCCGGGCGTCGTCGACGAGATCCGCGGCGAGGGCCTGATGATCGGCGTCAAGTGCAAGGTGCCGAGCAAGGAGTTGATCGATGCCCTGCGCGACCAGCATGTGCTGACCGTCGGCGCGGGAGAGAATGTCGTGCGTCTCGTTCCGCCGCTCACCATCTCGACGGCCGATATCGACCTGACGCTGGAACGGGTCGAGGCGGCCTGCGCCGCCGTCGCGGCCAGGACCGAAGGCGGGGAGGCAGCGTGATGGCCAAGCATCCGACAAATGCCCAGCCGCGCCATTTCGTTGACCTGACCGAAGTCTCCGCCGAAGAACTGCGCGGGATCATCGACCACAGCCGTCAGATGAAGGCCGACAGCGACGGCCGCCGGCCGCTGCTGGCCGACAAGATCCTGGCGATGATCTTCGACAAGCCGTCGACCCGCACGCGCGTCTCCTTCGACGTCGCCATGCGCCAGCTCGGCGGCGAGACGGTGTTCCTGACCGGCGGCGAGATGCAGCTCGGCCGCGGCGAGACCATTGCCGACACCGCCAAGGTGCTGTCGCGCTATGTCGATGCGATCATGATCCGCATCCTCGACGACGAGGCGCTCGCGGAGCTTGCCGCGAATGCCTCGGTGCCGGTCATCAACGGGCTGACGCGCCTGTCGCATCCCTGCCAGGTGATGGCCGACGTGCTGACCTTCGAAGAGCATCTGGGCCCGATCAACGGCCGCACGGTTGCCTGGACGGGCGATTCCAACAACGTCACCGCGTCCTGGGTGCACGCCGCCCAGCGCTTCGACTTCTCGCTGAAGATCGCGAGCCCCAAGGAGCTTGCGCCCGCGCCCGCGCTGCTCGACTGGTCGCGCGACAACGGCGCCGACGTCCACGTCTTCGACGATCCCTTCGAGGCCGTGCGCGGCGCCGACTGCGTGGTCACCGACACCTGGGTGTCGATGGGCGATGGCGAACGGGAGCGGCGCCACAATCTGCTCAAGCCCTATCAGGTCAACGACGCCCTGATGGCCGAAGCCGCGCCCGGGGCGATCTTCATGCACTGCCTGCCGGCGCATCGCGGCGAGGAAGTGACGGATTCGGTGATGGACGGACCGCAATCGGTCGTGTTCGACGAGGCCGAGAACCGCCTGCACGCCCAGAAGGGCATCCTCGCCTGGTGCTTCGGAGCGGACGCGGCCTGATGTCGTCTCCGGCCCCGGCCGCCGCCGTCCTCGATACGTCGGCCGACGATTTCGTCCTGCCCTTCGCGGTCGAGGGCCTGGACGTGCGCGGCCGCATCGTCCGGCTCGGTCCCGCAATCGACGCGATCCTGGCGCGCCACGCCTATCCCGACGCGGTGTCGACGCTGCTCGCCGAGGCGACCACGCTCGCCGTGCTGCTCGGCTCGGCGCTGAAGATCGAAGGCCGTTTCATCCTGCAGGCCCAGACCGACGGTCCGGTCGGCCTGCTGGTCGTCGACTACGAGATGCCCGACCGCATCCGTGCCTGCGCGACCTATGATGCCGAACGAGTCGCCGCCTTCGCCGCCGACCAGGCGCCCGTCGGTGCGTTGCTCGGCATCGGCAACCTGGCGATGACCATCGATCCGGGCCGCCAGGCAAGCCGCTATCAGGGCGTCGTGCCGCTCGACGGCGGCTCGCTGGAGGAAGCAGCCCACCTGTATTTCCGCCAGTCCGAGCAGATCCCGACGGCTGTCCGTCTTGCCGCCGCCCATGCCTATCGCAGCGACGAGGGCCAGGACCGCGCCTTCCACTGGCGCGCCGGCGGCATCATCGTCCAGCACCTGCCGCCCGCCGGCATGTCGCGTATCGCCGACCTGCCGCCCGGCGACGCGCCGGAAGGCGCCGAGATCCCCGATTTCGAGGAAGACGACGAGTGGAACGAGGCGCGGCTGATCCTCGAGACCGTCGAGGACCATGAGCTGATCGATCCCTCGATCTCGGCCGGCAACCTGCTCTACCGCCTCTATCACGAGCGCGGCGTGCGTGTGTTCGACCCCACCGACCTGATCGAGCGTTGCCGCTGCTCGCAGGACCGCATCACCGAGATGCTCAAAGGGTTCTCGGACGAAGAGCAGGCCGAGATGACCCGCGACGGTGAGATCGTCGTGACCTGCGAGTTCTGCTCGAAGAGCTACACCGTCGATCCCGCCGCGCTGAAACCGGAGTAGGGCGGACTTCGGCCGGAATGGCGGAGAAGCGACCGGGGTTCAGATCCCTGCCCGCGCCGCTTCGGTCAGCCGGCGCATGAAGGCGACGCAGGCGTCGACCTCCGACACCTTGATGAACTCGTCGGGCTGGTGCGCCTGGGCGATCGAGCCCGGCCCGCACACGATCGTCGACATGCCGCGTTCCTGGAACAGCCCGCCTTCGGTCGCATAGGACACGGTGCCGGTCTCGTTGCGCCCGGAAAAGCGCATGGCGAGCGATTCCGCCAGCGAGCCGGGATCCGGAGCGAGCCCGATCACGTCGACCTGCTTGTGCGTACTGATGCCGGTGGTCGGCGCGATCGCGCGCAGCGCCGGCAGCACGTTGTCCTCGGCATAAGCCTCGAGCCGCTTCAGCAGGTTGTCCGGATCGAAGCCGGGCAGCGAACGCACCTCCCATTCGAAGCGGCATTTCAGCGGCACGATGTTGTGCGCGGTGCCGCCCCAGATCTGGCCGACATGGACAGTGGTGTAGGGCGGGTCGAACTTGCCGCTCGGATCGCCGGCGGCGATCATGTCGTCGCGCATCCGGGCGATCTCGACCAGCAGTTCGCCGGCCGCCAGGATCGCGTTCGCGCCCTTGTCGATATGGGCGGAATGCACCTCGTGGCCGGTCACCTCGGTCAGGTAGTCGGTGATCGTCTTGTGGGCGTCGACGACGGCCATCTCGGTCGGCTCGCCGACGATCACCGCGCGCGGCTTGACCAGGCTTTCGCCGAGCTCCGCGATCATCGGTCGCACCCCCGTGCAGCCGGTTTCCTCGTCATAGCTCAGCGCCAGGTGGATCGGCGTCTTCAGCGGCGCGGCGAGAAACTCCGGCACCATCGCCAGCGCGATCGCCACGAAGCCCTTCATGTCGCAGGTGCCGCGCCCGTAGATCCGGCCGTCCTTCTCCACCGTAGTGAACGGGTCGGTAGTCCACGCCTGGCCGTCGACGGGAACGCAGTCGGTATGCCCGGAAAGCGCGATGCCGCCTGTATCTTTCGGCCCGATCGTGGCGAAAAGGCTCGCCTTGTCGCCGTCTTCGTTCGGCACCAGCGTGGACTCCACGCCAAGGCCGGCAAGGTAGTCGCGAACGAAGGCGATCAGCTCCAGGTTGGAGTTCCGGCTCGTCGTGTCGAAGCCGACGAGCCGGGCGATCATTTCCTTCGGGGCGTAGGTCTGTCCCGTCAAATCGGCATCCGATTCTGCGTTGGAGGTAACGAAACTGCGATAATTAGCGACAAAGATATCCTCGTCAAAGGGGCAGGCCTTCCGATATATGACGTGAAGGCCCAAATACGTGTGGTCGTTGGTTTCCGGGGGCGGCGACTGATCGACCTGGTCCGGAGCATGTGAGCCTGTGAAGCCGCCTGATAGACAACTCGGCACGAGATCCGCCTGGACGCTCGGGCGCGTCGCCGGCCTTTTCGTCAAGGCCGCGATCCCGCTCGCCGTTCTGGGCGCGGCGGTCTACGGCTTCCAGTATCTTTCCGCCTCCAAGCCCGAGGTGCCGCGCCGCCCGGCCGCCGAGCGCGCCTGGACGGTCCGGACGTTGACCGCCGAGCCCGCCGTCTACCGGCCGCAGATCGTGTCCTACGGCACCCTTGTCGCCGGCCGCCAGGTGGCGCTCCGGGCGCTGGTCGCCGGTGAGGTCGTCGCCGTCGGCGCGGGGCTGCGCGAGGGCGGCACGGTCGATGCCGGCGATCCGCTCGTCGAGGTCGATTCCTTCAACTACGAGGGCGCCGTCGTCGAGGCGCGCGCCAATCTCGAGGAGGTCAGGGCCAAGCTCACCGAATCCCAGGCCCGCCTCACCATGGAGACCTCTGCGCTAGCCAGCGCCCGCGAGCAGCTCGAAATCGCCAGGCGCGATCTCGAACGCGCCGAAACCCTGTCGGGCACCGGCTCGATGACCGCGCAAACCCTCGACACCCGCAAGCTCGCCGTGCTGCAGCGCCAGCAGGTCGTCGATACCGGCCTCAGCACGCTCGACATCCACAAGGCGCAGATCGACCAGCTCGAGGCCCAGGTCGGCCGGCTCGAATGGAAGGTCCGCCAGGCCGAGCGCAATCTCGACGACGTGGTGCTGACGGCCCCCTTCGACGCCTATGTCGGCACGGTCGCCGCCGAAGTCGGCAAGCTGCTCAACGTCAACGACGTCGTCGCCGTCCTCTATGATCGCAACAGCTTCGACGTCCGCTTCTCGCTGACCGACGCGCAATACGGCCGCCTCCTCGAGGAAGGCCTGCTCGACCGGCCGGTCGAGGTGCGCTGGAACGTCGGCGGGACGCCGCGCGCCTATCCCGCCACCATCGTCCGCGTCGCGCCCGAGATCGCCGCCCAGCGCGGCGGCGTCGACGTCTATGCCCGCATCGAGCCGGCCGAGGGCCAGGGCCTGCTGCGGCCCGGCGCTTTCGTCGAGATCATTCTCGACGACCGCTCCTATTCCAACGTGGTCAGCGTGCCCGCGACCGCCGTCTACGGCACCGACCGGCTCTACGTCATCGAGGACGGCCGGCTCGCCTCGCGCGCCGTCGACATCGTCGGCTATGACGGCGCAGACGTGCTGGTGCGCGGCGACCTCGACGGCGGCGAGAAGATCGTCGTCACCCGCATCACCGAGGCCGGCGACGGTCTCAAGGTGAACGAGCAGGCTCCCGACCCGGCGCCGGAGGCGGGCGCGCCATCGGCCAGTAGCGATGCGGCCAGCAGCGACGGTACCGCAGCCGCTGCCACGAGCGACGGCTGACCGGTCCGATGGCTGAGCGCGAAGCCTCCGCGCCGATCCGGTTCTTCGTCCGGCACCGCAACGCCTCGAACCTGCTGATGGCGATGCTGGTGCTGTTCGGTATCATGGGCATCCTGCAGCTCAACACCCAGCTTTTCCCCTCCACCGACATCCCGCGGATCACCGTCAGCATCGCCTGGTCCGGCGCCAGCGCCGAGGATATCGAGAAGAACATCCTGCACGCCGTCGAGCCGGAGCTGCGCTATCTCGACGACCTGGAGAAGATCACCTCCTATGCCCGCGAGGGGGCTGCCAGCATCACGCTGGAATTCGCCGCCGGCACCAACATGCAGATCGCCGTCTCCGAGGTGGAATCCGCCGTCGCCGGCGTCACCACGCTGCCGGAGGATGCCGAGACGCCGACGGTGCGCCGCTCGGTCTGGTACGAGGGCGTCGCCAACATCGCCATCTCCGGCCCCTTCACCGAATCCGCGCTGAAGGCCTATGCCAAGGAGATCCGCGACGGATTGCTGGCCGCCGGCATCGACAAGGTCGACCTGGTCGGCTTCCGCAAGCCGGAAATCTGGGTCGACGTGCCCGAGCGCGAATTGCGCCGCCTCGGCGTCACCCTGTCCGACATCGCCACGCGGGTCTCGGCGGAGACCCGCGACCTGCCGTCCGGCACCCTCGACGGAACGGTCGAGAAGCAGCTGCGTTCGCTGGGCGAGGGAACCACCGCCGATGACATCGGGGCCATCGAGACGGTTTCGCGTGAGACCGGAGAAAAGGTCCTGCTGCGCGAGATCGCCACGGTCCGCGAGGCCTTCGAACGCGACCAGACACTCGGCTATTCCGGCGGCAACCGCGCCATCGAGCTTCAGGTCGAGCGCTCGACCACCGCCGACACGCTGGAGACGGCGGCGATCGTCGAGACCTATCTCGACGAGATCCGGCCGACCCTGCCGCCGACCCTCGACCTCAAGGTCTACGACGTGCGCGCCTCGAACCTGGTCGACCGCATCAACCTGCTCGTCAGGAACGGCCTGTCCGGGCTGGTGCTGGTCGTCGTCGTGCTGTTCGTGTTCCTCAACGCGCGCATCGCCTTCTGGGTCGCCGCCGGCATTCCCGTCGCGATGATGGCGACGCTCGGCTTCATGTGGGTCACGGGCCAGTCGATCAACATGATCTCGCTGTTCGCGCTGATCATGTGTCTGGGCATCGTCGTCGATGACGCGATCGTGGTCGGCGAACACACGGCCACCCGCTACGCGCAGGGCGACGATCCCGTGCTCGCCGCCGAACGCGGCGCCGGTCACATGATGTGGCCGGTCATCGCCGCGATCATGACCACGCAGGTCGCCTTTTTCCCGCTGACCATGGTCCGCGATGTGATCGGCCAGATCATGGGGGCGCTGCCGCTGGTGGTGATCGCGGTTCTGACGGCGAGCCTCGTCGAGTGCCTGCTGATCCTGCCCGGCCACCTGCGCCACAGCCTCACGTCGATGCGCGCCGAGCCGGGCCGGTTCCGCCGCTGGTTCGACAATGGCTTCGGCCGCCTGCGCGAGGGGCCGTTCCGGGCCTTCGTCGGCCTGACCTTCCGCTGGCGCTATACGACCGTGGCGATATCCGTCGCCGCCCTGATCCTGGCCGTCGGGCTGATCGCCGGCGGGCGTGTCGGCTTCCAGTTCTTCCCGACGGCGGAAGCCGAAAACATCTCCGCCAAGCTCACCTTCGCCGCCGGTACGCCGGAGCAGGAGGTGGTCGCTGGCGTCGCCCGCATCGAGGCGGCGCTGAGCGAGGCCGAGCGGGAGGTCGCACCCGAAGGCGAGTCTCTGATCGTCGCGACCTATGCCACCATCGGCCGGTCCGGTTTCTCGCGCGGCATGAACTTCGCCCAGGTTGACGCCGAGCTGACGGCATCGGAGGTCCGCACCGTGCGCACCAACGACGTCATCGCCGCCTGGCGCGCCGCGGTTCCGAGAATCCCGGGCCTGGAGACCGTGACGGTCAGCGGCCGGCGCGGCGGTCCGCCCGGCCGCGACCTCGACATCCGCCTGACCGGCGCCGAGACCGACGTGCTCAAGCAGGCCGCGCTGGAAATCCGCGAGGTCGTCGCGGGCTTCCCGGGCGTCTCCGCCGTCGACGACGATCTGCCTTACGGCAAGCCGGAAATCGTCATGGAGCTGACCCCGCGCGGCACCGCCCTCGGCTTCACCGCCGAGATGGTCGGCCAGCAGGTCCGCAACGCTTTCGACGGCGCCATTGCGCGCCGCGTTCCAGACGGCGACGAGGAGGTGACCATCCGGGTTCGCCGGGTCCAGGAAGTGCCCGGCCTGGCGGCTCTCGGCAACCTGGCGCTGCGCGCGCCGTCGGGCGAGTTCGTGCTGCTGTCGGAAATCGTCGACCTGAGCGAAAAGCAGGGCTACGCGATCATCCAGCGTATCGACGGCCAGACCTCCGTCTCGGTCACCGCCGACGTCGACCAGGACGTGACCACCAATGTCGAACTGGTCGCCGCCCTCGACGAGGGCGCGCTCAGGGCCGTGACGTCGAAATACGGCATCGACTACCGCTTCTCCGGCCGTGAGGAGGAACGCGCCAAGTCCTTCGCCGATCTGAAGCTCGGCGCCTACATGGCGCTCGGCGCGATCTACCTGATCCTCGCCTGGGTGTTCGCCAGCTACGGCCGGCCGCTGGCGGTGATGATCATCATTCCGTTCGGGCTGATCGGCGCGGTTCTCGGCCACATGGTGATGGGTGTGCCGCTGACCATCCTGTCGATGATGGGCCTGCTCGGCCTGTCGGGCATTCTGGTCAACGACTCGATCATTCTGGTCAGCCGGCTGGATGAGCGCCTGACCTTCGGCGAGACCGTGGCCGAGGCCGCCGTCGGCGCCTCCTGCGACCGCCTGCGCGCGGTGCTGCTGACCTCGCTCACCACGATCGGCGGCCTGGCGCCGCTGCTGTTCGAGACGAGCCTGCAGGCGCAGTTCCTGATCCCGATGGCCGCCACGTTGGTCTTCGGCCTGGCGGTCGCGACCTTCTTCGTGCTGTTCCTGGTGCCGGCCGTCGTCGGCATCGGCGACGACATTTCGCGTATCGGCGGGGCCTATCTCAGGCTCGGCCGGCGGCCGACGGTGACGCCGGCCGAATAGGACCCGCGCCGGCTACCGGCGCCAGAAGGCCGGCACGAACAGAACCAGCACCGTGAACACCTCCAGCCGGCCGATCAGCATGGCCAGCGCCAGCAGCCATTTCGCGGCGTCGGGAAGCGGCGCGAAATTGCCGACCGGCCCGATGATGGGCCCCAGTCCCGGTCCGACATTGGAAATCGCCGTCGCCGCGCCCGAGATCGCCGTGACCGGATCCAGCCCGAGCAGGCTCAACGCGACCGCGACGACGCAGAAGCTCGCCAGAAAAAGGAATATGAAGCTCAGGACGGCGGCCGAGACGTTGTCGGGCAGCGGCCGCCCGTTGTAGCGCTTCACGAACACGCCGGACGGGTAGACGATGCGCCGGACGTGCTGGCGGATGTCCTCGAACAGCACCACGACGCGGAAGATCTTCATGCCGCAGGACGTCGAGCCGGCGCAGCCGCCGATGAACATGGCGGTCAGGAACACGCCCTGCGCCAGCGGCCCCCACAGGCCGTAGTCGACCGAGGCATAGCCGGTACCGGTCATGATCGAGGTCATGTTGAACACCGCCTCGCGGAACCGGATGGCGCCGGCATGCACCGTTTCCTGGTCTTCCGACAGCCACGCCAGCACCGTCAGGATCAGCAGGATCGCGAAGAACGAGCGCACCTGCTCGTCGCGGATCATCGCCATCGGCTGGCCCTGCACGGCGCGGATATAGAGCAGGAACGGCAGGCTGCCGGCGATCATGAAGGCGACGCTGACCCATTCGATGGCAGGCGAGTTGAAATCGCCGATCGAAGCGTCGCGCGACGAGAAGCCGCCGGTCGTGACCGTTGTCATGGCATGGATGACGGCGTCGGAAATCTGCATTCCCGCCATCCCGTAGGCGATCGCGCAGGCCGCCGTCAGGATCACGAACAGGCCGGTGAGCGAACCCGAGATCTGCGCGGCCCGCGGCAGGATCTTGTCAGGCGTGTCGAAGGCCTCCGCCTTGAACAGCTGCATGCCGCCGACCTGCAGCATCGGCAGCACCGCCACCGCCATGACGACGATGCCCAGCCCCCCGAGCCATTGCAGGAAACCGCGCCAGAACAGGATGCCCGGCGGTGTCGAATCGAGGCCGACGATCACCGTCGAGCCGGTCGTGGTCAGCCCCGACATCGCCTCGAAATAGGCGTCGGTATAGCTGAGATCGAGCTGCGACCAGGAGAAGGGCAGGGCGGCGAAGCCGGCCGCCACCACCCACACCGAGGCGGTCAGCACGAAGGCTTCGCGCAGGCCGAGCCGGGCCTGCGCGCCGCGGCAGGTCACCCACATGGTGACGCCGATGAACACCGTGATCAGCGCCGAGGCGAGGAACACGATCCAGTCGTCATTGTTGAAGATGACGTCGACCAGGGCAGGCAGCAGCATGGCGCAGCCCAGCGTTGCCAGCAGCACGCCGATGATGAGGAAGATCGGTCGGAAATCGAGCACCGCGGACCCGCGACTGTGGTCGAATCAGTTGATTGTCGGCGTGACGTCGGGCACGTCAAGCGAGAAGGCGGGCACCTCGGCGGCGAACCGCTCGCCGGATTCGGTCTGCATTTCGTAGGTCCCCGACATCATCCCCGACGACGTGGCCAGCGGCACGCCGCTTGTGTAGCTGAACGAGTCGCCGGGATCGAGCACCGGCTGCTCGCCGACGACGCCCGGCCCCTCCACCTCGAAGGTCTTGCCCGCCGCGTCGATGATCCGCCAGTGGCGGTTCAGAAGCTGCACCGTCTCGCCGCCGTTGTTCACGATTTCGATCGTGTAGGTCCAGAAATAGGCGCCCGCGTCCAGCGCCGAGCGTTCCTCGCTGAACGCCGGCTGGACCGTCACCTCGATGCCGCGGGTCGTCGCCTTGTACATGGCGCAATACTAGTCGGTGGCGCCGAAAGCGCCATCGTTCCCGTGCGGCCGGATGTACGGATTCCGGCCGGGTGTGGCCGCAATGCAGCGGGGAAACCGGCTACAGCGCGGCAAGTCCCCGGGCGAGGTCCTTCTCCAGGTCGCGCGGGTCTTCCAGGCCGACCGACAGCCGCAGCAGCCCGTCGCCGATGCCCAGCGCCGCGCGCGCCTCGGGCGTCAGCCGCTGGTGCGTTGTGGTGGCGGGATGCGTCACCAGGCTCTTGGCATCGCCCAGGTTGTTGGAAATCTTGATGACCTTGAAGGCGTTGGCGACGCGGAAGGCGGCCGCCTTGCCGCCCTCGATCTCGAAGGCGACCATCGGCCCGCCGTCGCGCATCTGGCGCTTCGCCACCTCGTGCTGGGGGTGGTCGGTGCGGCCAGGATAGAGCACCTTCGCGATGCCCGCCCGGCCGGCCAGGAAATCGGCGATCCGCGCCGCACTCGCCGCATGCCGGTCGACCCTGAGCGCCAGCGTCTCCAGGCCCTTCAGCATTACCCAGGCGTTGAATGGGCTCAAGGAAGGCCCCGTGTGTCGGTAGAAATCCTTCAGCTCGGTGGAAATGAACTCCTCGGAGGCCAGGATCACGCCGCCGAGGCACCGGCCCTGCCCGTCGATATGCTTGGTCGCCGAATAGACCACCACGTCGGCGCCGTGCTGCATCGGCCGCTGGCCGAGCGGCGTCGCAAACACGTTGTCGACGACGAGCCGCGCGCCGGCGTCGTGGGCGATGTCGGCGATCGCCGTGAGATCCAGCACCTCGAGCGTCGGATTGGTCGGTGTTTCCAGGAAGAACACCCTGGTTTCCGGCCGCACGGCCTTTTTCCACTGCTCGATATCGGTGCCGTCGACCAGCGTGCAGGGCACGCCGTAGCGCGTCAGCAGGTCCTCGATCACGTAGAGGCAGGAGCCGAACAGGGCCCGCGAAGCGACGACATGGTCGCCCGCCTTGAGCTGGCACAGCAGTGCCGCCGTCACCGCGGCCATGCCGCTCGCCGTGCCGCGCGCCGCCTCCGCGCCCTCGATCAGCGCCATGCGCTTCTCGAACATGTCGACGGTCGGGTTGGCGTAGCGCGAATAGATGAAACCCGCCGCCTCGCCCTTGAAACGGGCCTCGGCGGCCTCGGCGTTGTCGTAGACGAAGCCGGAATTCAGGAACATCGCCTCGGACGTCTCGCCGACGCCCGAGCGGGCGG
>ENA-ORCV01000755-ORCV01000755.1-marine-metagenome-genome-assembly--contig:-NODE-755-length-15605-cov-2.568393_pt1 | contig 15605 bp, 19 predicted proteins | sample MGYA00237779_ERZ508509 | MGnify/ENA primary metagenome ERZ508509 (study PRJEB26180, sample SAMN06268772) | marine metagenome | isolation source: Bioluminescent Bay, La Paraguera, Puerto Rico | place... | reverse complement strand
CACAGAAAGCGTATCACTAGCAAAAGCGGGCGCAAACCAAACGCCATCTGGCCATTTTTTTGTCGGAGGACCGGGAATACGGTCCAACAAATCGTCAAAACCTATCCGCATAGCAATTTCCCAATATATTGGCCCAATGAGCCCACTAAACACTTTAAATATCTTGCAGCCAAACGACTGAAACAAAGTTAATCGTGAAATCTTTAGCAAAACAGCATGAAGAAAGCGCAAACAAACCGTCGTTAATTAAAACTATTTCTTCACAACCTCCCAAATTCTCACACTTGATCACACATATTCAAAGATTCATCAAATTGCTTGCATCGGAAAGAATGTGAAGGAATGATGACAATTGAGGGATATCAATTGTTTAGGGAGACATCGCGTGTTTCGTTCCTTTTTTCCAATGCCGAAATACTTTTTTGGCAGTGCTGTGCTTTGGACTGCGGTCTGGATGACGGCATGGTTCACTATCGGTGGACAGCTTCAATCCATTTTGAGCTTAGACCCAATCCTCACCCCGGACCCCGGGGACAATCCAGCACCATTTTTGAGCAACCAAAAAGTCTGGCTCTACCAATATATCTTGATGGCAGCTTATGGATTTTGCATACCGTGGTTTTTTGTAGGACGAAGTAAATGGTATTGGTGGTCTGTCGTTGGTTCCGTGACCATATTTGTTGTTCTTTACGCACAAGTTCAGGTAAGCGCCTGGCTCAACGATTGGTATGGAACGTTCTACAATCAGATCCAACAAGCGCTTGCTGAGCCTGGCTCCGTTTCAATCGAGAAGTTTTACGGCGATCTTATTCCCGTAGCTTACATCCTGCTTCCAAACATCGCTGTTGCCGTGTTGTTGGCATTTTTCACGGGCCACTACATCTTTAGATGGCGAACAGCCATGAACTTTTACTATATGGAATATTGGCAAGATGTTCGTGAGGTTGAGGGCGCATCTCAGCGTATACAAGAGGATACGATGCGCTTTGCGACCAGCGTCGAAGACCTAGGTGCAGATTTCGTTGGTTCGATGATGACACTCGCTGTTTTCCTACCGATCCTTTGGACACTTTCGCAGCAAATCGCGGAACTTCCCGTTTTTGGTGAGGTCTCTGGCGCATTGGTTTGGGTAGCCCTCGTCTCAGCGGCTTTCGGCACTGTGTTGTTGGCAGCCGTTGGCTTCCGTCTGCCAGGTCTTGAATTTAACAACCAGAAAGTTGAAGCGGCATACCGTAAAGAGCTCGTTTATGGCGAAGATGACCCTGAGCGCGCGGAGCCGAAGAAAATTGTAGATTTGTTTGGGGATGTGCGGAAAAACTACTTCCGCCTCTACTTCCACTATATGTATTTCAACATCGCGAGATATCTTTATCTGCAAGGTGCAAATTTCATCCCGTTAATTGCACTAGGACCATCTATTGCAAAAGGGATTATCACCTTCGGCGTTTTGCAACAGGTCTTCAATGCGTTCGGTCGAGTTGAGAATTCATTCCAATATCTTGCCAACTCTTGGACACAAATCATCCGACTAATGTCGGTCTACCAGCGTCTACGCAAATTCGAAAAAGCGATTCCGCGCTAAGACAAACAAAAAGGCCGCCCATTTGGGCGGCCTTTGAAAATCTGTAATGTATTCGTCTCGACTTAACGAGAGTAGAATTCCACAACCAAGTTTGGTTCCATTTGAACCGGGTATGGCACGTCTGACAAGTTCGGGATGCGTGTCAAAGAAGCAGTCAGCTTTGATTCATCAACATCAACATAGTCAGGAATGTCGCGCTCAGCCAATTGCTGTGCTTCCAAAACAAGAGCGAGCTGCTTTGATTTCTCGCGAACTTCAACCACATCGCCAATTTTCAAGCGGTATGATGGAATGTTTACACGCTTGCCGTTTACTAGAACGTGACCGTGGTTCACGAACTGACGAGCAGCAAATACTGTTGGAACGAATTTCGCGCGGTAAACAACAGCGTCCAAACGACGCTCAAGAAGACCGATCAACAATTCACCAGTGTCACCACGTTGACGAGTAGCTTCGCCATATACACGCTTAAATGCTTTTTCTGTAAGGTTACCGTAGTAGCCTTTTAGTTTCTGCTTAGCGCGGAGCTGCAAACCAAAGTCAGACAATTTGCCTTTACGACGCTGACCGTGTTGGCCCGGACCATATTCACGACGGTTTACTGGGCTCTTAGGACGACCCCAAATGTTTTCGCCCAAACGGCGGTCAATTTTATACTTCTGCGAATGGCGTTTAGACATCGCTTGTCCTTTTCATTTTCCTCAATAAAGACAGCGCCCTCCTCTGCTTTGTTAAACTTTTGATTCAACAAAACCGACAGACCTTACGAAAAACATCCAACGCATCGTGACCGGTGTTACACCTGCCCGAATATTGAAAACCGAAGGTCTCGGGTGCTCTCAACAACTTCAAATGAAGTCATTAAGTGGCGCGGATTTAGCCCGGCAGCCCCCAAAAGTCAACGGGTTTTGCACGCTTTAGCTCAATAAATCCGACGATGGTTTAATCGGCCAAATCCAAAAAAATTTCAAGTCAGTTCATTTTTCGCTTGCTTTTCCGATTTAGTGTATTACATGTGTAGCACACTAAATGAGTGAGACAGATGAACCAATGGAATGAAAACCAACCGATCTTTGTTCAGATCAGAAGCCAAATCGCGGCGCTGATTTTGAATGAAGTGACGGCTGAGGGTGAGGCCCTACCATCGGTGCGCCAAATCGCCACCGATTTATCGGTCAACCCTTTAACTGTCACAAAAGCATACCAATCTCTTGTTGAATTGGGTGCAGTCGAAAAACGCCGGGGGCTAGGAATGTTTGTTGCGCAAGGGGCGCGCCAAAATTTATTGGCGCATGAAAGAGAGAAATTTCTCAAGGATGAATGGCCGAGAATTTACGCGCAAATTCAAACACTTGATCTCGATTTAGAGAAACTAATCAATAAAGGGGCCAAATAATGAGCACCCAAACAGCGCTCGTAAGAGCTCAAGACCTGCGCAAACGCTTCAAAAAAACGGAGATTTTGCACGGTCTAAACTTCGAAATTCAACCAGGCCGTATTGTAGGGCTCATTGGCCACAATGGTGCGGGCAAAACCACCACTTTGAATGCGCTTTTAGGACTTACTGATTGCGAAGGCAGCATCTCTGTATTGGGCAAGGACCCATATGCCGAACGTGCTGCACTTATGAATGACGTCGCTTTCATTTCAGACGTTGCAAGTCTTCCGCGTTTTATGCGTGTTCGCGAACTCTTCGATCTTGTTGAAGAGATTCACCCCAAATTTTCAAGGGAGAAGGCAAATGGATTTCTTCAAGGGACAGACATCCGGGCTAATGCAAAGATTAAAAATCTATCAAAAGGTATGGTCGCTCAGCTCCACCTTGCTGTCGTCATGGCGATCGATGCTCGGCTTCTAGTTTTGGACGAGCCAACACTTGGCTTGGACATCACCTACCGCAAACGCTTCTATAAGCGGTTGCTTGAAGACTATATGAACGAAGATCGCACGCTTTTGATCACCACCCACCAGGTGGACGAGATCGAGTTTATGCTTTCAGACCTCATGTTCATTCGTGACGGATATTTGGTTCTCGATAGCCCAATGGACGAAGTTGGCGAACGCTATACCCAACTCAATGCACGTAACGACAGCATTGATGCCGCCAAAGCGCTAAATCCGGTCTATCAAGAAGCTAAATTTGGCCAGAACATCTTTATTTTCGATGGTGTCGATAAGGACCAGCTCGCTGAGCTGGGTGACATCACCATCCCAACCGTATCCGACTTGTTTGTGGCGTTAATGCAGCGTGACAATGAAACTCAAGGAGAAGCAATATGAAACCTTGGCTTGCATTAGTTAAACGCGAATTCTTAGAACATCGCGGCGCATTTCTTTACGCACCGGCCGTTATCTTGGCTGTTGTCAGCGCAGTTGTCACCATCGGCATCGTTACAAACGATCCAGATTTCCAAGAGTCTGTGACCAACCTGCCCGGCAGCGTCCAGTTCTTTGAAGCTGCGCTGGTTGCCACAATTTTCTTGTGGTGCGTCTATCTCGTCATCGCGCTGTTGTTCTACTTCTCAGACGCGTTCCACGCTGACCGGCGCAACAACGCACTGCTATTCTGGAAGTCGATGCCAAAAACAGACCTCGAGATTTTGGGTTCAAAAGTTGTCTCTGGTTACACAGTATTCCCACTGGCAATTGGCTTTTGGATGCTCGCGACATCGGTCGTTCTATACATTGTCGCTCATTTGATCGGTGCGATGACTATTTTGTACACAGCGCCAAACCCGCTTGAGTTCCTCAATAGCGTGTTCCAAATCGGTGTTGCTGCGATCGTTTATATGGTCATTGCCCTGTTGTGGTATGCCCCGATTTTTGGCTGGGCCGCCTTCTTGGGTACATTGTTCAAACGCTGGAGCATCCCATTGTTCTTCGTTATTCCGGCAGTAGCTGTGCTGATAGAACGTGTGATCAACATTCGTGATCTCGATTACCAAAGCAAGATTTTGGAATTTATCATGTTCCGCGTCGAAATGGCCGGCGAAGAACCATCAAACTTCGACCCTGAGGTTTGGATCATGCAAGACAAAACGGCTTCAGCACCTGAGCTAATCTCATACGCCTTGTCGCAGGTTGATTGGATGCACACCGGTATTGGCATCATTCTATTGGGCGGGTTTGTATACCTCGCCAGCGAATATCGCCGCCGCTTGATCGAAGCCTAAGCGCTCAAATAACAAAGGGCGCCTACTCGGCGTCCTTTTTCTTTGTATATTTTGTCTGGTCCCTCGTCGGGTTCGGCCGCTCATGTCGCCGATCAAGGGCTGCAACTACCCCCCGAAATGTACGCACTTCTTGCTGGTTCATCTCGGCGCGCGCAAATAGCGACCGCAGATTGTTCACCATCGACGGACGCTTATCGGGCGTTTTGAAGAAGCCTGCACGGTCCAGCGCCTCTTCCAAATGTTCCATCATCCCCACAAGTTCGTGTCGACTTGCTGGCTCACCAACATCCCCGCCAAACGGCAGATCATCAGCCCCGTTGGCAACACGCCGCCATTCATATGCAAGAACAAGTACAGCCTGCGCGATGTTTAATGACGCAAAGGCAGGTTCTACCGGCAACGTTACAATCTTGTCGCACAGTGCCACCTCATCATTATTCAAACCCCACCTTTCACGGCCAAACAATATGCCCACTTTGTTGCCGCCCTGAATTGGCTTGAGCATTTCTTCCGCCGCAACATCTGGTCCAATGACAGGCTTAAACATATCGCGAGACCGCGCCGTAGTGGCGTAGCAGGCTGTGAGGTCGGCGATCGCGTCTTCAATCGTTTCAAACACCTGCACTCGATCAATCACATGATCCGCTTTTGACGCAGCAGCACGTGCATCATCGCTAGGCCAACCATCACGCGGGTTGACCAACCGCAAATCCCAAAGCCCAAAGTTGGCCATGGCACGCGCGGCGGTGCCAATATTTTGGCCAAGCTGTGGCTCGCATAAAATCACGGCTGGGCCGGGTTTTAGCTCGAGTTCCTTCGTGCGATCTGTGCCTGCCATCTAGCGCTCCTTTATTTCGACGCGATGAATGAGCCAAGAACGCCCAAAGATCAAGGGTGAAGTTCGCGCCATTCGCGCTGCAATATGGCGTAAATCATCAACTCATCCCATTCACCTTTGAAAATGTCATTTTCGATAAAGTGGGCCTCGCGGCGCATATTGAGCTTTTCCATAAGTTTCCAAGATGCAGCATTCGCTGCACTGCACTTTGCCTCAATCCGGTGCAAATTGAATGCAGAAAACCCAAGTTCCATCACGGCGCGCGCTGCCTCAATACCATAGCCTTTGCCATGGAACTTTTTGTTGAGCACATAACCAATTTCGCCCTGACGTGCTTCAATAGACCGAGAAAACAGCAAGAACTCGCCAATCAGTTCGTCCGTTTCTTTCGTAAACACATGAAAGAAAAGTGGATTTTTGTCCGGCTCAAAGCCTTCAAATGACAACCGACGTTGCATCGATTCTTCCATTTGCGCATGGTCGCGTGGCTCATAAGGCAGGTAGCGACAGGTTTCCGCGTCACTATGATACTCAAACAATTGGTCATAGTCCTCACGTTGTGGCGCGCGCAAAATCAAACGTTCGGTTTCAATAGGAAACTCAAAAGGCAACATAATTAAATTCAACTATTCTGTTTCTATTTTGGTTGCAAAGCACATCGAGACTGATGCAAGCTTGCATTATGGGGAAGGAAGTTTTGCCGTCAGCCTGCACATGTGACGCGGTGGAAGTCAAGCGAGCAGACCTAGCGCCAACTGCAATGTTCTTCACCCGGCGGGATTGCCCGAATATGCAATGAAGAAGAAGGCTGATCACATGACCAAAACAGGACAATGCCATTGCGGCGCTGTGACATTTGAAGTCGATGCGGAACCGGTGCGCATGGCACAATGCCATTGCGAAGCCTGCAGGCGCCTCACCGGCACAGGCCATGTTGTCCATGCATTTTTCAAGAAAGACGATGTCAAAATCTCTGGCATCACAAAAACGCACAAAAGCCTTGCTGATAGTGGCAACACTCGCACGCGCCACTTTTGCCCGGAATGTGGTTCGCGCCTGTTCGCGGAAAACTCGAAAACACCCGGTGCTATCGGCGTTTCTGTGGGCGCCTTCGACAACTCGGACTGGTTCAAACCAGAAGTGATCCTTTACCACTCCCAGCGGCCAAGCTGGGACGCGGTAGATGAATCCATCGAAAAACACGAGTTTATGTAATGACTGAAGAACGCGACGCCCTTGCCGACCGCATTAGAACGATCATTGGTGATGATCCAAACGTCACAGAAAAGAAGATGTTTGGCGGCGTTGCCTTCATGCTCAACGGCAACATGCTTGTCGGTCCGCACAAGGACGGTACATTAATGGCGCGCGTTGGCCCCGATCTTTATGAAGAAGCCCTCACCCGCCCTGGCGCGAGCGTTATGGATTTCACCGGCAAAGTCATGAAAGGCTTTATCCACGTGGCACCAGATGCCATTGAAGAAGACAAAGCCCTTGCTGATTGGATCGCTCTCTCAACTCAATTTGTCGGGGCGCTTCCAGCGAAATAATTTACACTTCGCCTTGATATTCACCGCGCGCAGGATAGTTGTTCTCAATCGCAAAATCGATTGCACCCAACATTTCTGAAAAGATGGGGCGAACGAAAGGCATTGTTTGCACCGTGCTGAAATAAAGCGATTGATCCGGCGATACGAGAAACACGCCCGGCTCTGAAAATAGCGCTGGCTCTTCCACCCCAATTGATGTTTTTCCACGCGATGTGGAGATAAACAAACCCCATTCGCGGGCTTTTGTGAGCGATAGGTCAAATCCAATACGCAGATTTTTCGCTTCAATCTTGTCTGCCATCATGCGCGCACGTTCTTCACCGTCAGAGCTGATGGCAACCACGCCGACGCCACGCTCCGCAAATTTTGGTGCCAGCCGTTCAAGCTCTGCCAAATACTTTGCGCAGATAGGACAATGAAAGCCACGGTAAAAGCAAACAAGCGTTCCCACCTTGTTGTTTTCACCGCTCAAATCAAACCCACCATGATCAAGCGTTTGAACCGAAAGTGGTGGCGTTTTTTGTCTTGGCATTAACATGTGGCTGCTCCTTCATTTGAAATTTTGCTTATAATATGCAACTTTGAAGTTGCATAAATACGAATTAAGCAATCAAAAGTACGATATGAGCAAGATCGATCGACTAAGCGCCCTAATCGAGAACTTCAGACTAAAAGTTGTGCCTGTGGCACCAAACGCCGCAAATCTGATCGCTTTTCAACCGCACAATTCGTCTGAAATTCAACTCGAATTTCACCCGCAATCGAAAGGTGTAGAATGCGCGCGTGGCGTGCCGCTTTTCACTCTATTTGCTGACTTTGGCAGTAGCGCAAATCCCGTGCTCGCCGCGTTGCCAAATATATTCTGCCGTACGGTGCAACCCGATGATGAAATCGCACCGCTCGTTCAAATGCTAGCAAACGAACAAATGGCCAACCGTTGCGGCGGTGCGGCGGTGTTGGGTCGGCTCGGAGAAGTATTGCTTGTGCGGATTTTGCGGGAATTGCTCGACACAAATGCCGCCAATTCAGGTATGTTGGCCGGTCTCGCCGATGCAAGGTTGAGCCGTGCCATCGTGCAAATGCATGATAATCCCGGCAGAGACTGGCGCAATGCGGACTTGGCCGAAATCGCCGGGCTTTCGCATAGCCGTTTCAAAGAGCTGTTCGTTCAAATTGTCGGTGAAAACCCTGGCAGTTATTTACGACGCTGGCGCTTAACCTTGGCCAAATCAGAGATCGAACGCGGTCGGCGCGTTGATATGGTTGCACGCAAATATGGCTACCAAGCCCCAGACGCATTTTCACGAGCATTCTCACGACAGTTCGGCATCCGGCCAAAATCGCTTGCGATGCAACACGTCTAAGCCCGCCAGATGACGGTAAACTCTGTAGTATTCTGATAACACCCCAATGCGGGCGCCAAGAACTATCCTTTTCTCTCATTTGAGGAGGACAGGTAAATGACTGGCAAGAAAATTCTAATGATCGTTGGCGACTTTGTAGAAGACTACGAAGTCATGGTGCCATTTCAGTGCCTATTGGCTGTGGGACACCATGTCGATGCAGTTTGCCCAGACAAGAATGCGGGCGACAGCGTCGCCACCGCGATCCATGATTTTGAAGGCGATCAAACATATACAGAAAAACCTGGGCACCGCTTTGCGCTGAACGCGAGTTTTAGCGATGTCGACCCCAGCGCCTATGACGCGCTGGTTGTGCCTGGCGGACGTGCACCAGAATATCTGCGCTTGAATGACAAAGTAATTTCGATAGTGCAGCACTTCGCCAATACCGGAAAGCCAATCGCCGCGATTTGCCATGGCGCACAATTGCTCGCCGCAGCCGACGTGATCAAAGGCAAATCTGTTTCGGCCTACCCGGCGTGTGCACCAGAGGTAAAACTCGCGGGCGGCACATATGCCGACATTGAAGTTACCGCCGCCGAAACCGATGGCAACCTCGTGACCGCCCCTGCTTGGCCCGCACATCCCGCGTGGATCAGCCAGTTTCTGGGCGTGCTGGGCACCAAAATCCAGCACTAGCGATTGCATTTCGCATTCATTTCACTGCAAACTACACCTGCGCGCTAAACGCGCAGGTTTGGGAGGAAATCATGTGCCAATTGTTTGTTGGGGCAAACAAGCGACTTTGGGAAAACCATACGCGCTCAGTGCGAATTGACGGCTATTCGACAAGCGTGCGGCTTGAAGAATTCTATTGGCAGGTTCTAACCGAAGTAGGTGCCAGAGACGGTTTGTCTCTTGGTCAATTGATTACGCGGCTTTATCTTGAAACCGTCGAAGCCGGTCATGACCCTGAAAATTTCGCCTCATTTTTGCGCGTTTGCTGCGGTCGCTATCTCGCGTTGCAATTATCTGGCGACATTCCTACCGACCAAACCAAAGACATCGCGTCTCTCGACGCCACAAGCATATTGGCGCGTGAAACCGCAAAGTCAAAAGAACATTTTCCGAATATCGATTTGGCGAGCTAGCTAGTAAACCGCACCTTGCCAATATAAGGCAAATTGCGGTTGCGCTGGGCATAGTCTATGCCATAGCCAACCACAAACTCATCAGGAATTTCAAAGCCAGTCCACGTCGCTTTGACGTCATCCACTTCGCGGCGGGACGGTTTGTCGAGCAGCGCACAAACTTCTAGTCGCTTTGGTTCACGCGCACGCAGCAATGCCAACACATGGTGCAAGGTGTGGCCGGTATCGACAATATCTTCCACGACCAAAACGTCGCGGCCTTCAATCTCACCGCGGAGATCCTTCAAAATCCGAACTTCACGCGAGCTTTCGGTGCTGTTGCCGTATGATGAAGCTTCTAAGAAATCTACCTCAACTGGCAATTCCAATTCACGCACCAAATCCGAAATAAAGACGAACGAACCGCGCAACAAGCCGACAACAATTAGCTTGTCCGTATCCGCAAAACGTTGAGAAATCTCTTCAGCAAGTGCTTCCACCCGCGCCGCAATCGACTTGGCGGAGATCATTTGATCGATGACGTAATTTGAATGGTCCATATGAAGCACCTCGGAATAAAACACCGGGGCCAAGCTTATGCAGACCATTCTTAGTTGTCACCAGTCGTTCGCTTTCATGCACAAAAACGAATTAGATCTGACTAAAAATCAACGTCGCATTCACGCCGCCAAAGCCAAATCCGTTCGACAACACATGTTTGATGTCCCATTCAATAGGCGCATTTGGTGCCAGTTCAAAGCGGTCGGCCTCTGGTTCAGGGTCTATGATATTCATACCGCCAGGCACGATGTTGTTTCTGATTGCGAGAATGGAATAGACAGCTTCGATTGCGCCCGCCGCACCTAACAAATGGCCAGTCGATGACTTGGTCGAGGTAACTGGCAGGTCTTTACCTCGCCCGTCAAACACCGCGCTAATACCAGCGATTTCAGCCGCATCGCCAACCGGTGTCGACGTGCTGTGCGCGTTGATATAACTGATATCGCCGGTTTGAATCCCCGCCATGGCAAGTGCTTGTTTCATGGCACGCTGACCGCCTTCGCCGTCAGGCGCAGATGCCGTCAAATGATAGGCATCACTTGTGGTGCCATAGCCGGAAACAATGGCAAGCGGCGTCGCGCCACGTTTTTCCGCATGGCTGAGCCGTTCCAAAACAAGCACAGCCGCACCTTCGGACAAAACAAATCCGGCATGTTCCTTGTCAAACGGACGTGATGCCTCGGAAGGTGTCTCGTTGAACTTAGTCGCCAGCGCTTTAGCAGCGGCAAACCCGCCTATTGAAACCGGATCAACACACGCCTCAGCGCCGCCGCAAACAGCAACATCCGCCTCACCATTCAGCAGCAAGCGCAAACCGTCGCCAATCGCTTGAGCAGACGCTGCACAAGCGGTTACCGGTGCGCCTGATGGCCCTTTCAAACCGTGCTTGATCGCGATGTGCCCCGCGGCAAGGTTGGCCAAAAAGGACGGCACAACAAACGGCGAAAGTCGGCGCGGTCCGCGACTATCGATCGTGCGAGTGGCCGCCGTCATCGCCGGAAATCCCCCAACACCCGTTGCGATCACGATCGCGCTCCGTTCTTTTTCATGATCTGTTTGCGGTGCCCATCCAGCCTGCGCCAACGCTTCATCAGCTGCGGCCATGCCATATTGGATAAAAATATCCATCTTTTTGATTTCTTTGGGCGAAATATGATCTTCTGCTGCAAACCCATGGGCGTCGTCTTGCTTGGCGGGTACAACACCTGCAATTTTTGCGGCAAACGCTTCGGTGTCGAAACGATCATGCGCCACGATCCCGCTTTGTCCATCGATTAATCGCGACCAGTTCACGTCAACGCCAACACCCAGCGGGCTAACCGCCCCCATGCCTGTCACCACAATCGGGTCGGTTTTCGCATCTAAGTTTGACATCTGCTTTGCCTCTCTCACTGAAATTTGTTCAATCCAACACCGTGTATCTACACGGCAAAAATCACTCTAACTCTCTGAACCCGTTTCTAAATCTGACCTTTGTGCTGTGTATCTACACAGCCACAAACATGCCGAAACGCCTTTGACGGATCTCTATCTAATCTCACCTCGGGACAATTCAGCCGTTACGCGACGCAGTACATCCAACGCCTGGTCCACTTCTTCGCGGGTAACCTGTTTAAACGCCATGTTCTGCGCTTGCCGCCATGCAGGTTTCATCTCTTCCATCAGTGCCTCACCTTTTGGTGTCAGTTCCACGACGCGTGCATTACCTTTGGCTTGAGAAACAAGCTTCACAAGCCCCTTTTTCTCCAAAAGTGCAAGATTTCGCGTCAATGTGGTGCGCTCAATCGCCAGAAACTCTGCCAATGCCGAAACAGAATTATGCTCCGTGCCGACAAGCGATGCGATCAGCGAAAACTGTTCGGTTGAGATATCAAATTGCCGCATATGCTCTGCAAAACGACGTGTCATCACGCGTGCCGCGGCACGGGTATTTCTCAACAGGCATTTTTCAATCTCAGATTCCATGCCTAAATCACTACTGTGTATCTACACATTGTCAAGAATTTTCATTTCTTCACAATCCAATACCCGCAAATCGGGCCCAGCGCTTTGCGTTTTCCGATTGTAGTGCTATAGGGGCTCCCGAATGCCTGTCCCCCACAAACAGGCCTCCCCATTCAACAAGCTGTGCGGAGTATCCCATGAGCAAAATTAAGGTAGCGAACCCGATCGTCGAACTCGACGGCGACGAGATGACCCGCATCATCTGGCAGTTCATTAAAGACAAACTTATTCACCCATATCTCGATGTAGATCTACACTACTACGATTTGGGCATCGAAGCTCGGGATGCGACAGACGACCAAATCACCGTTGACGCTGCAAATGCGATCAAAAAGCACGGTGTTGGCGTTAAATGTGCGACCATCACACCTGATGAGCAGCGCGTTGAAGAGTTTGGTTTGAAGCGCATGTACCGCTCACCAAACGGCACAATCCGCAACATTCTTGGCGGCGTTATCTTCCGTGAGCCTATCATCTGCCGCAACGTGCCACGTTTGGTTCCTGGCTGGACACAGCCAATCATCGTTGGCCGTCACGCATTTGGTGACCAATACCGCGCAACAGACTTCAAATTCCCTGGTAAAGGCAAGTTGACTGTTAAGTTTGTTGGTGAAGACGGCACAGAGATCGAACACGAAGTGTTTGACGCACCAAGCTCAGGCGTTGCAATGGCAATGTACAACTTGGATGACTCAATCCGTGATTTCGCTCGTGCAAGCATGAACTACGCGCTAAACCGCAAAGTGCCTTGCTACCTCTCAACAAAAAACACCATCATGAAAGCTTATGATGGCCGCTTTAAAGACCTCTTCCAAGAAGTTTACGAAGCAGAATTCAAAGAGAAATACGAAGAAGCAAAAATCTGGTACGAGCACCGTTTGATCGACGACATGGTTGCTTCTGCGCTTAAATGGTCTGGCGGCTACGTTTGGGCATGTAAGAACTACGATGGCGACGTTCAGTCAGACACAGTTGCACAAGGCTTCGGTTCACTTGGCCTTATGACCTCTGTTTTGATGTCACCTGATGGCCGCACCGTTGAGGCTGAAGCTGCACACGGCACAGTGACACGTCACTACCGTCAGCACCAAAAAGGTGAAGAAACGTCAACAAACTCAACTGCATCGATCTTTGCTTGGTCGCGTGGCTTGGCACACCGTGCTAAGCTTGACGACAATGCTGAGCTTGCTAACTTCGCGCAGAAACTTGAAGAGACAGTTATCGCGACAATCGAAGGCGGCCAAATGACTAAAGATTTGGCGTTGTTGGTTGGCCCTGAGCAAGAGTGGCTTTCAACAATGGGCTTCCTCGAAGCAATCGACGAAAACCTACAAAAGGCAATGGCAGAAGGCTAAGCCCGCTCCATTTCGCTAAAATGTTTGAACCGCTCGCGCATTGCGCGGGCGGTTTTTCTTTGCGACACTCCTCACCATTGTGAGGAGTGTGTATGTCAGAAATTGATCAACGTGGCCGCTGTCTATGCGGTGAAATTGAATATGCCGTAAGTGACGCGCCTATTCACACAACCATTTGCCATTGCAAAATGTGCCAACGGTCCACCGGTTCTGCCTATCTGCTCGAACCCATCTTTTACATTGGGGATTTCAAGGTCACCAAGGGCACACCAAAGACCTACACGCACGTCTCAGACGAAAGCGACTTGGCGCTTTATGTAAACTTCTGCGCCAAATGCGGAACAAAGCTCTATCAAACCTTTGAACGTTTCCCAGAAGCTTTAGGGGTCTTTGGCGGCACGTTTGACGATCCAGATTGGATTGAACGAACACCTGACAACACGCGTCACATTTTTGTCGATTCCGCGCTTAAGGGCGACATTTTGCCCGCAGACTACCTTTTGTATCATCGTCACACGGCAAACTCGAAAACTGGCGAAAAATATCCACCAATTACGCTCAACAGCCATGGAACACTCAAATAGCGGGCAGCTTTTCCAACCGTTCTTCTGCGATTGAGCGGAAGTCTTCTTCAAGATGTGGATTGTGCGACAACAAGTAGTTGAAGTCATTTGCATCAAGCTCCAGCAAGTCACAAACAGTCAGCGTTTTCGCTGAGAGCAAGTTTTCATCTTGTGCTAGAAGCGCTGTCTCACCGAAATGCTCGCCTGGCCCCAACCTTAGTGTTTGACCGCCTGTTTCAACTGCCACCTCGCCGCTGACAACAAAATACATTGCGTCCGTCACCTCGCCGTCGCGCACGATGGTGGTTCCTTTCGGCACATGACGCGATTTCAACAATTCCATGATTTCGGTGATCTCGCCCGCATCAAGCCTTGCAAACAAATCTACCTTTGAGATCATGTTCCAAGTCACAACGAAGTTGCGCTGGTTAACTTCCATAGCAAAGCCGTTCGACAAAATGCCGATCGGCAATGCAAAAACGCCAACGCCGAAAATCATGATTAGTCCTGCAAACCATTTGCCAAACGGTGTGATCGGCACCACATCGCCATAGCCAATGGTCGTCAATGTCGCCATCGCCCACCACATGGCTTTGGGAATGTCACCAAAGTTTTCCGGCTGAACCCTTCCTTCAATGGCGTACATGCCTGAAGCAGCGACCAACAAAAGCGCAGTCAGGATGAGGAGAACACCCATCAATGAACGCCCTTCCCGCTTAATGACCCGACCAAAAAGCTGAAACGCGGACGAATATCGCGCGATACGCAAGAACCGCAACATGGAAAACACGCGCAAAATGCGCAAGTCGATGCCGGAGGTTGGACCAAGATAAAACGGCAATATGGCAACCAAATCCACCAGCGCCATCGGCGTCACCATATATTGCAGGCGCGACCAAACCGGATGACCATCGCGTCGCAAAGGGTGTTCAACGCACACCCAAAGACGCAGCAAATATTCAATGCTGAACACAAACACTGAGAAGTAAAGGATCAGGTCGAGCTCGAAGCCAAATTGTTCCTGAACGCCATCGACGGTGCCAAGAACAAACGCAAACGTGTTTAAAAAGATCAACGTGACTAAAAACACGTCGCTAACAAACGACGCACGATCTCCACCTGCAGATGGTTCCAATATTTCAAACCATCGACGTCGCAACTTTTGCAGTTTTGTGCGTTTCATGCTTTGCCCTCAACGTTTGGTTGAGCATGTCACAAAACAATAAAGATGAAGTTGATTCAGATCGCGCCTGGTGGCGCACGCAGCTTGTTTCAAGGGCAAATAACAACAATTTTCTGTGTTTTTGATGCTTTGATCGCGCGCAAAATGCGCCACATGTCTGCCATCGCTTTCAAAAACACGTTTGTGGGGACACTATGAAAAACAAAATCAATTCGGCAATCTTGGCGCTACCGCTTGTCGTCGCAAGTACTGCACTTGCTCAGGCCGAAGAGCGCCGAACATATGAGCTAAATGGCTTTGAAATGGCCGAGGCACACAATGGG
>ENA-ORCV01000753-ORCV01000753.1-marine-metagenome-genome-assembly--contig:-NODE-753-length-15618-cov-3.019561_pt1 | contig 15618 bp, 14 predicted proteins | sample MGYA00237779_ERZ508509 | MGnify/ENA primary metagenome ERZ508509 (study PRJEB26180, sample SAMN06268772) | marine metagenome | isolation source: Bioluminescent Bay, La Paraguera, Puerto Rico | place... | reverse complement strand
GCGAATACTGTCCCTTGGTCAGGCCGTAAATCTCGTTGTTGAACAGCATGATCTGGCAATCGAGATTGCGGCGCAGGATATGCATGGTGTGGTTGCCGCCGATGGACATGCCATCGCCATCGCCCGTCACCAGCCAGACGTCGAGATCGGGATTGGCCAGCTTCACGCCCGTGGCAAAGGCCGGAGCGCGGCCGTGGATCGTGTGAAAGCCGTATGTCTCCATGTAATAGGGAAAGCGGCTGGAACAGCCGATGCCCGATACGAAGACGGTGTTCTTCGGGTCTGCGCCGATCTGCGGCAGGGTCCGCTGCATCGCCTTGAGGATCGCATAGTCCCCGCAACCCGGGCACCAGCGGACCTCCTGGTCGGTTTCCCAGTCCTTCAGCGTGGTTTCGACTTTGGTGAGTTCGGTCATCGCACTTACTCCGCCCTGGAGGCGCTAAGGGCCAATTCGATTGCCGCTTCCAGCTCTGCAATCTTGAACGGCTGGCCGCTCGTCTTGGTGTATGGCTGCGCGTCGACCAGCAGTTGGTCGCGCAGCACCGTCTTGAACTGGCCGGTGTTCATTTCGGGCACCAGGATCTTCTCATATTTGCGCAGCAGCTCGCCCGAATTTGAAGGCAGCGGCCAGATATGGCGGAAATGGATGTGGCTGACGTCGAGCCCGCGCTTGCGGCAATTATCCACCGCACGGCGGATCGGCCCGAAGGTCGAGCCCCAACCGACAACGGCAAGTTTGCCGCCCTCATCACCTAGCGTCACGCCCTGATGCGGAATCTCCTTGGCGATCCCGTCGATCTTGGCTTTGCGGGCATCGGTCATCGCCTGGTGGTTCTCGGGCGAATAATCGATATTGCCCGTATCGACCTGCTTTTCGATACCGCCGATCCTGTGCATCAGGCCCGGCGTACCGGGCTTGATCCACGGACGCGCGCCCTTTTCGTTGCGCTTGTAGGGCAGCAGTTTGGGATTGCCCTCTTCATCGGTAGCGTTCTTTTCTTCGAGGAACTTTACGGTGAAAGGTTCGAAACTGTCGGGATCGGGTACCTTCCACGGCTCTGCCGCATTGGCGATATATCCATCGGTCAGCAGCATCACCGGCGTCATATACTCGACTGCGATACGGCAAGCTTCGATGGCGCATTCGAACACGTCACCCGGCGAACTGGCCGCGATGACCGGCAAAGGCGCGTCACCGTTGCGGCCATAGACGGCCTGGTAAAGATCGCTCTGCTCGGTCTTGGTCGGCAGACCGGTAGAGGGGCCACCGCGCTGGCTGTTGACGATCACGAGCGGCAATTCGGTCATGATGGCAAGGCCCATCGCTTCACCCTTCAGCGCAATACCGGGGCCGGAGGAGCTGGTAACACCCAGCTGGCCTGCATAGCTCGCACCGATAGCGGCACAGATGGCGGCAATTTCGTCTTCCGCCTGGAAGGTGGTGATGCCGAACTCCTTCAACCGCACCAAATAATGCAGGATCGAGCTGGCCGGCGTGATCGGATAGCCGCCAAAGAACATCGGCAGGCCCGCCAGCTGCGCGCCTGCGACAAGGCCGAGCGAAACGGCTTCCGCGCCAGTAATCGTAGGGTAGAGGCCCGGCTCTGCAGGTACCGGATCGACATGCACCTTTTTCAGCGGGCCGGAGATCTCCGCCGTTTCGCCATAGGCATGCCCGGCATTGAGCGCCGCGATATTTGCATCGGCAATCTCGGGCTTGTTCTTGAATTTGGCCTTGAGCCAATCGATGATCGGCTGGCGTTCGCGGTCGAACATCCACAGGGCAAGGCCCAGCGTCCACATGTTCTTGGACCGCAAGGCGTCCTTATTGCCAAGGCCGAAGTCCTTCACCGCCTCGATCGTCAAAGCGGAGATGTCGAAGGCCAGCACATCCCACTTTGCCAGGCTCCCGTCTTCAAGCGGGTTGGTATCGTATTTCGCCTTGGTCAGGTTGCGCGCGGTGAACTCGCCCGTATCAGCAATGATCAACCCACCGGGTTTGAGCGCATCGAGGTTCACCTTCAGCGCGGCCGGATTCATCGCCACCAGCACATCGGGAGCGTCACCTGCCGTACTGATTTCGCGACTGCCGAAATTGATCTGGAATGCGGAAACGCCGAACAGCGTGCCCTGTGGTGCACGAATCTCCGCCGGGAAATCGGGGAATGTCGCGAGGTCGTTACCCGCCAGCGCGGTGGACAGCGTGAACTGCCCGCCGGTCAACTGCATGCCGTCGCCGCTGTCGCCGGCAAAGCGAACCACTACCGCATCTGGTGCAGTTTCGGTGGAAATGGAAGCGGGGTTGTCTGCCGCCTTGGTTGCCATCTTCGGATCCTGTCAGAGGCGCTTGACGCCTGTCTAAAATCAATCTGGACGAGGCACCTAGGCCTGCTCCCACTGTGCAGCAATCAAGTTTTTCTGTTCAAGCCGCAATGCCAGCATGGAAAAGGTCCACCACTTTGATTATCGGCCTAACGCATGAACAACCCCGATCCCAGCCTTTATCGCCCCTGTGTCGGCACCATGATGGTGAATGCGGCAGGCCATGCCTTCGTTGGAAAACGCATAGACAACAAGGAAGGTGACTGGTGGCAAATGCCGCAGGGCGGCGTCGATCCTGGCGAAGACATGGACCAGGCCATGCTGCGCGAAGTGAACGAGGAGACGGGTGTCCAGGCCGAGCACCTGCAAATCGTCGGCACTCTGGAACGCGAGCTTTTCTACGACCTGCCGCCGGAACTGCAGGGCAAGTTATGGGGCGGCAAGTTCATCGGCCAGCGCCAGACCTGGTATCTCACCCGCTTTACCGGCGAGGACAGTCACATCGATCTCAATGCACACAAGCACCCGGAATTCTGCGAATGGAAATGGGTCGAGCCGGTGCTGCTGCCCGAACTTATCGTTCCGTTCAAAAAGACTGTGTATCAGACCATTGTAGACGGCTTTGAAGGGCTGATCTGATCAGTTTGCCGCGACAGCTGTCTCGGCCGTAGACGCCTCTGCAGTTACGACAGGAATGACTGGCCCTCGTTCGATGGCCGCTGCCAGTTCCGTCGCCTCCATGCATTCGCCACCACAAAGATCCTGTACGCGCGCGAGGATTTCACGGGCATTGTCGATCGCGCCCTTTTCCGCCAGCGCCTCGCCCTCACCGGAAATTGCAGCGACGTTGTTTGGATCGTGCTCCAGGGCATCGCGGTAATAGTGGATAGCCTTTCCTTGCAGGCCGTCATGCCGCGCAGCCTCAGCCAAGTTGACATAGATGTCGCTCTGTCCTGGCTCGAGCACGAGAGCGGCCTCGAATGCATCTATTGCGCCTTGCACATTCCCCGCGGCTAGCTGAACCTTGCCCTCAGCCACAAGTGCCTGTGCACGAGCATCTGGCTGCTGGCCATTGGCGAGCCCTGCACTGCCGCTGATCGCAGCAAGCATGGATATGGCAATAGCAACCGGTGCAAAACGCATCACGAACTCCTTGAGTGCGGGCCTGGCAGGTAAGCTAGCGTCCGACGTCATGAATTCAAGATATCATGAGCGAGCAAGGCTGGCGAAGAAAAATCCGTCTGTGCCATCGCGATGCGGAGTAAGGCGCCATCCGGTGCCATGATCCGCTCCAAGTGGAAGCGCGATTTTCGTTGGTTTGAACTCGGCATGTTGCGACTTGAAACGAACAATCTGCCGCGGACCTTCGTCATCAAGCAGAGAGCAGGTGACATAGATCAGCCTTCCGCCGGGCCGGACCAGTTTTGCCGCTACATCGAGCACATGTTGTTGCAGCTCGATCAGGCGCTCCAGCTCCTTCTCGGTCAGCCGCCAGCGACTTTCGGGATTGCGCCTCCAAGTCCCGGTCCCTGAACAAGGCGCATCGACCAGAACGGCATCCGCCCTACCCTGCCAGTCCTCGAGGGACTCCTGTTCCTTGCCCGGATTCAACAGGATCGTCTCGGAAATCTTCGCGCCCGCGCGCTCGGCCCGTGGCGCGAGCTGTCCCAGGCGACGGCGGTCGGTATCGCAGGCGACCAGCGTTCCGGAATTCTGCATCGCAGCGGCGAGCGCCAAGGTCTTGCCGCCCGCCCCGGCGCACAGGTCGATAATCGTCTCTCCCGGCTGTGCGCCAACGGCTTCGCAGGCAAGTTGGCTACCGGCGTCCTGTATTTCGATCAATCCGCCCTGATAGGCATCCCATTGCTCGATCTGGGTTCCGGCGGGAAGGCGCAGGCCATTCAGAGTCGGGAGTGTCTCCATAGGCGAAGGCAATTCCAGGTCATCGCGCCGGGCCTTCAACGCGTTCACACGGATATCGAGGGGCGCACGGCCGAGCAGCGCTTCTGCCTCTTTTCCAACAATGCCCGATGCCGAAAGCCTGTCTGCAAGCCAATGCGGAGCGACACCGCCGTCAGCGGATAGCTCCGCATCGCCGATCTCGGCGGGGCCATATTGGGAACCGTCGAACAGCTCCCCGAATGGCGGATTGGCCTGCACAAGCCGCAGCATCGCGGCCCTTCCCGATTGCGGCACAGGTCCGCAGGCACGGATTGCCCGATACACCAGATCGCGAATGGCGCGCTTGTCCTTGGACCCAGCAAAGCGATGGCTGCGGAACCAGTCCGCAATCAGACGGTCGGCCGGGGCACCTCGCGCAAGTGCTGCCTCGATCACGGAATCCAGAATTTCAATAGCGGCTTGGACGCGGGCTGCTGGTTTCATTGTATACTCCTCCCCTCCCGCAGGCGGGAGGGGCAGCGAGACTTGGTCTTGGCGTTAGCCAAGCCCTAGTCGCAGCGGGGTGGGTGCTTTTGCACCCATGCCCACCCCTAACCCCTCCCGCAAGCGGGAGGGGGACTCTTGATTACCGCGTCGGATAATTCGGCGCCTCACGCGTGATCGACACGTCGTGGACATGGCTTTCGGACAAGCCTGCATTGGTGATGCGGATAAAGCGTGACCCGGCCAGATCCTTCAGCGTCGCCGAACCGGTATAACCCATTGCTGCCTTGATGCCGCCGACAAGTTGGTGAACCACGTCGCGCGCCGGGCCCTTGTAGGGAACCTGGCCTTCGATACCTTCGGGCACCAGCTTCATCTGGTCCTTGATATCCTGCTGGAAATAGCGGTCTGCGCTCCCGCGCGCCATGGCGCCCACGCTACCCATGCCGCGATAGGCCTTGTACGCACGCCCCTGGTAAAGGAAGGTCTCGCCCGGAGCCTCTTCGGTACCCGCCAGCAGCGAACCGATCATCACGGTCGACGCTCCCGCCGCCAAAGCCTTGGCCGCATCGCCTGACGTGCGCAGGCCACCGTCTGCAATCACCGGTACATCTCCGGCAGCACTCGCGGCCTCCATGATCGCCGTCAGCTGAGGCACACCGACACCGGCGACGATGCGGGTCGTGCAGATCGAACCGGGGCCGATGCCCACTTTCACCCCATCTGCGCCTGCATCGACCAATGCTTTGGTCGCCTCTGCGGTGGCAACATTGCCGGCGACGACCTGCACAGAGTTGGACAGCTTTTTCACCCGCTCTACCGAACGGGCAACCTCCTTGTTGTGACCATGTGCCGTGTCGATGATGATCACATCGCATTCGGCGGCAACCAGTGCCTCGGTACGCTCGAAACCCTTGTCTCCTACAGTGGTCGCAGCTGCCACGCGCAGGCGACCGCCTGCATCCTTCGTGGCATCGGGGTTGAGAACGGCCTTCTCGATATCCTTCACCGTAATCAGTCCGACGCAGTGATAGGCATCGTCGACGACCAAAAGCTTCTCGATGCGGCGCTGGTGAAGGATCTTGCGTGCTTCTTCCTGGCTCACGCCCATGCTGACGGTAGCAAGATTCTCCCTCGTCATCAGCTCTTTGACTGGCTGGTTGGGATTGTCTGCAAATCGTACATCGCGGTTGGTCAGGATGCCCACCAGCTTGCCCGACGGATCGACCACGGGAATTCCGCTGATCTTGTGACGGATCATCAGTTCTTGCGCAGTGCCAAGCGTGGAATCGGGTTCGATCGTGATCGGATTGACGACCATCCCACTTTCGAAGCGCTTCACGCGGGCAACGGCAGCGCATTGTTCCTCGATGGTAAGGTTGCGGTGGAGCACACCGATACCGCCCAGCTGCGCCATGATAATCGCCATCTCGGCTTCAGTAACCGTGTCCATCGCCGCAGAAAGCACGGGAATATTGAGCGAAATCCCGCGCGTCAGCTGCGTCTTGGTGGAAGCCTGCGAAGGCAGAATGTCACTCTCCGCCGGACGCAGCAACACGTCGTCGAAGGTGAGACCGGTTTCAATGTCGGTTGGATGGTTTTGTTTCTGGGCCATCCTCTCCCCTGTCACAAGCAAAGGTGATTCGCCAAGAGGGTAATTCAACAGGACGGCGAAAACACGCCGGGCAATAGCCAAATTTGATGCATGTCGATCCCCCCAACCAAAACGGTCCGGAGCGTATGACATACCGCCGATCGGGTTAAGTTCAAACGGGCCTATTCAGCCGTCCAGCCACCATCGATCGATAAGTTCGCACCGTTGATATTCTGCGCATCGTCCCGGCAGAGGAACACGGCCATGGCGGCAACTTCCTCGATCTGGACGAACTTCTTGGTCGGTTGCTTGGCCAGGAGCACGTCATTCATCACCTGCTCGCGTGTCATATTGCGGGCAGCCATTGTGTCGGGAATCTGGTTTTCGACAAGCGGTGTCCAGACATAGCCGGGGCTGATGCAATTGGCCGTGATATTGTGCTCGGCCAGTTCGAGCGCCAGCGTCTTGGTCAGCCCCGCCATGCCGTGTTTTGCCGCAACATAGGCGCTCTTGAACGGACTGGCGGTGAGCGAATGGGCGCTGGCTGTGTTGATGATCCGTCCCCAGCCCGCTTGCTTCATATGCGGAACCGCCAATCGGGCAGTGTGGAACGCCGACGAGAGATTGAGGGCGATGATCATCTCCCACTTCTCTGGCGGGAATTCCTCCACCGGGGCGACATGCTGCATCCCTGCATTGTTCACGAGCACATCGACCGCGCCTGCCTTCGCCATGAGCTCCTCGACACCAGCGACACTGGCCAGGTCGGCGCCGATATGCGTTGCTCCCAGTTCCTCGCACAGTTTGGCAATCTCGGCCTCATCGCCAAAACCGTTGAGCACCACTTCAGCACCTTCGGAATGAAGAGCGCGGGCAATGCCCAGGCCGATGCCAGATGTCGATCCGGTAACGAGGGCGCGCTTGCCTTGAAGGAACATTCTCGACTCCTTGTGAATGAATGACGTAGGTTTCCACGAGGAAGAGCTCGAGGTCCAGCCCCTTTTCGCAGGTGCACAATTTGGGCGAGGGATTTTGACGGAAGGCAGGCGAGTGCTTCAGCCGCGGTTCAAGCGCGCAGTGTATGAATGGCCAATAAGACGCATATGAAGAACAGTGGAATAGATTTGCTGACCTACCCCAGAAACGGCGCACTGGCCGCACTTTTGCTGGGCTTCGGTGCCTTGCCGGCCTTTGCCCAGGACGATCCCATGGACCGTGACCCAAGCGCCCGCGATGTTGCGCTGACGCCGCTGGGCGATCTCAATCTGGACCGCGACCCGATTCCGGAAATCCTGCTGGAAGCACGCGCCGCGCCGTACGACGATTCAGGCTTGGAAGATTGCTCCGACGTTCGACGAATGGTCGGCGATCTCGACGCGGTACTTGGCGATGACTATGACACCTACACGCCAACAGACGACGAAATCTCGCCCACCAATATCGCCCAGCGTGTGGTCGGCAGTTTCATTCCCTTCCGCGGTATCATCCGGGAGATTTCGGGCGCTAACGAGCATGTCAGGGATTTTCGTGAAGCGATCGCGGCAGGGTTGTTGAGGCGCGCCTATCTCAAGGGACGCGGGCAGGAAATGGGGTGTCCTTATCCGGCCAGCCCTGCCCCGCCTGAACTGGTTGCGAGGCTGCAAGCCATGGCTGCAGAAGCTCAGCAAGAATCGAGTGAGAACGAAACCGCAAAGGCAGCAGATGACGGGACCACGTTTGTTTCGCGGCCCGTCATCCAGCCTACCGATTGAGCACGGGGGTAGGTTCTCAGCTCAAACGGTAAGAGTGCCCACCGATTGCTCGTCGCAATCTTCCTTGGCAGACTTGCCAGCCTCCTCCGGAATGCCAAATCTGACTGCAGAGGTGCGGATCATCCGAGGTGCAGTCGCGGCGGGCTGCACGTTGTTGCTAGCAGGAAGCTTGACAGAAGGAGCAGGTGCAAAGGACACCTCATCTTCTTCGCCTTGCTCCTCCAAGCGCTGGATTTCCTCTTCCATCCGCTGGATTTCGCTCTCAAGCTCTTCGATGATCCGTTCGCGTTGTTCCTCAGAGAGGCCCGGACTGACCGGAATGGCCCTTCTTGCCTGACGAACGGCTCGCAGAGCCATATTGTTGGCTGCGCTGCGACAAATCACCATGACGCGGCTGCCGTCCTCCAATTCGCGATTCTGGACGACCTCATCTTCATCGCAGGCGAACTCGATCCTGGGCATGTTGCGCAAAGCCATTTCCCGAGCGTGCTGCGCATGTTCCATCGCCATAACGCGCGCGCGTTCGGCACGGGCACGTGCTTCTTCGCCATGCTCCTGTGACCCAGCGGCCGCCTGATGTTCGCGACGCAAGATCACCACATTGTGCTGCGCCTCATCCATTGCACGATGCGCTTCCACCAGAGCCAATTCGATATGCTCGTCGAGCCCCTCGAGCTCTCGCATCTCGACTTCCAGCTCGGAGAACATGCGTTCCATTTCCTCATCCGAAGGAAATTCGCGTTCTTCCACACCGAATTCGCCATCAGGGCCGAAGCGGCGGATGATCATGCGTCGCCGATGATCGCCTTCCTCTCCATCATGCTCGACATGTACGCGAACGATGCGATGGTCATCATCCGGATCAATGGACTCGATTCTTGGTGGTGCCGGTGGTGCAGGCGCCGCGGGCGCTTCAGGCGGCATCGGTGCAGCCGGGGCTTCCGGCGCATCTTCCTGCGCATAGCTGATCGAAGCGGTGACAGGCAGCGCAACCAGCGCCGTAGTGACAATGGCGGCAATGCCCAGTTTCTTTCGACCCGAAGGAATTTCGGTCATGGTGAGGCTCCTTAAACGGTGAATGATCGATTTCTCGCCCAGCACCGGACAGGCCATGGGTGCCGCCAAAGCGAGGTTCGGACCGGCGGCAAAGCCGGCAATCACCTGTGCATAGGCGGCCCGTTCGGACCTTTCGCGACCCGCGACAACGCGCGCATCGCATGCTGCTTCCTGGTCCCTCCGCATTGCTCGCCAGCCCCACCATGCGAGCGGATTGAACCAGTGCAAGGCCAACAGCGGCTGCGCCGCAATATTGGCAACGAGATCGTGGCCGCGGTGGTGCGCGAGTTCATGGGCAATCGCCATGTCGCGCGCGGCAATATCGTGATGCGCCATGAAGCCGCTCGGCAGGGCGACAACCTTGTCGCTGACGCCGAAGGCCACTGGCGAGCTGACGGCAGGCGTTTCCACCAGGCGAACCTTGCCCGCTTCGCCGACCGGGCGCGCTTCTTCCAACAGGTCGCGCCGCATGCGCAAATAGTCGCGGGTGCGAAGGGCAAGGAAGATCGCAGCCCCGCCCAGCCAGAAAGGCAACAAGAGATCAAACAACTCGATAGAAATCGGTGCAACCGGCGGAGGTGCCATCGCCAGATCGCTGGCATTGGCAGTCGCTTCGGACAAAACGATCACAAGGGGCTCTTCGGTTGCCGGTGGTTGTTCGGGAGCCAGATTTGCCGGAAGAACAACCGGGGGAAGTAGAAACCGCAACAAGGGCAAGGCCCAGAGCGCATAGGCCAGCTGTGCACCAAAATGCTTCGCAACCGGTCGGCGAATGACCAATACAAGCGCGATCAACACGCCGGTAAAGATGAATGTATCGACGAGCCAGTCGGTCATTTCTTCATCTCCCGCAGCAAGCGTTCGATTTCTGCGATGTCTTCTTCCGTCAGCGCCTCATTCTCGGCCAATTGCGCAAACAAGGGGGCTGCACGACCTCCGAACAGGCGCTGCACCAGGCGCTTCGATTCACCACCCACATAGGTGTGGCGTTCGAGCAAGGGGGTATAGAGAAAACGGCGACCATCGGGTTCGGTTGCCAATGCACCCTTGGCCACCAGACGAGAAAGCAGTGTTTTGACCGTGGGCATGGACCAGCCCCGCTCCTCGCACACAGTGTCGCAAACTTCCGCGGCCGTCTGCGGAGACCGCTGCCACAGGGCCTCCATTACGGCATATTCAGCCTCGCTGATTCGTTCGGAGCCCGTCTCTTTGTCCTTGTTTGCGGTCACCCGCCCCTCCCTCTGCGACTACGCATGTAGGCGTTATGACTACATCTGTAGTCTGAATAGCCTATGAATGGCAAGTCCCGACAAACGAAAGCATATCACTTCCAGGGTAGTTTCAAAATTGACTTGTTGCATCGCTAGTGATGTAACCCGACCCCAATATCACGCGAACCAAAGGAATCCGGTGAACCAGGGCGATCCACTCGACCTGCTGATGCAAAGGACACGCAATGGCGACGACGCGGCTTACAGGGAATTCCTGGAACAGGCCGCCACGCGCCTGCGCAGTGCTCTTGCACGAAAGATCGGGAATGATGGCGAATTGGAGGACTTGGTGCAAGAAGCCTTGATTGCGGTGCATCAGAAGCGACACACGCTCGACCCCGGTCGACCGGTAGCGCCATGGCTCCACGCCATCGCGCGCTACAAATTGATCGATCACTGGCGCAAACGCGGTCGCAGCCCTGTCTTGCATGAGGATGCGGATGTTGCCGTTGCCGAGGATGAGTTTGCCTCGCTGGATGTCGAAGCACTGCTCAAGGAATTGCCAGAGGCGCAGGCCGAGGCCATCCGCCTGACGCAAATCGAGGGATTGACCGGTGCCGAGGCGAGCGAGCGCGTGGGTATCGGCCTGTCGGCAATGAAGCTGCGCGTTCACCGCGGCATGTTGCGTCTGAAGAAAGTTGTAGCAGAGAAGGACGGATGAGTAGCACAGACGACTTGATTGCCGGCCTTGCAGCAGAAGGGGTGACACCTGCTTCGCATGCGTTGCGCCGTTTCGTCATGCCTCTCGTGGCCGTGTCCGTGATCAGTGCTGGCTTCTGGCTGGCCATGCTCGGCAAGCCTTTCACCGCAGTCGAAGTCTATGGCCCCGTCCCGATGATGGTGAAATGGGGCTTTTCCCTTCCGCTTGTATTCGGGTCCGCGTGGGCGCTCCATGCGCTTGGCAGGCCCGGACAAGATGCACACAGGCGAATGCTATGTCTGGCTATTCCGTTTGCACTGGCGGCAGTAGTCCTGGCAATCGACCTGGCCATTGGCGGAGGCAGGTTTCCAGGCGCGACGTGGGATCGTTGCCTGATTGCGATGGGAACATTCGGCCCAATCTGTTTCGCCGGCGCCATCATTGCGACGCGCTGGCTTGCCCCTACGGAATTGCGCAAGGCAGGTGCAGTCGCGGGCATTTTCGGCGGTAGCGTGGCGATGAGCGCCTATGCCCCGTTCTGCCCTGAATTGGGCATGCTCTTCATGACCACCTTTTACATCCTGCCTATACTTGCCATGGCTGCGATCGGCTGGCTGCTGGGGCCGAAATTGCTGCGCTGGTAGAAGCGCGTCGCCCACGCTAACAGAAGCGCGATGAGCAAGAAATTCGACTACGGCATCAGGCGCCTGGCGGACTGCCAGAATATCGAGGATTTCCGCGAGCTCGCGCGGCGGAAGCTGCCCTTCCCTGTCTACCATTACATCGATGGTGCCGCAGATGACGAGGTGACCAAGGACCGCAACACCGTCGCTTTTGACGATGTCGATCTTGTGCCGAATGTGCTGGCTGGTGCCGAGAAGGTGGATGCGTCGGTCACGGTCATGGGCCGCAAGACAACGCTGCCGCTGATGCTTTCCCCCACCGCCCTGCAGCGCCTGTTCCATTGGCAAGGCGAACGCGCGGTCGCCGCCGTGGCGGAAAAGTTCGGCCTGTGGTTCGGGATTTCCAGCCTCGCAAGCGTGAGTATCGAGGAGATCGGGGCACGCTTCAAAGGTCCCAAGATGCTCCAGTATTACTATCACAAGGACAAGGGGCTGAACGCTGCGCTGCTGGAGAAGGCGCGCGCTGCCAATTTCGATGCAGTGACGCTCACGGTGGATACGATTGTGTCGGGCAATCGCGAGCGCTGCAAGCGCACCGGCTTCACCACCCCGCCCCGCTTCACGCCAGCCAGCGCCTTGTCCTATGCGATCAAGCCGCGCTGGGCGCTGGACTATATCTTTCGCGAGAAGTTCGAGCTGCCAAATGTTGCCAGTCCCGAGGACCTGGCCAATAATGTTTCCTTGTCGGTGCAGGACTATTTCAACACCAGGCTCGATCCGTCGATGGGTTGGAAGGATGCCGAACAGCTCCGCAATGATTGGGGCGGCACTTTCTGCCTCAAAGGCATTATGTCGGTGGAGGATGCCCGGCGCGCGGCGGACATGGGCTGCGATGCGATCATGGTCTCCAACCATGGCGGCAGGCAACTCGACGGATCGCGCAGCCCCTTCGACCAGCTCGACGCCATCGTGCAGGCGGTTGGCGGTCGGTGCGAAGTGATCCTCGATGGAGGTGTAAGGCGCGGAACGCATGTGCTGAAGGCGCTGGCCACAGGCGCCACCGCGGTGAGCGGCGGTCGATTATACCTCTACGCCCTCGCCGCTGCGGGGGAAGCAGGCGTCGATCGCGCAATTACGCTGCTCGAAGAGGAAATCATCCGCGCGATGAAGCTGATGGGGGTGACCCGGATCGACCAGCTCACTCCCGACAAGATTGTGCGGCGCTGACTTGCACACCGACAGCAAATGTGAGGACAAGGCCCCATCATGCTGAAACGAATCGCCTTTATCGCATCTATTGCGTTCGCACTTCCCGTCCATGCTCAAGCACCCGAAGTTACGGAAACGGTGGTGCAGGTCATTGAGCAGGCCGAACCTACGGAGCCCGAAACCACCCTCGTCGTTATCGAAACAACCATGGGCGAAATCACCGTGGCTCTGGAAACCGAGCGCGCGCCGATCACTGCGGCCAATTTCCTTCGCTATGCGGACGAAGATCGCTTCGACGGTACGGTGTTTTACCGCGTGCTTTCGGTCGATTGGGGGGACCAGCCCAACGGCTTTATCCAGGGCGGCACGCAGAACAATCCCGACCGGATTCTCGACCCCATCGCGCATGAACCGACCAATGAAACAGGCGTGACTCACACTAGGGGTGCGCTCTCCATGGCGCGCTTCGGGCCAGGCACGGCAACGGGCGATTTTTCCATCATGCTGCAAGACCAGCATGGGCAGGATGCCGATCCCGACAATGAGGATCCGGACAGGCAGCTCGGCTATGCTGCCTTCGGCTATGTCGTGGACGGGATGGAGGTGGTGCATGCCATCCACGCCGCACCGATCGATCCGGAACTGGGCGAAGGCTGGCTGAAGGGCCAGATGCTGGCCAATCCGGTGACGATCCTCGATGTGCGCCGGTTGAAACCTGTCGAAGGGAAGTAGGTCAACCGCCTGCCGCCGGTCGTCCCACCGGTTCGCTCGTCGTGGCAGGCATTCGCGATTCCAGGTAACGCAACCACTGGCGCGCGCCCTCGCCAATCTGTACCTGGGGAAGCGAGGGCATCAGGCCTGCCCGCGCTTCCCATTCGGAGATCGAGCTACGCGCTTCTTCCAGGGCAACCGCAAGACCTTGCGGCTTGCGCAAGGCGTTGTTGACCACGGCATCACCGAAATAGGTCCAGTCATTGTCTGCGCGGCATCCGAATGAAGTCCGATCAGCCGCGGAGGCGGTAGCGATCGCTGTATCGTAAGTGGCGAGGTACGGTACGAATATGCCGGAATAGCAGGCGCTGAGAAGCAGGAGGCGGCGATCAAGGCCCAGTTCGCCCAGCACCGTTCCAAGATAGGCTGGCGACAGGACACCATAGCCGGAGTCCCCTTCGTGATAGGCGAGCCCCTGCGGCATTCCGTGACTGGTAGAGTAAAGCACCAGCACATCTTCTGCCGGGTCGAGAATCTCTGCAATGCGCGCCAACGCCACCGTGAGACTGGAAATCGAGCCGCGCGGCAAACCACCGCTACGCCCATCAGGCCCCGCCAGCACCAGTGTGCGCCCTTCCGCATCGTACCGACGCGAAAGGACATTTCCGGCTTCCCGCGCCTCGCGTGCAAAGACGGGATCGCTGTCCAGCGCGACGGCGACAACGTAGGCATCGACCGTGCCTGCACGCTGCGGCTGCAATTGCTCCAATGCAGCATCAAGCCTGCGCCGTTCGGCCAGCATGGCCCGTGCGGACCTGCCTCGCTGCATTTCCGGCCCCTGCATCGGGTTCCACTCCAAGGCATCGGGCCAGCCTGCGACATGCGCCTGCGGATGGATCGGTTCGGCAGGCGTATCCTGCGCATTGAGCGCAGTGCAGAGCATCGTTGCGCTTGCCGTCGCAATCAGGAAGTTAAGCCCCCGTCCCATCGCAGACAAATTGCTGCGATAGACAAGGTCAGTCAAGCGCGCTTAGTACACCCGCTTTTTCGGCTTGATATATTCGATATCGTCGGTGAGCGTGTACTCGTGCACCGGACGGTAATCTATTTTGACTTCGCCGCCATTGCCGCCCCAACCGGTGAACCAGGCTGCGGTGTGTTTCATCCAGTTGGCATCGTCGCGATCGGGATAATCCTCATGCGCGTGGGCCCCGCGGCTTTCCTTGCGGTTTTCCGCAGAAGCCATGGTGACATTGGCTTGCGCCATGAGATTGTCGAGTTCGAGCGTTTCGATCAGGTCTGAGTTCCAGATCAGCGAACGGTCGCTGACATGGATGTCCTGCATGCGCTTGTTGACCTCCGCCAGCTTCTTGACACCCTCAGCCAGCAACTCGCTGTCACGGAACACGGCAGCATGCTTCTGCATCGTCTTCTGCATGTCGGCGCGCACTTCCGCGGTGGGCGATCCTCCTTTTGCCATGCGGAAGTGATCGACACGAGACAGGGCAAAATCGGCGCTGTCCTTGGGCAGTTCGGCCTGCTTGCCATTGGGCTGCAGCAGTTCCTTGAGGCGGTGGCCGGTCGCACGACCGAAAACCACGAGATCGATCAGCGAGTTGGACCCAAGGCGGTTTGCACCATGGACCGAAACACAGGCTGCTTCACCCACGGCGAACAGACCCGGCACCACATGGTCCGGATTCCCATCCGGCCCGATGGTCACGACCTCTCCATGATAGTTACAGGGAATGCCGCCCATATTGTAATGCACCGTCGGGGTCACCGGCAGCGGCTGGCGGGTCAAATCGACGCCTGCGAAAATCTTGCCGCTTTCGGTAATGCCCGGCAGGCGTTCTGCCAGCACCTTGGGGTCGATATGGTCGAGGTGGAGGTAGATGTGGTCCTTTTCAGGTCCCACACCACGCCCCTCGCGCATTTCCATCGCCATTGAGCGCGAGACAACGTCGCGGGAAGCAAGGTCCTTCGCGGAAGGAGCATAGCGCTCCATGAAGCGCTCGCCTTCGGAATTGGTCAGGTACCCGCCCTCGCCGCGCGC
>ENA-ORCV01000751-ORCV01000751.1-marine-metagenome-genome-assembly--contig:-NODE-751-length-15649-cov-4.592666_pt1 | contig 15649 bp, 10 predicted proteins | sample MGYA00237779_ERZ508509 | MGnify/ENA primary metagenome ERZ508509 (study PRJEB26180, sample SAMN06268772) | marine metagenome | isolation source: Bioluminescent Bay, La Paraguera, Puerto Rico | place... | reverse complement strand
ATCAGCCCCAGCCAGGAGTTGCCCAGCCCCAGCCACTGCACCACGATCACGTACAGCGGAATCAGCATCAGCACCGCCGGGAACATCTGCGAAATCAGAAACAGCATCAGCCCCCGCTCGCGCCCGGCAAAACGGAAGCGGGAAAAGGCATAGGCGGCGGTACAGCTGAGGGAGAGACCGACCAGGGTGGTGGCAAAGGCCACCACCAGGCTGTTGCGCAGCCATTGCAGGAAAGGCTGCTCGGTGAGTACCGCGCTGAAGTTGGCCAGGGTCCACTGCTCCGGCAGCGGAATCAGCGCCAGCAACTGCTGCCCCAGGCTGGCGTCTGCGGGCAGCCGCACCAGGGTCAGGGACTGCTGGCCGGAAAACGCCAGGCTCACCACCCACAGCAGCGGGTAGAGCACAACCAGCGACGCAAATACCAGCAGCGCGAAGCGCCAGGAGAATATATCCCTGACTATGCGCGCAAGGCGCCGCCCCAGCCATTTGAAAGGTGCGATTACCGCTGCAGTGGTCGCGCCCTGGTCAATCATCGCGCCGCCTCCAGGGAGCGGCTGACCCGGGTCTGCCACAGGGCGTAGCAGAACAGCAGCGCCAGGATCACTATCGAGTAAGCGGCGGCGTAGGCGTACTGGTATTTTTCAAAACCGATGCGGAACGCCTTGGTGATCAGGATATCGTTGGCCCCGGCGGGAGCGCCGTCGCTCACCAGGTAGATGACGTTGAACATGTTGAAGGTCCACACCACCGACAGGATTACTGCCGGGACCAGCACCGGCTTCAGCAGCGGCAGGGTAATGGTGCGGAACTGAAACCAGCGCCCGGCGCCCTCCACCCGCGCGGCCTCGTACAGCTCTTTCGGAATCGACTGCAGACCACCGAGGATGACCACCATCATAAACGGGATACTGAGCCAGACATTGGTCACCAGGCCGGTAAAAAAACTGGCCCCGATGGAATCGAACCAGGCCACCGGCGCGAACCCGAGCACCTGCAAGCCCTGGTTGATCACCCCGAACTGCGGGTGGAACATGCCCTTCCACACCAGTGCGGTGATGTAGTTGGGAATTGCCCAGGGCAGGATCAGGATCAGGCGGAACCAGCCGCGACCGAAAATGGGCTTGTCCAGTGCCAGCGCCAGTACCATCGCCAGGCCCACCGCCAGGGTCACGTTGGATACCGTCCACAGGATGGTGATCAGCAGGGTCCAGTAGAAGTTGTCGAAATCGATACTGCGCTCGGCGCCCTCGCCCCGCCACAGGTGGAAGTCCCCCAGGATAGACAGGTAGTTATCCATCCCCACCCAGCGCGACCACAGCGGCATGTGTTCGTTGAATACGGTGGTGTCGGTAAACGACAGCAGCAGGCCGTACGCCAGCGGGAAAAACACCAGCAGGGTCATACCCAGCATGGCGGGGAGAATATACAGGTAGGCGGTGCGGTTGTGTCGCCAGCCCGCGGCAATGGCGCGGTGATAGCGTCGCCACAGGCAATAGGCGGCGATCACCAGCGCGAACGGCAGCAGCCACAGCCATACCGGCATGGCAACGGAACGGTCGCCGCGGTCGCGGGAGCGCTGCAAGCGCGCGAGATCCGCACCGATCTGCTGTTGCAGCTGGTGCAGCTCCGCATCCGGCGTTGCCGCCCCTTTCACCACTTTTTTCAGGCCGGTCTCCAGCGGCTTCCACACCAGGGTCATCGCCGGCAGGTTGGGGATCGGCACCGCCGTTTCCAGCTGCTGGCGAAACGCCATCGCTGTGTCGTCGGTGGCAACCCCGGGATGCTCGAAGGCGCTGACGTTGGCGGGCAACTGCCCCCCCTCGACCGCCATGGTCTCCGCCGCCTGGCGCGAGGTGAGAAATCCCATGAGGTCCACCGCGGCGGCGGGCTGCTTTGACCAGGGGGAGAGGAACAGCCCCTCGACCGCCGCCCACGGCGCCAGCGGCCGGCCGCTCTCGCTGTTTACCGGCAACGGCACCACCCGGTAATTCACATCCGCGGCGATCTCCCCCAGCATCCACGGGCCGCTGATCACCATCGCCGCGCGCTGCTGGTTGAACAGGCTGGTCACCAGGGTGCTGGAGGGCTCCTCCGGCAGAATGCGGTCCTGCCGCACCCAGCGCACCAGCATCTCGAGCGAACGGATATTCGCCTCGCTGTCCAGCGCCAGCTCCCCGCGCTCACTGAACGGCCCCGGGCCAAAGCTGTTCATCAGCGCACCGTGAAAGAAGGGCTCGGTATAGCTGTAGGCGAGACCAAAGCGACCGGCGTTACGCTCGGTGTGACGCCGGGCAACGGCCACCAGCTCATCGGTGGTGGCGGGCGCGCGGTCCACCAGATCGGTATTGATAATCAGCGCGGGACTTTTGAAATTGAACGGCAGGCCGTAGAGCCTGCCGTCGTATGTCATCGCATCCAGCAGGTTGGCGGGAAAGCGGGTGAGCAGGTCCTTACTGACCAGCTTGTCGATGGGGGCAACCGTATGACCGGCGCTGACCCAGCCCCCCAGGCGGTCGTGGGCAAACACAAACAGGTCCGGCCCCTGTCCCCGCGGTAGCGCGGCAGCGAGCTTGTCGGCATAGCCGCCAAAGGGCACCGCCAGCGGTTTGACCTGTACCGCGGACTGACGGCTGTTGTATTCGTCGATCAGCTGCTCGAAGGCCGCGCGCTCGGCGCCGCGATAGCCGTGCCAGAGACTGAGCACCTGTGGCCCGTCCGCCAGTACCGGCCACACCAGCAACCACAGCAGGCAGGCAATCCAGATGCGCCGCCCGCGGCTCACCGGGTGCGCTCCGCGGACGTCCTCGATTGCGCCTGCGGGCGGATACGCCGGCTAGTGCCGGCATCGAACAGGTAGACGGCGGCGGGATCGAACGCCAGCTCCAGAGAGTCGCCGGGAGTAAGCACCTGCATACCGGGCAGACGTGCAATCATCTTGCTGTCGCCGCCCCGCAGGTGCACTAGCAGTTCCGCCCCCAGGCTTTCCACCAGCTCGATGGTGCCGCGCACCTTGGGCCAGTGCGCAGGCACAGCGGCGGCGTGCTGCAGTTTTTCCGGGCGCAGCCCGAATACCAGCTCGGCCCCCAGGCCGCTGAGTCCGTCGTGGGGCAGGTTGATCAATTCGTTGAACAGGCCGGCGCCGGTATTCTGCACCGGCATCAGGTTCATCGGCGGCGAACCCATAAAGCCGGCGACGAAGGTATTTTGCGGATCGTTGTACAGCTCCAGCGGGGTACCCACCTGCATCAGCGCGCCTTTATTCAGGATCGCGATACGGGTGCCGAGGGTCATGGCCTCGACCTGGTCGTGGGTCACGTACACCGAAGTGGTGCCGAATTCCCGGTGCAGACGGCCGATATTGGCCCGCATCTGCACCCGCAGTTCGGCGTCGAGATTGGACAGGGGTTCATCGAACAGGAATACCTGCGGGTCCCGCACTATGGCGCGCCCCAGGGCCACCCGCTGGCACTGGCCGCCGGAAAGCTGGCCCGGCTTGCGCTGCAACAGGTCGGAAAGACCGAGGGTTTCCGCCGCTTCCCGCACCCGCCGCTCGATACCGAGCTTGGGCATATTGCGTACCCGCAGGCCAAAGGCCATGTTCTCGAACACGCTCATGTGCGGGTAGAGGGCATAGTTCTGGAACACCATGGCAATATCGCGATCCTTGGGCGGCAGGTCGTTGACCCTGTGGCCACCGATCAGCAACTCGCCCCCGGAAATCGATTCGAGCCCCGCGATCATGCGCAGGGTGGTGGATTTGCCACAGCCGGACGGGCCCACCAGCACCATGAACTCGCCGTCGCGGATGTGCAGGTCCAGCCCCGGAACCGTGGCCGGAGCGTCGCCATAGCGCTTGCTAACACCTTTGAATTCAATACTGGCCACAGGGGCAGGTCTCTCTCATCTGACGGGTTTGCGGGCACGGTTATTTTTTTATGGGCGAGATTTGCCAGCCCTTACAGTTTGCCCTAGCTGTGCGCCAGCCTCCTCCCCCTTCAGGGGGGAGGAGGATACTGCGAAAACGCAAACATTGAACAATAATTGAACAACCCTCTTTTTGCAAAAAGAACGCTTTCCCCACGGCCGCGGGGACACCCGCGCAGAATCTGCGCCCGCGCCCCCGGGTGGAATTGGGTATCATGGCGAACAAGCAATTTCCCAGAGGTCTGCCCTTGCTTCCCATGGTCCGCGCCAGTGCGCTCACCGGCTACAAAACCCTGCTCAGCAGTTTCGGCGTCGATGTCGGGGACCTGCTGCGGCGCCTGTCGCTGCCGGCGGATTACCTGGAGCGCCCGGACCTGATGATCCCCATGGAGACCAAGGTGGAGCTGCTGGAACTGGGGGCGCAACTGAGTGGCTGTGAGCATTTCGGGCTCAGGCTGGCGCAGCAACAGAACATTTCCGCCCTGGGCACCGTGGGACTGCTGCTGCAGCAGTGCGCAACCCTGGGTGATGCCCTGGAAACCGTGACTTCCGCCATCGGCCAGACTGCCCAGGGCCTGAAGGTCTGGGTGGAGGAGCGACAGGGAAAAGGGGAAGAGCGCGACCTGGTTTGCCTCTGCTCCCAATACGAGTTTGACGGCCCCTCAGCCCACTCGCGCCAGCACAGCGACAACCTGGTGGCGGGCGGGGTCAACATGATCCGCTTTCTGCTGGCGGAGCCGCTGCAGCTGGAAGCGGTTTATCTCTGCGGCCCGGCACCTGCCACTACCGCTGCCACAGCAGCCTATCGCGAGCTGTTCCGGTGCCCGGTGCATTTTGACCAGGAATTTAACGGCATCGCCTTCTCCCGCGATCTGCTGGCGCGCCCCGTTGCCGGCGCCAGCCCGGCAATGCGCGGCCTGATCGACAATTTCCTGAAGAAAAAACAGCTGGACGGTTTCCAGGAGCAACTGCTGTGGACCATCACTAACCTGCTGCCGCGGGGGCCGGTTACCCTGGAGAAGGTGGCCGACAGCGTGAATATGGCACCGCGCACGCTGCAGCTGCGCCTCAGCCAGCAGGGCACCAGTTTCCAGCAGCTGCTGGATCGCACCCGGGTTGAACAGGTGTGTACCTACCTGCTGGAGGGCAATCTTTCGCTCACCGAGATCGCAGAACTGGTGGGCTACAGCCAGCTGAGCGCGCTCACCCGCGCCTTCAAGCGCATTATGGGGGCGAGCCCCAGGGCCTGGTTGCGCCAGCACCCGGGCTAAGGCACCCGGAACAAGGCCGCCCTATGGCGCAGCGGCTTGCGCCATCTGTCAAATTCGTGACGCAATCGGTCAATTCCCACTGCCCCAAAAGCCCTATTCTGGGTACAACTTGAAGTACCCGATTCCATTCAGCGGAGCCTCCGATGAACACCCAGACCCTCACCCCCGACAACGCCCAAGCCGCAATGCTGGAAGACCTGCTGACACAGCAACGCAGGGCCTACCTCGCCAACCCCAAGCCCGACTACCCGCAGCGGGTAAAGGACCTCAAGGCACTGGCACAGATGATCCGCGACCACCAGGATGACATTGTGCGGGCGGTCAGCAAGGACTATGGCAACCGCTCGCACCACGAGACACTGTTCGCGGAGATTTTCCCGGCGCTGGATGGCGTCAAGGACACCATCAAACGCCTGAAGAAGTGGATGAAACCCCAGCGCCGCCACGTGGACTTCACCGCCTTCCCCACCTCCTCCAGCAAGGTCATTCCACAGCCACTGGGCGTGATTGGCGTGATCGTGCCGTGGAACTTCCCGGTAAACCTGTCGTTTGGCCCGCTGATCAATATCTTCGCCGCCGGCAACCGCGCGATGGTGAAAATGTCGGAGAACTCCGGCCATCTTGCGCAGCTGCTGAAACGCATCAGCGGCGATTATTTCCCGGAAGACAAACTGGTATTTATGGAGGGTGCCGGCGGTATGGGCCAGGCATTCTCCAAGCTGAAGTTCGACCACCTCATTTTCACCGGCTCCGGTGAAACCGGGCGCAAGGTGATGGCCTCTGCCGCATCCAACCTCACCCCGGTGACCCTGGAACTGGGCGGCAAGTCACCGGCCATCGTTGGCCCCGACTTCGATCTGGATCTCGCCTGTGAGCGGGTACTGTTCTGGAAGCTGTTCAACGCCGGCCAGATCTGTACCACGGTGGATTACCTGATGCTGCCGGAAGGCAAAGTGGATGCCTTTGTGGAGAAGGCCAAGCAGGTATTCAAGAAGCGCTACCCGGATATTCAGGCCGGCGACTACACCTCGGTGATTGATGACAGCAGCTATCGCCGCCTGTGGAAAACGCTGGACGATGCGGTACACAAGGGCGCTACGGCGATCAACCTGACCGGGGAAGAGATCGATCGCGACGACCCGCTGCGCAAGTTCCCGCCACATATCCTGATCAATGTGAATGAGGACATGGACGTGATGCAGCGGGAAATTTTTGGTCCGCTGTTACCGGTAAAAACCTACCGGAATCGCGAGGAAGTGGCCGAGTACATCAACCGCGGCGACCGCCCCCTGGCCATTTATCCGTTCACCAATGACAAATCCCTGCGGGATTACTACATCGACCACGTGATGTCAGGCGGCGTCAGCGTGAATAACGCGGTGCTGCATGTGGGCCAGCACGATATTCCCTTTGGTGGCGTCGGTGAAAGCGGTATGGGTCACTATCACGGCTACGAGGGGTTCCTCACCTTTTCCAAGTTGCGCCCGGTGTTTTACCAGGGGCCGCTGGACCCGCTGAAACTACTGATGCCGCCCTACGGCAATCTGGCGGACAAGATGATGAAGTTAATGCTTCGTTTGACGAAGTAACACGAGGAACTAATTACAGCGGTTTCACTAAGCAAGCCCGGTGGCAGAAAAGCGCTGGGCACCTGTTTTCGAAACCGCTGTGGATACATCCCTGTACGCTGCGTCGGCGACATCCCTGTCGCCGACGCTTTCGAAAACAGGTGCCCAGCACTTTTCCTTCGCAATTGGCCAACACCCCTCAACTAGAAACATAATTGCGATCAAAGTGTAATTTTTGGTAGGGTCATTCCAGAGCACTGCCAGTCTGGCGCTCTTTTTTTCCTGGACTCTTTATCGCAAAGAGATTCCAGTCCAATCGCGACGACGCAACATCATCGCGCATCCCGGGCAACGACGCCCGCTATCAAATCGCGCAATCCACCTCGGATCTTGTAAACAAATCAGAGGTGCACAGGGAAAACGCGCGATCACAAGGAGAACAACATGACTGCACCACTTGGCAGCAACCTTCACCATTCTGACGCACAGCAACCGCAACCACCACTGACGGCACCCAGGCTACTGGCCAGCGCGATCGCACTTGCCTGCTCTGTCGGCACAAGCACCGCACTCGCGCAACAATCCGTACTTGAGGAAGTCACCGTTACCGCGCAGAAGCGCGAGCAGTCCCTGCAGGACGTCTCCGTCGCAGTGAGTGCTTTCTCCGGCGATGCCATCGATAAAATGGGCTTTGAGGAGGGGCTGGATATCACCCAGCAGGTGCCGAACATGAACTTCTTCGCCATCTTCGGCGAAGCCTCCAGCCCGTCGGTGAGCCTTCGTGGTATCAGTCTGGTGAATTTCTCCGATTCCTGGGAGTCCCCGGTCTCCATTTACGTGGACGATGTCTATCGCGGCAACCCCGCTGGCTCGGCCATTCAATTATTTGACCTGGAGCGGGTGGAAGTCCTGCGCGGGCCCCAGGGCACTCTTTACGGTCGCAACACTACCGGCGGCCTGGTGCACTACGTCTCGCGCAAGCCCACCGAGAACCTTGAAGCAACCGCGAGTGCCAGCTACGGCACCTACGCCGAGCGCATTATCGAGGGCACCGTTAGCGGGCCACTGTCCGACAATATGCGCGGGCGCATGGCGATCAAGAGCACCCGGAATGACGGCTGGCAGACCAACACCGTCACCGGTGAAAAGCTCAACGATACCGACAGCTTCGGCTACCGCAGCCAGCTGGAGATCGACCTCGCCGACAATGCGGGACTGCTGCTCAACGTGCACGGCAGCAGCGCCGACCAGCAGTCGGTGGGTTTTGCCCATATGGGCTACCTGGAAACCGCGGACGAAGACGCCGCGACCTGTTCCATCGGCGCCATCCAGAGCGGCGCTTGTACCAGTGCCACCTTTGGCATGACCGGAGCGGAAGCCGTCGGTGGCAAATTTGACCCCGAACATGTCGCCACCGGCGCAGCCAACGGCCTCGGTACCGAGATCGACACCTTTGGCACTTCCGCTACCCTGAACTGGGATTTCGAGAATTTTTCTCTAACTTCCATCACCGCCTATGAAGAACTGGATAAATTCCTGCAGGACGATGGTGACGGAACCTCGGTGATTTATTTTGATGAACAGTACGCTGTAGACGCGGAGCAATACACCCAGGAGGTACGCCTGAACGGCAGTACCGACAACAGCAACTGGGTAACCGGCTTCTATTACTACAAAGATGATCGCGGGCTGGTGACCGAAGCACCCACCACCGCGGACTGGGCGGCACAGGGCCTGTGGCACCGCGAAATCGTCACCCTCGATACCGAATCCTGGGCACTGTTCGGCCAGCTGGAATACGACCTGACGTCCACGCTGACACTGGTCAGTGGCCTGCGCTATACCAAAGAGAAAAGGAACTTCACCCAGGATGCCGGCCCGAGCTTTTACGATGAAATTGATACGACTGACGACCTGAGCGATAACGCCACCACCGGCCGTATCGGCCTCGATTGGCGTCCTGTCGCTGGAACGCTGGCCTACGCCAGTTATTCGACGGGTTTCAAGAGTGGCGGTTTCTCCGGCAGTTACAACGCTTCCCTGCAGGCCACCAGCCCGGTGGGCGCGGAAAATATCGATAACTTCGAGCTGGGTCTGAAAACCACGCTCGCGGAAGTGTATCGACTGAACGCCGCCGCCTTCCATTACACCGTGAAGGATTACCAGGCCCAGGTATTCCTCACCGTGGCCGATGGCAGCGTGATTACCAATGCCGGCGACGTCACCGGCACCGGTGCCGAAATTGAACTCACAGCCCCGGTTAGCGACAACTTCGAGGTGATCGCCGGTGCCGGCTGGCTGGATACCGAGTTCGACTCGGACCAGCTCTTTTTCGTCGCCGGTGATGCCTACACCCTCGACGGCAACGAACTGCCTTCGGCCCCCGGCTTCACCTACAACCTGATGGCCCGCTATTACATGAGCCTGGGCGGCAACGGCGAACTGGTATTCCAGGCGGATTACGCCTGGCAGGACGATCACTTCCTGCAGATCGAAAACGATCCCTATTCGAAGCACGACGCTTACGGCCTCGCCAACGCCAAGGTCAGCTGGCACTCGCCTTCAGACACCTACAGCGTCGAGGCGTTCGCCAGAAACCTGACCAACGAGGAATATTTCACTTACCAGAATACGCTAGGCTCGGACTGGGGCTATGGCGTGTGGGGACAACCGCGCACTGCGGGTATGCGGTTTAACTGGAAAATGTAAGTCAGACATAAATGAGTGCAGCGCCAGTCGGCGCTGCACTTGCTACCAGGAGTACCACTACCACTCGATCCCCTTGCGCGCAGAAACGCCATTTTCAAAAGCATGTTTCTGCGATTTCATCTCGGTCACCGTATCCGCAATATCCAGCAGATATTGTTTCGCGCCGCGACCGGTGATGATTGCGCTCTGCCCTTCGGGGCGATTACCAATAGCTTCCAGCACTTCCGCTTTATCCAGCCACTTGTAATTCAGCGCATAGGTCAGCTCGTCCATCACCACCAGGTAGACACTGTCATCGGCCAGGGCAGCTTTCAGCTTTTGCCACAGCGCCAGGGCGGCGGCTTTATCGGCCTCGAAATCCTGGGTCTCCCAAGTGAAGTCGGTGCCCATTTCGTGCCATTGCAGCGGATAGCGATCCTGGGGCAGTGCGCTCAGCAGATTCTTTTCGCCGCACTCCCACACGCCCTTGATAAATTGCCCGACCACTACTTTATAACCGTACCCCAGTGCCCGGGTAACCGTGCCGACCGCAGCGGTGGTCTTTCCCTTACCGTCACCGGTATAGACGATCACGATCCCACGCTCTTGCAGCGCCCTGGCGACACCGGCATCGACAATGTCCTTGCGCGCCTGCATACGTTTCTTGTGGCGCTGCTGCTTACTGTTTTCGGATTCAGACATGAACGGACTTCTTGAATTGGATTAGAGGCAGGATAACAAGAATCAAAGCAAAAAAGTCGCAGAGCGAAAGCCCGCCGTCGGCCCGCTGCGGAACGATTGCCGGCAGGTTGTGGAGCATCGGGCCGACGGCGGGCGCCCATGGGTAAAAAAGAGCGGAGGCCATGCGGGCAAGTTCACCCGCACAGCCCCTCCCCCATCAGTTCAGGGAAAGCTTCACCCCCGCATACACCGCGGCGCCAGCGGTATAAAAACCCGCAACCTCCCGGTAATCCTCGTCGAGCAGATTCTCCCCCCGCAGGGTAAAGGCAACGCGCTCGGAGAAGTCGTACACCGCATTCAGGTCCACCCGGTCGTAAGCACCCAACTCCTGCGCCGGATCCGCCCAGCTAACCGCAGGGCTCAGGCGGTCCGCCACCCGGCGCCAGTTGCCCGAGACGGTCAGGCGATCCCCCAGTAGACTGTAACTCGCCCCCACGTTGTACACCTGCTGGGGCACGTTCAGACGCTGTTCGCCCTCGGCGTCTTCGCTGTCGAGCCAGGTACCGTTGCTATACCAGCTGCCGGATTCTCCCAGCCCCCCGGAGAAGGAAAGCTCAAAACCTTGCGAGCGGCTGTCACCGTTGTCCTGTGCATAGGCGCCCCAGCCTGATCCCAACGTGCTATCGAAAATAATTGCATCGGTGACGGTCTGGCGGAATGCGACCAGCTCGGCTTTCACGGACTGCGCATACGCGTATTCGAGGCCGAGTTCATAACCGCGACTCTGCTCCGGGCCAACGGGTGCGACCCCCTCCACCAGGTTGTAAGAAACTTCATAGGGGCTGGGGGCGCGGAAGCCGGTACTGGCACTGGCGCGGTATTTGAGCTGGTGGTTTTCACCAACCAGTTGCGGCACCGCAACAGAGAAGCGCCAGCTGTTGTGATCCTCGTTGTCCAAACGGTCGTGACGGAAACCGGCGCTGTAGTAAATTGCCTCGGCCAGGTCACCGCGCCACTCGCCGAAAACGCCAGTAATGTCGATGGTTTCGCTGGCACCGGCGGAGTCGTATTCCTGGCGGTCCAGATCTGCGCCCCAGGAAAATTCTCCTGCGCCCAGTCTGGCATTGGCGAAGTAATTCAGCTCGTCAATCGCGCCTTCAACGGCGTAACTGCTGGCACCGTCGGAAAGACTGTCGCGCTCCAGCTGCTGGCGGGAAGCCGTCAATCGGTGGGAAGCTGCCCCGGTCAACAGGCTGGCGCCCAACTGGTAACTGGTCTGGGTGTACAGATCTTCGCAGTTATTGGTGGTCAGCCATCCCGCATAACAACCATCGAATTCCGTTTCGGCGTCGATCTGGCGGAGCTGGCCATCGAGAGAGAAACTGTCGCTGAAGGCGTAGCCGAGGCGCGCACTGGCGGACTGATTCTGGTAACCGTCGCGCTCACCGCTAAGGTCATTCTCGCGCGTGTTGAATCCATCACTTTCCAGCTGGCTGAAATTGACTGCGTAATTCCAGCCATCCCGCTTGCCGCGGGCGGCCAGTTGCGTGCGCGCAGTATCGTAGCGCCCGCCTTCGGCCGACAGGCGTAATTCCAGTGGTTCCGCTGCACGCTTGGTAATGATATTGATCACACCGCCAGCACCGGCGCCATACATCATTCCCTGCGGGCCGCGCAGCACCTCGATACGCTCCACATCACCGGCCTGCAGATGCTGGAACTGGGTGGTGACCTGGGTATTGGTCGGGTCCGCGACATTTACGCCATCGAGCAGAACCAGGGTGCGGGAACCGGATTCGCCGCGCACATAGACATTGCTGACCTTGCCCAGGCCGCCGTTGTTGCTGACGGAGATGCCGGGCAGGGTTTTGACCACGTCCAGCAGGGTGCTGTAACCGAGTTTTTCAATGTCTGCCGCGGTGAGCACCGACACAGAGACACCGGTCTGCGCGCGCGGGATTTCCACCCGGCTGGCGGTAACGGTGATCTGTTCCAGGTTAGTGTCTTCAGCCAGAACGGGCTGGACGGCGAGCGCTATGGCGCTGGCCAGGCTGGAGAAAAGGAATTTATACATGTGAGCCCCAATCAGAAAAATGGTCGATTGAGGGAGGGGAATACAAGGGCGAGAAACAAGACCGGCGAGCCTTCAGCAAACAACAAGAGCCCAAACCGCAAACAAGCCCAGACAAAGCCCTCCGCTTTATCGTTAGTGGTTTGCTCTAGGCCGGTATCGGGCTTAGCGTTCTCTACAAAGTACAGAATACGCATCACCGTTGCGGGGGCAGCGCCGGAATTAGCCTGTTATTGTGAACACGCTTGCACCGGACTTCCCGTTTACCCCAGCCAAGTCGGACGCTTGTGACGTTCTTGACTGCTGGGCACCTGAAGCGGGGGGAATTATAGCGGAATGCGCTGCGGAGCTACAGCAGGTCGCCGGTGACGAACTCGGGGCGGCCCTCCCGCCAGCGCAGTTCGCTGCGAACACCGTAAACATCCCCGATCTGCCCCTGGGTCAGCACATCTTCCGGAGTACCCTGGGCGCGCAGGCGACCGTTCTGCAGCAACAGGATGCGATCACAGTAGCGCGCAGCCAGCGGGAGGTCGTGCAGGGCGAGTATGACCGTTTTCCCTGCATCCGCCTGCGCGCGAAAAGTCTGCATCAATTGCAGCTGGTGGCGGATATCCAGCGCGGTACCGGGCTCGTCCGCGATCAGGATTGGCGCATCGCCAACCAACAGCCGCGCCAGCTGTACCCGGCGCAATTCACCGCCGGAGAGCTCGGTCACCGGACGCCGCGCCAGCTGTACTGCGTCTACCTGCTGCAGGGCCGCCAGTACTCTTTGCGCCCTGTCGGTGACGCGCCCCCAAGGCAGCAATCCCAGCGCTACCAGATCTTCCGCGGCCATACTCCAGGCCGGATACTCGGATTGTGGCAGGTAGGCACTGTGGCAGGCGCGCCGTGTCGCGGGAAGTGCCGACACGTCACAATCGCCGATAAACACATTGCCTGTGGATGGCGCCAGCACGCTGGCGAGGCAGGCCAGCAGCGAGCTTTTGCCGGCGCCGTTGGGACCGATGACCGCGGTCAGTTCGCCGGGATTGAACCGCGCACTAATATTTTCCAGCACCACTCGTTCACCGCGCTGCAGGGTGAGCTGTTTACAGGAAATCGACTCCGTCTTGATCGCGCTCACAATGCCATCCCCCGCCGCGCACTCACGATCAACCAGAAGAAAAATGGCGCCCCGATAAAGGCGGTGACTGCACCGATACGCAGCTCCTGGGTGCCCACCACATTCAACACCAGCACATCCGCCAGCGACAACAACAGCGCACCGGCAAGGGCACTGGCCCACAGCAGGCGGCCGGGATCCTGGCCAACCAGTGGCCGCATCAAATGCGGCACCACCAGCCCGACAAAGCCAATGGTCCCCGCAACCGCCACCGAGCCACCCACGGCAAAGGCGATGCCGAACAGTACCAGCAGCGGATAGCGGCGACCGCCAAACCCCAGTGACACGGCAGTTTCTTCACCGAGGGAAAGGCTGCGCAGGTAATTGCGGGAAAAATACAACAGCAACGCGCCGATCAGGATAAATGGCAGTGCCAGCAGCAACTGGTCCCAGCCGCGGTTGGCAAAAGAGCCCAGCATCCAGAACACGATTTCCTGCATCGCAAACATGCTGGGAGCGTAGTTGAGTGCCAGCGCCATCAGCGCCGACAGAAAGGCATTGATCGCCACCCCGGCCAGTACCAGCCGGCTGGCACTGGCGCCACGACCCGCCAGCAGCCACACACAACTGACCGCCAGCAGCGCACCGGCAATGGCGAGCACCGGCAGCAGCCAGCCGGACTGCCAGGCGAGGCCGTAGTACAGCAGCAAGATCGCCGCGAGCGCGGCGCCACTGCTCACCCCCAACAGTGCGGGCTCCGCCAGCGGATTGCGCAACATGCCCTGCATCGCGGCACCACCGATGCCCAGTGCCGCGCCCACCAGCATGGCGAGTAGGGCCCGCGGCATGCGCAGTTGCCACAGGATGACCGCATCGCTGCTGTCACTGTGCCACCCCTGCAGTAGCGCCGGCACTATGTTTACGGATACCGGTCCGCTCATCAGCGCCAGCATCAATGCCACCGGCAGCGCCGCCAGCAACAGCCAGAGTATTCCTTTATCCCGCGTCGACAATTGCCTGTCTCTTGTAGATTAATTGCTGCAAAACTTCCGCCGCCGCCAGCGCCGGACAAAAGCCCAGTTCCTGCGGCAGGCGGTAAACACGGCCGCTGTGCAAATAGCGACGCAAAACCGGATGGCGCTCGGCCAGGTGGGCAATGGCAAATTCCTGCTCGCCGCCGTAAAACACCAGCAGGTCGGGCTCCGCCGCAATGACCTGCTCCAGACTGACGCGAGCGAGTTGTTTGACGCCCTGCTCTGCGGCGAGGTTGCGAAAGCCGGCGCGGCTCAGCAACTGGTGCTCCAGCATGCCGCTGCCATAGGTAATGTTATTGGCCGAAAGAATCAGCGCGGAAGGCGTTGCCGGCTTCGTTTTTTCCGTTTTGTCCGCGTCACTTTCCGCCAGCAGGCGATTTAACTTTTCCTGCTGCTGACGCAGGCCGGGCAGCGGTCCCAGGGTGTCTACCAGTGACTCCAGCTGTGCCTGCAGTTGCTCCAGGCTGTAGGCATCGGGAATCCGCACCACCCGGTAACCCAACTGTTCCAGCCGGGAGGCGGCGCGCTGCGCACCGTATTCCCCGGTAAGCACCAGGTCCGGCTGCAGCGGTAACAATTCTTCCGCCTGTGCGCGATTCAGGTAGACGTGCTCCGGTACCGGTGCACTGCGGTACTGATCCTGCGCAGACAACCAGGTGATGGAGACAATGTGTTGCGGCGCCGCCCACTGCAATAAAACCTGGTCCAGACACAGGTTCAGCGAGGCAATCCGGCTCTGGGAAAAACCGGTCGCCGGTAACAGCAGCAACAGCGTCAGAAATATGCGGTTCACAATTTCCCTATCATGTCCTTACCCGTGGCATCCGGATGCAACCGCGTAGAAACAGGTTGGCCCCGCAGGCAAACCTCCCGTCACCGGGTGGTTCAGCTCATGTCGATGGCAGCCAGCGCTTCCGCCAGCGTTTTTACCGCCACCACTTCCATGCCCTCGATATCGTTTTTCAGGCGGTTGCCCGCGGGCACTATCGCCTTGCGGAAGCCGTGCTTGGCGGCCTCGCGCAGACGCTCCTGACCGGATGGCACTGGACGAATCTCCCCGGCCAGTCCGACCTCGCCGAACACCACCATATCCCTCGCCAGCGGCCGGTTGCGGAAACTGGAAACCACCGCCAGCAGCAGTGTCAGGTCGGCACTGGTTTCCATCACCCGCACGCCGCCGACCACATTGATAAATACATCCTGGTCGCCCACCAGCACGCCGCCGTGGCGGTGCAGCACCGCGAGGAGCATATTCAACCGGTTCTGATCGAGACCCACCGCCACCCGGCGGGGATTGCCCAGACTGCTGT
>ENA-ORCV01000747-ORCV01000747.1-marine-metagenome-genome-assembly--contig:-NODE-747-length-15673-cov-2.868941_pt1 | contig 15673 bp, 16 predicted proteins | sample MGYA00237779_ERZ508509 | MGnify/ENA primary metagenome ERZ508509 (study PRJEB26180, sample SAMN06268772) | marine metagenome | isolation source: Bioluminescent Bay, La Paraguera, Puerto Rico | place... | reverse complement strand
GAGCCGGAACACGGTGACCGCCGCAGTCGCCACGAGCCAGTCGAAGACCGGCCGGACGACGCGGCCGATGCGCCATTTCAGGAGGAACAGCTGTCTCTGGAAAGGCGTCATGCGGCCCCAATCGCTGCTGCCAGCCCCGATGTCTGCCTCGATTCCGGCGAAGAATACCGCAATCGCCGGAAAATCAGAGTCGCGTCACGATCTTGCCGAACACCTTGCGGCTCTCGAGCCGGTCGAGGCCGGTCTCGAAGTCGGCGATGTCGATCTCGGTGTCGATCACCGGGTGAATGCCGCTGGCCATCTTGTCGAGGCTTTCGGCCATGTTGCGCATGGAGCAGCCGAACGATCCGAAGATCCGAAGCTGCTGCTGGAACAGCTGCATCAGGTTGATCTGTGCTGTGACGCCGGAGGTCGAGCCGCAGGTCACCAGCCGCCCGCCGCGCTTCAGCGACAGCATGCTGCCCGACCAGGTATCCGGTCCGACATGCTCGAAGACAACCTCGACGCCCTTCTTGGCCGTGATCTTGCGCACCATGTGCTCGAAGCGCTCTTCGCGGTAGTTGATGACGTGGTCGGCGCCGAGTGCCTTCGCCTTCTCGCCCTTCTCGTCGTCGCCGACCGTGGTGATCACGGTGGCGCCGATCGCTTTGGCCATGCGGATCGCCGCGGTGCCGATGCCGCTGCCACCGGCGTGAACGAGCACGGTCTCGCCGGGTTCGAGCTTCGCGTTGTCAAACAGCATGTGCTGGACGGTGCCGAAGGCGATTGGTGCGCAGGCGGCGTCCACCCAGGAGACGCCCTCGGGTATGGGCACGGTCAACCGGGCCTGCGTGTTGAGAAGCTCTCGGGCCATGCCATCGACGTGAAAACCCATGATCCCGGCGACGTTTTCGCACAGGTTGTCGCGGCCTTCCCGGCAGGGCCTGCAGGTGCCGCAGGTCAGCGCGCCATAGAGCGCCACGCCGTCGCCGACCTTGCGATCCGTGACACCATCGCCGACGGCGACGATCTCGCCGGCGGCTTCCGCGCCGACCACGAGCGGCAGCTTGCGCTTGGCGAACGCCATGCCGCGCCAGCCCCAGACGTCGATGTGGTTGAGCGCCATCGCCCGGATGCGGACCTGTACCTCGCCGGCGGCCGGGGCCGGCGGATCGGCGGTCTCGATCAGTTCGAGATTGCGGTCGGAGACGAGCGTTAGGGCGCGCATCGGATTTCTTTCTCTTGCGACTGACGGAAGATCAGCGGTTCAGTCTTGATCGGGTCAGCGATGGACGGGCATCGCCGCAGTGAGGCCACCGTCGACCGGCAGCACCGTGCCGGTCATATAGCGCGATGCCGGCGACATGAGAAAGCCCACGACCGACGCAATTTCGTCGGGGCTGGCAAACCGGCCCACCGGAATCTGGCCTTCCATCTTTTCCCGGTAGCCGGCATAGGGCGCCATCATGTCGGTATCGATGAAGCCGGGCGCGACGTAGTTGACGGTGACGCCGCGCTTGGCGGTCTCCAGCGCGAGCGTGCGCATGTAGCCCATCAGCGCCGCCTTCGAGGCGGCATAGGCGGCGTTGCCGACGCTGCCGCGCATCGCGGTGACCGAGCCGATCAGGACGATCCGCCCCTCGCGGGCGCGAGTCATGCGCCGCACGAGCCCGCCCACCAGGCGGGTCAGCGACCAGAAATTGACCTGCATTGCGGTCTCGGCGCGCTCCTGGTCCATGACGGCGGCGAGGCTGTCGTAGGACTGGCCGGCATTGTGGACGAGGCCGTAATAGGGGGCGTCGTCCTCGAGCGCCGCCACGAAACCGGCCACCGACTCCCGGTCGGACAGGTCGAGCTGGCGGGTCTCGAAACTGCGCCCGGGGTGCTCGCGGCCGAGTTCGCCGGCAAGCTCTTCGGCGGCGTCGGAAGAGGCGTTGTAGGTAAAGACGACGTCATATCCGGCCGCGGCCAGATCGGTGACCACGGCGCGGCCGAGGCCGCGTGCTCCGCCGGTGACCAGCACCCGTCGCGGAGTGTCCGCTGCTGCGCCCCCGGCAGCCGCCATCAGGCCGGCTCCGCGGCCATGACGAGGGAGACGTTCTGGCCGCCGAAGCCGAAGGAGTTCGACATGACGCGGCGGACCTGCGCATCGCGGGCCTCGTTCGGCACCACATCAAGCGTGATGGCCGGATCAGGGACCTCGTAGTTGATGGTCGGTGGGATCCGCCCTTCGGCGATGGTCATCAGCGAGAAAGCCGCCTCGACCGCGCCGGCGGCCGTCAGCGTGTGGCCGATCATCGACTTGTTGGAGCTGATCGGCATCTTCTCGGCGTGATCGCCGAAGACGGTCTGAACGCCGAGGCATTCCATCTTGTCGTTTTCCGGCGTGCCGGTTCCGTGGGCGTTGATGTAGTCGACTTCGTCCGGGCTGACGCCGGCATCTTCGAGCGCGGCCTCGAGACAGCCGATGATGGCGTGGCCGTCCGGGTTGGAGCGGGTGCGGTGGAAGCTGTCGGCGGCTTCGCCGGCGCCTTCCAGGACACCCAGAATGCGGGCACCACGTGCGCGGGCATGTTCGAGGCTCTCGAGCACCAGCGCGGCCGCGCCCTCCGCCATCACGAAGCCGTCGCGGTTCTTGGAAAACGGCTTGGCCGCACCCTCCGGCGGGTCGTTCTGGGTCGACAGGGCCGACAGGAGCGAGAAGCGAATCAGCGCCTCGGCGTGGATCGAACCGTCGGTACCCACGGTGAGCGCCGCGTCGGCCTCGCCGCGGCGGATCGCCTCGACGCCGAGCTGGATGGCGGTGGCGCCGGAGGCGCAGGCGGTCGACAGGGAAATCGGCGACCCCTTGGTGCCGTACCGGTCGGCAAGCGTCTCTGCGACGCCGCCGAACAGGAACCGGTCATGCAGGTCCGGCCGCCCCCTGTGGGCCGCGTCCAGAAGCGTGTGATAGTCGACCGCGCCGGACGGCGACATCGAGCGGGCGAGTTCCTCGCGCTGCGGCCATTCCATCTCGACGGGCGGCACGGCGATGAACAGAGGTCCGGGAAAATCGCCCGCCGATCCGATGACCGACTGCTCGATGGCTTCTGAAACGGCCATGTCGGCCAGGTTTTCCGACAGGGCCGGGGCGCAGAACGGATCGGCGGAAACGAAATCGACCGTACCGCCGATGGTGGTGCGCAGGCCTTCGGTCGGGAAACGGGTGATCGAATGGATGCCCGACTGGCCGGCAGTCAGGGCCTTCCAGTTGTCCTCGCGGCCGCGGCCGAGCGAGGTCACGATGCCCATGCCCGTCACGACGACGATCGGACGGCCCTTGCGGTCGAAATATCCGTTGTTGCCGGACATGCTGCTTGCTCCCGAATTGGCGGCCCAGAGATGTCGGTAGTCGCAGGAAACCTATGTCAGCCCGCCGGGCTGACCAGTGCCATGCCTTCGCCGCGCCAGTGGCCCCACAGGTTCACCAACACCCGGTCGACGGCCGCACCAGAGTCGACTTCAAGGCCGGTGGAATCAAGAGCCGGATAGAGTTTGCCGCGCGATGCGGTGAGCGCGGCCAGTGCCACGAGTACGGGAAACTGCGCTTCGAGGCCGTGGCCGATAACCGATCCGACGGCCCGAACAGCGATGTCGTCGTTTTCCGCCACCAACGATTCGAGGAACGCGCGTTCCTCACCGGAAATCGGTTCGGCGCCGGTCGCGCCGGTCAAAAGCGCAGTCTTGCCGGAGCCGAGCTGCGGCCTGATCTTCTCGAGCTGCCCCCTTGCGACCGCGGTGGCCGCGCCGGTCTCGCGCTTGCACCGGTCGGACATGACCGCGTCGAGACTGGCGATGGCCTTGCCGCCGCGCGATTCGGCATGCTCCGCCGATTCCAGGATCAGGAAGGCGCCCATCGAGCCGGTGACCATGCCGCCGCCGCGGGACAGGCGATCCCAGACCGGCAGCCAGTCCTCGCGCCACAGGTAATTGCCAAGCTCGAACAGCAGGAGCATGTCGAGCCGTTCGGCATTGTAGGACCCGCCGACCAGGCAGATCTCGCTCTGGCGCGACGCGACACGGGCGTGGGCTGTGCGAACGGCATCGATGCCGGCGGCTTCCTCGCCCATGAAGGTGCGCGACGAGCCGGTCACCTTGTGGACAATCGAGATGTTGCCGGCGAGCAGGTTCGGCAGCTGCGCCAGGAAAAGCGTCGGCCTGAGATCGTTCGACAGCCGCTCGTTCAAGAGCTTGCCGGGATCGTTGGTCGTCAGCAGATCGGTCAGGATGGCGCTGTCGACCGCGATGTCGCGCTCGCCGCCGCCCGCCGACACGATCATGTCGGTGCGCTCGAGGATCTCCGGCTGATCCTTGATGCCGGCATTGTCGAGGGCGAGACCGGCCGCGTAGGTGCCGATCCGCTGCCACGGCTCCATCTGGCGCTGGTCGCCGCGACGCGGGATCTGCGTGTCCAGCGCAAGCTCGGCCATCGGATGGACCGGGTAGGGAGCGAAGTGCTCGGTGTCGATGACCGGTTTCGGTCCGTCGGGCGCGGTCAGCGCTGTCCAGTGCGCGTCGAGGCCTTCGCCGAGCGAAGATGCCAGTCCGATTCCGGTAATGAGTACCTGCCGGTGCGGTGCGGCGCTCATGCGACGAGCTCTTCCGGGTAGCCGAGGCGAATCGCGTTTTCGCGCATCAGGGTGCTGAACTCCGGCGTCGGGAACGGCATGACCTTGAAGGTCAGTCGCGAGTCGCAGATCGCCTTGCCGTCGCAGGTCACATTCACCTTGGTCATCGCGTAGCCGGACCCGTCGTGCTCCATATGCCCTTCCAGGTCGAGCACGTCGCCGGGTTTCACGAAGGTGCGCAGCTTGGCCTCGCGCACGCCGGCGAGGAACGGCATGCGTTCAAAGCCGTTGGTCGACAGAATCAGGTAACCGGAGGTCTGCGCCATCGATTCGATGAGCAGCACGCCGGGCATCAGCGGATGACCGGGGAAGTGCCCTTCGAAGATTGTGCTTTCGTCGGGGACAGTCGCGCGCGCCCTGATCAGACCCTCTTCGGGCTTGATCTCCACGATCTCGTCAATGAGCTGGAAGTACTCGATACGCATGGGGGGTGCGGGCGCGGTCCTGGCGGTATCTCGTCAAGCCGTCTTCGCGGCGATCAGCTCGTCAATGCGCGCGCAGAGGTTCTTGAGGACGAAGTACTGTTCCGCCGACGCCTTGCCTTCGTTGACGTCCTGGGTCCACTGCTCGAACGGCATCTTGATGCCGAACGCCTTGTCGATGGCGAAGGCGATGTCGAGGAAGTCCAGGCTGTCGATGCCGAGGTCGTCGATGACGTGGCTGTCCGGCTTTATGTCGTCGCGCGGAATGTCGCACGTTTCCGAAATGATGTCGGCGACCGTATCGAGGGTGGACGACATTACGCTTCTCCAAGATAGTGGCGGGGATCCGCCTGGGATGTCGGGCCCGAAACTGCAGACGACCGCGGCCGCCGCGCACGTTGCCGCTGGCACGTCCGGGGTGAGCACGATCTAAACGAGGCGCGCGTCAAGTGCAACGGTCTCACGACATGTGCTTGCGCACGCCGTCCGCTCCGGCTATATGCCAGAACCTGTCGCCGCCGACCAGTGGCGATCCAGCAGGATCGATCACCGGTCAAATGGTGCACGGGCGCGTAGCTCAGCGGGAGAGCACTACGTTGACATCGTAGGGGTCGCTGGTTCAATCCCAGCCGCGCCCACCATCTAACCTTCTGATAAACCTGCAAAATCAAGCCTCTTTCCGTTTTCGTCGTCGGGCCGACTTGGCGGAAACTTGGCGGAAGATCGGGCGTTTCCGCTCGGAATCCACCTCCGCGAGCAGGTCGTTGACTGCAGTCTTGGCGGCCGACAAAAAGTCCGGATCGAACCGGCCATAGCGGTCGTTGGTCGATTCCCGGCGGTGGCCCTGCCACATTTCGCGTTCTTCTTTCGGCACCCGGCGGCGGCGCAATTCCGTCGCCAGCATGTGGCGCAGCGACTTCGGAACGAAGTCCACAGGCAGGCCGGCCGCCGTGCGCGTTGCCGCCCAGGGCTTGCGCAGTACATGCACCGGCTTCTTGACGACGACGTCCCGGCCCTCGCGGCGAATGATCCGTGTGGTGTGCACGATCGTGTCGGCATCCCGCCATGTCAGCAGCACCGGCCAGATCAGATCCGGCATCGGCAGCGTTGCGCGGTGCTTCTTGGTCTGCCGGCGGTCCGGCGCGTTGAGATGGACAAGGCGGTAGCGTTCGTCGATCTGGAAGGGCGTGAGCTCGCGAACGGCTTCCGGCCGGCCAAAAATCAGCGTCAGGATGGTGAAGCGCTCCAGCCTCGTCGATTCCGCGGGTTCGATCGCGTCGAGGAACCGGGCCAGCATGCCGATTTCCGGATGCCAGTTCGCCGGCGCCGGCTCGGGTGCGTCGAGGATCTCGGCGACCGCCCGGGGCTGGACGATGATGCGCGGCGTACGGGTCAGCATGGCCCGCTCATCCTCGTCGTCCTCGGCGACGGCCCGGTTGAGCGCGGCCGCGATGATCGACTGGACCCGGCTGATATAGGCGACGGAGTGCCCGTGCTCGGCGCGCAGCCATGCCATGAAATCGCGCTGCCGGGTCCGGGTCAGGGCGGACACCCGGGCGGCATCGTCGCCGAGGAAATCGAGCAGGAGATCGCCGGCGCGGCGGGCAGCGCGGGGGTTCGGCCGGCGGTCGGAGTGGTCTTCCCAATACCGGGTGAGGACCGAGATCAGGGTGACGTCGGCCGGCTCGCGGGCCGTGCCGTCGCCTTCCTTCAGGACGTGGGCTGCGAGCGCGACTTTGGCGACTTCGACGTCCCGCGTCTTAAGAGACCGGCGGCGGACCTCTCCAGATCCGGGGTCATACCAGAAACGGTAGTAGTTGCCTGAGCCGGCGACGCGATCGAGCCAGTACCGGCCGATCCGGAAGGCTGCCCCTTCGTCTTTTCGCACGGCGTGTAGGCCTCCTGAAGCTTTTGCCCGATGAAGGCGACCAGTTCGTCCTCACGATAGAAAATGCGGTTCTTGCGCCAATAGTAGCCGATTTCCCCATCGCCACGCGCCCTGCGCAGTTCCTTGTCCTCGAGGTAATCCCCGAAGCGCTTGTAGGCCTGCGCCTCGGTGATCAGCCTTGGCAGGGGGAGGATGTCTGCCGCCGTCATCGCGTCACCGCCCCGCCGGCGCGCCGGGCCGATAGGCACGACCCGGGCCGCCGGGCGCCGAGAGTTTCGACGCCGGCGCCCCGGGCGACCGCCGCCCATTGCGCGGATTTCGTCCGCTCGGGTTTCCGGCCGTCCCGGCGAAACCGGGACCGTCTGGCCGCGGGGTGCCGCCCGGCGTCTTCGGCCAATCGTCGACGCGGCCAGGGCCCGGTATGAAGCCCCGCGGAAGCTTCCGCAAGGGCAGGCGTGCGGGATTTTGCGCATTGCCGCCCATGATGGTCAGCCGGCCAACGCGCGGGGACGGCAGTCGGGTGTCACCCCCGCGCGGGCCTCGCGCGCGGCCGTGTCATACCAGCGGGCGATTTCGGCGCCGGTGAAGCCGTCGGCGAGCAGGCTCGCCCGGTCGCAATGACCCAGGCCCTCGATCCGGCCGCGGATGCAGGCGGCCATGGCCTCGGCGACCTGGCCGGACCGCCGGCCACAGTCGGCCGCCGTCAGTCCGATCGGGTGCGGTTCCGACCTTTCGGGGGCGGGGTGGGGATCCGTCACTGGACCGTCCGCAGGCGGCGGACAAAGCGCCGGCGGGCCAGTTCGGTCGCCTTGGCCTCGCAGGCGTCGATTTCGGCTTCGGAGAAACCGCGCTCGAGCAGGGCCAGCCGGTCGCATGCGCCGGACAGGCTGACGGCGTCAATCATGGCGCCGGCCATCGCCTCGGCGATCCGGCCGTGTTGAAGCGCCTCCTCGGGGGTGAGCGGCTTGGATCCGAGCCCGGCTCGGTTGTTCGGGGACGGGTGAAGCGGGGCGGACATGAAGACCTCCATTCGGTGGTGGAATGGAGTAGATTATTCGACCAAATCGGTTGGCAGTCAACCAATACGGTATATATATCGAGGGCCTCAGTTTGAAACTGAGGTGCGGGCGGTAGGATCGCATTTGCCGAAGACAGCTTTGAAAGCCGCGTCGCGGCCGTGACTACCTCCTACATGTTCGTCCTGGACTTAGCCTGCGAAAGCAATCAAATTAATCATTTCGCAGTATTGGTGGTGGGATGGCTACTTGTATCGACCTCTTTGCCGGATGTGGCGGTCTGTCCCTTGGCCTCTCGCAGGCAGGCATCCGACCGCTCTTGGCTGTCGAGGGGCATCCGGACGCGTTTGAGACCTACCGGCGAAATCTCATTAGCTCCGACGAGGAGGCACGCTGGCCTAATTGGCTTCCGAAGGAGGCTATCGATATTTGGTCCTTCCTTGAGCGCCACCGAACCGATATCGCCCGCCTCGCGGCCACGGTCGACATCGTTGCCGGCGGTCCACCCTGTCAAGGATTCACGACGAATGGCCGGAGGGACCGAGACGACCCGCGCAACCGCCTGGTCGATGCGCATCTGGAAGTCGTTGCCCTCGTACGACCGTCGCTCGTACTCATCGAAAACGTCCGCGGTTTCGCGTCTATGGCGCACACGGGCGGCGGCACGTTTCCCGATCATGTGCGGCGAACGCTCGATTCCATAGGCTACGAATGCTGGTACGATATCGTCTCGGCTGCCGACTTTGGGGTACCGCAGAGGAGACCCAGGTTCATCCTCCTAGGAGCGCCGAAGGGGTCACTCCCGGGTATAGACCCAATCTCGCGCCTTAAGACGTCACGAAAATCATTCCTTCAGAGTCTTGGATTGGGTTCCGGTCCGACTACAGCTCGAGAAGCGATTGGCGACTTGGAGGTTGCGAAGAATGGAACGCGTGCCGATCCCGAGTGGGGTAACCACGGATTTGAGGCAATCGACTATAAGGAACCCGATGAGCTTAGCTCGTATGCCGCGCTGATGCGTGACGGCGCCGATGGCCCCCCGGCGGACGCCCGGCTCGCGCGCCATGGGAAGGATGCCACGCACCGCATGCTGACCATCCTTGAAACATGTCCACGCGGCCGGGTGCTGTCTACCGATGACAGGCATCGGCTCGGTATCGCGAAGCGCACGACGACGCCCCTCGATCCGGAGGCGCCGTCCCCGACGATCTCGACCCTGCCAGACGACCTAGTCCACTATTCTGAGCCCCGGACAATGACCGTCCGTGAGCACGCGCGCCTGCAATCGTTTCCTGATTGGTTTACATTCACCGGCAAGTATACTTCAGGGGGGAAGTCCCGTCGTGTCGACTGCCCACGCTACACGCAGGTGGGCAACGCTGTTCCACCGTTGCTCGCCCGAGCAATAGGGCAGGTCCTACTCGGTCTACTCCGGGACCAAAAGCCGACGAAGCTCTTTAGTGGCCTCGAGGTTCTCAAGGAAGCTGCGCCGCAGTTCCGGGAATCGTTCGCGATTGATCCCATCCGTGCCGGGACCCCGAATGACCCAACCCTCATCGGTCCTTTCCTCCAAGACATGACCTAAAACATTTCGCACTGCGATTACCTGTGGGACGAAGTCTTTAGTTCGACGTCTCGCGGCAGATAGGGGATCCCCAAGGTGATCTCGGAGTTCACGGTTCTTTGTTATGCGACGTACCGCCATGTACAAAATTTGGCTTGTAACTGCACGGGTCACTAGCAGGTCTTCAATCCCACGTTCTCTTGCCGCCTCGAATTCGTCGCGGGCAGTATCAGCGGCGCTCTCGACATATGATACGAGGGCCTGTTGCACCTCGTCCTCGAGCCCCTGTTTCGAGAGCGCGATTAGTATCGCCTTGTGGTGATCATCGCACTCCGCGAGCACGCGTGCCGCCAAGCCCCTCATTCCAGCCAGTCGGTTGAAAGACGCCGCGAGATTGCCGATCAATTCGCCGGTCCGCCGTGTGAAGTCGTCGCGTTGCGAGACGAATACACCTTCGACGCCGCGCTCAAAGATCATCTTCTTGAGCTGTCCGTAAGATTCATTCGCCGAATAAAATAAGATAGGTGTTGCGGGAAAAAGGTCCCTTGCGCGTTTGGCCTCATCAGCGCCATCTGCCTGTTTCAGATGCCAGTCGATCAGTAAAAGGTCGAAGGGGTAATGCAACTCCTGTTCCCGGGCGAGCTGATCGAGGTCGGCACCGTTGTCGTAGTTCTTTACCTCGACCTCGAAGCCGTGCCCGTGAGCCGCGTCTACGATTTGCTGGTGCTCTGCTGGGGAGAACTGATCCTCCAACCAGAGAATCCCGAACTTGAGATTCACGGCTCCGTACCCTTAATCGTCACCACGAAGTCTGCGCGACCGACATCCCTGTTGCCGGACAACTCGATGGTGCCATCCATGCCCTCGAGCACCTGCCTTACGTGATAGAGGCCGAGACCGGTCCCGCCCTCGGTCGCGCTGTAGCCACGCTCGAAGATCCTCGCAGGGTCGGCGGGACCCAGCCCCCTGCCATCATCCACGATCTTGATCTTGATCCTGTTCTTCGCTTGGCTTGTAACGCCGAAGACGATCTCTCGGGCTCCGGCCTTCCGGGCATTGTCGACGAGGTTCTCCACGATCACAGCCACGTCGAAGGGCGAGAATCGGGTTTTGAACGCTGCTCCCTCAGCGGCCTCTAGCTTCGCCCGCGGCGCACGATCCGATCCATTGACGACGACCTCTAGGTACTCCGCGAGGAAGGCCAGCAAGTCATCCTCGACCTCGGGCCGATCGATCTCGACGTCGAGGTTCGGTGCAAACCTGCACAGTGCCTTCAGGCGATCGGCCTCGAGGCTTATGTCCGCCAGGTCGCCGTGCAAGTCGCGAAAGCCGACGCGGAGGGCACCCGCTAAGTCTTCAAGGTCCTCAGGATCGATATGGTCGCCATCCGGCACCTCTCGCATCAGGCGCAATAGCTTGGACGTCGCCACCTCTGCGGAGGTGTCGATGTGCGTCGAATATATCGAGGCCTGGTGGATGAGCAGTAGGAAGCGATCACTATCAGGGTCGGCAGACGCCGAGAGGAAGCGCGTCTGTCTTTCCAGGCTCTGGATACGCACAGCGTCCCTTTGGCGAGCTTCTGCCAAGCGCGCTGCCTCCGCGCTGGCCCTCTGTTCTGCCTCCTCGAGTTCCACGATCCGCGCGCGCGCAGCCTCGACCTTGCCCAGAAGGTCTTGCCTCCCGCTCTCCTCGGCAAGCTCCTGCAGTGCTTCGAGGGCCTTGCCTGTCGAGACCTCCCTTGCGTCCGCGATCTCGAAGAGTTCGGGATCTACATGTAGAAGTTCTAAGTCTCGCTGGCGGACGATCGCGCCTAGGACGCCAGCGGCGAGGGCCTTGGCGGTGGATGACTCCAGCGCGGTACGATCTTCCCGATCTTGGTCCTCCTTTACCTTCCAGTTCACGCCGACAACGTAGCGTTCTAGGCGGAAGACCATATGTCGGCGGATCGCCTCGTAGAGCGCCCTTCGGTTGGCGTCCTCAATCAGCCCCTGATCTCGGCTCGATGCCTCGCGAAGCAAGCCGGGGGGAGCCGTGACGTCGACCCGGCCCATCACGTCACGGGTCCCGAAGTAGCGCGACGAACCTTGCTGCTTCCGACGGTTCAAGCCGAAGGTATCGTCGACCTGCTCGCCGATCGGAAATATCCGGAAGCCATTCAGGAACAGGAAGATGCTTCCGAACTCGACCGAGCTCACGCCCATCCGCCTTCTGAAGGTGTATTTGGCGCTCCGGTTGAGGAAGTAGATGTTGCCTCGGACCGTAGCGTCAGCGAGTTCCTCATAATCGCTCGGCTCCCGCACGTGGAGCATTAGTGTCCCGCGATCGTAAAGGCGCGTTTCGATCTCGCCGCCCGCGATTTCGACCTCGATCCGAGTAGTCTTGTCTGCGAGCACATCGGCAATGTCGTTTCCGACCGGTCCATCCAGTTCGGCCGCAACCTCCCCAGTTGCATCAACGAGGTGGGTCACGACCTCTACGTCTTCGGTGGTGCCGAAGGGATCGATGAGCTTGGCCAAGTATTGCCTCAGACGGCGGACCTTCTCCTCATCCCAATCCGTACGCGTACCCGTGATCAGCAGGACTGTTCCGCTCTCGTCGGGTGTCGGAGCTTGCGCTAGGTCGGGGAATCGAGGCGCAGTGCCGAGGTCAACTTCCACAGCACCAAACTGCTTCTTTGAGTCCCCTTCAAACTTCTTCCAATCAACGCTGAGGAGGACGATCGCTTCGCTCCCGATCTTGCGGCTGTAGAGCGCGAGGTCGGAACCGAGCGTATCGCAGGACAACCGGCCAATCCCCTTGTTGCCCGCATACTGCCCCGGGATCCTGATACGGTCCCGATAGTCCTCGGGGACGTTGTCGCCCTCGGTTCCTTCCGCCTTTTCGGAGCGGGCCAAGAAAAGCCAACGGGAGATTACATCGTCACGATCCATCCCCTTGCCGTTGTCGATGATCGAGATCTGTCCCTTCTTCGGATCGATTTCGATATCAACCCTGGTCGCGCCGGCATCGAAGCCGTTCTTGACAAGCTCAAAGACGGCCACGAACTCGTTGGTCACGAGGCCGCGGCCCAAGATGTCTTTCAAGTGAGAACTGACGCGGAAATGTTCTGGTCGTGCCGTCATACTGATACCGTATCTTAGGAGTTCGCTTTGTCGAGTATTTCTCCAGAAGAACGCCGTGAACTGATGCGGCGCTTCCGTAGCCGGGACACAAGGCCCGAGGTTTGCGTAAGGCGTGCGTTACACGCAGCGGGCCGTCGCTTCCGCCTGCACCGCAAGGACTTACCAGGACGCCCGGATATCGTGCTCCCAAAGGACAATGTCGCGATCTTCGTGAATGGGTGCTTCTGGCACGCGCACGAGGGCTGTCCGATATCTCGCACTCCCTCCACCAAGACAGAATTCTGGAAGGAAAAATTCGCCCGCAACAGAGAGCGCGATGCCCGGGTGCAGGACGAGCTTCGCGCAATGGGCTGGAAGGCGGTCACCATATGGGAATGCGAGGTACCGAACGTCGAGGCCGCGGAAGCAAGGATCAGAGAACTTGGATTGGTCTGATCCCAAGGTGACTGAGCTCCCAGACAGTTTTGTCTGGCTGGAACTCAGGCTGATTCTCAACCGGTCGTGACGAAGATTTTCGAAAGGGCGGTCGATCTGACCATAGGTTCCTCGTGCTCGTCTTCTAAATCGCAGCGATGTCCATGTCGGGTCGAGAGAAAATACTGAAGTTGAAGCAAATAGATTGCTTTCGCCGAGCGTTCCCGAGAATGCACCTAGGCCAATGATTTCCCGGACAACAATCCAAGTCGCGTTCGGAGCCGATGCTCAGGGGGCTATCGAAGACGTTTAGCACAAGGTGCTCCGTCGTTTGGCCTGGCGGTAAGAAGTCGATCTGCAGATAAAGCGCTAGCCTGAATAAGCCACCTTGCTAAAGAGGTGTCACGCGGCCGCACAAACGGCCGATGATCATGGCCTCCTCTAGCGTACGTTCATAGTCGGCGTGATTAGCGTTGTCGGACGAAATGCGCAGTTTTATCGGGTCTGTGTTTGGGACAATCTCAACTCGTTTGATGACAATGCCGAACCCGTCCCATAGCGCATAGATGCCTGGCGGCGAAGGTACACGGTGCTGCATGTCGACGAACACGCGGTCGCCTGGTGAAAGCGTCGGGAGCATCGAATCGCCGACCACCTCGACGACATCAGTTTGCTTCGGGTTGGCCTTGAGTTCGTGGCGTAGGAAAGACTCGGGTAGCGACCAAACGGCGCGCACGCCATCGAGGGTCATCAGGTCGCCGTTCTGATCGCGCTCGTAGTTTACGAGCGCTTCGCCGCCGCCTCCCGCCCCTGCACGAACGTCGATCTCTGGCAACAGGGGGTTGGTTCCTCCGCGCCCGCCTTCTATCTCCGCCTCGCCCGCGATCGCCGCCACGCTGGTTTCTAACACATCAGCCAGTTGCCGCATCAGTGGAAGCGTCAGGCGCTGGTCTTCCTTCTCGTAGCGGGAGATCGAAACGTCAGTGACGCGTAGCAAAGCTGCCAAATCGGCTTGTGACAGCTTTCTCGCTTTGCGGATGTCGGCGAGCTTGTTCATACCGGATTGGTAAATTCCACCAACCGGTAAGTCACTATACCGTATCGGTTGACATGATCGACCGAAACGGTAATTTGAGCGTCAAACATCTAATGGCCGGGTCAATGAAGCTCAGAGAATGGAGAGTTGGAAAAGGCTACGCCCAAGGCGAAACGGGTGCTCTGATCGGCGTCTCCGGCGTGACTGTGAGCCGCTACGAAACCGGCGGGCGCATACCCGAGCATGATGTGATGGTGCAAATCGCCACCGTCACCAATGGCGCCGTAACCCCGAACGACTTCTACGACCTTCCATCTCCGCCCATGCCCGCCGCGCGCGAACGGGAGATCGCGTGATGACCTGCCCCTCACTTTTCCTTTCCTCCGTCCGGATCGTCCGCGGGCCGCGATCCGGCACCTCGCGGGCCGGCCGCCGCCTTCTCAAGGGGCTTCGCCACTCGGTCCCGGCGTCCGCCGGTCCGCGTCTTTCCTTCGAGCCGCGGCGCGCGGCGCCGGCCGACGTCGGCTGCAAGGCTGTGACGTGCGGCGAGCGATTGCATCCGGCAATCCTTCCAGCCGTGCACGCCGCCGTCACCGGGCAGGCGCGGGGGATTTGCGCATGAGCCCGGCTGGATCCGGACCGGACACCGGCTGCGGCGCCCTGGGCCGGCCGTTCGGCGGCGCGGTCTATCTGCGCCTCAAGGCGGCCGCCCGCGCGCTGGTCAAGAAGGCGGGCGGGCAGGAATCGGCGGCGATGGTGACGCGCGCCAGCCACCAGACGCTGTCGCGCTACGGCCTGCCGGACGACGCAACGTTCATGCCTGTCGACGTGGTGGCCGACCTCGAGGCCGATGTCGGCGCGCCGGTGATCACCCGCGTGCTGGCCGATCTCGCCGGCTGCCTGCTGATCGCCAAGCCGGCCGGTGACGGGACCGACCCGGTCTGGATCGCGCGGCTGTCGCGGCTTGCCAAGGAATCCGGCGAGGCGATCGCCGCCATCGGCCATGCGCTGGAGGACGGCGCGATCACGCCGGAGGAAATCCGCGACCAGCGGCTGCGGGACGAGGTGCGCGAGGCCGCCGAGGCGCTCGCTGCCGTCGACCTGGCGCTTGCCCGCATCGAGGCGGAGGATTCCGAAGCGCAGGGCAGGGGCCGGTCATGATGCTGATCCGGCATGCCCCGAAGACCCGGCGCGAGCGCTTCGTGCTGTGGCTCATCCGGCGGCTGATCCCGTCGACGCCGCTGATCGTCAATGCGGTCCTCGGTCCGGCCTATGACAGCGTGTCCAGCCGCGACGGGCGCACCATCCTGGTCGACCGGGTGGTCTTCGACCTCTCCGAATTCACACGCGAGCTGGCGCGGCACGCCGGCGCGAGCCCGGGAAAACCGGAAAAGGCCTACGACCCGCGCGACGACGCCCTGACCGGCTATCTGCTCGGCTGCGCCTGCGAGCGCGAACGCGGCATTCGCGCCGGGCACATCGCGCCCGAGCCGCAGCGCGCGCACGAAGCGGCCTGGGCGGCGGAAGGCCCCCGGCCAACGGGCGACCTCGACACTGTTTCCGAC
>ENA-ORCV01000746-ORCV01000746.1-marine-metagenome-genome-assembly--contig:-NODE-746-length-15683-cov-3.825003_pt1 | contig 15683 bp, 19 predicted proteins | sample MGYA00237779_ERZ508509 | MGnify/ENA primary metagenome ERZ508509 (study PRJEB26180, sample SAMN06268772) | marine metagenome | isolation source: Bioluminescent Bay, La Paraguera, Puerto Rico | place... | reverse complement strand
CGGCGCCCTCCACCAGATCGAACCGGTAGGCGGCGGCCAGCGGCGCGAGCGCGTCGCGCGCGCTGCACAGCCCGTTCAGCACATAGCCGGCCAGCGCCCCGTCCAGCGCCGTGACGTCCGCCTCCGCTCCGGCGTCTGCACAGATTTCCGCGACCGTTTCGGCCAGCGCGCCCAACCCCATCCGCCCGGTCAGCCAGTGGCCCAGCCGCCAGTTCGGCCCGTCGCCCCAGACCTCCGCGCGTGTCGGAAATTCCGGATAGGGCCGCGCGTCCCAGGTCCAGACAAAGGCGTTGTCCATGTCCAGCATCGGCCCGCCATAGATCGGCGAGACCGGATTGCGATTGTTCTCGGGCGCCCAGTAATCCAGCAGCGCCTCCAGAAACCGCCGCTGGACCAGATCGTCGCGCGCCCCCGTGGAATAATAAGGCAGCGCGCTTTCGCTCGATTTCGGGTCGAAGAAGACGTTCGGCTGGTTCGGCCCCTTGTCGGCGGCCGGACAGCCCGTCTCCATGAACCGCACCGGCTTGGACATCGGGGTCCAGTCCGTCGGGCTCGCCGCCGGAACGCCGCCCGGCCGGTCGTAATGCGGATGGCTCCACCAGGACCGCACATCCTTGTAGCGGAACACCCAGGGCGCGCCGTGCCCGTCCGTGACCGGCGTGCGCGTCTGGCCGTGCCGGTCGGCGGTGCTGGAATAATACCAATCGAACCCCTCTCCGCCTTCGACATTGGACTGCAGATAGACGCGGTCGTGCGGCGAATGGGCGAGGTCCGCGTCCGCATGCGCTGTCCCCTCACGCCAGTCGGACAGCGGCGCGTACCAGTCGATCCCGACGAAATCGATATTCGGATCGGCCCATAGCGGGTCCAGATGGTAATAGACGTCGCCGCTGCCATCCGCGGGCTGGTGTCCGAAATATTCCGTCCAGTCGGCGGCGTAGCTGACCGCCGCGCCGGGCAGCACGCTCTTCACGTCCGCCGCCAGCGACCGCAGATGCGCCGTCGCCGGATAGGCGCCCGCCCCGCTGCGCGGCCAGGTGATCCCACGCATCTCCGTGGCGATGATGAACCCGTCCACGCCCCCGGCCATCACGCACAACCGCGCATAGTGCAGGGCCAGCCGGCGCAGGCCCCATTCCTCCGGCCCGGAGTAAGCGACGCTGTCGCCGTCCGCGGCGAAATGCGCCGGCGCCGCCGCGCCGAAAAACGCATCGATCTGCGTTCCCGCCGCCGCCGTCTGGTCCGGCGACCCCGGCTCGCCCGGAGCGGGATGGATCGTGATCCGGCCGCGCCAGGGATAGGGCGCCTGCTCCGCTCCGCCATACGGGTCGGGCAGGCCGTTGCCCGCCGGAACGTCCATCAGGATGAAGGGCGTCAGCGTCACCCGGTATCCGCGCGCCTTCAGCGCGGCGATGGCCTGCAAAACCGAACTGTCCGCCGGCGTTCCGCCATAAACCGGCGCGCCGTCCAGCTCGCTGACAACATAGGCGTCCCCGCGCGCCACGCCGTTCACGCGCCACTGCGCGCCGCGCGTCTCTTTGGACAGCGTCTCGACCCCCGGCCGGATCTCGCATTCGCCGGCGCGTAGATCGGTCCCGAACCAGGAGACGATCAGGTTCACCGCCTCCACCGCCGGCAGCTGCGCTTGCAGATCGTCCAGCGCCGCCTCGACATCCGATCCGCCGCGTCCGGTGTGGTGGGTCTCCGAAGCACTCCGCCCCGGCCCCAGCAGCCGGTCCACCGGCTCGGTCGAATAGACGAACTCGCCGGAGCTCGGGATCAGGGTCACGCCCTTGATCAGCTCCTCGGCGCGCGGCCCCTCGCCCGCCGCCGGCCGGCGCATCACTTCGAAGCTGAGATTGGGCAGACGCGCGCCGAACGGCGTCAGGTCGAAATCCTCGAACACCGCATAGGCGACACCGCGGAACGCCGGCGCGCTGTCCGCGCCCTCGATCGCCTGGATCAGCGCGTCCGGCGTCTGGTCCTCGGCGCCGCGATACAGCCGCCAACTCGCGCCGGACAGGTCGAACGGCGCGCCATTGGCCCAGACCCGGCCGATATTGGCGATCTCCCCTTCGCACAGCGCCACCGCGAAGCTCAGCGAATAGGCGTAGTCCGTGGTCTGGACCCCGCCGCCCTTGCCGCCCTGGGTCTCGGTGGTCGCGTGCTCCTTGAACCGCGCGGCCCAGATCACCTGACCCGCCACCCGCATGCGGCCGAACACGCGGGCGACCCCCGCTCCCTCGGTCGACGCCTGCAGATGCAGCGCCTCGGTGCGCGGGCCCTCATAGCGCGGGCCGAACAGCGCGGCGTCCAGCCCACTGCCGGCCAGCGCCCCGGCCGTGCCGCCCAGCGACGCCCCGCCAACCGTGGCGCCCAGCACGCCGATCGATCCAGGCAGCACCGCCCCGCCCAGCGCCGACCCAGCCGCGCCCAGAACCAGCGCCGCCATCAGTCAGCCACTCCCGGAAAGGCGAACGCATAGGCCGCGCGCCGCACCCACCACTCGGTCATCCAGGTCTCCACGACATGCCGGCCCCAATAGGCGTGCACCGCCATGTCCGGCGCGGTCAGGATGGCGCAGTGCTTGGCTGGCGATCCGGCGGCCATGCGGAACGTCAGCACGTCGCCCGCCCGCGCGGCGCTCAGGGGAATCTCCATCAGATGCCGCCGCGCCGCATCGCGCAGCGTCTCCGCCCCGCCACGCTCGGCCCATTCGGGGCGATAGGGCGGTGCGGCCTCGGGCTCCGGCCCGATCAGCTCGCGCCACACACCGCGCACCAGGCCCAGACAGTCGCAGCCCGCGCCCTTCACGCTCGCCTGATGCCGATAGGGCGTGCCCAGCCAGCCGCGCGCGCAGGCGACGACCGCCGCCCGTGTCAGTTCCGCTGTCATGGATAGTGTGGCTAGCCGGCCAGTCCGCGCGAGCCGCCGTCGCGCCGCGAATCCCCCGCCGGCCCGGCCAGCAGCGGATCGTTGCCCGGCATGAAGGGAAAGCCGCGGAAATTGGCGGCGTTTGCGAACTTGTCCCGGCATGCGCCCAGCGACTTGTCGCAGCCGGCGACAATGTCGAACGCATCGCCCGCCGCCACCGGCTGCGCCGGCGCGGCGGACAGCTCGATCACTGCGCCCCGGTGCGCCTCCACATCGGCGCTTGCCCCGGCATTGGCGCCGATGGTCCAGCTCAACCGCCCGCGCGTGAACCAGCCACTCGCATAGGCGCTGAGCCCGCTCGCCGAAAAACTGCGCGCGCTCACCGTCGCGGTGACCGCGCCGGCGGCGGCGAAGGCCGCGCCGGACACGTCCTTGGCACAGCGTCCGTCGCCCAGCTCCGCGTCGCAGCGCCGGGAATAGACGCGCCCTGTGGTCTGGGTCAGCCGGTGCGACAGGCCGCGCAGCTCGGCCTCGAAAAACGTCTCCCCACGCCGGGTCTGGCCGATCTCGCCGCGCCACATCATCACCCGGTCGTCCGGCGCGGCCCAGTCGACCCGCATGCAGATCACCTGCGCGCCGTCATAGGCGCCCGCGGCCAGGTCCGCTTCGGTCAGCGCTGCGTCGTCCAACGCCCCGGCCACCGACGCCGCGTCCACCGTGAAGCCCAGCTCGCTGCGGATCTCGCCGGGCATGAAGCCGCCCTGCGCGCGATACACCACATCGCCGAACGCTAGGTCGCGGTCGTGATCGGTGAATCCCAGAACTGCGCCGTCCGCACGTTCGATGCGCCAGCACCAGCACAGCGTCGTGACGCCGCTATCCAGCTTCGCCCGCAGCGTTTCGGGAACCGCCCGCATCGCTCAGACCCGGATCTCGACCAGCGGAATGCTCAGCGGCCGTCCCGCCTGGAACGCCTCTACGGAGACCTCCAGCCGTTCGGCGTCGAACCGCACCGGCGTGTCGAACGCAAACCCGGCGGTCAGCGCCGCGCCTGCCGCGGGCGCCATCGCGAAACCGATCACGCCGGTCGCCGTATCGACGGTGAAGTCCGCGCCCTCGGTCAGCTCGTCGCCGTCCAGCGCCACGCGCACCGTGCCCGTGACCGGCTTGCCGATCTCGCGCAGCCACTCCTCACCGCCGCTCTGATAGCGCTTCACCAACTGGAACTGCGCCGTCTCCCCGTCCGTCGTCCCGATACTCTGATCCAGCGGAGAAATATCAGCGCCGGGCGCACAGCTCTTGTGATCCAGCGGATCGCGGAACCGGAACCCGTGCAGCGGCCCGCGCCGCGCCTCGAAGAAGGCGACGATCTCGGCCAGCCCGTCCAGCGTCGCGACGCCCCCGCCCGCGTCCCAGCGCCGGCGCGAATGGGCCCAGGGGCTGTTGCGCTCCTCCCGGCCGCTGCCCAGCGTCACGATCTCCGTCCGCCGTTCCGGTCCGCCGCTGGCGCCGAAGGCCGCGCGCGCGGGAAACCGCACTTCGTGAAACGCCGTCATCTACAGCCTCTGCAATGCGCGCGCGGCGGCGCGTCCCGCCGCCATGGCGATCTGGGCATGGCTGCGGTGCAGGTCCGCCGCCCCCTGCCCGTTCACGGTGACGTTCACCGTCACCGGCCGCGCCCCGCCGGAATCCACCGTCCCGGCGCCTGCGGGGCGAAAGACTTCCGGCCCGCCCTCGCCGACCAGATAGGCGCCGCCCGGAACCACCGGCCCGCCGCCGGCGCGCGCACCCGCAATCCCGGCCCCCAGCAATCCGTCCAGCAGGCCGCCCACCGGCGCGCGCACGAACCGCTCTAGCGCCAGGCCGGACAGCTCCCGCCCCACCGAGGCGGCCATGGACTGGAAGGACAGCTCGCCATTGCGCGCGGCCTTGCCCAGCGCGTCCTCGATCTCCGCCCCCGCCGCGCGGAACGCCGCGCCGATGGAGTCTGCGGCCTGCCGCGCCGGGCCGTCGGCCAGGGCATCCAGCGCCTCGCCAGCCGCGCTCACGCTCTCTTCGATGCCGTCGTCAGCCATGCGTCCTGTCCGGAAATTGAGTCATCAGATCACTCAGCGCCGCGCGGCCCATCCCCGGGTCCGCCGGCGCGGCCTCGGTCAGCGCGCGCCATTCGGCGACCGACAGACGCCAGAACTCGGCCGGCGAAATCCCCAGCCGCACCGCCAGGCGCAGCCGCGCCGCCCAAATGGCGGTCATGCAAACGCCGCGCGGAAACAGTCCGCCGCAGCCTTCGCCGCCGCGCCCCAGTCCACGCCGTCCAGATCGCAGGCGCCGGCGTCCGCCCCGCCGCCGCGCAGCAACGCGCCCAGCACCACGCGTAAATCCTCGCCGCTCAGGGATTTCAGCCGCGCGCCCAGCGCCGCCGGGTCCGCCGCGCCGAACGCGGCCTCCAGCTCGGCCAGCGCGCCCATGGTCAGGCACAGCACGCACGGGCGTCCGCCAATCTCTAGGACGACCTCGCCCCGCGCCGCGTTCGTCATATCGCCGTGAAGCCGATCTGCCCGGCGCTGGACAGCGTCATGGCGTATTGCGCCTCGCCGTCGAACCGGCCGGAATATTCCAGCGCCGCGATCAGGAACGGCCCTTCCAGGATTCCGAAATCCGGGATCACGATCTGCCACTCGTGCGCGGTCTGCGCGAAGAACACCGCGCGCGCCGTCTCGTCAGCCGCCGCGTCGCGGAAGATGCCGCCGCCGGAAATGCTGGCGCTCCTCACCCCCGCCCCGGGCAACAGCTCGCGCCAGCCGCCCGGACTGTCGGCGTCCGTCGCGTCGACCGTCCGTGCGTTCAGGCTGATCGTCCGCGCCCGCAGGCCGGCGATCGCGGTGAAGGCCGACGGCGTTCCGCCGTCCCCGATCTTCAGAAGGATGTCCTTGCCCTTTTGCGCCGTCATCTCAGCTCTCCGTAACCGCGCGCAGGCGCAGCAGGCCCTGAAAGGTCCGCCCGTCCGCCTTCAGCACGTCGGTGTAGACCGCGCGCAGATTCACCAGCGCGCCGCTGGCCAGCGTCAGCGCCTTGTCGTGCAGCGCCTGGCGCAGCGCCCCGATGGCCTGCGCCGCCTCCTCCCGTCCGCCCTTGCGCGAATAGACGGTCAGCGTGATGCGATGCTCCTGCAGGCCTTCGGGCAGCTCGCTGGTGCGCTGCGCGCCATAGGCGGCGAAGGGAAAGACCGCATCGCGCGGCGGCCGGTCCCAGATCCGCGGCGGATCGCCCAGCGCCGCCTTCACCAGCGGATCGGCGGCCAGCGCCGCGTGCGCGGCCTCCTGCACGGTGAATATCGAGCTCATTCTTCCTCCTCGCAGATCAGGATGGTGCGGGCGCGCCGCCCGTCGGGATCGAACGCGGCGGTCACCCGCCGCTCGCGCCCCGCCCAGCGCACGCGCCAGCCGGGCGCAGCGTCTGTGCGAAAGCGCAGGGTCAGTTCATGGCGCTGGCGCGTGTGCAGCCGGCCGGGCTCGGCGCTTTCGGCCGCGCCCTTCGCCGCGATGGCGGCCCAGGCCGCGCCCGCCTCGGCGAAGCTCTCCTCAACGCCGCCCGCGCCAGTATCGGCGCGCGCCGGCGCCAACAGCGTCACCCGATGGCGCAGAATTCTCACAGCCGCGCCCGCGCGAACGGCGCGATCAGCGCCCGCACCGAGGGGCCGAACGTCCCCTCCGGCCCGCCGCGCTCATAGGCTTCGGCAACCAGTTCCCGCACCGCCTGGCGCAGGGCGTCCGGCACGTCATCCGGCTCTTCGCCGTATCCGGCGGCATATTCGATCTCAACGCCGCCGGAGGCGCGGCCCGGCCGTGGCCAGGCCGCGCCTCCGGCGAGCACCAGGCGGGAGGGGGAGGCCGCCGGGTCCAGATAATATTTGTCCGCCGGGAAGACGGCCGCCGCACCGTCCTCGTCCAGCGTGCGCGTCTCCGCGATCGCGATTGCCGGCGACAGGGACAGCGCGCGCCAGCGCCGCCCGGCATCCCAGGCGTCGAAACTCTCCACGACCGTGCGCGTGATCAGGGCCCGGCCCGTGGCCGCCTCGACGCGCTCGCGCGCGGTGCGGATCAGCGCCGCGATCAGGCTGTCCTCGTCGTCGTGATCGACGCGCAGGAACAGCTTCATCTCGGCAAGCGTCGCCGGCTCCGCCGCCGGCGGAGTGATCGTTCTGATGCTCATGTCGTTCCGGAAGCGGCAGAAAGAGAGAGAGGAAAAGAAATCGGCCGCCGCACGGCGCGTCCGCGCGGCGGCCAGGTCTGCGCCGCGCCTAGCTCTCGGCGAACTTCAGCAGCTTGATCGCCTCGAAGTCCTGCACGCCGCCGCCCACGCGCTTGGTCGTGTAGAACAGCACGTAGGGCTTGGCGCTGTAGGGGTCGCGCAGCACCCGCACGCCCTGCCGGTCGACCACCAGATAGCCGCGGCGGAAATCGCCGAAGGCGATGGCGAACTGGTCCGCGCCGACATCGGGCATGTCCTCGGCTTCGGTCACCGGATAGCCCAGCAGGGTCGACAGCTGGCCGGCCGCGGCCGCCGGCTGCCACACATAATTGCCGTCGGCGTCCTTGAACCGGCGCACCTTGGACAGCGTCCGGCGGTTCATCACGAACCGGCCGTTTGGGCGATAGGCGGGCTTGGGCGCGTAGATCAGCTCGATCAGGGCGTCCAGCGGGTCGTCCGCGTCGAAATCGCTTGCCGCGCCGGTCGCCAGATAGCCGATCTCGTCGGCGTCCTGGCCGCCTTCCGCCGCCTTGTCATAGGTGAGGAAGCCCTTGGGCTGGCTGGTGCCGTTGCCGCCGACAAAGGCCGCGCTTTCCTGGGCCGCGAAGACGTCGCGCACCTCTTCGGCCAGCCACTCGTCGATATTCACCGCCGCGTCGTCCAGCAATTGCTGGGTCGCGGCCGGCATCGCGTACAGCTCGAACGTCGGATACTCCAGCAGGTCCAGCGTCGCACTGTCGGTCGGATCCCGGTCGGCGGTCTCGGCCGCCCAGCCCGCCGTCGCCCCGCCCAGGCTCACCGGCTTCTTGAACGTCGCGGCCGATACCTGCCGCACTGTCGCGATGGCGCGGATCGGGGACACTTCGCTCAGCCGCCGGTCGATGGCCGCTTCGGTCTCTTCCGGCACGACATGGCCGCCATCCTCGGGCGACCCGGCCGACAGCGACTTCACCTGCAGCAGGCCGGACATGTCGCCGCTGCGGGCATAGGCGGAAAAGGCGCTCGCCCGCTCCGCCTCGCCGCCGCGCTCGCCGGTCTCGATGGCGGGGCGCCGGCCGGCCAGCGCCATACGGTCCAGCGCCGATTTCTGTTCGGTCAGCGCCGCGTCGATGCGCGCCACTTTCTCCTCCAGCACCGTATCGGCCGCGCCCTTGCGCTCCAGCTCGTCCAGGCGTTCGTCATTGGCGGCCTTGAAGGCCTCGAATGCGGCCAGGAAATCGCTCTCGGCCGCCTTGGTTTCCGGCGACCGGGCGGCCGCCTTGTTTGCTGTGCTCATGTCTCTCCTTCACCGCACGCACACAGGCGAAGACGGCCCTCTGGACCGCCTCAACCCCGATAAAAATCAATGACTCCCGCCGGCCCATTCATGGATCGTTCAGGCGCGCTCTGCCGTTATCCCGGCAAGAACACGGGAGGTCTTTCGATGCGAAACGCTGTCTTTCTCGCCGCCGCGGCCGGGCTTGCGCTCGGCGCCTGCACCACGGGCGGCGGCCCCGGCGCCTATCAGTCGGACTATGAGCGCCTGACCGCCGAATGCCGCGAACAAGGCGGCGTCCTCATTCCCACCGGCGGGCCGATTACCGGCAATCCGGCGACCGAATACGCCTGCGAGCGCCGCACGCTGCAGGGCCAGGTCAACTAGGCCTGATCAACTAGAACCGCGTACCCCGGCCGCTCACGCGGCCGCCGCATCCGGGGCAAGCGCGCGCAGACGCGCCCCCGGCTGCATCGGGAAGGTCACAATCGACACTTCCCACAAATCCACTTCGCTCAGCACGCGTCCCCGTCCGCCCCGCGCGGCGCGGATCGGGCGATAGCCGATGGACAGCCCGTCCACCGCGCCGGCCGTCACCAGCGCCGCCGCTGTCCGCCCGCGCGCGCCGGCGTCCAGCACCTCGCCCTCGACCCACAGGCCGCGCCCGTCCTCGCGGACCGTGCGCCACACGCCCACCGGCTCGCTGGCGTCATGCTGGAACAGCATACGCACCCCGCCCGTCCCGCGCCGCAGCAGGCCCGCGGCGAACGCGCCCGGGCGCACGACGTCGCCGGTCAGGTCCGCCGCGCCGAACAGCGCGGCGTATCCCGCGATCCGGATCATGGCTCACCGTCCAGCCGCGCCTCGATGCGCGTCAGCGTCGCCTGATTGCGCCGCGCGGTTTCTTCCAGCCGCGCCAGCCGCTCCAGCACCGGCCCCTGCGTGTCGGCGCGCCGCTCCAGCTGCACGATCCGCTCGCCCGCCGACCCGAACCACAGCAGCGCAGCGGCGGCCTGAACCGTCATGGCGATCACCACGCCCAGCGTGACGTGCCGCTCCAGCCGCCAGCCCTCGCCGCCGGTCACGCGCCGATCCCCAGCATCGCCCGCTTCTCTTCGCGCGTCAGGAAGTCCGCCTCGCTGACGCGCTTCCAGTCCGCCGCGCGCTCCGCCGCCAGCCCGGGCGCCCGGTCCTCGCAGGCGCAGACCGTCAGGTCGCGCCCGAACCAGGGCTGCAGCCACAGCGTCATCGCCGCCGCCGTCTTGCGCGCCAGCGGGATCACCGTCTGGCGCCAGAACGCCAGATTGGCCTCGCGATAATTCGCATAGGTGTTGTCGCCCGGAATGCCGAGCAGCATCGGCGGCACGCCGAAGGCCAGCGCGATCTCCCGCGCCGCCTCCCGCCGCGCCTCCAGGAACTCCATGTCCGCGGGGCTCAGCGACAGCGGCTTCCAGTCCAGCCCCCCGTCCAGCAGCATTGGCCGCCCGGCGTTGCGCGCGCCCTGGTGCTGCTCGCCCAGCTCGGCCTTCAGCCGGTCGAACTGTTCGTCCGTCATCCGCCCGTCGCCGCCGGAATAGACCAGCGCGCCGGAGGGCCGCGCCGCATTGTCCAGCAGCGCCTTGGTCCAGCCCGCCCCGGCGTTGTGGATGTCCACCGCCCGCGCCGCCGCCTCCAGCGGCGACAGGCCGTAATGGTCGTTCGTTGGGTGAAAGCTCTTGATCTGCAGCACGGCGCAGCGGCCGCTGCCCGGATCGCGCGCAAACCGCACCGACCGGCCGCCGGCCGAATATTCGAACCCGTCCGGCCAGCCCCGCGCCCCGGCCAGCACCTTCACCCGGTCGGGGCGCAGCGCGTACAGCTCGCGCGGTGCGCCATCCAGCTCCGCCGCCTCCAGATAGGCGTTCCCCGCCGTCAGCAGATGCCCGTACAGCGTCTCGAACAGTTCCGCGCCCGACTGCTCCGGGTTCGGCGCGGCCAGCAGCGCCGCCGCCGCGTCGCCCGGCTTCGCCGCCGCCCCGCCGCGCTCCACCGTAAAGGGCAGGCTGGCCGCCGCCTCGGCCACCAGGCGGACACAGCGATGCGCCACCGGGTTCGCGCCATACGCCTCGCGCGCCAGCCGCCCGTAATCCCGCGGCGTCCACACCGGCTGCCCCGGGGCGGACAGCGCCACCACGCTGCGCGCGGCGGACTGGCGCGTTTCCGGCGCGCGCGACAGCGCCCGTCCAAGCATTCCGAACATTCCTGTCCCTGATTTCCGGCGGCGGGCTGAAGCCCCATTCCGCGACGGTGGCGAATATGGCCCCGCGGGCCGCCCGGTCGGAAAATCGCCTGTGATTTTCCGCCAAGCGCCTGATCCCGCTGGCGCCGCCCGCGGGAAAACCGCCCGCCCTCTCCCCGCACGATGAGCTGGATCCGGCGCCCGCGGCTGGAAACCGTCCGCCGATAGCGGCATTTTCCCGCCATGTTCGCGGCCGCCCGACTTCTCTGCATCCTTGGCTGCGCCGCCCTCGCGGCGTGCGGCCTGCCGAAAGACCCGAACGGCACGCTGGATCACGTGCGCGGCGGCGTGCTTCACGCCGGTCTGCCGGCGGGTCCAGAGCAGGAGTTCGAGCAGGCCCGTGATCATCTCGCGGACTTCGCGGCCTCCCTGAACGCCGAACTCGATCTGCACACCGGCGAGACCCATCGCCTGGTCGAGGAGCTGGAGCGCGGAGAGCTGGACCTCGTCGGCCCCCTGCCGAAATCGACGCCGTTCAAGAAAACCGGCTTCAGCAATCCCTACGGCCCGAAAGACGCAAGGCGCGTCTGGGCCGTCCGCGCCGGCGAGAACGCCTTCCTGCTGACCGTCAATGAACGCCTGGTCCGGAGCGCGCCGCAATGACCCGCATGGATCCGAACAGGCCGGAAAGCGTCGACGACGCGCTGAGACGCGCCGAGCGGCTGGAATGGCAGACCCTGTTCTGGCTGGTCGTCATTATCGCCGTGATGGGCCTCGTCGCGGGCGGGTCGCAGGCCTTCCGCACCGCCTGGATGGAGGACATGCTCTCCCTCCTCGCGCCCAGCTTCTTCCTGATCACGCGCTGGGCCGAGCGGCGGCCCCATTCGCGCGGTTTCCCCTATGGCTTCCACCGCGCCGGCTCGCTCGCCTTCTTCCTGGCGGCCGCGGCGCTCACCGCGATCGGTGGCGTCCTGCTCTATGAGGGCTGCCTCACCCTGATCCGGGCGGAGCATCCGACCGTCGGCTCATGGACGATCCTGGGGCGGGAGGTCTGGCTGGGCTGGCTGATGATCGCCGCGCTGGTCTTCTCCGTCATCCCTCCGGTCATCCTCGGCCACAGGAAAAAGAAGATCGCCAAAGTCCTCCACGACAAGGTGCTGTGGACGGACGCGGAGACGAATGCGGCGGACTGGCAGACCGGCCTTGCCGGCATCGCGGGCATTGTCGGCATCGCGTTCGGCCTGTGGTGGGCGGACGCGGCGATGGCCGTCCTGATTTCGCTGTCGGTTCTGAAGGACGGGCTGACAGGCATGGTCATCTCCACCATCGTGCTGCTCGACGGCGCCCCGCGAAAGCTCGCCTCCATGGACATCGACCCGGAGGCCGAGCGCATCGTGGCGGAGCTTGAAAGCCGCTACGAAAACGCCCGAATCCAGGTCCGCGAGACCGGCCGCTATTTCCGCGCCAATATCGAGCCGGAGGAAGAGCCGCACATCACGGACGAACTCGCCGACGAGATCATGGGAAACGACAGCTGGCGTCTGATCGACGTGTCGGTCGGCGTCCGCTCCGGCTGGCCCGCCCCCGGCGAAAAACGCCGGCCGAAGACCTAGCGCGCCTCCAGCGCTGCGGTCGCGGTTTCGCTTGAGCCCGTCTCCTGGCCGTACAGCGAAATCGTCGACAGGCTGATCTTGGAACTGCCGCGCGCCGGCCGGCGCGTATAGGCGACATAGATCAGCGCATTGTTCGCACGGTCATAGATGCGCCGCACCGTCATCTGCTTGAACACCAGACTCTGGCGCTGGTTGAACACCGGCTCGCCGGAGGCGTCGTCGTCGACGTCGCCCAGAACGATGGCCCCGGTCTGGCGGCAGGCAATGGAGGAATTGGACGGGTTCTCGAACCAGTTGCCGTTGCCGACCCGGTCCCAGAAGCCACGGTCGAAATGGGCCAGGTGACAGGTCACGCCCTCGACCTTCGGGTCCTTCAGGGCCAGCACCTTGATCTCGTTGCCCAGCCAGTCGTTCTTAAACTCGCCGACCTCGGCCTGGTCCCGTCCGCATGCGCCGAGCGCGAGGGCGGCGAGCGCGGAGCCCAGAACGGCGATACGGGCGGCAGTCTTTTTCATCTCGATCGTCCTCGCATGGGCGGCGGCCGCGCCCTAAGGTTTCGGCCCAAGGTCAGGGGAAGAACGCCTTCACGCGGATTTGGATGCCCGAAAGCCCGACATCAATGTCTCCGGCCCCTAAGCCGGCCGGATTCGAGGGCGCCGGAACCGCCCGCCGGGTGAAGGCGGCCGTTCTCGGCTCGATCGGCAATCTGGTCGAATGGTACGATTTCTACGTCTACACGGCCTTTTCGCTCTACTTCGCGCCGGTCTTCTTCCCCTCAGACGATCCGGTCGTGCAGCAATTGAACGCTGCCATGCTGTTCGCCGCCGGCTTCATCGTGCGCCCGCTCGGGGGCGTCTTGTTCGGCCATCTGGCGGACCGCTACGGACGGCGCATCTCGCTCACCGTGTCGGTCGCGATGATGTGCTTCGGCTCGCTCATCATCGCGGTGACGCCGACCTACGCCGCCATCGGCGTCGCCGCGCCGATGCTGCTGGCGCTCGCCCGCCTGATCGAGGGGCTCAGCCTCGGCGGCGAATACGGCGCCAGCGCCACCTATCTCAGTGAGATCGCGCACCCCAACCATCGCGGCTTCTATTCCAGCTTCCAGTACGTGACTTTGATCGGCGGCCAGCTCACCGCCGTCCTGGTCCTGCTGCTGCTTCAGAACGTCTTCCTGACGCATGAGCAGCTGGTGGCCTGGGGCTGGCGCATTCCCTTCTTCATCGGCGCGCTGCTCGCAATCGTCGTCATGGTTATGCGGCGGCATCTGGAGGAGACGGAGTCCTTCATCGACGCCCGCGCGCAGAAGGGACAGACCTCGCTGCGCGGCCTGATGAAATATCCGCGGGAGGTCGCCATTGTCGTCGGCCTCACCGCCGGCGGCACCGCGGCCTTCTATACGTTCACCACCTATATGCAGACCTTCGTGCGCCAGACGGTCGGCCTGTCGGACCGCACGACCACCTATGTCGTCGCCGGCTCCCTGATCTTCGCCTCGCTGCTGCAGCCGCTCTATGGCGCGCTGTCGGACCGGATCGGGCGGAAGCCGCTTCTGATCTTTTTCGGCGTGGGCGGCGCCTTTCTGACCATCCCGATCCTGTCGCTGCTCCAGCGCACGGGCTCGCCCGTCGTCGCCTTCCTGTTGATCTGCGGCGCCTGGCTGTTCGTCGCCGCCTACACATCGATCAACGCCATCGTGAAGGCGGAGCTGTTCCCCACCCGCGTCCGCGCCACCGGCGTCGCGGTCCCCTACGCCATCACCGTCTCGGTGTTCGGCGGCACCGCACCCGCCGTCGCGCTGGCGCTCAAGAACGCCGGCCATGAAAGCTGGTTCTATTTCTATCTGTCCGGGATCATCCTGGTGTCGCTGCTCGTCTATCTCTTCATGCGCGACACCCGCACCCAGTCCGCCATGCATCTGCACGAATAGGGAGGGCGACCGCCTCGCCCCACACGCGAATGCAGCCCAGGCAAGCCTCGCACGCGCGAGCCGGCGGCAGATTTTCGGGAAAGTATAAATTCAAACAGCGGAGGGCCGCGCAAGAACAGCGGACTGTCCTTGCCGGCCCTCTTACTGTCCGGACCCAGTCGGGCAGGAGCGAACCCCACATCCCTCTGTTATCCGGGCAGCAACCCCGGCGTCGCCGCCGGAGTTGTTCTTTGGTGTTACCCTCCGAACAATTTCACTTTGCGCCTGCACGGCGTTTGTGGCAAGAGACCGCCTGCCGGATTCTGTGGATATCTGCGCGAATACTAAATCGCGTGGAATCGCACCCAGCCCGCCCCAACCGGTGGTGGTTACAGCAGCCGGATCCGCGGCCGGCCTTGCCCCTCCAGCATCAATTCGGTCAGCGCCCAGACCAGCGCGTCGACCCGGTCGTCCCGTTCGGCCTCGCCGGTCCCCAGCGCCCGCATCTCCGCCTCCAGCCGCGCGAACACGCCGCAATGGGTCACTGCCCCGCGCTCGTACAGCGCCGCCACCGGTTCGGCACGCTTCGCCTTGCCGCGCGTCGCCCGCACCGTTTTGACCGGCAGGCCCGGCTCGGCGGAGCGCAGGACCGCGGTCACCAGATCGCCGCCCTGGTTCACTTCGGCCACCACCCGGTCGGCGTCCCAGGCCCGATAGGCCGCCGCCGCCGCCCGCGCCCAGCCGTCGGGCGACCGGCCCTGGCATGTCGCGTCCGCCAGCACATAGGCCCGCCGCGCCGCGCCTTCCCCGGCGGCGCCGGCCACCACGATGCCGCAGGCGTCCGCGCCCGCCCCGCCGGTGACGGGCGGATCGACGGCCACCACGATCCGGTCCAGCCGCTCGGGCGCGCTTCCCCGCGCCGCCTCGATCAGGGCGAAGGTCCACAGCGCCCCGGCGCGGTCCTCCACGATCTCGCCGTCCAGCTCCTGCGCGCCCAGCGCGCTGCCGGCGTACATCGCGGCCATCGCCTCGCGGAATGCGGCGGGCAGGAAGCTCGCTTCCGCCGTCCGCCCGCGCGTCACCGCCACGCCGTCCTGCGCGATCAGACGCTTCAGCGCCGGGACCGGCCGCGGCGTGGTGGACAGCGCCAGACGCGGCCGCTCGCCCAGGCGCAGCCCCATCACTAGCGTGTCCAGAACCGCCTGCGGCCGCCGCCAGGCGCAGAATTCGTCGCCCCATGCGGCGTGGAATTGCGGCCCGCGCAGCCCGTCCGGGTCTTCCGCTGAAAAGGCCTGTCCCACCGCCCCGTTGGGCCATTCCAGCACGTGCCGGCTGGAGTGATAGCGCGGCCGCGCATCGCGCGGCGCGATGGCCGCAAGCCCCGACGCGCCCTCGATCATCACTTCCCGCACGGCCTCGTAACTCGGCCCGACCAGCGCGATGCGCGGCCACGCGCCCGCCTCAGCCCCGGCGCGAATCCATTCGGCGGCCGCACGGGTCTTGCCCGCGCCGCGACCGCCCAGCAGCAGCCAGATCCGCCAGTCGCCCGGCGGCGCGCTCTGA
>ENA-ORCV01000745-ORCV01000745.1-marine-metagenome-genome-assembly--contig:-NODE-745-length-15717-cov-3.293031_pt1 | contig 15717 bp, 14 predicted proteins | sample MGYA00237779_ERZ508509 | MGnify/ENA primary metagenome ERZ508509 (study PRJEB26180, sample SAMN06268772) | marine metagenome | isolation source: Bioluminescent Bay, La Paraguera, Puerto Rico | place... | reverse complement strand
CCATGCGGATGCGGCTCGCCGCCTCGTCCATCAAATCGATGGCCTTGTCTGGCAGGAAGCGGTCGGAAATATAGCGTTCGGAGAGCTGTGCAGCCGCAACAATGGCACTATCGGTGATGCGCACGCCGTGGTGTAGCTCGTATTTCTCCTTGATGCCGCGCAGGATGGAAATCGTGTCCTCCACACTGGGCTCATCGACAAAGACCGGCTGGAAGCGCCGCTGCAGCGCCGCGTCCTTCTCGACATATTTCTGGTACTCGTCGAGCGTGGTGGCGCCGATACAGTGTAGCTCACCGCGGGCGAGCGCGGGCTTCAGGAGGTTGCCCGCATCCATGCTGCCTTCGGAAGCGCCCGCGCCGATCAGCGTGTGCATCTCGTCAATAAACAGGATGATCTGGCCTTCGGCGCCCTTCACTTCGTCGAGAACAGCCTTCAACCTTTCCTCGAACTCGCCGCGATATTTCGCACCCGCAATCATGCTGCCAAGGTCGAGCGACATCAAGGTGCGATCTTTCAGGCTGTCGGGCACATCGCCATTGGCGATGCGCAGGGCAAGGCCCTCAGCAATGGCGGTCTTGCCGGTGCCGGGTTCGCCAATCAGGACAGGATTGTTCTTGGTCCGTCGGGCGAGGATCTGCACCGTGCGACGGATTTCCTCGTCGCGCCCAATCACCGGGTCGAGCTTCCCGTCCTTCGCAGCTTGCGTCAGGTCGCGGGCATATTTCTTCATCGCGTCATAGCTGGCTTCGGCATTGGCGGTGTCAGCCGTCTTGCCCTTGCGCAATTCGTTGATCGCATCATTCAGCGCTTCGGCCTTCACGTTGGCGGCTTCAAGTGCCTTTCCGGCCGTGGTGGTCTTGGCCAGCACCAGCGCCAGCAGCAAGCGCTCGACCGTGACATAGCTATCACCTGCCTTCTCGGCGATCTGTTCGGCCTGGTCGAGCACACGCACGGCATCATTGTCGAGACCTGGCGTCTGTTGCGCTCCACCACCGGACACTGCCGGTATCTTTGACAGCGCCTTGTCAATCTCATCTACAGCCAGCGCGGCGTTGCCCCCTGCGCGCTGGATCAGTCCCGCAGCCATGCCCTCGTCATCTTCAAGCAGGGCTTTCAGTAGATGTTCGGTGGAGATGCGCTGGTGGCTGTTGCGGATCGCAACGGTCTGCGCGCTCTGCAGGAAACCCTTGGCGCGGTCAGTGAATTTTTCCAGGTTCATATGAGGCCCTCAATTCCTTTCCTCGCAGAGATAGTGTGACATTTTCGCAACACAACCCCCTCTGACAAACTCCGGTGTGTTACCCACCTAAATCGGTGCTGCCCTGCCCGTTGCAAGCCCTACGCCGAACAATTTTGGCACTTGGTCGAAGCACAGGCACTGATCGGGGTCAAATCACGTTTTCATGGCCTCCGCGGTGCAGGTCATTCTATGCTCCATCTCCGCAGTTCCAACGCTCTATACGGCGCGCATTCCTGTGGTAATAGGTCCAGATGAAACCAGTTCAAATCCTCTCCGCCCTGCTCCCAGCGACATTGCTGGCATCCTGCACTACGCTGGCAGAAGCACCCGCAGCAGCCCCCGAACCGATTGCAGCGGAAGCACCCGAGTCCAGCCTTCAGGACCTCGTCGAACAGGTCGAGATTCCCTATGAGATATTCACGCTGGACAACGGGCTGACCACCATCGTCCATACCGATCGCAAGGCCCCTATCGTAGGCGTGACGGTTTACTATCGCGTGGGTTCCAGGCATGAACCGCGCGGACGCACGGGGTTTGCCCATCTGTTCGAACACATAATGTTCAACGGCAGCGAGAACGTGGAGAACTTCGACATTCCGCTCGAAGCCGCAGGTTCGGCGCCCACCAATGGTTCCACCTGGTATGACCGAACCAATTACGTCGAGACCGTTCCGACAGGGGCACTCGATCTGGGGCTGATGATGGAAAGCGACCGCATGGGTTATCTGCTCGGAGCGGTGACGCAGGAAGACCTCGATCGCCAACGTGGTGTGGTGCAGAACGAAAAGCGGCAGGGTGACAACCAGCCGTATGGCCTGGCCGAATATCTGGTGCCCGACAATCTGCTTCCCGTCGGTCACCCCTATCGCCACTCCACCATCGGATCCATGGCCGATCTGTCTGCCGCTTCGCTGGAAGACGTGCGCAGCTGGTTCCGCGACAATTATGCGCCCAACAACGTGGTACTCGCGCTTGCAGGCGACATCGATCTCGAAACCGCGAGAGAAAAAGTGGAACGCTGGTTCGGCGCCATTCCGCGAGGGCCAGAAGTCGCGGCCGCAGAAGGCGGGCCCGTCACCCTTCCCGCCCCGATTATCCAGGAAATCACCGACCAGGTCAGCCAGGTACGCGTAACGCGCAACTGGACAGGTCCCGGTATCAACCATCCCGACGCCGTTCCACTCGAAGTCGGCATGTACATTTTGGGCGGGCTGGCTTCCTCAAGGCTCGATAATTCCATGGTCTATGGCGAGGAAGTGGCGACACGGGTTTCCGCCTATGCGCAGGTCTTTGAGGAACTGAGCTTACTCGCCGCAGAATTTGACCTCGCCCCCGGATCAGATCGCGAGCACACACAAGCGCTCTTTGATTCCGAAATCGAGCGCATGGTGAATGACGGTCCGACCGAGGACGAGCTCAAACGCGCGGCGACCCAGCTCATTTCTGGCAAGCTGGCTGGCCTCGAGCGCGTGGGCGGCTTTGGCGGCAAGGGAATGGAGCTTGCCGAAGGGCTCCTCTACACTGGCGATCCTGAACATTACCGCGTCAGGCTCGAACGGATCGCAAGCTTGACGCCTGCGGAAATCCGCTCTGCCATGCAGCGCTGGCTCAGGCGTCCGGCCTATACGCTGGCGATCGTTCCTGGCGAACGGACTCTAGATGGCGCACTGATGGGCGGTTGGGGTGATGAGGATATCAACCCACCGCCGGCGCCGGATGCGGGCGGCGGGGTAACCGCCGAACGCACTGGCCCCGAACGCGATTTCCCGCCGGTGGGCAATGTGCCTGCACTCGATTTCCCCGATGCCGAGCATGCGCGGCTGACCAACGGGATTGGCGTTACGCTTGTGAGGCGCGAACACGTACCTTCGGTCAACATCACTCTGCTGCTCGATGCAGGTGCGGTTGTCGATGACCCTGCCCGGGCGGGACTTCACCGCATGACGGTGGACATGATGAGCGAAGGCACGCCAACGCGCGGCCCGCTCGACATCGTGATTGAACAGGAAGAACTGGGTGCGACCATTTCCACCGCAGCAGGTATTGATGCCACCCAAGTCCGCCTCACGTCACTCACTAGCAATTTGGCACAATCGCTCGACCTGATGGCCGATATCACCTTGCGCCCTGCCTTCGCGCAGGACGCTTTCAACCGGGTACAGGCACAGCGCCTGGCCGGGATTGAAGAGGAACGCACATCTCCGGGCGCCTTGGCGGGGCGTGCATTCGGGCGCGTCTTGTTCGGAGACGAAAACCCCTACGCGCTTGCCTCCACGACAGGCGAATATGAAGTTATCGCCACGCTGACACCTGAAGACTTGCGTGCGGAACATGCAAAATGGTTTCGTCCAGATCTGGCCAGTTTCACCGTGGTCGGCGACATCACCATGGATGAGCTACTGCCACAGCTGAAGGATGCATTTGGTGACTGGATGCCCTCGGCAGCAAGGATTGCGAACAAGAGGATTGATCTCCCTCATCCTGCGGCACAGCCGAGGCTGGTAGTGGTCGACCGCCCCAATTCGCCGCAATCCGTACTGCTGCTTGGCCGAGTGCTACCGATCAACGGAACTGATCCCGGCAATGAGCCTCTGCAATTGGCAAATGAAGTGCTCGGCAACGGCTTTCTCTCGCGCCTGATGTCGGACCTGCGCGAAACAAGGGGCTGGACATACAGTATAAGTTCCAGCCTGCCGGGCCGCGTAGGTCCGGTTCCGCTGGTCGTTTCCACCGCTATGCAGTCCGACCGCACAGCGGATTCGATCCGCGTGATCATGGAGCAGATGGACGCATTCCCGTCAGAAAGCCCTGTGACCGACGTGGAATACCAGCGCGTGACCGACGGCAATATTCGTGGGCTTCCCAATCGGTTCGAAACCAATGGCCAGATCATGGGTGCCATGCTCGGAAACGAATTGTACGAACGCCCGGATGATTACCAGGAGCGGCTGCCGGACATCTATCGCGCGATCACTCCTGCAGAGATCAATGCGGCGGCAGCTCAATACCTGCACCCGCGTGACCTCGCCATCGTGGTGGTGGGTGACCGCGCGCAGATCGACGATCAGCTCGCCACGCTGGGATTGGACATCGAATATATGGAGGCAAGCGAGCTCTAGGGCGCTAGAAGGCGACACATGTCGCGCCTGATCGCCTTCAACAAGCCCTTTGGCGTGCTTTCGCAGTTCACCGATGCGAAGTCCCCGACCGAACGGCCCACACTCTCGGCTTATATCGACGTCCCGCGCGTCTATCCCGCCGGGCGGCTCGACCGAGACAGCGAGGGCCTGCTGTTGCTGACCGATGACGGGCGGCTGCAGGCCCGCATCGCCGATCCGAAATTCAAGCTTCCGAAAACCTATCTGGTGCAGGTGGAGGGCATTCCCGATGAGACCGCGCTGCGGGCACTGCGCAAGGGCGTGACGCTGAAGGACGGCATGACCCGCCCTGCCAAGGTCGAAATGATCGACTCGCCCGATCTGTGGGAGCGCGATCCGCCTGTGCGTTATCGCAAGACAGTACCCGATAGCTGGCTGCGCCTCACCATCAGCGAGGGCCGCAACCGCCAGGTCCGCCGCATGACTGCTTCCTTAGGGTATCCTACCTTGCGGCTCGTACGCTGGCGCATCGGCGACTGGACGCTCGACGGCCTGTCGCCGGGCGAATGGCGGGAACTTGAGCTACCCTAAGTGATCCCCTGCGAAGGCAGGGGTCCAGAGCTGCAAGGCGCATACGTGCATTACTGGGCTCCAGCCTTCGCAGGAGCACACCGAATTCCTAAATCTGTCCCCGTAACGCCTGATAGGCCACTGCCGTCACCGTATTGGACAGATTGAGCGAGCGAACCTTGTCCGTCACCATCGGCAGGTGGAAAAGCCGCTCGCGATGCGCCGCCACAATCGCTTGCGGCAGGCCCTTGGTCTCCGATCCGAACACCAGATAGGCATCCTCTGGATAGTCCGGCTCGTAGAAGCTTGTCTCGCCGAATTCCTCGAACAGGAAGAGCTGGTCGGCACGCGGCGCGCGCTCGACCAATAACTCTTCCCAACTCCCGAACTCTGCCAGCCGCACATGCTGCCAGTAATCCAGCCCCGCGCGCTTCAACTGCTTGTCGTTGAGCGTGAAGCCATAAGGCCGCACCAGCACCAGCTCCATGTCGAGCGCCACACACGTGCGCCCCACCGCCCCGGTATTATGCGGGATTTCCGGATGGACAAGGACGATGGAGGTCATGCCTACACCTCCGCCCGAGCAATCAGCCCAGCTTGTCCTTCAAAATCTGGTTCACCACCTGCGGATTGGCTTTGCCCTGCATGGCCTTCATCGTCTGGCCGACAAAAAAGCCAAAGAGCTTGTCCTTGCCGCCGCGATATTCTTCGACCTTGTCGGCATTGTTGGCGATAATCGTGTCGATCGCTTCCTCGATGGCGCCGGTGTCGCTGACCTGCTTGAGGCCTTCGGTGTCAGCGATTTCCCCTGGTTCGCGGCCGGTCTTGAGGACGATCTCGAAGATTTCCTTGGCCTGTCCGCCGGAAATCTCACCCTTGGCCTGCATGTCGAGGATGCTGGCCTGCCGCTCCGCCGTGGCATGCGACACGTCCGCTTCGTCACCCAGCGCCTTGATCACACCTGGTGCGACCGAAAGCGACCAGTTGGCGACCTGTGTAGCGACGTCCTTTTCGGGCTTGCCGATGCCCTTGGCGGTGGCAGCGAGGAGCGTCTCGAAGCGCGCGAATGTCTCCACCTCGGCGGTAAGTTCGCGGGCATTATATTCGGAGAGCCCCAACTCGCCCGTGTAGCGCGCACGCTTTGCATCGGGCAGTTCGGGAAGGCTCTCGCGGCATGCTTCCAAAAAGGCATCGTCGAGTGCGAGTGGCAGCAGGTCCGGATCGGGGAAATAGCGGTAGTCATGCGCATCTTCTTTCGAGCGCATGGACCGCGTATGGCCGGTATTGGGATCGAACAGGCGCGTTTCCTGCACAATCTTGCCGCCATCTTCCAACACATCGACCTGGCGCTGTGCCTCATGCTCGATCGCCTGCATGACGAAACGGACCGAGTTGACGTTCTTCGTCTCGGTCCGTGTGCCGAGTTCGGTATCGCCCACCTTGCGGACCGAGACATTCACGTCCGCGCGCATGGAGCCTTCCTCCATATTGCCGTCGCACGACCCGACATAGCGCAGGATCGAGCGCAGCTTGCGGATATAGGCGCCTGCCTCTGCCGGTGAGGTCATGTCCGGGCGGCTGACGATTTCCATCAGCGCCACGCCGGTGCGGTTCAAATCGACATAGGACATGGTCGGATGCTGGTCATGCATCAGCTTGCCCGCGTCCTGCTCCACATGGATACGCTCGATGCGGATCACCTTGTCTTCCGGGATTCCGGCTTTTTCGTCCGCCTCGATCAGCAGCTGTCCTTCGCCCACAAGTGGATGATAAAGCTGCGAAATCTGGTACCCCTGCGGCAGGTCGGCATAGAAGTAATTCTTGCGGTCAAAGCGCGACCATTTGTTGATCTCAGCCTCGATCGCCATGCCGGTGCGCACCGCTTGGCGAATACATTCGCGATTGGGCACTGGCAGCATGCCGGGCATGGCCGCGTCGATCAGGCTGACCTGTACGTTGGGCTCCGCCCCGAATTCGGTGGAGGCGCTGGAGAACAGCTTGGCTTTGGAAGTGACCTGCGCATGGACCTCGAGGCCGATCACGACCTCCCACTGCCCCGTTGCGCCCTGAATGCGGTAATTACTCATAGAATCTAATCCAACGTCGCGAAGCAAAAGGTAAGACACCGATGAGCGGCGAGAGCAACCAGCCCGCCCCAACTATGCTCATCACATCGATAGGATACCCCAACTCCGAGCATGTCGACAAAAATGCGATAGAACCAATAGTCAAGGTGACAATGCTGGAAAGGGTATGTTTTAGCGTAGCACAACCTTGCATCACAGGGATGCACAGCCCCCGAAAGCTTAAGCCTACGAATGCCATGACTACCAATAGCACAGCAATCCGAACCGCAAGCCAAGAATCCAGTTCTTCATCAGCAATACCAAAACCAAGAAATGCGCCCAAGAACGCGCCAAATGTGACGTTGACAAAGTCAAAGATTCTCTCTGCCTCTTCGACTTCAAATGTCATATCGGGCTCACCACTCATATCACCACCACTTCTCCGGCTTGGCCGTAAACCCGGCACGCTGTTCGATAGCAAGACCGGCGTTAAGCACAGCCTGTTCGTCGAACGCAGGACCGACGATCTGCAGACCCAGTGGCAAGCCATCCTTGTTCAGGCCTGCGGGCACGCTCATTGCCGGAAGGCCGGCAAGCGAAGCGGGAACAGCGAAGACGTCGTTCAAATACATCGCAAGCGGATCGCTCGTCTTGTCGCCCAAAGCAAATGCCGCAGTCGGCGTCGTCGGGGCGAGCACAAAGTCGCACTTCTCCCACGCCTGCTCAAAATCGCTCTGCACCAAGGTGCGGATCTTCATCGCCTGCGTGTAATAGGCATCGTAGAATCCGGCGCTGAGCACATATGTACCGATCAATATGCGGCGCTTCACCTCGTCACCGAAACCTTCGGCGCGGGTGGCGGCATACATGTCCTGCAAACCGGCGCCATCGGGCAGGTCGCGCAATCCGTATCGCACGCCGTCATAGCGCGCGAGGTTGGAAGAGGCCTCCGCCGGAGCGACAATGTAATAGGCGGGCAGCGCATATTTGGTGTGCGGCAGGCTGATTTCGACAACCTCCGCGCCCGCATCCTTCAACCAGGCAATGCCATCTTCCCAGCTCTTGAGGATGTCCTCGTCGGTACCGTCCATACGATATTCCTTCGGAATACCCACACGCTTGCCCGAAAGGTCCGCATTGAGGTTCGCGCTCCAGGCAGGAACATCCAGCTCGAGACTGGTCGAATCCTTGGGATCGAAGCCCGCCATCGCTTCCAGCATGATCGCGCAATCTTCCACGCTGCGGGCCATCGGGCCTGCCTGGTCGAGGCTGCTGGCAAAGGCGACGATGCCCCAGCGGCTGCAGCGACCATAGGTCGGCTTGATGCCCGCAATGCCGGTGAAGGCGGCAGGTTGGCGGATCGATCCGCCCGTGTCGGTGCCGGTGGCTGCAGGCGCGATGCGCCCGGCGACGGCTGCAGACGAACCGCCCGAAGAACCGCCCGGAGCGAGCTTGGCATTGCCGCCATCGTTGCGCCGCCAGGGATTGGCAACATCGCCGAAATAGCTGGTTTCGTTGGAAGAGCCCATGGCGAACTGGTCAAGGTTCAGCTTACCCAGCATGCCCGCACCCGCATCCCACAACTTCTGGCTTACGGTGCTTTCATATTCGGGCTTGAAGCCTTCGAGAATATGGCTCGCCGCAGTGGTCTGCACGCCCTTCGTGGCGAACAGGTCCTTCATGCCGATCGGCACACCGGCCATGGTGCCCAGTTCCTTGCCCGCGGCACGGTCAGCATCGACCTTCTTCGCCGCATCCAGCGCATGGTCGGGTGTGGCGACGATAAAGGCGTTCAGTTGCGCAGCGTCCGCCACGGCAGCGTTGAAGGCTTCCGCCACTTCGACGGCGGAAAAGTCGCCGACGGCCACGCCATCGCGGATCGCCTTGACGCCGAGTTCTGTCAGATCAGTCACTATTCGATCACCTTCGGAACGCCGAAGAAGCCATGTTCGGCCACGGGCGCATTGGCGAGGATGGCATCGCGCTTGCCGCCGCCGGTCAGCGGGTCGGCATCGACCACGTCATCGCGCAGGCGCAGCTCTTGCGGGATCACCGCAGTCATGGGTTCGACCGAGGAGGTATCGACCTCCCCCAACTGCTCGACCCAGGCGAGGATATTGTTGAACTCAGGCACCATGTGGTCGAGGTCCTTCTCGTCCACATCGATGCGCGCGAGCGAGGCGATCTTCGCCACTTCTTCTCGGGTAACTGACATGCGCGCTGCACTAGCGGCGAGCAGGCAGAGCTTCAAGCGGTCTTAGAGCTATTCGAATGGCATGCCCACGGGCATATCGTCAGAATACACCTGCCGCATCTCCACTGTGCGCACTTCGACCACCGGCGGAACCGGCTCCGCGTCGGAGTCAATATCTCGCGCGGTAACCAGACTGCCTGGAAAAGAAGGGTAATATTCCTCCAGCTTGCCATCCTCATCGAGCAGGAAATGGGTGAGCCCTCGCCGCTCGACCAGGCCGGCATGCCGTTTGCCATTCGGTCCCTCACCCAAGTCAAGCGCAGTGCATGATTCGGTGCAGCGATAAGTCTGTTCCCGCAGCAAACCTTCAAAGGCTTCTGCCAAGATCGCATCGTCAAAAGTGAGGGCCAGATTGGGCCTGCGTTCGGCCATGGGCTCAACATCCACGGACGCATATCGATAGGGGCGGTATTCGGCATCGCGCGCTTCGGCGGCCAAAACGGACACTTCACCTTCACGCGCAACCAGTTCTTCCAGCACTTCCCGCCCAGAATCGCCAAAATCCCAGCGCAGCGCAGCGTAGTCGAAATCCTCGGGCGACACCTTGTCCGCATCCAGCCGGGCGACCTGGTTACGCGCGGACATGCCGCCAAAATCGAGGATAGGCAGGGCGAGGAAGAGTGCTATCCCGCAAGTGGCAATCGCGAGGTGTAAATTCGCCTGGCGCAAATAGGCCGCCCAGCCTTGCAGGCGCCCACGCGCCAGCCCGACCCAATAAGCCAGGCCATAAGCAGTGGCGATGATAATTGTGACCAGCGCCCAGATGCGTTCGGGCGTAAGGCCGTATTGGTTGATGCGGATACCCATGGATATCGCAGCGAATATCGCCAAGGGGAATATGCCCGCTGCCAATACCAAGGCTGCAATCTGCATCACGCGGTTGGCACTGCGCGCCTCGTCATCGTCGCGGATAATGGCATTGGAAAGGACGAAACTGCCCAGCGCACAAGTGAGCAGGATCGGCGTTGCGGCCTCTGTCGCATCCCATAAAGCCTGCCCGCCCGATGCCAGCAATGCCACAAGAAACACAACCAATGCCGCGGCCAGAGGAATGGCCAGCATGGACAGCACGATCAGCACCAGCTTCTGCAGCGCGCCAATCACCTTCAGATTATTGCGCAAGACACCCAAAGCCGCACCAAAGGCGCCGCCGCTCCACGCCCAGCCGAACCATGCCTCGTCGATCAGCATGTCGATGAAATTGATGCCCACAAGGTCGAACAATGCATCGAGCAGGAATAGCATCAGCCAGCTCAGGCCCAAGAATGCGATAGCCCCAGCTGCACTGACGGCATCAGTCCAGACGTGGTAGTGCGTGAGCTTGTAATCAGTCGCTAACCGCGTGCGGTGAAATTCCGCCTGGAAGAGTGGAAGGGCAATCACCGTTGCGAACACACCCGCAAAGAAGGCGAATTCCTCACCGGCCAGCGCATCATCCTGCGCCACGGTGTTATAGGCCAGCCCACCCATGACAAGACCGGCAATCAGCGCAAATATTGCCGCGCCAAAGGGGTTTTTCGGCGTCAGCGAAAAGGCAGCGCAAAGCGATCCGAAGAAGAGGAAAGCAGCACCCGCTGCTTCCGTAGGCGTGGGATCGCTGCCGTCAAAAAGGAAGTGTATCAGGAAGCCGGCAAGAGCGAGGATACCCGCAAGCACCCAGGGACGTAGCGGCCAGTCTTCAATGAGTGGTTCCGCGCTCGCCGTGCTGTCCATATCCTCTCCCCCTTGTGAGCTTACTCCGCTGCGGCTTCTGCCTCCGCAGCCATTACTTGTGCCATGACCGCATTAATCTGGGCGGAACGTGCCTCCAGCTCTTCGGGCGTCATGAAATCATGTAAGGTCACATTGAATGTGAGGTCGGCATTGGCCGGAATGGGTGAGCCCGGGGGCGGCGTGGCGCCGTAGGCCAGCTCGGCCGGAATCTCGATAATGTAGCGCCCGCCCTTCTGCATTTGCAGCAATCCCTCGCGGAAACCCGGCACCACTCCGTCGAGCTGCATGAAAGTCCCTTGGGGAATGAGATCGGCAATCTGTTCGGGAAGATCTGTGGGTCTGGGCGGCGATTCGTCAAAAACCGTACCGTCATCCAGCATGCCGACGTAATCGACGAAGACTGCATCACCTTCTTGCGGATAGGCGCCTTCGCCAGCCACAACGGTCTCTATCGAAACAGAGGGCGGGCGCGAAGTGAACCACGCGACGGCACTGGCCACGGCCGCGCCGACGATCACGCCGAGCCAGAACTTGGTGAGAGAGCCCTTCTCAATGGGCTGCAGTGGTACGCGGGTGACTTCGGCCATGAAGATTAGCTTCCTGAAATAAAAAGGGCGCCGAGAGTTTCCTCTCCGCGCCCGTTTGGCTTAGCTTTGCGAAAGGTGCAAGCGCTGTCCCGCCTTAGCGGACGCCGTCGCGCTCCATACGCTTGCGCTCCAGCTTGCGGGCGCGGCGCACGGCTGCGGCCTTTTCACGAGCGCGCTTTTCGCTCGGCTTCTCATAGTGGCGACGCAGCTTCATCTCGCGATATACCCCCTCGCGCTGCAGCTTCTTCTTGAGCGCGCGGAGAGCCTGTTCGACGTTGTTATCGCGGACGATGATCTGCATAAACCTAAGCCACCTTATCTAATCTCAAACATGGTCAGAGCCCGCGAGCGATCGGCGCGGGATGCACCACTTGTTATACCAATGAAACACGCGCCGAATCCTTAATGGACCGGCCATATGGCGCGCGCACTAGGTGAAAATCACTGCAAAGGCAAGCCTGTGATGGGTTTCATAGGCGCGCGCTTGCGTCTAAGGCGCTTGCCTATGTCAGCCACACCACAACTTTACGCTTCGCTCTCTGTCGCCTTGGGCGGCGGTCTGGGCGCGCTCGCCCGTTACCAGCTTGGCCGCCTGATGACCCATTGGATGGGCGTTCAGGCCGTGACCACCTTTCCCTGGGCAACATTGGCCTGCAACGCGATCGGCAGCCTGCTGATGGGCGTTCTGGCCGGATTTCTTGCCCGCCACGGGCAAGGCGGCGAACAGGTGCGCCTGCTGCTGGGTGTGGGCCTGCTCGGCGGGTTCACCACCTTCTCTGCCTTCAGCCTCGAACTCACGCTGTTGATGGAGCGTGGGCAATGGACGCTGGCCTTCATCTACCTCGCCCTGTCGGTGGCGCTGGGCGTGACCGGGCTGATCTTCGGCCTCACCGTCACGCGCCTGATCGGCTGAGGCCATCATGAGCGACACTGTTCGCCAGTTTACTATCGGTGAGGACGATGACGGCGTACGTCTGGACCGCTGGTTCAAGCGCCATTTGCCGCAGGTCGGATTCGGCACCGTATCGCGCTGGGCACGGACCGGGCAGATCCGGGTCGATGGCAGGCGCGTCAAACCGGAAGATCGGCTGGAGGCAGGCCAGGTCCTGCGCGTTCCGCCCGGCGGCGAGGATAGCGCCCGAAAGCCGCGCAAGCGCCGCGAACTGACGGCTGAGGAAGAAGCGCAGGCCGAAGCCATGCTGATCCGCCGCACCAAGAGCGCGCTGGTACTCAACAAGCCGCCCGGGCTTGCCACGCAGGGCGGCACCAAGACTACCAAACATGTCGATGCGCTGCTCGATGCCTATGCCGGCGAGGATGAACCGCGCCCGCGCCTTGTCCACCGGCTGGACAAGGATACTTCGGGCGTCTTGCTGGTAGCACGCACTCCCGGGGCAGCGGCATCCTATTCCAAACGCTTTTCCGGGCGCAGCGCCAAGAAGATCTATTGGGCGCTGGTCGTCGGCGTGCCCGATATCAAGGAAGGTACGATCGATGCGGCGCTCGCCAAACAGCCGGGCACGGGCGGCGAAAAGATGCATGTCGATGTCGAGGGCGGACAGCCTGCCAAGACGCTCTACCGCGTGGTCGACCGCGCTGGAGACCGTGCGGCATGGGTGGAATTGCAGCCGCTTACCGGCCGCACCCACCAGTTGCGCGTGCATATGGCCGCGATCGGCCATCCCATAGTGGGGGACGGCAAGTATGGCGGACCCGATGCTTTCCTGACCGGCACGATCAGTCGCAAGATGCATCTCCATGCACGCCGCCTGATCATCGATGAGCCGAGCGCCAAGGGCAAGGAAGGCGGCAAGCTGGATGTGACCGCCGAACTTCCCGAACATTTTGCCGCCAGCATGGAAAACCTCGGCTTTGACGAGAGTGCCAGCACGGCAGAACCCGAAAGCGGACCTCCGGAGAGGACGCGCGAGGAAAAGAAGCAGGCCGCGCGCCAGCACGCCAAGCAATATCGCAAGGCGCGTCGTGGTGAGCGCAAGGCCCGTTCGCAAGGCGGTGCCCGCAGCGGCAAACCTACGCGGCCCAAGCCGAAACGGCGTGGCAAGCGCTGATGACTATCCGCCTCGCCATCTTCGATTGTGACGGGACGCTGGTGGATGGCCAGGCACACGTCTGGGAAGCCATGAAAGCCGGTTTTGCCGAAGCCGATCTGCCCTGCCCTGCCCGCCACGAAATCGTCCGAGGGGTGGGGCTGAGCCTGCCAGTAGCGGTGCGCCGCCTCGCACCCGGAGGCACGTCCGAGCAGCACGCCACCGCAGTCGAAGCCTATAAGCGGAGCTTTTTCGAGGCGCGGCAACAAGGCCGCATCGAGGAGCCATTGTTCGAAGGGATTGCCGACCTTCTCACGGGCTTGCATGGCAAGGGCTGGCGACTTGGCGTGGCGACAGGCAAGTCAGACCGCGGCCTGAAGAATTGCCTCGCCATGCACGGACTGACCGATCTATTCTGCACACTCCAGACGGCAGATCGTCATCCTTCCAAACCGCATCCTTCCATGATCGAGGAGGCCCTGGCCGATGCGCTTGCCCGGCCCGAAAACGCTGTAATGATCGGCGACACGACCTATGACATCGAGATGGCGAGAGCTGCCGGCACTGACGCCATTGGCGTGGCGTGGGGCTACCACGATGTCGATGAACTGATGGATGCAGGCGCGCGTGCCGTGGCGCAGACCGCGCAGGAGCTGGAGGAATTGATCCATGGATGACCGGGAAGTGGAAGAAACCCGAGCACGCAATCGCTTCCTGGTGATCAACCTGATGCGCGCCGCTGGGGTGGTTATGATCCTGTTCGGCATTGCCATCGTCCAGCGGCTGGTCACCCTGCCCGCCATCGCCGGTTACGTTCTGATCGCCCTCGGCTTCTTGGAGACATTCGTCACACCGCAAGTTCTCGCCCGCATGTGGAGCAGCAACGGGCGCGACGGGTCGCAATGAAGCGCTTTTACAAGGACGTATCGGTCGATCCTGTAGATGGCGGCTGGCAAGCCATGCTGGACGGGCGCGGCATCAAGACACAGGGCCGCGCAGCGCAAATCGTGCCAAGCGAAAAGCTGGCCCAACTGCTCGCAGAGGAGTGGCGCGCGCAGGGTGAGGAAATCGATCCCAAAAGCTTCGTCTTTCGCGACATGGCGGATTACGCCATCGACGTGGTGCGCAAGGACCGCCCGGATGCCATCGCCAATGTGCTGAAATTCTCGCAGACCGATACGCTTTGCTATCGCGGCGATCCAGAAGACCCGCTGTTCCTGCGTCAGGAGGAATTGTGGGAACCGCTGCTGCAAAGTTGCGAGGCTCGCCATGGCGTCAAATTCTCGCGCGTCAGCGGCATCATGTATGACCCGCAGACGCCGGAGACGCTCGAGGGACTACGCAAAGCGCTCGATAAGCTCGACGACTTTGCCCTCGCCGCATTGCAGACGCTCACCTCGCTTGCGGCTTCGCTGGTTGTCGGACTGCAAGCGTTGGAAGAGGGCGCTGATGCCGAAACGCTGTTCGCTGCCGCCAATGCGGAGGAAGACTGGCAGGCGGAGCAATGGGGGTGGGACTACGAAGCGGAAGACCGCCGCAAACTGCGGCTTGAAGCATTCACCTTCGCGGTTGAATTTGCGAAGGCGGCGCGCGCCTAACCATTCTTAGCCGACCCAATCCGCAACTTGTGCGGCCAATTCATTGGCTGCCTGGTTGAATGCCGGGCCGACTGACAGTGCATCGGGCGCAACGCCAGAAACCACGCTTTCAAAACGCTGTGTGCGCACATCGCCGTTCGGCGAACGCAGCACCGCGTCGTAGCGCACCACCACGCTGGAACTGGGCGCGTCATAATCCATTGCCACCAGTTCCCCGCCGAGCTGGGTCCGCGCGGCATAGTCAAGTTCGCCGCCTCCAATCACCAGCCGGTCACTGGTGGCGCGGATCGTTTCGGCCAGCACGCGCTGGAAGAGTTGCGAAGGCTTCTGCACCCAGAAAGCATCCTGCAGGTAAGCGAGCGAGGTGTCATTTACGCGCACCGGAATACGGATAACATTGAGGTGTTGCGGCGTAGAAGGCTCGGTCACGGCCAGCGCGCTTGCCATGTCGCCATTCGCCGCATCGCCGGCCGGGGCGATTACAGCCGGTGTAAGCGTCAACAGCTGGTCGGGAGCCTCGCTATCTCCCCCGATGCTGACACA
>ENA-ORCV01000744-ORCV01000744.1-marine-metagenome-genome-assembly--contig:-NODE-744-length-15736-cov-4.562935_pt1 | contig 15736 bp, 12 predicted proteins | sample MGYA00237779_ERZ508509 | MGnify/ENA primary metagenome ERZ508509 (study PRJEB26180, sample SAMN06268772) | marine metagenome | isolation source: Bioluminescent Bay, La Paraguera, Puerto Rico | place... | reverse complement strand
CTCTGCACGGCTTCGAGCCCTATCAGGAACAGAAGGGCGAGGAGTACATGAATGAGAAGCAGCAGGAGCATTTCCGCAAGCTGCTGCTGGCCTGGAAGGCCGAATTGATGGCAGAGGTGGATCGCACCGTAACCCACATGAAGGACGAGGCAGCCAACTTCCCTGATCCGGCCGACCGCGCCAGCCAGGAAGAAGAGTTCAGCCTGGAACTGCGCACCCGCGACCGGGAACGGAAGCTGATCAAAAAGATTGATGCCACAATCGAACTGATTGACCAGGACGATTACGGCTTCTGCGAAGCCTGTGGCGTCGAAATCGGCATCCGCCGCCTGGAAGCCCGTCCTACCGCAACCCTGTGCGTGGACTGCAAGACCCTGGCGGAAATCAAGGAAAAGCAGATCTCCGGGTAAAGTCGCGCGCATGGCGAGCATTGCTCGCTGCACGACTTTACGCCCGGCCAAGGATGGCCGGGCCGGGCTAGGCTCCAGGGACGACTGCTTGTGACAACCCTATCGCGCGCAGCTTGATTGGCGTTTTTTTTAAACGCTCCCCAGATCTCACGCTACCAGCCCGTAAACACCTTGCTCCAATCTCCCTTGATCAACGCCCCCAGCTATATCGGGCGCTTCGCCCCCTCCCCCACAGGTCCACTGCATTTCGGCTCCCTGGTCTGTGCCGTCGGCAGCTACCTCGATGCCGTTGCCCACGGCGGCCACTGGCTGGTGCGCATGGAAGACCTGGATCCGCCGCGGGAAATGCCCGGCGCCGCTGAACGCATCCTGCACGCCCTCGACACCCACGGCCTGCACAGCCACACCCCGGTAGCCTGGCAAAGCCGGCGCCAGCAACTCTACGCCGATGCCCTGGACCAGCTTGCCGAGGCAGACCTCATCTACCCCTGCCAGTGTACCCGCGACCAGATCCGCAAAGCCGGCGGCCACCGCCGCAGCGATTGCCAACAGAACACCGAAGGCAACAGCGCACTGCGCTTTTGTTGCGAGGGCGCAATCGAATCCTTCGAGGATATCTGGCAGGGCAGCCAGCGCCAGGACATTCGCGAAGATCCCATCCTCAAACGCCGCGACGGCCTGTTCGCCTACCAATTGGCCGTAGTGGTGGACGATATCGCCCAAGGTGTAACCCACGTGGTGCGCGGTGCGGACCTGCTGGACTGCACCGGCGTGCAGATGCAGCTGTTCCGCGCACTGGGCGCCACACCCCCACAATTCGGCCACCTGCCACTGGTGATGAACGAGGGCGGCCAGAAGCTCAGCAAACAAAATCACGCCACACCGCTGGACGACCAGCACCCGTCGGAAAACCTGGTACAGGCCCTGGGCTTTCTCGGTTTCCACTGCCCGCAATCCCTGCACACCGAATCCCCACACGGGATCCTGTCGTGGGCCAGCGCCCGCTGGCAGCGGCACCAGGTAGACCTGCGCAACCGTTTGCTGTCCAAGTGATTCAATCAATGGCGGGCTCCCCGCGAAGGTGCTGATGCCGGGTACTCCCTTGTGAGACCTTCACTGCCATGGATGGCGGTGCAGAGCCCCCAGGGATGGGTACACGGCGTGTCTCACAAGGGAGTACCCGGTAGCAGCACCGCCACCGCACTCGCTGGAAAAGTATTCTCGCCGCACCAGCAATTGATCTAAAACCCGCCCGCCATTACCATTTTCCGCCATTCATTTTTTCCGATTCACTCCTGCCACAGGACTGCCCTACAGGACCCTATGAGCAACCGCACCCTGTTAATCCTGCTGGCACTGGTGGGCTACGTCTTCAGCCCCACCGTGTTCACCTGGATGATCAACCCCACCGGCGCCTGGTACCGGCCCTTCATCCTGTGGTTTGTCCTCATCCTGCTGGCCATTTTCATCCAGACGAGGCGCAAGCCAGATGACCTTTGAGATCGTCAACATTGCGCTGATCGGCGTCGTCTACATCGCCGCTCTGTTTTTCGTCGCCTTCGCCACCTCCAAAGGCTGGATGTCCAGCAACTGGGTGCGCCACCCCTTCTTCTACGTACTGTCACTGGGCGTCTCCCTCAGCGCCTGGACCTACTACGGCATCATCGACCTCGCCTGGCAACACGGCTACGGCGTACTCGCCTACTACCTCGGCACCGGCGCCATGTTCCTGTTCGCCCCCGTGGCCCTCGAACCCCTCGCCCGTCTGGCGCAGCGCTACCAGCTCACCTCCCCCGCAGACCTGCTGGTGTTCCGCTACCACAGCCGTGAGGCCGGCACCCTCGCCACCCTGTTTATGCTGCTGGGCCTGCTGCCGCTGATCGCCCTGCAGATCCAGGCCGTGGCGGAAACCCTGGCACTGCTGTCGCGGGACAATGTCGCCGCGCTGGCGTTGCCGGATACCGGCGTCACCAGCAAAGACCTGATCGCATTTTTCTACTGCGTACTGCTGGCCCTGTTCACCAGCACCTACGGCGCCTCACGCAAACGTCGCGCAGGTCTTGCCAGCGCCATGGCGCTGGAGTCCATGGTCAAACTGGTGGCACTGCTGGCAGTGGGCCTCTACGCCGTATTCGGCGTCTTCGGCGGGCTGGGCGGCCTGGACGACTGGCTGGCGCAAAACGGCGATATGCAACAACTGCTGTATTCCCCCATCAAACAGGGCTCCTCCCATACCCTGCTGATGGTTTTCATCGCCACCGCCGTGGCCATGCCGCATATCTTTTACCTGAGTATTGCCGAGCGCCCGGCCGCCCAGACCCTGCGTATCGCCAGCTGGGGCTTCCCGCTATTTCTGCTGCTGATGGCCCTGCCGATCTTCCCGATCATGTGGGCAGGCTTCGCCCTCGATGTGGCGGAACCGGTGCAGTACTTCACCCTCGCGGTACCCCGCGCCAGCGGCTCCGCCCTGCTGACCATTTTTGCCTTTGTCGGCGGTCTGTCGGCGGCCACCGGCGCCCTGATCATGATTACCCTGGCACTGTCCACCATGGTGATGAACCACTGGCTGCTGCCCGGCACCCGCTGGCAGTCGGACGACAACATGTACCGGCAACTGCTGTGGCTGCGCCGCGCGCTGGTGGCGGCCCTGTTCCTCGCCGGTTTCGCGTTTTACCTGCTGCTGAACAATCGCCTGTCACTGTCCGACCTGGCGATCATCGCGTTTATCGCGTCCCTGCAGTTCCTGCCCGGCATATTCGCCGTGATTCACTGGCCCCAGGGCAACCGCCGCGGATTTATCGCCGGCCTGCTCGCCGGCATGCTGGTGTGGGCCGCAGGCCTGCTGGTACCCGCGGTGGTGGGCAACAGCGGGTTTGGCATTCCCGGGACCGACCTGCAGATACCGCTGGGGATGGAGATCTGGCCCCAGATCACTACCCTGTCCCTGTCGGTAAACGCCCTGCTGTTTATCCTGCTGTCGATATTTACCCGGACCTCCAGCCTCGAGCGCTACGCCGCGGACCTGTGCAATGACGACTCCATCAGCCAGGCTCTGCGCCTGGAGCTGGATGTGCAATCTGCCGGCGAATTCCGCCTGCGCCTGTCCGAGAGCCTGGGCGCCGCTACCGCCAGCCAGGAAGTGAGCCGCGCCCTGCGCCAGCTGAACCTGCAGGAAGATGAGCGCCGCCCCTACGCCCTGCGCCAGCTGCGCGATCGCCTGGAGGCCAACCTTTCGGGGCTGCTGGGACGGGTACTGGCGGGCCAGATCCTCGACCGCCACCTGCCCTTTGTCACCAGTGACCAGCCGGCGAACAAGGACATCAACCTGATCGAAACCCGCCTCAGCCGCTACAAGAACCAGCTCACCGGACTCGCCGCGGAACTGAACAACCTGCGCCTGTATCACCGCCAGATGCTGGAAGAGTTGCCGATGGCGGCCTGCTCCCTGGGGCGCGACGGGGAAATCCTGCTGTGGAACTACGCCATGGCGGATCTTTCCGGTGTCAGCGCCAGCGAGGTGATCGGCTCCAAGCTCGACTACCTGCCGGCCCCCTGGTGCGACCTGCTGGCGGAATTTGTCCTGTCTGAAGATGGCAGTCGCTTCAAGCAACAGGTGGAAATCAGCGGCAACAGCCACTGGCTCAACCTGCACAAGACCCGCCTGAAACAGGGCCGCAGCAGCAAGTCGAAAGACGGCGCCAGGGACAGCCGCGGCGATGGCCAGATGCTGCTGGTGGAAGACATTACCGAGACCCAGGTACTGGAACAGGAACTGATGCACAGTGAGCGGCTGGCATCTGTTGGCCGTCTCGCCGCCGGCGTCGCCCACGAGGTAGGCAACCCGGTAACCGGCATCGCCTGTCTGGCGCAGAACCTGCAATTCGAATCCGACAACCCGGAAGTACTGGAAACCGCGGAACAGATCCTGAGCCAGACCGAGCGCATCAGCCGGATTGTGCACTCGCTGGTGAGCTTTTCTCACAGCGGCAACCAGCAGGAGAGTATCAAGGCGCCGGTCGACCTCAATGCCTGTGTCGAGGAGGCGGTGCAGCTGCTGTCGCTGCAGCGGGACAAGACCCAGGTCACCTTCGAAAACCGGGTGCCCAGGGATCTGGTGGCTCTCGGCGACAACCAGCGCCTGATCCAGGTGTTCATCAACCTGTTGAGCAACGCCCGCGACGCGAGCCCGGATGGCGGCAATATTGAAATTGACGGCTACCTGCGGGCCGGCCTCGCCTGCGTATCGGTGACCGATAACGGCCCGGGCATCTCCGCCGCCCATCGCGAGCGGATTCTGGAGCCATTTTTTACCACCAAGGAACCGGGAGAAGGCACCGGCCTCGGCCTCGCCATGGTATACAGCATCGTCGAGGAACACGGTGGACAACTGGAACTGATCAGTCCGGCCCACCCGGAAACCGGCCGCGGCGCGCGCTTTATCGTGCAGTTACCGCTGGTGAAATAGGTGTCTCTAATAGTACAAAAATGACTCTTTTGTTACTCACAGACATCAAAATTTGTATGTTTTTCGAACAAAACTCTCGTTTTGGGTTGCAACGAAACGCTCCACAGGTAAAACTGTGCTCCCACTGAACATTTTGTAACCAGGCGTAACACATGAGCCACATCCTGATCGTAGAAGATGAAGCCATTATCCGCACCGCCCTGCGCAAGCTGCTGGAGCGGCACCGTTACAAAGTCAGTGAAGCCGGCTCCGTGCGCGAAGCCACCACCAAGTACCGCATTACCGACGTCGACCTGATCATCTCCGACCTGCGCCTCCCCGGCGCCCCGGGCACCGACCTGCTGAAGCTGGCAGGCGACGTACCGGTACTGATCATGACCAGTTATGCCAGCCTGCGCTCGGCGGTGGACTCCATGCGCATGGGCGCCGCCGACTACATCGCCAAGCCCTTTGACCACGACGAGATGCTGGCCACGGTGCGCCGGGTCATCGGCAAGGCCGAACAGAGCCGCGCCGCCAGCCCCGCTGCCGACAAGACCCCGGGCCGCGCCATTGCCGGGATGATCGGTGACAGCCCGGTCATGCGCACCCTCTACAACCGTATCCACAAGGTCGCCCCCACCGACGCCACCGTGCTGGTACACGGGGAAACCGGTACCGGTAAGGAGCTGGTGGCCCGGGCCATTCACGAGGAGAGCCGCCGCGCAGACAAACCGCTGATCTCGGTGAACTGCGCAGCCATTCCCGAAACCCTGATCGAGGCTGAACTGTTTGGTCACGAAAAAGGTGCCTTTACCGGCGCACAGACCGCCCGCGAAGGCCTGGTAGCCGCCGCCGATGGTGGCACCCTGTTCCTGGATGAGATTGGCGAGCTGCCCCTGGAGGCCCAGGCCCGACTGCTGCGCGTACTGCAGGAAGGCGAGGTCCGCCCCATCGGCGCCATCGAATCCCGCAAGGTGAACGTACGGCTGGTGGCAGCCACCCATCGCAACCTGCGCCAGCTGGCGGCCGAGCGCAAATTCCGCGAAGACCTTTATTACCGGATCAATGTGGTCCAGATGACCCTGCCCCCGCTGCGCGAGCGCGGCAAGGACGTACTGTCCATCGCCGAGAGCCTGCTGGAGAAATTCTGTGCAAAAATCAACCGCTCGACACTGAAACTGTCACCGGAGGCGGTCCAGGCTGTTACCACCTACACATGGCCGGGTAACGTGCGCGAACTGGAAAATGCGATTCAGCGGGCGGTCATCCTTACCGAAGACCAGAGCGAGATTGACCACCGCACCCTGGATATCGATCTGGACCTGGTGCCCATCGAGGAGGCCGACCCGGAACGCCTCCCCCGCAGCAGCCTGCACGCCGATCCGCGGGAAGACCTGTCACTGGAAGACTATTTCGCCCGTTTCGTACTCGAGCACCAGGAAACCATGAGCGAAACCGAGCTGGCAAAGAAGCTCGGTGTCAGCCGCAAATGCCTGTGGGAGCGCCGCCAGAAGCTGGGGATTCCACGCAAGAAAGCCCGCCGCGCGGTAGAGGCCTCCTGACCTCCCACTTTCCCGCTACCGGGCTGACGATCAAGCCCGGCCACTTCAGCAAATCTACCCGGAACTCCGGTGGCGGCACCGCTACCGGCGCCTTCGCAGAAACTCCGTCTAAGTGGACAGTTTTTACCGCCGCGCCCCGGGCACTTTTGTGCCCGCACACCCGTTACCCCTGCGCCATTAACCGCCCTCCACAGGGGGTAACAACGCAACGAAATTCTCAATTCCCCTTCAGAAACAACCGGTTAAAAGTGCCAGGAACCGCAAATTCCCTGAATTCTTGAGTACAGAGTTCCAATCCAAATTGGTAACAAGTGAAAGTGTTACCCAACCATGACGCGAAGTAACAGTCACCGTACCTTGCGTAACGGATCACTGTATTCCTGTGACGTAAAAAAGTTCCAAAAAATATTAACTTATTGATTTATAAGGATTTTTTAAAGTTGGCACGCTATCTGCTTTGTATAGGTCAAACAACAAGAACAGCCAAGAATAAAAATAAATGGCTGAGGAAGCCCTAACAACAATTGACAATAAGCGGGCGAAAACAAAATAAGAAAAACGGCGAGGTCGACAATAAAAGCCAAAGTGACCACAACCGGAGCAAAAACGACCAATAACAATAATAAGGTCAGAAACAACAATAAAAATAATTAAGAACGTAAATACTAATAATAAAAATAAATAATAAGAATAAAGAGAAATAACAAAAACAATAATTTTTGTAGAAGACAACAAAAATAACGACAAGCACGTGACAAACTGACTGATTGTGCCTGGGAGAGGGTTTGCTGAATAGCAAATTGATAGCGCAAGGAAGCCGCTGCCTTCATTCCGAATAAGAATAATTCCCTGATTTTTCTTTTTCGCACTGATTCTGGCTGGTCCCCGCTTAATGCGGGTCCGGCAGCTGTGCGTTCTCCTGTCTGTGTTAGAATCCGCCCCTAAAAGTCCGGAACCATCGTACAGCCTCGCCAGTGAAGCGGGCTGAGATCAACACAGAAAACCGTATGTTCAATTCCCTGATCAGTAGTATCAAGCGCTGGCACCGCAAGTCCGATGCCGACAAGCCGGGCCGTGATCGGCCGGGCCGCAAGCCGTCAGACCGCAAGTCTCAAGGTCACCAGCCCTCCCCCCCGAAAACCACCCGAGTCGTCATCCCCCGCAACGATCACGCCATCTCCCGCCGCGATATCAGCCGCGCAGCACTGACGGTGATGAAGCGCCTGCAGGAAGCGGGGTTTGAGGCCTACATCGTGGGCGGCGGTGTGCGCGACCTGTTGCTCGGCGGCCATCCCAAGGACTTCGACGTCGCCACGGATGCCACCCCCGAGCAGGCCAAACAGCTGTTCCGGGGCGCGCGTATCGTCGGCCGCCGCTTCCGTATCCTGCACGCCCGCATCGGGCGCGAGGTCATCGAGGTGACCACCTTCCGCGGCCACCACAGTGACGGCGAGGAGCACGAAGCACAGCAGTCCGAACACGGTATGCTGCTGCGGGACAATGTGTACGGCGACCTCGAGAGCGACGCGGTGCGGCGGGATTTCACCGTCAACGCGCTCTACTACACCACCAACGGCTTCGAGATACACGACTACACCGGCGGCATGGGCGACATCCAGCAGCGCCTGATTCGCATGATTGGCGACCCGGAAACCCGCTACAAGGAAGATCCGGTGCGCATGCTGCGCGCGGTGCGCTTCGCCGCCAAACTCGACTTCGATATCGAGCGGGAAACCGCCGCCCCCCTCCATCAGCTGGCGCCGCTGTTGCGCAATATTGCCCCCGCGCGCCTGTTCGACGAGGTCCTCAAGCTGCTGATGAGCGGCCACGGTGTACGCACCTTCGAACTGATGCGCCAGTACGGCCTCTGGCAGCACCTGTTTCCGGCAAACGCCGCGCACCTGGACGATCCCCACGCCCTGGAGCTGACCCGCCTCGCGCTGCGCAATACCGACCAGCGCATTCGCAACGACCAGCGGGTAACACCCGCCTTCCTGTACGCGGCCCTGCTGTGGCCAGCGGTCAATGCGGAGCAGCAATTCCTGATCGAGAAAGGTATCCCGCCGGTGCCGGCACTTGCCCAGGCGGCGCAGAAAGTCGTCAGTGGACAACTGACCCACACTGCCATTCCCAAGCGCTTTTCCCTGCCGATGCGGGAAATCTGGGATATGCAGTCGCGCCTGTCCCGCCGCGGCGGTGAGCGCGCTTTCCGCACCATGGAGCTGCCGAAATTCCGCGCAGCCTACGACTTCCTGCTGTTGCGGGAAGACTGTGGTGAAATCCCCAAAGGGCTCGGGCAGTGGTGGACCGAGTTCCAGCAGGTGGATGAAGAGCAGCGCCGCCAGATGGTCCGCGAGCTCCCGCGCCAGGGCACCAAGGGCAAGGGCCGCGGGCGCCGCAACCGCGGGGGCCGCCGCCGCGGTCCAAGAACCGACTGAACACATCCATGACTTGCGTGTATATTGGCCTCGGCAGCAACCTTGCGCACCCGGTGGAGCAGTTGCGCTCCGCATTGACCGCCATGGAAGCGATTGCGCGGACGCGGGTGGATACCTGCTCCGCGTTCTACAGCAGCGCCCCCATAGGCCCCGGTGAGCAGCCGGACTATGTCAATGCGGTGGCGAGGCTGGAGACAGACCTGGACGCCATCGCGCTGCTCGACGCCCTGCAGGCGATAGAAAACCAGCACGGCCGTGAACGCTCGATACGCTGGGGTGCCCGCACACTGGATTTGGATATACTGCTGTTCGGCAGCGATATCATCGAAACCCCGAGACTGTCGGTGCCGCACCCGCGTATGACAGAGCGCAATTTTGTCCTGCAGCCCCTGGCGGAACTGGTTCCTGACCTGACCTTGCCCGATGGCCGGAGCCTGCAGAAACTGCTGCAACAGTGCCCGCCCAACCGGCTGCACAAGTTGTAACTGCATCGCGCGACCAGCACACTGCTGCGACAAACAGTACAGCCGGAACAATAAAGGAGTAATCCCGGTGACAATGCCCCCGGTTTCAGACACCCAAGCGAAATCCCCCAACGCAGAACTGGATCTGAGTGGCAGGGCCCTGCCCCGGTTTATTGCCGTAGAGGGCAATATCGGCGTGGGCAAAACCACGCTGGCGAAAAAGCTTGCCGCCACCTTCAATTACGACACCCTGCTGGAACAGCCGGAAGACAATCCGTTTCTGGAACGCTTCTACCGCGACCCGAAAAGTGCGGCTCTGCCCACGCAGCTGCATTTCCTGTTGCAGCGCTCACAACAGATTCAGGCCCTGCGCCAGAACGACATGTTCAAGCCGGTGCGGGTGGCGGACTTCCTGATCGAAAAGGACCAGCTGTTTGCCGAGGTCACCCTGGACAGTGACGAGCTGCAGCTGTACCGCCAGGTCTTCGACCACCTCACCCTGGAAGCTCCCAAGCCAGATCTGGTGATCTACCTGCAGGCGCCACTCAATGTCCTGCAGGAGCGCATCCACAAGCGCGGCATCGCCTCGGAGCGCTCGATCAGCAACGAATACCTGGCCACACTGAACGAGGCCTATACCAATTACTTCCACTACTACGACGAAGCGCCGCTGCTGATCGTCAACTGTGCCGAAATCGATATCGTCGACAACCAGCGGGATTACATCCAGCTGGTGGAATACCTGCTGAATGTGAGCAGCGGACGCCACTACTACAACCCTGGCAAGTAACCCCGGCGCACAAACGTGTTGCGATAGCAAAATACAACCGCCCGGGCAGCGTCGCCCGGGCGCGCCTCTGGACCTGAGAGAGTCAAAGCCATGCCTTACGGAACCAGCGAACTCACCAAACCGGTAACGGTGCAGACACTGCGCAAAATGAAAATGGATGGAGAAAAATTCATCTGTGTCGCCCTCTACGATGCCCCCATGGCTGCCATGGCCCAGAAGACTGGGGTTGAAACAGTCCTTATCGGCGACTCCCTCGGCATGACCGTACTCGGCTACGACAGCACCATTCCCGTCACCATGGAACAGATGATCTATCACGTGGAAGCGGTGGCGCGCGGCAACAAGAAATCCCTGATCATGGGCGATCTGCCGTTTATGACCTACGCCACCCCGGAGCAGGCACTCACCAACGCCACCCGCATCATGCAGGCGGGCGCACACATGGTGAAAATCGAGGGCGGCGCCTGGCTGGCACCGACCGTGAAGATGCTGACCGAGCGCGGCATCCCGGTGTGCGCACACCTGGGACTGACCCCGCAATCGGTGCACAAGCTCGGCGGCTTCCGGGTACAGGGGCGCGAAGACGAACAGGCGGGCCGGATTCTCGACGATGCGGTGCAGCTGGATGAAGCCGGTGCAGACCTGCTGGTGCTGGAATGCGTACCGGCGGAACTGGCCAAGCGCATCACCAATACGGTGTCCATGCCTACCATCGGCATAGGTGCCGGTGCAAACACCGATGCGCAGGTCCTGGTGATCAACGATATTCTCGGGCTGACGGAAAAGCCCCCCAAGTTCTCCAAAAACTTTCTGCTGGAAGCGGGCGATATCCCGGGAGCATTGCGCAAATACGCAGAGGATGTGAAAAACGGGGTCTTCCCCGACCGCGAACACACGTTCAACTGAAGCGGGAATTCCCCGGCGGTGGCACCCGCAAGCCGTCACCGCCGGCGGTTCACATCGTATTCACATGCCGTTTCAGCGACAGGTCACAGCCATTTTTTCCAGCGGAACACGATCAGCTGGATAACCACGGTAACCAGCAGCAAACCACTGAAGATCAGAAAAGCACCGGGGTTGTCCGCCCCCGGAATGCCACCGACATTGATCCCCAGCAGCCCGGTAAAAAAGCCCAGCGGCAGAAAGATCGCCGCGATAATCGACAACACGTACATGCGACTGTTGAGCTGCTCGGACATCTGGCTCATCAGCTCTTCCTGGGTCACCGCGGCCCGCTCCCGCACCGCATCGATATCTTCAATGTGGCGCAGCAAGCGATCACTTACCTCCCGCAAGCGGATACGGTTCGCCTCACTGATCCACTCGACCTTTTCCACCAGCAAGCGTGCCAGCGCCTCGCGCTCTGGGGACAGGTAGCGGCGCAGGGTAATGGTCTGCTTGCGCAACATTGCGAGATCAAAGCGCAGGGATCCACTACTGCCGGCAACCACACGATCTTCCAGCTCGTCGATGGTGTCCTCGAAGGATTCCACCGTGTCACTCATGCGCCACACCAGCAGGTCGGTGAGCTCCACCAGCAGGTCGGCACAGGTTGCCGGGCCGCGCCCGCTGTCCAATTGCCGGCACAGGTCACCGACGGATATCAGCCGGCGTTTGCGGGTACTCACTATCCGGGAGTCCTCAACCCACAGGCGGATCGACACCATATCCTCCGGCTGCGATTCCGGGTTCAGATTCACACCGCGCAGGGCAATCAGCAAGCCCTCACCAATGCTGGTGGTGCGCGGCCGGGTTTCCTCCGTCAGCAGAGCTTCGGCAACAATCGGCTCCAGTCCGGCGCCGTTGCCGATCCACTCCCGCGCCTCGGTATCGGTATAGTCAAAATGTAACCACAGGCGACCCTGCCCCGGCGCCCAGTTACCCACCTCACTCCAGCTCAGGCGACGCCCGCCGCCCTGGCCGTCCAACAGGTAGGCATGTATCAGGCCGTTGTGCATGGGTTCCGTATCCATTTTTTGTACTCGTCATCACTCGGCGGCAGACAGAAAAAGTCTGTTCAGCGCGACAGTATCAGGCGCGCCCGGGCCGTTTCTCCGCCCGCCAGCTGCCAGCTGTTGGCAAATGCATTGCCGTGCTCCACACACACAAAGCCGCGGTAGTGGGGACCCACATCTTCCAGGATTGCGGCCAGTTCCGCGCCCGGGTTCCAGGTGATAACGGTATCGCAGTGCTCGCTGCGGGTGTGAATCGGGTTCGGGGTGACGATGGTCTGCTCTGCGGGAGCCTGTTCGAACACCCGGTCCACCTCACCGGGAAATGTCTGCGCGCCCTCGAGCAGGGCGCGGGCAAAGCCCTCGGTCTTGTCCAGATACTCCACACCACTGAGCCCGTCTACGGATACATCGGCCACGTCGTCCACCGCAAAGTAACTGTGCAGCGCCCAGCTGAATTCCGCAGCCTGCTCGGAGGTATTGTGCAGCTGCAGCGCGAATTCCAGTTCCCGCCCCAGGGTCACGCTCAGTTCACAGGTGAAGTCCGCCGCAAACAGCGCGTCGCCGCGGTGCTGGAATGTGAATACCAGCTGCACCCGTCCATCGGCCTTTTCGTCACTGCGCGCCAGCTCCCACAGCTGGTTGCGCACCAGGCCGTGCTTGGGCTTGGACGGATCCGACCGGTTTTCACCAAACCACGGCAGGCACAGGGGCACGCCGCCGCGCACCGCGGTGCCCGGTTTGAATATGGCCGCCGGGCTCAGCCACAGCAGGGGCGCCCGCCCCACTGCGCTGAACTCCAGCACCTGGGCCCCCTGCAGCGCAATCACCGCGCGACACAGGCCGGTTTCAACAAGTAAAACATCCAGTCCGGGCTTGCCGTACAGGTCTCCGGTATTGGTACGTGTAAGGAATGCATTTGCAGTCACTGAGTTAACTCCGTGTTGTGCTCAGGATTCGGGAAAAGTATTGGGAGAATGTTGCCACGAATTGGCGGTGAGGTGGACCGGGTATTTGCCCGGTCGCACAAACCCGGAATGGATTACTCGGCAGTATCGATCTGCAACCAGTCAAAACCTTCCTGCTGACAGGCGTAAATGCAGTTGGCCGCTTTTGCCGCGACATCGGCCAGCGCGGCCTGTGCCAGGGTGAGACTGTTATTTTTCTCACTGATATGGGCAACCACCAGGTGCTGCAGGCGGTCACAACCAACACGCTGCAAAAAACCCGCTGCCTGCTGATTACTCAGATGCCCGTAAGCGCCGCCGACCCGACGCTTGAGTGAAGGCGGGTATGGGCCCTGCGCGAGCATTTGCGGGTCGTGATTGGCTTCCAGCACCAGCGCGTCGCAGTCACTGTACTCCGCCTCCACATGGGGCGTAATGGTACCGAGATCGGTGAGAATACCGAGACTTCTACCGCGGCTGCGAAACACGAACTGCGCAGCCTCCCGCGCGTCGTGTGGCACCGCCACCGGGGTTACCTGGATATCCCCTACCGCAAACGGCTGGTGTCCTTCGATCAGCGTCACCGCTGGCAGGGTGCCGATATCCCGTGCCCGCAGCGTGCCCGGAGTGAGGTACACCGGCAGGCGATACTTGCGCGCCAGCGGGCCCACGCCGGACAAGTGATCACTGTGTTCATGGGTTACGAGAATGGCGGATAGGTCCGCCGGGGTGACGCCGAGCCGCGCCATGCGCCGCTCGGTCTCCTTGATGGTGAAGCCACAGTCCACCAGCAGGCAGTGGTCGCCGCTGGCGACCAGGGTGCCATTGCCCTTGCTACCACTGCCCAGGGAGGCAAACCTGATCGCCATTGCTGTTTCCGCTTCCGGGGTCAGATCAGGTTCTGACGAATGGCCATCAACAGTTCCGACGCCTTTGCACGCGATAGCGGCTGGCCGCGGGTATTGCGGATACGCACTTCGATGGACTGGTCGGCACCGCGCAGTACCACCAGATAACCGGGGATTTTGCTGTCCGGCGCACCGCCCAACCCCTGCAGGTTGGCAAACAACGCCGGCTCGGCCGCGCTGCTGGTATCGATATTGGCCAGCACCTGCTGCAGGCTGTAAGCCTCGGCGGCCTTGGCCTGCTTGTCCTCACCGTTGCCGGATCCCCAGCCGGAGAACCAGCCGTCCTCCTCGTCGGTCAGCTCGCGCTCGGGGTCGTAGGTCACGTAGAAAATACCGATATCGGAATCTTCCTGGTGCAGCCGGTACGCGCCGGTATTGAGGGCGTGTGCCACCGTCGCCCAGGCCCGGTTCATGGCCAGATCGAGGGCGATAAACGGCTCTTTACCCGCCGGCTCCATCACCTGGACTTTCACCTTGCCGCCACCGATGGCCTGCGCCACCAGCGAGGCCGCGGCACCGGATGAGTCTGCGGCGAGGGCACCGGACATCTCGTCGATCATCCAGCCCTCGCGCTCCTGGCTCGAGGATTGGGCCGGCCAGTTCACCGCTCCGCCAATTGGCGCGTCTAGCGGTAGTGCCAGGTGGCGTACGTGGATCTCGGTGGTGTCCGGTTGCACACCGGATTCCACCTGCAGGCGGTACTTGTCCTTGGTTTCGGGGCTTTCGCCGAAAGTCAGCCAGGTGGTTTCCATGGTGCCGGCACTGGCATCGGAATACGCCAGCTGCAGACCGGAAGAACGCAGGAAGTAGTGCAGTTGCGGCCACACTTCATCCGGCGGCTGATTGACCAGCACCCAGCGACGGTTGCCCAGCTTCTGGATCTTCACCCGGTCGAGGCCGGCATTGACCGACAGCGCCTGGGGGCGGGGCACAACAAATTCACCGCGATCGACCTCGCCACTGATCTGCGGAACCTCGTACAGCTCCTCCTGGTGCTTGCTGCTGACACCCTGGGGCATCTGCAGGGGAGGCAGGCTGTCCGCCATCTGGTAGTCGTCGCCGCGGTCGCGGAAATATCCATCCTGGCCGAAGATGCCACAGCCACCGAGGGCAGTGGCGGCAGCACACAAAAGCGCTCCGGCGGTAAATCTTGTCATTATTGGTACCTTGTCGATCCAGTCCCTGGGCGGTGCGATCACACCGCCTTTGAATTATTAGCCGCTGACGTTCACAGCACGCCGGCACCGCGCAGTGCTTCGCGCACCCGGGCGTGATACTGCGTGGACAGATTGGTCAGTGGCAGGCGGATACCGCTGTCGATACGGCCCATTTCCTCCAGCGCCCACTTCACCGGAATCGGGTTTGCCTCCACAAACAGCGCCTGGTGCAGCACATCGATGCGCTGGTTGATGGCGCGCGCGGTGTCCGCATCGCCCGCCAGGGCCGCCTCGCACATCTGCGCCACCGCGGCCGGGGCAACGTTGGCGGTCACGCTGATATTGCCGTGTCCACCCAGCAGCATCAGCTCCACCGCAGTGGCGTCATCACCGGAGTAGACCGCAAAGTCCTCGGGCACCTGCTCGATCAGTTCGCGGGCGCGCTCCAGGTCTCCTGTGGCCTCCTTGATGCCGACAATATTGCCGATGGCAGTGAGGCGCATGACCGTTTCCGGCAGCATATCCACTGCAGTGCGACCCGGCACATTGTAGAGGATCTGCGGGATATCCACGGCCTTGGCTACCGTTTTGTAGTGCTGGTACAGGCCTTCCTGGGTGGGCTTGTTGTAATAAGGGGGGACCAGCAGACAGGCGTCCGCGC
>ENA-ORCV01000743-ORCV01000743.1-marine-metagenome-genome-assembly--contig:-NODE-743-length-15739-cov-2.768612_pt1 | contig 15739 bp, 13 predicted proteins | sample MGYA00237779_ERZ508509 | MGnify/ENA primary metagenome ERZ508509 (study PRJEB26180, sample SAMN06268772) | marine metagenome | isolation source: Bioluminescent Bay, La Paraguera, Puerto Rico | place... | reverse complement strand
CGAACAGTCGCTCGAGGAACTGGAGCGGATGACGGCCTGCGCCGAGGAAGTGCTGAAGCGTCTGGACCTGCCGTACCGGGTGATGACGCTGTCGACCGGCGACATGGGTTTCTCCGCCCGCAAGACCTACGACATCGAGGTCTGGCTGCCGGGGCAGGGCGCCTACCGCGAGATTTCGAGCTGTTCTGTCTGCGGCGATTTCCAGGCGCGCCGCATGAACGCGCGCTACCGGCCGAAGGACGAAAAGGGCGTGCGTCACGTCCATACGCTGAACGGCTCCGGCGTCGCCGCCGGCCGTGCGCTGATCGCGGTCCTGGAAAATTACCAGCAGGCCGACGGCACGGTCATCGTGCCGGACGCCTTGCGCCCCTATATGGGAGGAGCCGAGGTCATCGGGGGATAGCAGGCGCCGGCCCTAAATGGCCGGGTCGTGCCCGGCCATGAGCGGCTTCGCCCTGACGCGGCCTGAATGCCCCGAATGCAGGTGTCGGCACCGTAGCCTCTTTCCGCGTCATGTCCGGACCTGATCCGGGCATCCCGGCGCCGCCCACTGTAGCCACCGTTTGCACGGTACGAACGAGAACAGGTATTCAGACCCCATGCGCATTCTGGTCACCAACGACGACGGCATCCACGCTCCCGGCCTGACGGTTCTCGAGAAGATCGCGCTCGCGCTGTCGGACGAGGTCTGGATCGTCGCGCCGGAGACCGACCAGAGCGGCGCGTCGCATTCGCTGACGCTGAACGATCCGCTGCGCGTGCGCGAGATCAGCGACCGCCATTTCGCCGTGAAGGGCACGCCGACCGACTGCGTGATCATGGGCGTGCGGCATCTGCTGCGCGACGATCAGCCCGACCTGATCCTGTCCGGCGTCAACCGCGGCCAGAACCTGGCGGACGATGTCACCTATTCGGGGACCATCGCCGGTGCCTTCGAAGGGTCGATCCTCGGTGTGCGCTCGATCGCGCTGAGCCAGACCTATCGCGATCCCGAGGTGATTCACTGGGAGACGGCCGAAAAGCATGGCGCGGAGACGGTCCGGCAGTTGCTGGAAGCCGATCTCGACCCCTCGGTCGTGCTCAACGTGAACTTCCCCGCCTGTACCCCGGACAAGGTCGTGGGCATGGAAGTCACCATGCAGGGCAAGCGGGACCAGTCCCTGCTGCATATCGACGGCCGCTTCGACGGGCGCGGCAACCCCTACTACTGGATCGGCTTCGAACGGCGCAAATCGAGCCCGCGCCACGGAACCGACCTGCGCGCGGTCTATGACAACTCCATTTCGGTGACGCCGCTGACGCTGAATCTCACCGACACCGTCGCCCATGCCGCTCTGCTCGACCGGCTGGCGATCGGCGAGGAAGCCTGAGGCCGCGATGGGCGCGGACGACTACGAAAGCGCGGAACTCGGACGGGTCTCGGTCGCACGTCTGATCATGGGGCTGCGGGCCCAGGGCATACGGGATGCCCGGGTCCTGAAGGCCATTGAGACGGTTCCGCGCAATCAGTTCGTCGAAGAAAGCTACGCCGAACTCGCCTATGACGACCGGTCGCTGCCGATCCAGTGCGGCCAGACGATCAGCCAGCCGTTCATCGTCGCCTACATGACGGAAATGCTGAAGGTCTCGGATCGTGACAAGGTGCTCGAGATCGGAACGGGTTCGGGCTATCAGGCGGCCGTCCTCGCAAAGCTGTGTCGTCGCGTCTACACGATCGAGCGCTACCGAACGCTGCACAAGATTGCGGAGCAGCGGATCAAGGACCTCGGCATCTCAAACGTGACCGCAATGGTCGGCGACGGCATGAAGGGCTGGCCCGCGCAGGCGCCGTTCGACAAGATCATCGTGACGGCCGCGGCCGATGAAATCCCGCAGGACCTGATCGATCAGCTCAAGGTCGGCGGCATCATGGTCATTCCCGTCGGCCCGGTCGGCGGCGTGCAGTTCCTGCACAGGGTCGTGCGGACCGAGGACGGCTACCAAGACGATGCCCTGATCGGCGTCCGCTTCGTCCCGCTGGTGCCCGGCAAGGCCGAGCAACTCTAGACCGCAGCCCTTTTCTAGCCGGTCGGTCGGCGCCGCAGCCGTAGAGGCATGCGGCCCGCGATGCGAAGTCTCGCCGCGTCTTAAACCTATATTTACCTCAACACCTGTTTACTAAGTCGAGTTGTTTACCAGTTCGGCGTGAGTGGTGTGATGCGTAGCGTAATCAAAGGAATTCGTTCGTCCCGGATGACGAAATTCGCCGTTGTTGGCGCGATCAGCGCCGTGGCGGCAGGATGCAGCTCCGACTCCTCCCGGTTCGCCGGATCCTTCTTCGGCGGCACCGATCCTGAATATACCGGGTCTCTTCCTCCAACCCCAACGCAGCCCGTCAGCGCTTCGCCGCTCGGCGACCCGCGCGGTCAGGCGGCCTATGGTCAGCTTGGCTCGATGCCGGCGGGCGGCGGTGACGGGACGGCCGTCATCGTCGGTCCCAACGAGACGATTCAGACGATCTCGGCCCGCTACGGCGTGCCGGCGAACGCGCTGATGAGCGTCAACGGCATCTCGGATGCGAATGCGGTTCAGCCCGGCCAGCAGCTCGTGATCCCGGTCTACTCGCAGGCCGCGAACGGCTGGGTGCGTCCCGAGCAGGCGTCGACCGGCGTCAAGGTCGCAGGTCCCGCACCGGTAAGCGCGGCCGCAGTCGCGCCGTCGCGGCCGGCCGCCAAGCCGGCGTCGTCCGGCGGCGTGCACACGGTCGCCCCTGGCGAGACGGTCTATTCGCTGGGCAGGCTCTACAACGTGCGGCCGAATGACATCATTGCCGCCAACAACATGCAGGCGCCCTACGGCATCAGGATCGGCCAGAAGGTCACGATACCCGGTGTGACGGTTGCCAAGACTGCGCCGAAGCCCGCGGCGGCGCCGGTCCAGCAGGCCGAGTCGAGCGATGCGGAACCGGTAGCAGCGCCGCAGAAGGTAGCAGCCGCCCCGGCGCCGGCCCCCGCGAAAACCGGTATCCAGTCCGAAACGCTGCCGGCGCCGAAGCAGGTTGCCTATGCGCCCCAGAACGACACCGCGTCCGGTACGGATAATCGCGCCGGCGTGCCCGAGCCGGCAGCCCTGTCGGCCGGAAACTTCCGCTGGCCGGTTCGCGGCCGCATCATCTCGTCCTATGGCGAGAAGAACGACGGCGGCACCAACGACGGCATCAACGTCTCGGTCCCCGAAGGCACGTCGGTCCGCTCCGCCGAGAACGGCGTCGTGGCTTATGCCGGCAACGAGCTGAAGGGCTACGGCAACCTGGTGCTGATCCGTCACGCGGATGAATGGGTCACCGCCTACGCCCACAACAGCGAACTTCTGGTCAAGCGCGGCGATGTCGTCTCGCGCGGTCAGGTGATCGCCAAGGCCGGCCAGACCGGTTCGGTCTCCACGCCGCAGATGCACTTCGAACTGCGCAAGGGCTCGCAGCCGGTCGATCCGCTGAAGCATCTCGCTTCGGACTAGTCGACGGGATCAGTACACGGATTTCATGCGGCGCGCCTTCAGGGCGCGCCGTTTTCGTTTGGACTGAAGTGGGGGCGCACGTCCAAGTCGTGGCGCCAACGTGCCTGGCCTCTTGGGGAGAGGCGGCGCTATCCCGCCGGCGTCAGTGGAACGCCCAGCCGTCCGGCCAGGTCCTGAATGTACTGCCAGGCAACACGGCCCGACCGGCTGCCTCGTGTGGTCGACCATTCGAGCGCGTCGCGTTCCAGCGTGTCCGATGACAGGCCGAAATGCTCGGCATAGCCGCGCACCATATCGAGATATTCGTCCTGGCTGCACTTGTGGAAGCCGAGCCACAGGCCGAACCGGTCGCTGAGCGACACTTTTTCCTCGACCGCCTCCGACGGATTGATGGCTGTCGACCGCTCGTTTTCCATCATGTCGCGGGGCAGCAGATGGCGCCGGTTGGAGGTCGCGTAGAAGATCGTGTTGTCGGGCCGTCCTTCGATGCCGCCTTCGAGAGCGGCCTTGAGCGATTTGTAGGAGGTGTCGTCGAAGTCGAACGACAGGTCGTCGCAGAAAATGACGAACCGATGCCCCGAATTGCGTGCGATCCCCATCAGGACGGGAAGCGTCTCGATGTCTTCCCGGTGGATTTCCACGAGCTTGAGCGGACCGGCACCCTCTGCTGAGAGCCTGGTGTTGACGGTGGCGTGTGCCGCCTTGATCAGCGAACTCTTGCCCATGCCCCGAGCGCCCCACAGCAGTACGTTGTTTGCTGGCAGGCTTCGTGCGAAGCGCTCGGTATTCTCGATCAGCGTATCGCGGGCCCGATCGATTCCCTTCAGCAGGACCATGTCGACGCGGTTGACGGCGGGAACAGGCTGCAGTCCGGGCGGGGAGGGGCGCCAGACGGAAGCAATATCCGCCTCGGGTGGCGCTGGCGGGGCCAGCCGGTCGAGGCTGTCGGCGATTCGCGTCAGCAGCCCTTTCAGTTCGTCCTGATCCGATGTCACGTCTGTCTATCCCTAGGTAGCACCAAGATTTCTACCGCATCGCCAGATCGGCGACCGTGTCGACGAACGGCGTGCGGCGGGCGGACCGTATCACGCGCGAGCGGGCGATCAATCGCCCGCAGACAAGCATGGCTACGGCGCTCTGTGGAACGTCTCCGACAAGCGGCTTAAACCGCGTCGGTTCCGGTTTGCAAAGCGCGAGGCTGTCGCTATAGTCCGCGCGCTTTCGACGGCGCCGGGCGACCGGCGCCGGCTGATGTGTTTTTTGCTGGACAGGAGATAACAACATGGGTGCGGGCCAGGGCGACTTTCTGATTTCGCTGCTACCGTTCATCCTGATTTTCGTGGTGCTGTATTTCCTGATCCTGCGTCCTCAGCAGCGTCGGATGAAGCAGCAGCAGGAAATGATCGCATCGCTGCGTCGCGGCGATACCGTGGTCACGGCCGGCGGGCTGATCGGGAAGATTTCCAAGGTGATCGACGACCGCGAGATCCAGGTCGAGGTCGCCGATGGTGTTCGCGTTCGAATTTCACGCCCGATGATCGCCGAAGTGCGGGCCAAGGGTGAACCCGTAAAGGACGAGGGCTGAGCGGACCCGTCGTCCCGGCCACCGCAAGCGTTAGCCACACATGCTGCATTTCGCCCGCTGGACTGTCCTACTGGTCATCGCGATCTGCCTCGCCGGCATTCTGGCGACGGTCCCGAACTTCTTCTCCAAGCAGGAAGCCGAATCCTGGCCGTCCTGGCTGCCGCATCGTCAGCTCGTACTGGGCCTCGACTTGCAGGGCGGCTCGCATATTCTGCTCGGAGTCGATGTAGCCGCCGTCATCAACGAGCGCCTCGATGCGTTGCGCGATGACGTCCGCCAGACGCTGCGCGACGACCGTATCGGCTATACCGGTCTGGCGGTACATGACGAGGCGGTTCAGGTTCGCATTCGCGACGCTGCCCAGGTGGAGGCTGCCGAGGAGGCCCTGCGTGATCTGTCCCAGCCCATCGGTTCGATCCTGACCGGCACGTCGGCTCGCGACGTCTCGATCGAGGCGGAGGGCGACGGGCTGATCGTTTTGCGGCTGACCGAGGAAGGCATCCAGCAGCGCGTCAATTCAGCAGTCGAGCAGTCCATCGAGATCGTCCGCCGCCGTATCGACGAACTCGGCACGACCGAGCCGACGATCCAGCGCCAGGGCGCAGACCGTATTCTCGTACAGGTGCCAGGTCTCGACGATCCGGCCCGCCTCAAGGCGCTGATCGGCCAGACCGCGAAGCTCAGCTTCCGCATGGTCGACCTGTCGATGCCGGCCAACGAGGCGCTGAACAGCCGCCCGCCGCCGGAATCCGAACTCCTCTACACCCAGGACGATCCGGCGATCCCTTACCTGATCGAAAAGCGCGTGATGGTGAGCGGCGAGGACCTCGTCGACGCCCAGCCGGGCTTCGATCAGCGGACCAACGAGCCGATCGTCACCTTCCGCTTCAATTCGAGCGGCGCCCGCCGGTTCGCCGTCGCCACGCAGCAGAACGTCGGCCGGCCCTTCGCCATCATTCTCGACAACGAGGTGATCAGCGCGCCAGTGATCCGCGAGCCGATCCTCGGCGGGTCCGGCCAAATCAGCGGCAATTTCCTGATCGAGGAAGCCAACGACCTGGCAATTCTGCTGCGCGCCGGCGCACTTCCCGCGCCGCTGACGATTCTCGAGGAGCGCACCGTCGGACCGGGCCTCGGTGCGGACTCGATCGAGGCCGGAAAGATCGCTTCCATTATCGGCACCGTGGCCGTGGTCATTTTCATGATCGCCGTTTACGGCCTGTTCGGCATCTTCGCCAACATCTCGCTGTTCATCAACATCACGCTTGTGATCGGTATCTTGTCGGTGCTCGGCGCGACCCTGACGTTGCCCGGCATCGCCGGTATCGTCCTGACCGTCGGCATGGCGGTCGACGCCAACGTGCTGATCTACGAGCGCATTCGCGAGGAACAGCGGGCAGGCAAGAGCGCCATTGCCTCGATCGATTCAGGCTATCGCCGCGCGCTCGGAACCATCATGGACGCCAACATCACGACGTTCATCGCCGCCGTCATCCTGTTCTATCTGGGATCGGGGCCGATCCGCGGCTTCGCGATCACGCTGGCGATCGGCATCGTGACGACCGTGTTCACGGCCTATCTGGTCAATCGCCTGATCGTTTCGGAATGGGTGCGCATGCGCCGGCCCTCAGTGGTGCCGATCTAGGAGACATCCGTTGATTCTGCTGAGGTTAGTCCCGCAAGAGACACATATCGGATTCATGCGCCTGCGGCGCATGACGCTGCCGCTGTCCGCTGCGCTCGCTGTCCTGTCGATTGCTCTTTTCTTCGTCGTTGGCCTCAATTTCGGCATCGACTTCAAGGGCGGTTCGCTAATTGAGGTCCAGACGAAGGAAAGTCCGGCCAATATCGTCGATCTGCGCAACCGGATCGGCACACTTGGGCTTGGCGACGTCCAGATCCAGGAATTCGGCGCCCCCGACGAAGTGCTGATCCGCGTCGTCGAGCAGGAAGGCGGCGAACTCGCGCAGCAGGCCGTCATAGCCAAGGTCCGCGCCGAACTGGGCGATTCCGTCGAATACCGCCGCGTCGAGATCGTCGGGCCGACGGTCAGTGCCGAACTGGCGAGATCCGGCACAATCGCAGTCCTGGTCGCGATCTTCGCGATCCTGGTCTACATCTGGTTCCGCTTCGAATGGCAGTACGCGATCGGTGCGGTTGTCGCGACGGTTCACGACGTCGTACTGACCATCGGGCTTTTCGCCGTCCTGCAGCTCGACTTCAACCTGTCGAGTATCGCGGCGATCCTGACGATCGTCGGCTATTCGCTGAACGATACCGTCGTCGTCTACGACCGGATCCGCGAGAATACCCGCCGTTTCCGGAAGATGCCCTTCGCCGATCTCCTCGATCTCAGCGTCAACCAGACGCTGTCGCGGACGATCATGACCTCGCTGACCACTTTGCTGGCCCTGTTCGCGCTCTATCTGTTCGGGGGCGAGGTGATCCGCAGTTTCGTGTTCGCGATGATCTGGGGCGTCCTGGTTGGTACGTACTCGTCGATCTACATCGCCGCACCGGTACTACTGTATCTCGGTGCGAACCGTGACGGCGGGGCCGCCTCGAAGGCTGCAGCCGCAGCGGAAGGCACCTGACCAGGGAGCAGCGCCCCGGCGCGGTTCTGAAGCGATGTTGATGCGTGAAGCGCATTTTCCCGGCCGTGCGCCCGTCGAAGCCTATGGCAATGGCGGCTTCCGTTTCGCGGGGATGTCGCATCGCGGGTCGATCCTGGCGCTGCTGAGCGGCATCTATGCCTGGCAGGCCCGGGAGCCCGACGCCATTACCGAGGAAAGCCTGGCCACGGTCTTCCTCGAAACGGATTATCCCGAACTGCTGCTGCTCGGGACCGGCCGCAGCCTGGTGCCCGCAAGCCCGCTGCTGCGGACGGCCTTGTCCGAGCGTGGCATCCGGATCGAAACGATGGATACCGGCGCCGCGGTGCGCACCTTCAACATCTTGCTGGGCGAAAAGCGATCGGTCGCCGCGGCCCTGATTGCCGTCGAGTAGCAGTTCATGGCGTCCAAGGCGATCAACGACTGTTTCGGCCATTGCGAGGAACTGGTCCGTCGCGGCGACAAGGATCGGTTCCTCGCGAGCCTGTTCGCGCCGGGCGACAAACGCCGCTACATTTTCGCCATCTACGCTTTCAATCTGGAAATCGCGCGGATCCGCGATGTCGTCAGCGATGCGTTGCCCGGCGAGATGCGGCTCCAGTGGTGGCGCGACGCCCTGTCCGGCTGCGGTCACGGTGAGGTGAGCCGTCATCCGGTCGCGGCTGCCCTTATGGAAACGGTCGAGCGCTGCGATCTGTCCTGCGAGCCGTTCATGGAACTGATCGAAGCCAGGAGCTTCGACATCTATGACGAGACGATGCTCACCACGACGCATCTGGAGGCCTATGCGCGCGCGACCTCCTCGGTGCCGATGTCGCTTGCGGCTTCCGTGCTGGGGGCGGGCGAGTGCAGCTGGACGTCGTCGATGATCAGGCACGGCGGCACGGCCTATGCTGTCACCGGACTGTTGCGGGCGCTGCCGTTTCACGCCTCCTGCGGCCAGATCTTCCTGCCCGAGGATGTCATGGCCCGGCATGGGGTTCGCCGTGAAGATGTCCTTGCGGGCAAGGCTTCGCCCGAACTCGATGCCGCGCTCGGCGAATTGCGCGGGCTGGCACGCCAGCACCTGGACGAGGCGGGCACCTGCATCCGCGGCATCTGCAAGCAGGCGGTTCCCGCGGTTTTACCGATCGCGCTGGTCCGGCCCTATCTGGACCGCATGGAAAAGCCGGACTTCCAGCCGTTTCAGGAAAAATGCGTGGTGCCGCAATGGCGCCGCCAGTGGACTTTGTGGCGTGCGGCGCACAGGGCGTCGGTCTGCTGAAGCAGCCTGCGGTTACTCGGCGGCGTCCTTCAATCCCAGCCACCCGCCGATATCGGCCAGGGCGCGCGCCGACATCGCCCGTTTGCGTGCCCGTGTCTTCTCCTTGCCCCGCAACCTGATACCGGGCGTCTTCGGAACGTCGATCGGCGGAAACAGGCCGAAATTGACGTTCATTGGCTGGAAGCTGCGTGCTCCGCCGTCCTCCGACAGATGCCCGCCGGTGATATGCGCCAGAAGTGCACCGAGCGCCGTCGTTTCCGGGGGTGGCACGAGCGCCTGTCCCAGCCGTTCCGCTGCCGCGAAGCGCCCGGCGAGCAGACCGATGGCAGCCGATTCCACATAGCCTTCGACGCCGGTGATCTGTCCGGCGAAGCGCAGTCGCGGCATCACCTTCAGGCGTAGGGCCTGATCGAGAAGCTTCGGGCTGTTCAGGAAAGTATTGCGGTGAAGGCCGCCGAGACGCGCGAATTCTGCGTTCTCGAGCCCCGGAATCATCCGGAAGATATCGGCCTGCGCGCCGTATTTCAGCTTCGTCTGGAAGCCGACCATGTTGTAGAGCGTGCCGAGTGCGTTGTCCTGACGCAGTTGGACGATGGCATGGGACTTCACGTCGGGGTCGTGCGGATTGGTCAGCCCAACCGGTTTCATCGGCCCGTGGCGCAGCGTCTCGCGGCCCCGTGCCGCCATCACCTCGATCGGCAGGCAGCCGTCGAAATACGGCGTGTCCTTCTCCCAGTCGCGGAATTCCGTCGTATCGCCGGCGAGCAACGCGTCGATGAAAGCCTCGTACTGCTCTTTGTCGAGCGGGCAGTTGATGTAATCGGCCCCGGTTCCGCCGGGGCCTGCCTTGTCGTAGCGGGATTGGTACCAGGCTTTCGAGAAGTCGATGCTGTCCTTGTAGACGATCGGCGCGATCGCATCGAAGAAGGCAAGGGACTCCTCGTCGGTCAGGCCGCGCACGGCCTCCGACAGGGCCGGCGAGGTCAGGGGGCCCGTCGCCACGATCACGCTGTCCCAGTCTTCGGGCAGAAGGCCGCCGACTTCTTCGCGGCGGACCTCGATCAACGGATGCTCTTCAAGCGCATCTGTCACGGCGTCGGAGAACCCGACTCGGTCGACGGCGAGCGCGCCGCCTGCCGGCACCTGGTTGGCGTCGCCGGAGCGCAGGATCAGCGACCCGCAACGGCGCATTTCGGCATGCAGCAGGCCGACGGCATTCGTCTCCGCATCGTCCGAGCGGAACGAATTGGAACAGACGAGCTCGGCGCAGCCCTCGGTGATATGCGCTTCGGTCATGCGGACCGGGCGCATCTCGTGCAGGATCACGGGCACACCGGCCTGCGCGGCCTGCCAGGCGGCTTCCGAGCCGGCAAGGCCCGCGCCGATGACGTGGATTGGTTTCGGGTTCGACATGGACGCTATCTAGTCCGCCGGAGGCTTGAAGGCAAAGGCCGGTTTCGGGCGAAATCCGGACCGCATCAAAGTGCGCCTATCGATGTCCGGATCCCTGCACCTTTTCGTAGTACAGCGCATAGAAGATGTTCTTGGCGATCTGCGGCGCGACGAGGGTCGGCGCGCCCGTTGCCAACACCGTTCCGCGCGAGTTGGCGAACACGACGACACCGAGCTGTTTGTCCGGCATCAGCGCCACGAACGTGGTGTATCCGCCGAGACTGCCGTCCTTCGTAACGACCTTGGGCACGCCATTGTCGGCATCCTTCGGCAGGATCGACCATGCCAGGCCCGATTGCGCCGCGCCGGTCGGGCATTTTGACAGTTTCGGGTTGCCGGAGGCACAGGCGTAGGGGCGCTCGGCAATCCGGAAGCCCCGGCTGATGTCGCCGCCGCGACCCGGCGAAGACGGCATTGCGGCCGCTGCGAACTTCGCCATGTCGCTCAGGCTGGAGCTCAGCGAACCGGCCGGCGCCCAGATCGGGATCGCGTTCTCGGCCGAACCGCCCGGTGCGACCACGACGGCGAGAGGGGCCACATAGCCCTTACCGGGATCGTCGACGCTGATATAGGTGACCCGCCCGTCGGCGATGTGTGCTGTTGCGGTCGCATTCCGGGTATTGGGGCCGGCCAGGCCGCCGGAAATTTTGACGTCCGGGGCATTCTGGTATCCGGCGCCGCTCCGGTCGACCGAAACACCGATCACTTTGCCTTTGGAGACGATCACATGGGCATTGGCGGTTTCGGTCGAGTTGCCGTTCGTGAAGGTGACGGTTGCCGGAGCGACGTATCCCGAGCCGCCGGCGGTCACGTTGATCTTGCCGACGCGTTCCCCGTCCAGTTCCGCGACCGCTTTGGCTCCGGTACCGCCGCCGCCGGTGATCCGGACTTTCGGCGCGGAGGTATAAAGCCCGCCCGGCGTGATCAGGTCGATATCCGCAATGGCGCCGTTGTCGACGGATGCACGGGCAGTGGCCTGATTGTATCCCGCTGCGATAAGGCCCGACCGGGCCTTCGGGACATTGAGATATGTGCGGCGCATGTTCAGCGGATTCAGGATCTGGCGTTTGATTTTCGTGTTCCACCCCGCGACATCGGCGTTCGACAGCGGTTTGTCTCGTTCGGCAAGCAGCAGTCCGAGCAAGCCCACGCCGAAATCCGAATAGTAGTAGGGGGCCGGCAGCTTCCGGGCAGGCTTCGGCGGGTTGGCGGAGAAGTTCTGCGGCACCGTATTGGCGAAGTACGTTGCGAAGTCCTGACCATCATATTGCTTCAGTGTCGGTCTTCCGGACGGCAGGCATCCGGGCACCTTCGATTGCGTGCACAACGGAGCGTAGTCGGCGATCCCGCCGGTGAAATCGGCAAGCTGCTTCAGGGTGACCGCGCCCATCGACGGTTTCAGCGTGCCCAATTGCTTGTGAAAGTCAGACAGCGGTGTGTTTAACCCGAGCTGGCCTTTCGTGACGGCCTGACCTAGCAGGTTGGTCGTGAACACCTTGGTGACGGAGCCGATCTGGAACAGCGAATTCGGTGTGAAGGGGACCGCCGGATTGCCGCCGCTTTCGACCACGGCGTCGCCATAGGTGAAGAATTGCGGTTTCTGTCCGCGAAGGACGACGGCCACGCCGATCCCGATTGCCTGACCGCTGGAGATGGCCTGTTTGGCGTAGGTATCTGCGATCTGCCGCACCGAGGGCTTGTCGGCGGCTGCAGCGGGGGAAACCAGCCCGATGGACAGCAACACCAAAGAAACGGGAAGGCGTGACATCGTCTGCGCTCCTAGATTCGCGCAATCCTAGGCGATCGTCCGTTAACAACCGGCCCACCCGAATTCGCCGGTCCGATTCAGCCAGTGCTGAGTTCTCTCAGATTTCCGTATCGGCCGGCGCCACTCGGAACAGGACCGGTGCCGAACATGGCGCACCTTCGTCGGTAACGAGCTGCATCGGCAGATCGACGGCCTCCCGGGTCACCTGCGCGGGTACGCATGCCGTCAGGATCCGATTGCGCACGGCGGTTTCGAGATCGGTGCCGCCGAGCCGGAGCCGGTACCGGCTGCCGGGCGCGATCGATCGGTTTGTGCGCACCCAAAGGGCCGAGCTGCCGTCCGGCTGGACGTTGAACGGCGTGCCGGCGATCACGGGCTGCGGGCCATAGTCGACGATTTCCACCGGCAGTTTTGTCGGGATCCAGAAGTAAGCCTCTGCCATCTTGCGGATTCCGGGCCAAGGCAGGTCGAGTAGCGCCGGCAGGTGGTGGACGTCCGATGCTTCCATCCGGTCCAGGAAGATTTGCAGCATCGCGGCGTACTCGTCCGGGCGCAGGCCGCCCAGGCCGAGGAATGTTCTCGCAGTGTTGAGCGATGTCAGCCGCTCGAGCCCGGCCAGCCACAAAAGACGCGACTCCGGCGCGGAGCACCAGATACCGAGCGCCTGGTTGACCATGTCGACGCAATGAGCGCACCACGTCTCCAGCCGCTCCGCCCGTGGCCGCGTAAACCAGTCCGCCGACGTGTTTTTTCCGTGGAACCGTTTTTGATAGAGCGTCTGCGGAACACGGTGCAGTTCCCCGGCCCGGGCGACACCGGCAAGCCAGGCCGTATCGACACCGAAGTCGCGGCAATCATTGCGGGGAATGGCACCGGCCTCCCGGACCGCCGATGCCTTGGTCAGGCCGCGAAAGGCAGCGGCGACCAGATGTTCGTGCAGCATCGCCATCTGCCGGGCGAACGCCGTGTCGCCGATGACGGAGGGAACCGGGTCTATCGTGTTGTCCGTGTTCCCGATGGTTTCGATGTCGCAATAGACCAGCGCGGCCTCGGGATGGGCGTCGGCATGGGCGAGCAGCGTTTCCAGATAGGTTTCGTCGATCAGGTCGTCCTGCTGCTGAAAGCACCAGAATCCGGTTTTGACATGCGCCATGCATCGGTTGATGTTGTCGACCCATCCCGCGCGCTGACCGTTCTTGTGCAGCTGGAAACGGGTATCACCGAGGAACTTGCCGCAAATCGCTTCGCAGGCCCGATCCGGGCCGTCGACCGAGAGGATCGCGGTGAAATTATGGTGCGTCTGTCGCTGGATCGCGCGAAGCGTTTCCTCCAGAAAAGCCTCGCCGCGATAGATCGGCACGCCGATGGTAACGTGATCGTCCATTTATCGGATCTCAGGCATCGCCGATCCGGTCGGCCGCCTGCACGGCAAACAGCGGCGCCATGGTGAGCTTGCCGGTATCGATCGACGTGTAGCGGCCGCGCGATCTGGGGCCGATGGCCGAGCGTGTGTGCAGACGGCTTTCGGGATGGTCGATATCGGTCGAGCCGGACGCGAATATCCAGCCGCCGCGAAGCTCCGCTTCTCTAACTGAGACTTTGGAAATCCCCGGAACGATCTGCAGAAGCCCGCGATAGATTCCATTCCGGATCCGGTCGGTCTCCGCGCCCGTGTCCGGCATGGCGCTTTCCGGCGGCGAGGGCGCGTTCGACCATTGCGTCACGCCGGAAGGATACCAGGACAGATACAAATGCCCGTCGTCGTAGTTGACGATATCTCCGAATGGCCCCAGCACGATCGTCGCGGACGGCATGGCCGTCCTGGGGCCCGCCACCCGCATGTAGCATTTGAAGCGGAACGACCAGTCCGTTGCCGGATGAAGGCCAAGCGCCATGTCGATCGGCAGCCGGCCCGTCCAGAGCGTGTTCACGACATGGTCGTAGCTAGCTCCGGTTTCCCGCTCGTCGTGGATGGCGACGACCCGATAACCGCTCGCTGTTTCCTCAACCGAAGTCACGGCGTGTCCGGTCAGGCGGGCAATTGCCGGCTCGTCCGCGATCCGCGCGCGGACCAGTCCGGCCAGTACGACCGGGTCGATGGCGACTTCCTCTGTCCGATAGACCGCGGTGATGCTCTCCGGGCAGTACAGGCTCGCAGCCTCGCTGCCATTTATCCGGTTCGGGAGGCGGCCGGCATCGCGGCCGAAGTAGCTGCCATGACCGTCCTTCTCGCGCAGGTGCGCCGACACCTGTTTCGCATGGAATTCGAATTCATTGGCGCTCAGCAGGCTGTTTCGGTGCACCACATAGTCGAAGGGCGCCGATACGCAGAGCGAATCGAGATCGGCGCCGAGCCACCGCCGCAGCAGGGGTGCGAAGGACAGCGCGCCGTCCGCCATGAGCCGCGCCGTTTCGAGGGTCTTGTCGTGGGCGTACACATAGCCGAGGTGGATCTTGCCTTCGTTGTTCTCCGAGGCGTCCGCGACGCAGGTCTCCTTGCGCTCGAAAAGATCCACGCTGTATCCGCGACCGGCCAACTCCAGCGCGACGCAGGCTCCTTGAATCCCGGCCCCGAGGACCGCGATACGCTTCGACTTTGCAGGCATGAAACTCGCATTCGGTCCGGTCTCAGCGGGGCAATCTTCGCGCAATGAAGCGAATTCGAACGTCCCCGATTTCGACCCGAACCAATAGGTGCTTTGTGACGCAAGGGCAATTGCAGTGCTGCAGCCGTTTCCGCCCGACCGGCTACTCCGCCGCCTCCGTCCGGCCGGGCCGGCGCTCGAACAGCTCCTTCAGGAACTGCCCCGTGTAGCTGCGCTTTTCCGCCGCGATGTCCTCGGGCGTGCCCTGGCCGACGATTTCGCCGCCGCCGTCTCCGCCTTCCGGGCCGATGTCGATGATCCAGTCGGCGGTCTTGATGACTTCGAGGTTGTGCTCGATCACCGCGACCGTATTGCCCTGCTCGACGAGCGAATGCAGCACTTCGAGCAGCTTCTTCACGTCGTGGAAGTGCAGGCCCGTGGTCGGCTCGTCGAGAATGTAGAGCGTACGGCCGGTCGCCCGCCGCGATAGTTCCTTGGCAAGCTTGATGCGCTGCGCCTCGCCGCCCGACAGGGTGGTGGCCTGCTGGCCGACATGGATGTAGCCCAGGCCCACGCGCTGCAGCGTCTCGAACTTGTCGCGGATCGACGGCACCGCGTCGAACAGGTCGCGTGCCTCGTCGACCGTCATGTCGAGGACGTCGGCGATCGACTTGCCCTTGAAGTGCACCTCGAGTGTCTCGCGGTTGTAGCGCCGTCCCTTGCAGACGTCGCAGGTCACGTAGACGTCGGGCAGGAAGTGCATCTCGATCTTGATGACGCCGTCGCCCTGGCAGGCTTCGCAGCGCCCGCCCTTGACGTTGAACGAGAAGCGGCCGGGCGCATAACCGCGTGCCTTGGCTTCCGGCAGGCCGGCGAACCATTCGCGGATCGGCGTGAAGGCGCCGGTATAGGTTGCCGGATTGGAGCGCGGCGTGCGGCCGATCGGCGACTGGTCGATGTCGATGATCTTGTCGATGT
>ENA-ORCV01000742-ORCV01000742.1-marine-metagenome-genome-assembly--contig:-NODE-742-length-15751-cov-11.135192_pt1 | contig 15751 bp, 11 predicted proteins | sample MGYA00237779_ERZ508509 | MGnify/ENA primary metagenome ERZ508509 (study PRJEB26180, sample SAMN06268772) | marine metagenome | isolation source: Bioluminescent Bay, La Paraguera, Puerto Rico | place... | reverse complement strand
GTCAGCGCTGCCGTCAACGTCGTCTTGCCGTGGTCAACGTGACCAATCGTGCCCACGTTAACGTGCGGTTTTGTACGTTCAAATTTTTCTTTGGACATTTCCCAAATCCCGGGTTGTGTGGTTGCCCCGAAGGGCGTCTGCCAGTGTGGTTTCTATTGACCGACGGCCTGCGCGATGTTCGGCGGCACTTCGGCGTATTTTGCAAATTCCATCGAGTACACGGCGCGGCCCTGGCTCATCGAGCGCAGGTCCGTCGCGTACCCGAACATCTCGGCCAGCGGCACCTCGGCCCGGATGACCTTTCCTGCCGGCGTGTCATCCATGCCTTGCGGCAGTCCGCGGCGGCGATTCAGGTCGCCCATCACGTCGCCCATGTATTCTTCCGGCGTGACGACCTCGACGTTCATGATCGGCTCGAGCAGGGTCGGATTCGCCTTTTCCATGCCCTCGCGAAACGCCATGCTGCCGGCGATCTTGAAGGCCATCTCGCTGGAGTCCACGTCATGGTACGAGCCGTCGTACACCGTGACCTTGCAGTCCACCACCGGGTAGCCCGCGATCACGCCGTTCTCCATCTGCTCGCGGACGCCCTTGTCGACGGCCGGAATGTACTCTTTCGGCACGACGCCGCCGACGATGCCGTTGACGAACTCGTAGCCGCTGCCGGCCTCGGCCGGCTCGATGCGCAGGTAGACGTGGCCGTACTGGCCGCGACCGCCCGACTGCCGCACGAACTTTCCTTCCTGCTCGACCGTCTTGCGAATCGTTTCGCGGTAGGCGACCTGCGGCTTGCCGACGTTCGCCTCGACCTTGAACTCCCGTTTCATGCGGTCGACAATGATGTCGAGGTGGAGCTCACCCATGCCGGAGATGATCGTCTGGCCAGACTCCTCGTCCGTGTGCACGCGGAACGACGGGTCTTCCTTCGCAAGCTTGGACAGCGCGATGCCCATCTTCTCCTGGTCGACCTTGGTCCTGGGCTCCACGGCGACCGAGATGACCGGCTCCGGGAACTCCATCTTCTCCAGCGTGATGACCTTCTTCAGGTCGCACAGCGTATCGCCGGTCGTCACGTCCTTCAGGCCGACCGCCGCCGCAATGTCGCCGGCGCGGACTTCCTTGATCTCTTTCCGGTCGTTCGAGTGCATCTGCAGGATGCGGCCGATGCGCTCTTTCTTGTCCTTGATCGGGTTGAACACCATATCACCCGAATTCAGGACGCCCGAGTAGACGCGGAAGAACGTCAGGTTGCCGACGAACGGGTCCGTCGCGATCTTGAACGCCAGGGCCGAGAACGGGTCGTTGTCGTCCGGATGCCGCTCCGCCTCCTTGCCGTCGTCGTCGATCCCCTTGATGGCCGGAACGTCGATCGGTGCGGGCATGAAATCGATGACCGCGTCCAGCATCGCCTGGACACCCTTGTTCTTGAACGCCGAGCCGCACATCGTCACGACGATCTCGTTCGCGAGCGAGCGAGCGCGCAGGCCCTTGCGGATGTCGTCGACCTCGAGCGTGCCGGTCTCCAGGAACTTCTCGAGCAATTCCTCGCTGGCCTCGGCCGCCGCCTCGATCATCTTCTCGCGCCAGACATTCGCTTCGGCCTTCAGCTCTTCCGGGATCTCGACCTCGTCATAGGTCATGCCCATGTTGGACTCGTCCCAGTAGATCGCGCGCTGGCCGATCAGGTCGATAACGCCGGCGAAATTCTCCTCGGCGCCAATCGGTAGCTGGATCGGCACCGGGTTCGCGCCGAGGCGCTTGCGCACCTGCTCGACGACGCGCAGGAAGTTCGCGCCCGCGCGATCCATCTTGTTGACGAACACCAGGCGCGGCACGTGGTACTTGTTGCCCTGCCGCCAGACCGTCTCGGTCTGCGGCTCGACGCCGCCCACCGAGCACAGCACGGTGACCGCACCGTCGAGCACCCGCAGGCTGCGTTCGACCTCGATCGTGAAATCGACGTGACCCGGCGTGTCGATGATGTTGATGCGGTGCTGCTCGAACTGCTGGTCCATCCCGCTCCAGAAACAGGTCGTGGCCGCGGACGTGATCGTGATGCCGCGTTCCTGTTCCTGTTCCATCCAGTCCATGACGGCGGCGCCATCGTGGACCTCGCCTATCTTGTGCGAGACACCGGTGTAGAACAGCACACGCTCGGTCGTCGTGGTCTTGCCCGCATCGATATGGGCCATGATGCCAATATTGCGGTATCGCTCGATGGGGGTTGTACGGGCCACGACAAGATCCTGGTTGCTCGGTACTTGGCCGGCCTACCAGCGGTAGTGAGAGAACGCCTTGTTGGCTTCCGCCATACGATGCGTATCTTCTTTCTTCTTGACGGCCGTGCCGCGATTCTCGGCCGCGTCCATCAACTCGTGCGCAAGGCGGTGTGCCATGGACTTTTCGCTGCGTGCGCGCGCGGCGTCGATGACCCAGCGCATGGCCAGCGTCTGGCGACGGGCGGGGCGAACCTCCACCGGCACCTGGTAGGTGGCGCCGCCGACACGACGGGACTTCACCTCGACCATCGGCTTGACGTTCTCGAGCGCATTCTCGAGCAGCTCCAGCGCCTTGTCATCCGACTTCGTCTCGCGATCGGAGATCCGGTCGAGTGCACCGTAGATGATGCGCTCGGCCACGGACTTCTTGCCATCGACCATGATCATGTTCATGAACTTGGCCAGCAAGTCACTGCCGTACTTGGGGTCGGGAAGGATGGTCCGCTTCGGGGCCTGGGATCGTCTGGACATGGGTAACTTCCGGGTTTCGCTGCGCCCGCTGCGCGGGCTCTGTCAATTAGGACTTCGGTCGCTTCGTGCCGTATTTCGAGCGGCCCTGCTTGCGATCGGATACGCCGGCGCAGTCGAGCGTGCCGCGTACCGTGTGGTAACGCACGCCCGGCAGGTCCTTGACACGGCCGCCGCGGATCAGCACGACGCTGTGCTCCTGCAGGTTGTGCCCTTCGCCACCGATGTAGCTCGTCACCTCGTAGCCGTTCGTCAATCGCACACGGGCGACCTTGCGCATGGCCGAGTTCGGCTTTTTCGGCGTCGTCGTGTAGACGCGCGTGCACACGCCGCGCTTCTGCGGTGATGCCTCGAGCGCCGGGACCGTGCTCTTCGTCCGCTTCGTCGACCGCGGCTTGCGTACTAGCTGGTTTACTGTGGCCATGGGCCTTCCATCTCTTTGTCGTTTGTTAATCCGGTACGTGCAGGCGCATACGAAAACGCGCGCACCCGCCGACCGAGCCGCGCAGGCTCAGTCGTCGGGTAACAGGGCGGCGAAACGGCCCCGCCGATAGCAAATCGCTGATTCGGCTGGGCTTTATTCTACTTCTGCCCCAGAGTGTTCGAGGCCCGCACTAGGCGGGCCCCGGGGTTAAGGGCGGGCATTGTAGGGACGCGGTCAACCGCGTGTCAAGCAAGCCCGGGAGCGGCCCGGGGGCCGCTCCCAAGTCCCTGATTTATCAGGCTTCGCTGGCCGCTTCCTGGTCGCTCTCCGCGCTCGCACCGGCCGCTTCCTCGGCCGCCGCTTCGGCGGCGGCATTCGCTTCCGCCTGCGCCTCGAGCTCGTTCAGCTGGTCCGCGAGGTCCTGCTCCCGCGTCCGGCGCCGTTCCGCGTGGTGTGCGAATCCGGTTCCGGCCGGGATCAGGCGCCCGACGATGACGTTTTCCTTCAGGCCGCGCAGCTCGTCCTTGAGGCCGCGAACCGCCGCCTCGGTCAGCACGCGGGTGGTCTCCTGGAACGAGGCCGCGGAAATGAACGACTCCGTTGCCAGCGACGCCTTCGTGATGCCGAGCAGCACCGGGTCCACCGTGAGCACGTCCTTGCCCTGGCTTTCCAGCTGGTCCAGCACCTCCAGGTAGCGCGCCTTGTCGATCTGCTCGCCGCGCAGGTAGTTCGATTCGCCGGGCTCCGCCACGTGAACCTTGCGCAGCATCTGGCGAATGATGACCTCGATGTGCTTGTCGTTGATCTTCACACCCTGCAGGCGATAGACGTCCTGGATTTCCTTCACCAGGTACTCGGCCAGCGGCTCGACGCCCTGCAGGCGCAGGATGTCGTGCGGGTTCGGCTCGCCGTCAGCAATGACTTCGCCGCGCGCGACCTGCTCACCCTCGAAGACGTTCAGGTGGCGCCACTTCGGAATCAGCTCCTCGTGGCTCTCGCCGGACTCATCCGTGATCACCAGGCGGCGCTTGCCCTTGGTCTCCTTGCCGAAGCTGACCGTACCGGTGTGCTCCGCCATGATCGCCGGGTCCTTCGGCTTGCGGGCCTCGAACAGGTCGGCGACTCGCGGCAGACCACCGGTGATGTCACGCGTCTTCGACGATTCCTGCGGAATGCGCGCGATGACGTCGCCGATCTCGACGTTGGCACCGTCGGACAGGCTGACGATGGCGCCGACCGGCAGGGCGTAGACGGCCGGGATATCCGTGTTCGCGAAGAAGATGTCCTTGCCTTCCTCGTCTACCAGGCGGGCGACCGGGCGCAGATCCTTGCCCGCGCTGCCGCGGCTCTTCGGATCCAGCACGACGATCGACGTGAGGCCGGTGAACTCGTCCACCTGCTCCGCGACGGTAACCCCATCAATGAAGTCCTGGAACTTGACGCGACCGGCCACCTCGGTGATGACGGGGTGAGTGTGCGGGTCCCAGTTCGCAACGACCTGGCCCTGCTTCACTTCCGCGCCGTCTTCGACCGTGATGGTCGCGCCGTAAGGCACCTTGTAGCGCTCACGCTCGCGGCCGAGCTCGTTGATGACCGAGATTTCGCCGGAACGTGACACTGCGACGAGGTAGCCCTTGTGGTGCGACACCGTCTTGATGTTGTTCAGCTTCACCACGCCGTTCGACTTTATCTCGATGTTGTTGACCGCAGCCGAACGCGACGCCGCACCACCGATGTGGAATGTACGCATCGTGAGCTGCGTGCCGGGCTCGCCGATGGACTGGGCGGCGATGACGCCGACCGCCTCGCCGATCGCGATCCGGTGACCGCGAGCGAGGTCGCGGCCGTAGCACTGCGAGCAGACGCCGTAGCGGACTTCGCAGGTGATCGGCGAGCGCACCATGACCTGGTCGATCGAGAGATCCTCGAGCTCCTGGACGGTGGCTTCGTCGAGCATCGTACCGGCGTCGAACGCCACCTTGTCGGTGCCGGGCACCAGCACCGCCTCGGCGAGGACACGCCCGAGCACGCGCTCGCGCAGCGGCTCGACGATGTCACCGCCCTCGACGAGCGGCTGCATCGAAACACCGTTCTTCGTCTCGCAGTCCACCTCGGTCACGACCAGGTCCTGCGCCACGTCGACGAGTCGACGGGTCAGGTAACCCGAGTTCGCGGTCTTCAGTGCCGTGTCGGCGAGACCCTTGCGCGCGCCGTGGGTCGAGATGAAGTACTGCAGTACGTCGAGACCTTCGCGGAAGTTCGCGGTGATCGGCGTCTCGATGATCGAGCCGTCCGGCTTGGCCATCAGGCCACGCATGCCGGCGAGCTGCCGGATCTGCGCCGCAGAACCACGAGCGCCGGAGTCCGCCATCATGTAGATGGAGTTGAACGACTCCTGGTCGACGTCCTTGCCGCTGGCATCCTTGACCTTCTCGGTGCCGAGCTTGTCCATCATCGCCTTCGCGACCTGGTCGTTCGTGCGCGACCAGATGTCGACAACCTTGTTGTAGCGTTCGCCGTGGGTGACGAGACCGGACGAATACTGGTCCTGGATCTCCTTCACTTCGGCTTCGGCCACATCGAGGATGTCCTGCTTGTTGTCGGGCACGACCATGTCGTTCACGCCGATCGAAATACCGGCACGCGTCGCCAGGCGGAAGCCCGTGTACATCAGCCGGTCGGCGAAGACGACGGTCTGCTTCAGGCCGAGCTGGCGGTAGCAGGCATTAATCACGTTCGAGATCGCCTTCTTCGTCATCGGACGATTGACCAGGTCGAACGTCAGGCCGTGCGGCAGGATCTCGGACAGCAGGGCGCGGCCGATCGTGGTATCGACGGTCCGCTTGACGCGCACCATCTCCCCGTCTTCGTTGAGCTCGGACAGCGGTACGCGCACCTTCACCTTCGAGTGCAACTCGACGATGCCGTTTTCGAACGCACGCCGTGCCTCGTCGATCGACGACAGGAACATGCCCTCGCCCTTCGCGTTGATGCGGGTGCGGGTCATGTAATAGAGGCCGAGCACGACGTCCTGCGACGGCACGATAATCGGGTCGCCGTTCGCCGGGGACAGGATGTTGTTCGACGACATCATCAGCGCGCGCGCCTCGAGCTGGGCTTCGAGCGACAGCGGCACGTGAACGGCCATCTGGTCGCCGTCGAAGTCCGCGTTGAACGCGGTGCAGACGAGCGGGTGGAGCTGGATCGCCTTGCCCTCGATCAGCACGGGTTCGAACGCCTGGATACCGAGTCTGTGCAGCGTCGGCGCACGATTCAGCAGCACCGGGTGCTCACGGATGACTTCCTCGAGGATATCCCAGACTTCCGCGCCTTCTCTTTCGACCAGCCGCTTGGCAGCCTTGATCGTCGTCGCTTCGCCGCGCAGCTGCAGCTTCGAGAAGATGAACGGCTTGAACAGCTCCAGCGCCATCTTCTTCGGCAGGCCGCACTGGTGCAGCTTCAGCGTCGGGCCGACCACGATGACCGAACGGCCCGAGTAGTCGACGCGCTTGCCGAGCAGGTTCTGGCGGAACCGGCCCTGCTTGCCCTTGATCATGTCGGCGAGCGACTTCAACGGGCGCTTGTTCGTGCCCGTGATGGCGCGGCCGCGGCGACCGTTATCGAGCAGCGCATCGACCGACTCCTGCAGCATGCGCTTCTCGTTGCGGACGATGATATCCGGCGCGTTCAGCTCGAGCAGGCGGCGCAGGCGGTTGTTGCGGTTGATGACGCGGCGGTACAGGTCATTCAGGTCCGACGTCGCGAAGCGGCCGCCATCGAGCGGCACCAGCGGACGCAGGTCCGGCGGCAGCACCGGCAGCACGGTCAGGACCATCCACTCGGGCTTGTTGCCCGACTCGATGAACGACTCCAGCAGCTTCAGGCGCTTCGACAGGCGCTTTATCTTGGTTTCCGAACGCGTGCCGTCGATTTCCTCGCGCACCTTCAGCACTTCGCGCTGCAGGTCGATCGTCATCAGCATCTCACGCACGGCCTCGGCGCCCATGCGGGCGTCGAACTCGTCGCCGTACTGCTCCAGCGCCTCGAGGTACATTTCGTCCGTCAGCAGCTGGCCGCGCTCGAGCTCGGTCATGCCGGGATCGACGACCACGAAGGCCTCGAAGTACAGCACGCGCTCGATCTCGCGCAGCGTCATGTCGAGCATGAGTCCGATGCGGCTCGGCAGCGACTTCAGGAACCAGATGTGCGCGACCGGGCTCGCCAGCTCGATGTGCGCCATGCGCTCACGGCGCACCTTCGTCTGGGTGACCTCGACGCCGCACTTCTCGCAGACGACCCCGCGGTGCTTCAGGCGCTTGTACTTACCGCACAGGCACTCGTAGTCCTTGATCGGGCCGAAGATCTTGGCGCAGAACAGCCCGTCGCGTTCCGGCTTGAACGTCCGGTAGTTGATCGTCTCCGGCTTCTTGACCTCGCCGAACGACCACGACCGGATCATGTCCGGGGACGCGAGCCCGATGCGGATCGCATCGAAATCGTCGACCGGGTTCTGGTACTTGAAAAGCTTAAGCAGATCTTTCATTAGTCTGTCTCCAGCTCGATGTTGATGCCGAGAGAGCGGATCTCCTTCACCAACACGTTGAAGGATTCCGGCATGCCGGCGTCCATCTGGTGCTCACCGTCGACGATGTTCTTGTACATCTTCGTACGACCCTGCACGTCGTCCGACTTGACCGTGAGCATTTCCTGCAGCGTGTAGGAGGCGCCGTAGGCTTCGAGCGCCCAGACCTCCATTTCGCCGAAACGCTGGCCGCCGAACTGCGCCTTGCCGCCCAGCGGCTGCTGCGTGACGAGGCTGTACGGGCCCGTCGAGCGGGCATGCATCTTGTCGTCAACCAGGTGGTTGAGCTTCAGCATGTACATGTAGCCCACGGTGACGTCGCGATCGAAGCGGTCGCCCGTGCGTCCGTCGAACAGCGTCGACTGCCCGGACATGTCCTGCCCGGCCAGCGCCAGGAGGCCCTTGATCTCCTCCTCGGTAGCGCCGTCGAACACCGGTGTCGCCGTCGGCACGCCCCGCGTCAGGTTGCCGGCCAGCTCGATGACTTCCGCGTCGGACAGGGACTTGATGTCCTCGTCCTTGCCGCCGGACTTGTTGTAGACCTGCTCGAGGAACGACCGCAGCTTCGCGACCGACTCCTGGGCCTTCAACATCTCGTCGATCTTCTTGCCGACGCCCTTCGCCGCCCAGCCGAGATGCGTCTCCAGCACCTGGCCGACGTTCATGCGCGAAGGCACGCCGAGCGGGTTCAGGACGATGTCGACCGGTGTTCCGTCTTCGAGGTACGGCATGTCCTCGACCGGAACGATCGTGGAAATGACGCCCTTGTTACCGTGACGGCCGGCCATCTTGTCGCCCGGCTGTATGCGGCGCTTGACGGCCAGGTACACCTTGACCATCTTGAGCACGCCCGGGGCGAGGTCGTCGCCCGCGGTGATCTTGACCTTCTTCTCTTCGTAGCGGCGGTCGAACTCCTCGCGCTGCGACTTGATGCGGGCCGCGGCGCGCTCGAGCTGCTCGTTCGCCTCGTCGTTCTTGAGGCGAATTTCGAACCACTGCTCCTTCGGAAGTTCGTCGAGGTAGCCCTTGGTGATCTTGCTGCCCGCGGCCAGCTTGTTCGGACCGCCCTGGGCAACCTTGCCCGTCAGCATGCGCTCCATGCGCTCGTAGATGTCGTCCTCGAGGATGCGCAGCGTATCGTCGAGGTCCTTGCGAACGCTCTCGAGCTCCGCACGCTCGATCGACAGCGCCCGCGCGTCCTTCTCGACGCCGTCGCGGGTGAACACGCGTACGTCGATCACGGTGCCGTCCATGCCGGGCGGTACGCGCAGGGACGTGTCCTTCACGTCGGACGCCTTCTCGCCGAAGATCGCGCGCAGCAGCTTCTCTTCCGGCGTCAGCTGAGTCTCGCCCTTCGGCGTGACCTTGCCGACGAGGATATCGCCCGCCTTCACCTCGGCGCCGATGAACGCGATACCCGACTCGTCGAGCTTTGCGAGCGCCGCGTCACCCACGTTCGGGATGTCCGCCGTGATGTCCTCGGGACCGAGCTTCGTGTCCCGCGCGACGCACTGCAGTTCCTCGATGTGGATCGTCGTGAAACGGTCTTCCTTTACGACACGCTCCGAGATCAGGATCGAGTCCTCGAAGTTGTAGCCGTTCCACGGCATGAACGCGACCAGCAGGTTCTGCCCGAGCGCCAACTCGCCCATGTCCGTCGACGGGCCGTCGGCCAGCACGTCACCAGCCGCGATAGTGTCGCCGGAGCGGACCAGCGGACGCTGGTTGATGCAGGTGTTCTGGTTTGAACGCGTGTACTTCGTCAGGTTGTAGATGTCGACACCGGCCTCTTCGGCACTGGTCTCGTCATCGTTGACCCGGACGACGATGCGCGATGCGTCCACCGAGTCGACGATGCCGCCGCGCTTCGCGACGACGGTCACGCCCGAGTCGACCGCCACGGCACGCTCGATGCCGGTGCCGACCAGCGGCGCCTCGGCGCGCAGCGTCGGCACGGCCTGGCGCTGCATGTTCGAGCCCATCAGTGCGCGGTTTGCGTCGTCGTGCTCGAGGAACGGAATCAGCGCCGCCGCAACCGAAACGATCTGGCGCGGACTGACGTCCATGTAGCTGATGTCCTCGGGATTCGACAGCGTGAACTCGTTCTTGTGCCGGACAGACACCAGGTCCTCGCTGAACTTGCCGTTCTTGTCGAGCTCCGAATTCGCCTGCGCGATGACGTACTGCGACTCCTCGATCGCCGACAGGTACTCGATGTCGTTCGTCACCTTGCCGTTCTCGACCCGTCGGTACGGCGTCTCGAGGAAGCCGTACTCGTTCGTGCGGGCGTAGACGGCGAGGGAGTTGATCAGGCCGATGTTCGGGCCTTCCGGCGTCTCGATCGGGCAAACGCGGCCGTAGTGCGTCGGGTGCACGTCGCGCACCTCGAAACCCGCGCGCTCGCGCGTCAGGCCGCCCGGGCCGAGTGCCGACACGCGCCGCTTGTGCGTCACTTCGGACAGCGGGTTGTTCTGGTCCATGAACTGCGAGAGCTGGCTCGAGCCGAAGAACTCCTTGACGGCTGCCGCGACCGGCTTCGCGTTGATCATTTCCTGCGGCATCAGGCCTTCGGTCTCGGCCTGCGTCAGGCGCTCCTTGACCGCGCGCTCGACGCGAACGAGCCCGACGCGGAACGCGTTCTCGGCCATCTCGCCGACCGAACGCACGCGCCGGTTGCCAAGGTGGTCGATGTCGTCCACCGTGCCGTAGCCGTTTCGGATATCGATGAGCGTCTTCAGCACGTCGAGAATGTCGTCGCGGTTGAGCACGCCCTCGCCTTCCGACGTGTCGCGGCCGACGCGGCGGTTGAACTTCATGCGCCCGACGGCCGACAGGTCGTAGCGGTCCGGGTTGAAGAACAGGTTCTGGAACAGGTTCTCGGCAGCCTCCTTGGTCGGCGGCTCACCGGGGCGCATCATGCGGTAGATCTCGACGAGGGCCTCGAGGCGCGTCGTCGACGGATCGATGTTCAACGTGTTCGAGATGAACGGACCGCGATCCAGGTCGTTCACGTACAGCGTCCGGATGTGCTCGATCCCGGCCGCGATGATCTTGTCGATCACCTCCTCGGTCAGCTCCGCGTTCGCCGCGGCGATCAGCTCGCCCGTCTCCGTGTCGACGACGTCGTGCGCAAGAATCTTGCCTTCCAGGTACTCCTTGGGCACCACCAGCCGATCGACGTTGGACTTCTCCATGTCGCGAACGTGCTTCGCCGTGATGCGGCGGCCGTCCTCGACGATGAGCTTGCGGCCGAGCTTGATGTCGAACGTCGCCGTCTCGCCGCGCATGCGCTCCGGCACGAGACCCATATTGATTTCCTTCTCCGAGAGATAGAAATCGTTGGTCTCGAAGAACATATCGAGCATTTCTTCGTTCGTCATCTCCAGCGCGCGCAGGATGATCGTGACCGGCAGCTTGCGGCGGCGGTCGATACGCGCGAATACGCAGTCCTTGGGATCGAACTCCATGTCGAGCCACGAACCGCGATACGGAATGATGCGGGCGGAGAACAGCAACTTGCCGGAGCTGTGGGTCTTGCCCTTGTCGTGGTCGAAGAACACACCCGGCGACCGGTGCAGCTGCGATACGATCACGCGCTCCGTGCCATTGATCACGAACGTGCCGTGATCCGTCATCAGCGGCATCTCGCCGAGATAGACTTCCTGCTCGCGGATGTCCTTGACCGGTTTCGGGTTCCCGCTGGCTTCCTTGTCGTAGATGACGAGGCGGACCTTGACGCGGATCGGTGCCGCGTAGGTCAGGCCGCGCATCTGGCACTCCTTGACGTCGAACACCGGCTCGCCGAGGCGGTAGCTGACGTACTCGAGTGCCGCATTGCCCGAGTAGCTGACGATCGGGAAGACCGACTGGAACGCGGCGTGCAGGCCGCGCTCGTCGCGCTCTTCCAGCGACTTGTCCGTCTGCAGGAAGTTCTTGTAGGAATCCACCTGGATCGACAGCAGGTACGGGACATCCAGAATCGTCGGACGCTTGCCGAAGCTCTTGCGGATGCGCTTTTTCTCAGTGAATGAATAAGCCATTCGAGAATACCCTCAATAATTTTCAGACGGGGACGTAAACCCCAGACGCGCGCAAACAGCCAGCCGCATGGCGGCTGACTGTTTGCCCGACATCTGACCCGTCGGGTCGTTTGTCTGCGACAGCAAAAGAGCCAATCGCTTACTTGAGCTCGACGCTGGCGCCGGCTTCTTCAAGCTGCTTCTTGATCTCTTCTGCTTCGCCCTTTGCAACGCCTTCCTTGATCGTGGAAGGAGCGCCTTCGACCGCGTCCTTGGCTTCCTTGAGGCCGAGACCGGTGATGGCACGAACGGCCTTGATCACGGCGACCTTGTTGCTGCCGAAGCTGGTCATGACGACATCGAACTCGTCCTTCTCTTCTGCGGCTTCCGCTGCGGCACCACCGGCAGCCGGACCAGCGGCTACGGCGACGGGAGCGGCAGCACTGACGCCCCACTCCTCTTCGAGCATCTTCACGAGCTCAACGACTTCCATGATCGGCTTTGCGCTCAGTTCCTTGAGCAGATCTGCATTTGACATTGCCATTTCTGTATTCCTCTTAATTTCTGAACCTGAGTCAGGTAAATCTCTTCGTGATCCGTCCTAGCCGGCTTCCTGCTGCGCGCGCGCATTCATCGTGCGAGCGAGCATCGCGGAAGGTTCGGCCAACGTGCGTACCAGTTGCGACATCGGTGCGGTCAGCACGCCGAGCAGCATTGCGCGTGCCTGATCCAGCGTCGGCAAATCAGCCAACTTCGCGAGATCAGAGCCCGGCAACAGTTGCCCGCCAGCCGACAGCGAGACTGCCTTCAGGGCATCGTGCCCCTTGGCGAAGTCCTTGATGATTCTGGCAGCGGCACCTGGATCGTCTTTCGCAAATGCGAGCAGCAACGGCCCCTTCAGAGTGTCTTGCATGCACTCGAAGTCCGTCCCGGCGACGGCGAGGCGCGCGAGCGTGTTCTTGACGACACGCAGGTACACGCCAGCATCGCGGGCTTCTTTCCGCAATGCCGTCATCTCCGAAACAGTCAGGCCACGGTATTCGGCCGCAACGGCCGTTACCGCGTCTACTGCAACCGCATTTACCTCTGCGACAAGAGCCTTCTTGTCTTCGAGTCTCAGTGCCATGAAGTCCTCCTGGCCTTACGGTTGTTGAACAACGTCACACACGTTGCCGCCCCGGCCGGCCGACCGCCGCGATGTATTGCGACGACCCGACGACCGACTGGCGACGTCATGCCTGACGACCCATGTCGGATGGCAACCGTTGCCAGCTCCAGCTAACTCAGGTTTCACCATCTGCGTAGGCTCGATTATTAAGATCGACTCTTCAGGCCGATCGCCTACGGTCTTCGACGATTGCCGCGTCCTTGCGGCGGCTCGCCGACCCGTCTCGCGACGTTCCGGCAAACTTTGTTGCTTCCCGCCGGCCGTAACGCCGGCGGGAACGCGATTGGACTCGATGCCCCGGGGCGGTACGCCTCAGGCTTCGAGGGAACTCCGGTCGATCGAAATGCCCGGACCCATCGTCGACGAGATCGTCAACTTGCGGAAATAGGCTCCCTTGGACGACGCCGGCTTCGCCTTCTTCAGGTCCGCCAGCAGCGCATCGATGTTTTCCTTCAGCGCGGGGACCTCGAAGTCCACGCGCCCGACCGGGCAATGAACGATGCCGGCCTTGTCCGTGCGATACCGCACCTGGCCCGCCTTCGCGTTCTTCACGGCCGTCTCGACGTCGGCCGTCACCGTGCCGACCTTCGGGTTCGGCATCAGGCCACGCGGACCCAGGATCTGGCCGAGCTGGCCGACGACGCGCATCGCATCCGGCGTCGCGATGACGACGTCGAAATCGAGCTCGCCGCCCTTGACCTTCTCGGCGAGGTCGTCGAAGCCGACGATGTCGGCACCGGCAGCCTTCGCCTTCTCGGCGTTGTCGCCCTGCGCGAACACCGCGACCCGGACCGACTTTCCGGTGCCGTTCGGCAGCACGGTCGAACCGCGCACGACCTGGTCCGACTTGCGCGGGTCCACGCCGAGGTTCACCGACACGTCGATGCTCTCGGGGAACTTCGCCGTCGCCAGTTCCTTCACCAGCGCCAGCGCCTCGGCGAGGTCATAAACCTTGGTCGGATCGACCTTTTCACGCGCCGCTTTCCGGCGCTTGCTTACAGCGGCCATCAGTTCACTCCCTCGACGTCGATACCCATGCTCCGCGCCGTGCCGGCGACGGTGCGCACCGCGGCGTCCATGTCGGCCGCCGTCAGGTCCGGCATCTTCGTCGAGGCGATTTCCTCGAGCTGTTGCCGGTTGACTTTGCCGACCTTCGCCGTGTTCGGCGTGCCGGAACCCTTCTTGATGCCGGCAGCCTTCCGCAGCAGTACCGCTGCGGGCGGGGTCTTCGAGATGAACGTGAAGCTGCGGTCACTGTAGACCGTGATCACGACCGGAATGGGCAGGCCCGGCTCGGTACCCTGGGTTTCCGCGTTGAATGCCTTGCAGAACTCCATGATGTTGACGCCGTGCTGGCCCAGCGCGGGACCGACGGGCGGCGACGGATTCGCCTGGCCAGCCGGCACCTGTAGCTTGATGTAGCCCGCTACCTTCTTTGCCATGTCATTTCCTCCGGAGTGCAAGCGCTGCGCTGTTTACGCAGCTCCTCCTGTTGTTGCCCGCCTGCGCGGGCGCGTTACTTCCGGCCGCCTCTCGGCAGCCGGCCTGACTAACCTTTCTCGACCTGGCCGAACTCGAGCTCGACCGGCGTCGAGCGGCCCAGGATCTGTACCGCCACCTGCAGGCGACTCTTGTCGTAGTTCACCTGCTCGACGACGCCCGAAAAATCGTTGAACGGGCCGTCGATGACGCGGACCACCTCGCCCGGCTCGAAGAGCACCTTCGGCCGCGGCTTGTCCACGCCTTCCTGCACACGCTGCAGGATGTTGTTCGCTTCCTTTTCCGTGATCGGCGCCGGCCGGTCGCTCGAACCGCCGATGAAGCCGAGCACCTTCGGCACTTCCTTCACGAGGTGCCAGGTCTCGTCGTCCATTTCCATCTGGACCAGCACGTAGCCGGGAAAGAACTTGCGCTCGCTGCGCCGCTTCTGCCCCTCGCGCATCTCCACCACTTCTTCCGTCGGCACCAGGATTTCGCCGAACTTGTCCTGGAGACCCATGCGCTCGATGCGCTCCTCGAGCGCAGACTTCACCCGGTGCTCGAAATTCGAGTAGGCGTGAACGATGTACCAGCGTAGTGCCACTGAGGAATTCCCCGATATGTCCGTTGACGGTGCCGAGCGATCTCAGCTGACCAGCAAGCGGGTCAGCGCGAGCAGCGCGTAGTCCAGCCCCCAGAAGAAGAGCGCCATGACCAGCGTGAACACGAACACCATGATCGCGACCTGGGTCGTCTCCTGCCGCGTCGGCCACACGACCTTGCGGATCTCGACCCGCGAGCCCTGGATGAACTGCCAGAGCTGCCGGCCCAGCGTGGTCGACATCGCGATCGCGATGCCGGCCGCCGTCCCGGCCAGCACCATCAGGACCCGAAGCGGCAACGCGATCGTGTCCTGGTAATAGTAAAAAGCGTACAACCCGCCGATCAGCGCGACGACCGCCACGATCAACTTGATCGTGTCGAGAATGCTGCCTTGCTGACCGGTTTCCGTATTTGCTGCCATGTCTGCCTGAATCTATCTGTCGGCGTTCGCGCGCTCTTGCACCGACGGGCCGCCCGAGCCGTGGCCCGAGTGGCAGGCCAGGAGGGAATCGAACCCCCAACCTGCGGTTTTGGAGACCGCCGCTCTGCCAATTGAGCTACTGGCCTGTCGCGTGTATCGAACTCGCTGTTCCGTCACCGCGGGCCCCACGCGGAGCCCGCGATTCCGGTCTGTTCTTACTCGATGATCTTCGCGACGACGCCGGCACCGACGGTGCGGCCGCCCTCGCGGATGGCGAAGCGCAGGCCGTCTTCCATCGCGATCGGCGC
>ENA-ORCV01000740-ORCV01000740.1-marine-metagenome-genome-assembly--contig:-NODE-740-length-15847-cov-3.924921_pt1 | contig 15847 bp, 13 predicted proteins | sample MGYA00237779_ERZ508509 | MGnify/ENA primary metagenome ERZ508509 (study PRJEB26180, sample SAMN06268772) | marine metagenome | isolation source: Bioluminescent Bay, La Paraguera, Puerto Rico | place... | reverse complement strand
ACAGTCGCGACTTCTGTGCCAGCTGCAACCGGCTGCGCATGTCGGCCCAGGGCGCATTGCACCTGTGCCTGTTTGCGGAGCAGGGTGTCGACCTGCGCGATGCCATCGCCGCCGGCGACCACCGCGCACTGGCAGAGCAGATCCGCGCGGCGGTGTGCGGCAAAACCGCCGGGCACCAGCTGGGCAGTGGCGTTACCGGCGCCACCCGCAATCTGGCAATGCTGGGCGGCTGAGTCTGCTCCGGCAATTTTTCTAAAACACACTGGACGAGATGCAATATGGCTGGACACGCTGCAAAGGCTTTCGAGCCGCTTCAGATCGCGGTGCTGACCGTATCCGATACCCGCACCGAAAACACCGACACCTCCGGGCAATACCTGGCCGAGTCACTGCAGACCGCCGGCCACACACTGGCGGACAGGTGCATTGTGCACGATGACATTTACCAGATTCGCGCGGTGGTTTCCCGCTGGATTGCCGATGGGGACATTCATGCAGTACTGGTGACCGGAGGTACCGGCTTTACCGAGCGCGACTCCACCCCGGAGGCGCTGGAGCCCCTGTTCGACAAGACCGTGGAGGGCTTCGGCGAACTGTTCCGGCAGATTTCATTCCGCGAAATCGGCAGCTCCACGGTGCAGTCGCGGGCGCTCGCCGGGCTTGCCAATCACACCCTGGTCTGCTGCATGCCGGGCTCCACCGGTGCCTGTCGCACCGCCTGGGAAGGCATCCTGCAGGAGCAACTGGACGCGAGCCATGGCCCCTGCAATTTCGTACCGCACATGCGCCCGGCGCAGCCGGCCTGCGCATCCCGGGGTTAGTGCGATGAGTAGCGAAATGAGCCAGCTGACCCATCTCAACGCGCGCGGTGAAGCCAATATGGTGGACGTCACCGACAAGGCCGTGACCGGGCGCAGTGCCCGCGCCGCGAGCTCGGTGCGCATGAGTGCGGAGGCTTTCGAGCTGTTACTGGAAGGTAGCAACAGGAAAGGCGACGCTCTGGCGGTGGCGCGCATCGCCGGTATCCAGGCGGCGAAGAAAACCGCCGATCTGATTCCCCTGTGCCACCCGCTGGCGCTCACCAGGGTGGAAGTGAATTTTGCGTTGCGGCCCGGCGACAACACCGTGCAGGTTTCAAGCTACTGCCGTCTGGCCGGCCGCACCGGAGTGGAAATGGAGGCGCTGACCGCCGCCGCGGTGGCCGCGCTGACCATTTACGATATGTGCAAGGCAGTGGACCCGGCGATGGTAATCGGCCCCACAAGACTGCTGGAAAAATCCGGTGGCAAGCGCGGGCACTGGCTACCGCAAACTTCACGCGATAAAACGTTCGGGCAACAAGAGGTGCAGCATGATTAAGGTTTTGTTTTTTGCCAGCCTGCGGGCACGCCTGGGCACCGCGGAATACCGCCTGCAAAATTTTTCCGGCAGCGTGGACGAGCTGCGCGCACACCTGGGCGAGCAGAATCCGAAATGGCAGGCGCCGCTGATGGCCGCGGATATCCAGGCGGCGGTGAACCGGGAAATGGCCAGTGCGACCACGTCGGTTGCGGATGGCGACGAAGTCGCTTTCTTTCCTCCGGTCACCGGAGGTTAAGAGGCGGTGGATTTTATTGAAGTACGCACGGAATCCTTTGCCGTCGCCGAGGAGTTTGCTGCACTGCGCGCGCACAACCGCAGCGACGGCGCCTGTGCAATGTTTGTGGGGTCGGTGCGCGATTTTAATGCCGGTGCCGGCGTCTCGGGGCTGGCCCTGGAACACTACCCGGGGATGACACAAAAAAATCTGCAGCGCATCGTCGCGGATGCACGCAGCCGCTGGGAGTTGGGCCGGGTGCGCCTGCTGCACCGGGTGGGTCCCATGGCGGTGGAAGAGGATATCGTGTTCGTAGGGGTGACCAGCAGCCACCGCCAGTCGGCATTTGCCGCCTGCCACTACATCATGGATCGCCTCAAGACCGAGGCGCCGTTCTGGAAACTGGAATCCGGTGACGCCGGCGACACCTGGGTGGCAGCCAGGGACAGCGATCGGCAGGCGCTGGAAAAATGGCAGTGACTGCTACCCGCTGTTGATCTCCCGCAATATGCCCGCCGGATTTTCAGGCTTCCGGTGATATTCCACTGCCCTTCAATTTATTCCCCAGTAAAAGGAACAGGCAATCAATCGCCAGGATTGTGCGTTGAATCCTCCCCGCGGTTGCTCTACTTTGGTACGTGAGTAATTGTGTGCGCGTGAGGGCGCGGAGGAATCGAACAATGATAAAACTCACCGTCAACGGCGAATCCCGGTCGCTGGACGTGCCAGCGGACACCCCAATCCTCTGGGTGCTGCGGGATACCCTCAAGCTGACCGGTACACGCTTCAGTTGTGGCGTGGCGGTTTGCGGTGCCTGTACCGTGCATTTGGATGGCAACCCGATCCGCTCCTGTGTAACCCCCATTTCCATGGCCGAGGGCAAGCACATCACCACCATCGAGGCGATGGAAAAAGATCCCATGGGGCAGCGCGTGCAGCGGGCCTGGATGGACGAAGCGGTTGCCCAGTGCGGCTTCTGTCAGGCCGGGCAGGTCATGAGCGCCGTTGCCTTGTTGAAAAACAACCCGAACCCCGACGATGCACAGATCGACCGCCAGATGAGCGGCAATATCTGTCGCTGTGGCACCTACCCCCGTATCCGCAAAGCGATTCACCGCGCCGCTGAAAGTGGCAGCGTCAGTGTGGACGAATCCCTGTTTACGGAGGTGAAGGCATGAGCGACACGACACTCGAGCAGCGCTCCGGGCAGGTCAGCGAAGACGAATTAAAAATCGCCAATGTCAGCCGGCGCCGTTTTCTGAAAGGCCTCACCGCAACGGGTGCACTGGTGATCGCCGCGCGCTGGACACCGTCAGCACTGGCCCAGAGTGAGGAACCCGACGACAAGGCCAAGTATGGCGCAGACGCCATGGCCCACGGCTGGGTAGACAATCCCGATGTATTTATCAGCATTGCGCCGGATGACACCGTCACGATCATCAATCACCGCGGCGAGATGGGGCAGGGGATCCGCACCAGTGTGGTGATGGTGATGGCCGACGAGATGGGTGCGGACTGGCAGCGGGTGCGTGTGGAACAGGCAATTGCCAATGAGGAAAAGTACGGTAACCAGAACACCGATGGCTCCCGCTCCATGCGCCACTGGTTCGACCCGCTGCGCCGTGCCGGCGCCGCCGCCCGGACCATGCTGGAGCAGGCCGCCGCCAAACAGTGGGGCGTGCCGGTGTCGGAGTGCCGGGTCGAAGTGCACCGGGTAATCCACGGGCCGAGCAGGCGCGAACTTTCTTTCGGAAAACTGGCCGCTACCGCCGCCGAGCTGCCGGTACCCGAGCGCAAATCCCTGAAGCTGAAAAGCCAGAAGCAGTGGCGCTATATCATGCGCGAGCCGAAGGATTTTCCCCGGGAAAATGATGCCCAGCCACTGGCGGTGGACGGCATGGAAATGCTCAACGGCAAAGCGTTGTTTGCCGCCGATGTCAGCTGGGACAACATGCTGTATGCGGTAATTGCGCGCCCACCTTCCTACGGTTCGGCGGTGAAGTCCGTTGACGACAAGAAAGCGTTGGCGGTGCCCGGGGTGGTCAAGGTCATCCAGATGCCGACCGCCACCCAGCCCTCCGGTTATGAACCCATGGGCGGTGTCGCGGTGCTGGCGGAATCCACCTGGGCGGCGATTCAGGGGCGCAATGCGCTGGCGATCGAGTGGGACGATAAACCCGCCGGTGCCAATGCAACCTACGACTCCGTCGCCTTCCGCGCCGAGCTGGAAAAGCGCGCGCAACAGCCCGGCGAGATTGCCGGCCAGCAGGGGGATATCCAATCCGCGCGCGAGGCTGCGGCCAAATCCCTGAGCGTGGATTATTACGCGCCGCACATGGCCCAGGCACCGATGGAGCCGATGGCGGCCATGGTGCGTATCGATGGCGACAAGGCGGATGTGTGGACCTCGGTACAGAACCCCCAGGCTGCCCGCGACGGGGTTGCCAAGCGACTCAAACTGAAGCCGCAGAATGTCACCGTCCAGTGCGGCCTGATGGGTGGTGGTTTCGGACGCAAGGCCAAGCCGGATTACGTATTCGAGGCGGCGGACCTGTCCCGGGCGATGGACGGGCGGCCGGTACGGGTGCAGTGGACCCGTGAAGACGACCTGCACAACGGATTTTTCCACACCGTGGCGGTGGAGCATCTGGAGGGTTACCTGGACGACAACAACCGGGTTTCCGGCTGGTTGCACCGCTCCCTGGCGCCCAGTATCTCCTCCCTGTTTGTGGCCGATGCCGATCACCAGTCCAACTCGGAACTGGGCATGGGTATTCGCAATATGCCGTTCGATATCCCGGCGATACAGCAGGAGAATGGCGAGGCGGAAGGGCATATCCGTATCGGCTGGTTTCGCTCGGTGTACAACGTGCCGCACGCGTTTGCGATACAGAGTTTTGCCGCCGAGCTGGCGCATCTGGCGGGGCAGGATCACCGTGAGTTCCTGTTGGAGCTGCTGGGCCCAGACCGGCAAATCAACCCCGGCAAGAAGGATATTTTCAACTACGGCGAAGACCCGGCGCGCTACCCCATCGATACCGCCCGCTACCGCGGCGTGATCGAGCGGGCGACGAAAGAAGCGGGCTGGGGCAAGAAAATGCCGCCCAACCGCGGCCTCGGTCTGGCGGTGCACAACAGTTTCGTGTCTTACTGCGCAATCGTGATGGATGTCGAAGTGACCGAAGGTGGTGAGGTTGTGGTGCACCGGGCGGATATTGCTTTCGACTGCGGCCCGCAGGTCAATCCCGATCGCGTTGCCGCGCAGCTCGAAGGCGCCTGTGTTATGGGCGTGGGCATTGCGCTGATGACCGAGATCACCGCCAAAGACGGCCGCATCCAGCAGGATAATTTCCACCAGTACCTGGTGCCGCGCATCAACGAGGCGCCCAGGGAAATTCACACGTACGCGGTCAACAACAGCCTGGATATTCCCATTGGCGGTGTCGGCGAGCCGGGCCTGCCACCGGTTGCGCCGGCCCTGTGTAATGCGATTTTTGCCGCTACCGGTAAACGCATACGCAGCCTGCCGGTGGCGGATCAACTGAAAAGCTGAGTGGGGAGCGGTATGCAGCATCTCGATGCACGGGTGCTGGAACAGGCGCTGGCATGGCTGGATTCCGGCGAGACGGTCTGGCTGTGCACCGTGCTCGCCACCTTTGGTTCCTCGCCGCGCGCACCGGGATCCATCATGGTTGCGCGGGCCGATGGCCGCCACCTGGGCTCGCTATCCGGTGGTTGTGTCGAAGAGGATTTTCTCGCGCGCCTGGGGTGCGGCGAATTCAGCCAGCGGGTGTGCGTCGAACGCTACGGGGAACAGAGCCAGGAACCGGGTGACGGCAACCGTTCCCGGGTGCATCTGCCCTGCGGCGGAATACTGCAGGTACTGATCGAGCGCCTCGAACCCGGCGACTGCAATCGGCAGCACCTGGCGGAACTGCTGGCAGTATTGCGTGGCCAGGCGCAGAAAATACGCCGGGTTTCCCTGGGTGAAGGCCATAGCGAGTTACTGCCCGCGGGCAACTGCGGGGGCGACCGCGTAGAGGTTACCGAGGAAGATGTACACATCCGTGTGGGGCCCGCGTTGCGCCTGATTATTGCCGGGCTCTCCAGTGTTACCCGGGCCTGTGCGGAATTTGCCGTCCCCCTGGGCTATGAGGTCATCGTGTGTGAGCCGCGGGAGGCCGAATATCGGGATTTCAACATGCCGGGCGTGCGGCTGGAAAAGGCGTTCCCCGCGCTGTTTATTGCCGGGTCCGGTAACTGCCACCAGCAGACCGCGGTGGTGGCCATGACCCACGACCCGCGCATCGATGACCTGGCGATGATGGAAGCGGTCAAAACCGAGGCGTTTTATATCGGCGTGATGGGCTCCCGACGCACCTCCGACAAGCGCGCCGCGCGCCTGTTATCCGCCGGCGGATTGACCGCGGAGGAAGTGGAAAAAATCCATATGCCCATCGGCCTCGCCCTGGGCAGCAAAACGCCTGCGGAAATTGCGCTGGCGGTGATGGCGGATATTCTGCGCGTGCAGCGGGGCATCGAGCGCGATGCACTCTGATCCTCGCAATCGCGACCCTTGCGATCACAACCCCGAAATTCCCGTTGAACCCCGGCGGCAGCAGGCACTGGGTAACACCCTGGGGGTGGTAATGGCGGCGGGGTTTTCCCGGCGCTTTGGTTGCGACGACAAGCGCACTGTGCAGTTGGCGGGCGGCGGTACCCTGTTGGGTACTACCCTGGCTGCAATTAAACCGGCATTTACCGACTGCCGAGGGCGCTGCCTGCTGGCGGCGGTGATACGCCCGCAGGAAAGTCCCTCTGCACTGGGTATACCGGATGAGTGCATGGTCTTGCGCGCGCCCAACGCGGTGCAGGGCCTCGGCGCCAGCATCGCCGACGCCATCCGGGCGGTGCAGGAAAACCCGCGGCTAAAGCCTATCCACAGTGTTGCCATCCTGTTGGGGGACATGCCCGCCATTCGCGCGGACACCGCCGCAAATCTATTGCGGTACAGCAGCGCCGCTAGCATCGTTCGCCCCCGCTACCGCGGGCGGCTCGGGCACCCTGTCCTGTTTGGTCGTGACCTGTGGTCAGATTTACGGGGTATTTCCGGGGAAGACGGCGCCAGACAGGTGATCGCTGCCCATTCGCAGGCACTAATTGTTGTGGATGTGGAGGACGAGGGTATCTTGCTGGATATCGACAGGGCCGAGGACATTCACAGAGCAATGTCCCCTCGGCCCGGTACGGTAAAAGCTTCCGGGGCAATGCTGGAAGAATAGAAAGCCCTTTCCCTGAATTTAATCCCAGCCACTCAATACCAGCTTGCCAATGGTCCGGCCACTCTCGATCTGCTTGTGCGCCAGTCGCAAGTTGGCCGCGTTGATCGGTTCGATGGTATCTCCGACCGTGGTTACCAGTTCCTCACTGTCAATCAGTTGTGCTATCCGGTTGAGAATTTCCTGCTGGCGAATCATGTCCTCGGTCTGGAACATGCTGCGGGTGAACATAAACTCCCACACGAAGGTCGCACTCTTGGATTTCAGCAGGCCGACTTCCAGGGGGCCACTGTTTTCCACGATGGTGCAGATTTTACCCTGGGGCTTGATTGCATTGGCCATGGCCGGAAAGTGCTGGTCGGTATTGTTCAGGCACAGGATGTAATCCACCGCGTCTATACCGATATCCTGCAGTTCTTCATCCACCGGGTTGCGGTGATTGACCACATGCTGTGCCCCCATCTGCTTGATCCACATGCTGGACTTGGTGCGCGAGGCGGTGGCGATGACCTTGAGTCTGGCGAGGGTGCACGCCAGCTGGATGGCAATGGAACCCACGCCGCCGGCACCGCCAATAATCAGGAGGGACTTGCCCGCATCGTCGCCGCTGGCGGAAATGCCCAGCCGCTCGAACAGCGCCTCCCACGCGGTCAGGCTGGTCAGGGGCAGGGCGGCGGCAGCGGCGTAGTCCTGGGTGCGGGGCATACGGCCAACGATACGCTCGTCCACCAGTTGGAATTCGCTATTGCAGCCGGGGCGGGTGATATCCCCGGCGTAAAACACCTGGTCCCCGACCTGGTAATGCGCCACCGCGCTACCCACGGCGACGACTTCGCCGGCGGCATCCCAGCCCAGGATTTTCGGTGTGGTTTCCGTTACCGGCGTTTCTTTCGGCGCGCGTACCTTGGTATCCACCGGGTTTACCGCGATGGATTTTACCGCCACCAGCAGGTCCCGCGGGCCGGGCTCGGGGCGGTCGATCTGGAAATCTACCAGGGCGTCTTCATTGTCGATGGGCAGGTATTGATGCAGGCCAACAGCTTTCACTCGGAACTCCTTTCCAGTGTATAGAGGGGGAATAACCTTCTTGGTTGAATAATACGACTTTCAATTTTCGCGCCAGCTCGGGCGCGGCAGACGCACAACCGCCAGGGATATTACGGATATAAAGCCGCTGCGGCTATTTAGACAAGAATAGAAACGGATATCGCAACGGGGGCGGGTGGCTACAGACTGGCGGGGGAAGCTTGTGCCCCTGCCGTGGCGGGGGTGGCGCTGGTGGCAGCCTGCTTCAGTCGGCGCTTCTGCCACCAGAGATAGCAGCCGGTGCCGAACAGCAACGCGGGTGTCAGCCCCGCCAGCAGCACCAGCCAGCGCCCCAGAAGCCCCAGGGCATCGCCGTTGTGCAGCGGGAACTGCCAGCGCAGGATCTTGTTGCCGAGGGGGATCTCGCTGACATTTTCCACCATCAACACTTCCCCGGTGTATTGATCCAGGCGCACGAAGCTTGCCCCGTAGTTGTCCCAGACCTCGCCCGCGGCGCGGTAGGAAAGGCCAAAGCTGTCGCGCTCGTTGCGGGGCAGGTAAATCCGCTTCAACTCGCCGTCGGGGAAAACCTGCTGGCCGATGGCTGCCGCGGTGTCGGGCGATATCGGCGCGCCGTTGCTGGCGGCGGATTCCGGTAACGCTGCCAGTGGCTCGGTGGTAAACAGCGTGCCCACTACCGCCCGTACCTGCTGGGGAAACACCAGGGTGACCCCGGAGAAACTGATTACCAGCAACAGCGGCAGGAAGTAGATGCCGAATACCTGGTGTATATCAAAGTAAAAGCGGAAGCGATTGCCGCTACGGGAAATGCTGAAGGCGCGCTTCCAATTTCTACCGTTGCGACGACTCTTTTTCGGCCACCAGAGTACTGCGCCGGTGATGCAGAACACCATCAGCAGCAGCCCCATAAACCCGACGATGGTTTTGCCATTGTTGCCGCTCAACAGGGTGTAGTGCAGGCGGTAAACCCACGTCATCGCGTAACCGGAGGTACCCCAGCCGCGCACCGCGAGTACTTCCGCGTCGGTGGGAGAAACCGCCACCTCGATCGGACCCGGTGCGCCCTCCGGCTTGGGCAGGCGCACCACGAACGGACTGCCGGGTTGGCGCGGTGTCATCAGGCGGGTGGGTTGCGGGTTGCCGGGCACCGCCGCCTGCGCCGCTGCGAAAATCTCCGCGAAACTGGCGGGCTGCTCGGACGGGTTGAAGGTTACGGTTTCCGGCGCGAGTTTTTCATCCAGCGCGTGATCGAACACCAGCAGGCTGCCGGTGAGTCCGATCAGGGAAAGCAGCAGGCCCAGGGTCAGGCCTGCGTACTTGTGCAGGATGAAAAAAACGCGTCGCACGAATCAGAAAACCTTCGAGTAAGACAGGCTCACGTTGCGCCCCAGGCCCTTGAAGTTGCGGATGTCGTTGCCCGCAGTCTGGGAGTAGTAGGTGAAGTAGTCTTCGTTGGTCAGGTTCTGGATACCCAGGGCGAACTCGCCACCCAGGGCCTGCAGCTGCGCGCTGGCGTCGATAATGGCGTAGCCGTCGAACTCCTTGGTGACATCGCCTGCGGCGTTTTCAAAGTCGCGGTCCAGCAGCCAGTTGGCCTGCAGGCGGGTGCTGAAACTGTCGCTCCAGCTGCGCGCCCAGCTCAGGTTGAAGCGGTTGGGGGCAATGTTGCGGCCGTCGAGATCGGTATCCACGCGGCCGTCCTGGTCGGAATCGTAGCGACCGTCGGTATAGGCGTAGCGGGCTTCCAGGGTATCGCTATCGCTGGCAAACCACTGGCCGCGCAGTTCCACACCATCGATCTCGGTCTTTTCGCGCTTCACGCTGTAGATGCCATCGCTGCCCAGTGCCAGGCGCTGACCGAAATCCGAATCCGAGGTGTAGTAAGCCAGCTGCAGGGCGAACTGCTCCACGCTGAAGTCCACGCCCAGTTCCTGGTTCTCGGTCAGGATCGGCTGCATGTCCAGGAAGGTTTCCACATCCTGGTCCGGCTGGTTGATACCGCGCAGCACCCGGCCCACGTCCGGCATGGAAAAGCCTTCGGAGTAGTTGGCGTATACCCGCCAGGCGTCGCTGATCTCGTAAGTCGCGCCGATATTGCCCAGGGTCTCGCTGAACTCCGGGTTGCCGCCTTTGACGAACTGGCCACCGTTATAGGAATAGAGGGTGGTGAAGTCGTCGACTTTCAACTCGGAGATCTCGTGGCGCACACCGGCAGTGATGGTGACGCGCTCGATGCCGGTGAATTCTGCCTGCGCATAGGGGGCGATATTCTTGTACTGGGTGGGCGGTACCCAAGCGCGGCCGGTCAGGATCAGCTGCTGCCAGGTTTCATCCTCCAGCAGGTCGACACCGTAGGCGAGGCTTACCGGCGCGCCGGCGATCTGGTCCTTGATCAGGGTCAGCTTGAGGCCGCGCTTTTCCGAGTTGTTCTGGGACTGGTCGAACACCACTTCACCGTAAGCGGGGTCCTGGAAAGTGCCGCTGGGGGTGCCGCCGTAGGTTCCGGCGAAGTCCTGGGAAAATACCTGCGCGCGCAACTTCTGGCCGAAGATGTCCTCGTTGGTGTACTGCAGGTTGATGGTGGTGACTTCGTTGGACGGGGATTTGCCCGGTACATCCGTCTCGATCGCGGTGGTGGGGATGCCCGCATCGATATCGCCATCGACGCTCAGCCAGTTGTTGTTGCCCTCAACCAGGTAGTGATTGACGGTCAGCTGCAGGCGCTGGTCGTCCCAGTTGTAGCCGGTCTTGATAAAGGCGTTGATGGAATCGCTGTCCATGGTGTCGCCCTGGGTGTTGTCGAAACCGACAACGTCACCGTTGGCGTCATAGCTGATGCCGCTGTTGCGGTAGCTCACGCTGGCCAGTACATCCACCGCATCCACCTTGCCGGACAGGCTGTAACTGCCGTTGTAGCCCAGGGTGTCGCCCAGCTCGTCCGGCTGCAGCGAAGACTCCACGCGGATGCTCTGCTGGAATTCGTCACTCGGCTGACGGGTCACCAGGTTGATGATGCCGCCGGAGGCGCCCATGCCGTAGCTGCGGGCAGCCTGTTTGTCGTATTCCGCCATGGGATTCCCCTGAGGTTGATAGTCCCGGTTATTGGTTTCCGAGACGAATATGGTCATAACCGCGCGGGGCGGCAAGTGTCTGCGCGCGGATTCGAGCCCGAAAAACCTTACGAATCTTTTAGGATCGGGCGCCGGGCGTGCGCGCCTAGAGATCGCGCAGATAGGCTGCCGGCTTACGGCCTAGAACCCGCCATGTGCCCGCCAGCCCCAGGCCAACGGTCAGAACCAGTGCGCCGCCGACTGCGCCGACCGCGACGAGGGGCAGGAAGGCGAAATCGAGCTCCATGACCTGTTCGATCACGATCATCGCCGCGATCGTGCCGGCCGCCAGCGCGAAAACGGCAGTAACCGCCCCAACAAGCGCGAATTCGAGCACGTAGGCGCCGATGAGGCGCCGCCGTGTGGCGCCAAGCGTCTTGAGCACGACCGCGTCATGGATGCGGTGGCGGTGGCTGGCGGCGAGTGCTCCGGCGAGCACCAGGATGCCGGCCGCGATGGTCAGTCCGCTCGCGGCCCGGACCGCCCAGGCGAGCCGGCGCACGAGGCTGTTGATCGTATCGAGCGCTTCCTTGACCCGCACCGAAGTCACCGTTGGGAACGCCCGCGTCACCTCGCGCATGACGGCAAGCTCGCTGTCGGAGCGGGCGCCCTCGGGCATGGTCACCGTGGCAAGCACCATGTGCGGCGCGCCGGCGAAGGTGTTCGGCGAGAACACCATGACGAAGTTGATCGACAGCGACGTCCAGTCGACCGTCCGGAGATTGGCGATCTTCGCGGTGATCGGGCGGCCGAGCACGTTGACCTCGACTTCGTCGCCGATGGCGAGACCGAGCTCACCGGCGATCTCGTCGGCGAAGGAGACGAGTGGCGGACCGTCGTAGTCCGAGGGCCACCACTCGCCGGCGACGATCCTGCCGTTCTCGGGTGGCGTTTCCGAATAGGTGATGCCGCGGTCGCCGCGCAGCACCCAGCCCGCTTCCGGCGGCGCGGGATAGTCGGCGACCGGGATGCCCTTCAGCGACACGAAGCGGCCGCGCAGCATCGGCACCTCCTCGACCCTGCCGTCGGGAACCGTCGCGGACACCGTTTCGCGGAACGCCTCGGCATCGCCACGGGGGATGTCGAGGAAGAAGAAGCTCGGCGCGCGGTCAGGCAGGGCGACCGTGAGCTGGCGGGTCAGGTTGCCGTCGATCAGCGCGATGGTGACGAGCAGCGTCAATCCGAGGCCGAGCGACAGGACGACGCTCGGCGTGACGGCGCCCGGGCGATGGATCGCGGCGACGGCGAGCCGCCATTCCAGCCAGCGACTGTGCGGGATGCGGCGTGCGAGCGCCATGATGCCGACGCCGACGAGCCGGAGCACCACGAAGGCGGCGACCGTGCCGCCGACGAACAGCGCTGCCATGAAGGGCTCGTAGGCCAGGCCGACGGTCAGACCGATCAGGGCCAGCAGGATTGCCGCGAGTGCGGCGATGTAGACGAAGCGCGGCCGCGCCCGGACGGCGGCGACATGTTCGCGGTAGAGCGCCGTTGCCGGCACCTCGCGGGCCCGGCCCAACGGCCACAGCGCAAAGGCCAGCGCGATCAGGACGCCGTAGGCGAGCGCCTGCAGGAGCTTGGCCGGGTAAACACCGGGCACCGCGTCGGCGACCGGCAGCACGCTGGCCAGTGCCGAGCCTGCGAGCCACGGCGTCAGCGCGCCGACGATCAGCCCGATCAGGATCGCTGCGAGCGCGAGCAGCAGGATTTCGGCGAGATAGCTGCGAAAGATCATGCCGCCGCCGGCGCCGAGGCTCTTCAGCGTCGCGATCGTGCCGCGCCGGCCATCGAGATAGGCGCTGACCGCGTTGGCGACGCCGACACCGCCGACGACCAGCGCGGTCAGGCCGACGAGCGTCAGGAACATGGTGAAACGGTAGATCTGGTCGCGCAGGCCGGGCGCTGCGTTGGACCGGTCGCGGATCCGCCAGCCTGCGTCGGGGTATTTTTCCTGCGTCTGCGTCTTGGCGGCGGCCACGTCGGATTCGGACGCGGGCTCGGGCAGGGCGACCCGGTAGCGCCAGCGCACGAGGCTGCCCGGCTGTACAAGGCCGGTGGCCTCAAGCGCCTCGGTTGAAATGACGACCCTCGGACCCCAGCCGAGCCCGCTACCGAGCCGGTCGGGTTCGCGGGCGATGAGGCCGTTTAGGACGAACTCGGCGTTGCCGATCGAAACGGCATCGCCCACCTCAATTCCCAGGCGCTCGGCGAGGCCGGCGTCAGCGACGAGGCCGGGCTTTTCTCCGGTGGCCGAAATCAGGTCATGCAGATCGCCGCCGGCCGCTTCGCCGTCGCCCTCGATCTCGAAGGTGCCGAACAGGGGATAGGCGCCGTCGACGGCCTTGAGTTCTATCAGCGTCTGGGCGCCTGAGTCCGGCGTCCGGGCCATGGCCCGCAGGGTGGCGATTTCCGAGACGCGTCCCAGAGAGTCGAGATAGGTCAGCTGGTCCGCTTCGAGCTGCCGGTGGATGACCGAAAACGTCAGGTCGCCACCCAGGATCGCCTGCCCTTCTTCGGAAATGCCGTTGACCAGCGAGCGGGACACCGACCCGACCGAAGCGATCGCCGCGACGCCGAGCGCGATGCAGCCGATGAATACATAGAAGCCCCGGAGACCGCCGCGCAGTTCGCGCAGGGCGAACCGAAGCGGCAGGGGGAGCCGGCGCGCGATCGCCGCCAGGGGATCCGGACCGCCCGATGCCGCCGCATCTGTCATTGGGCAGCAATCTGCGTGTGGTGCACAGAGGCGCCGTCGATCTCGCCGTCGCGCATGGCGATCACGCGGCCGCTGCGTTCGGCGAGCGCGAGATCGTGGGTCACCATGACGAGTGTGGTCCCGCGCTCGCGGTGCAGGGAGAACATCAGGTCGACGATCTGTTCGCCGGTGGTGGCGTCGAGATTGCCGGTCGGTTCGTCGGCGAACAGGATCGCCGGTTCCACGACGAGCGCACGCGCCAGCGCGACGCGCTGCCGCTGACCGCCGGAGAGCTGCGCCGGCCGGTGGTCCAGACGGTCGGCGATGCCGAGGCGCGCCCCCAGCGTGGCCAAGCGAGCCTGCGCCGGCTCCAGCCGACCGGCGACCTCCGCCGGCAGCAAGGCGTTCTCGCGCGCCGACAGGTTCGGGATCAACTCGAAGGTCTGGAACACGAACCCGATCTCGTCGCGGCGCAGCGCCGTCAGCGCGTCGTCGTCCAAGCCGCCGGTGTCGGTGCCACGGATGCGCACGACGCCGGCGTCGGGCGCGTCCAGCAGTCCCATGAGGTGCAGCAGCGTCGACTTGCCGCTGCCCGACGGACCCATGACCGCCACGAAGCTTCCCGGCGCGACCTGCAACGAGACGTCGTCCAGAGCGCGAATCTCGACCTCGCCCAGGCGGTAGATCTTGCGGATCCCCTCGACCTCGAGCGCAGGCACGGCGGACGGAGCGGCGTCGGTCATTCGGTTCCTCTCAGAGCGACGACGGGCGGCAGCTGGGCGGCGCGACGGGCCGGCAGCAGCGAGGCCAGCAGTCCGACCGCCGGCGCGGCCGCCAACGCGATCGCGACCAGCGTCCAGGGAAGCACGGGACGGATGTAGTAGCCGGTCAGCGCCGCCGCGCCGCTGGTGACCACGTCGGCCAGCAGCAGGCCGAACGCCACGCCCAGCAGGCTGCCGAGCAGCACGACCACCAGGCCCTCGGCGATCACGACGCGGCGCAAGCCGGAGCGCGTCAGGCCCAGGGTTCGCAGCGTCGCCATCTCGCGCATGCGGGACGAAAGGTTCATGCCGAGCGTGTTGGCGACGCCCAGCGCGGCGATGGCCACCGCCAGGATCAGGAGCGTGTTGGTCGTCGTGAAGGTGCGTTGGCTGAGGGCGACGATCTCCGCCCGGTACTCGTCGTTGGGGGTCGCGTCGAGGTACAGCTGAGGGAAGGCGTCCAGCAGACGCTGCCGCACCTCGCGCACGTCCTCGCCCGGATCGACCGTCAGGACGAACAGGTCGGGCGTCCCCCCGCCGAACCGGTCCATCCGGTCGATCGAGGCGACGATCGTCTCGCCGCCGCCGGTGAAGTCGACCACGACGCCACCGATCGTGAACGGCTCGAAGCCGTCCGAGGTGCGCAGCACGATCTCGTCGCCGCGGCTCAAGCCGAAGCGCTCCTGGATCGTGCTGGCGACCAGCACGGACTGCGGATCGACGAGCGCCTCGTAGCCTGCGGCGTCGTCCCCCTGACCCTGGATGTACTGGAAGCTTCCGAAGCCTCCGTCGGGGTCGAAGCGGTCGGGATCGACGAGGATCAGGGCGACGCTGCGGCCGCGCGGCTGATCCTCCGGCTGGAAGCGCACCACGCGGATCCCGACGCCGGACACCTGGTCCACGCCGTCGATCTCGGCCGCCGCGGCTTCGAAGTCGGTCGGGAAGGAGACCGGCGAGGTCACGAACAGGTCCCCGACGATCGTCGTATCCACCCAGTCGGAGACGATCTGGTTGATGCCCGACACCATCGAGCCGACACCGATCACCAAGCCGGTCCCGACGACGACCGTGCCGACCGCCACGCCGTTGCGACTGGCGCTGTGATCGGCGAACGTGGCGCCCAGGCGACCGGCCACGCCGAAGGCGGAGCGCAGCAGCGGCTCGACCAGGCGCAATGTCGGCCGGAGCAGGCTGCGGGCCGCGAGGGCCGTGCCGACCGAGAAGGCCGCGCTGGCCGAGCCCATCGCCTGCGGCTGGCACGCGGTGCGGCTGGCGAAACGCGCGCTGAACCGTCCGCTCGACAAGGCGCGCTGCCTGGTGCTGGGTGGCGGGGCCATCGGCTTCGGCGCGGCGTTGGTGCTGCGCGCCCAGGGCGCGGG
>ENA-ORCV01000739-ORCV01000739.1-marine-metagenome-genome-assembly--contig:-NODE-739-length-15862-cov-4.134305_pt1 | contig 15862 bp, 13 predicted proteins | sample MGYA00237779_ERZ508509 | MGnify/ENA primary metagenome ERZ508509 (study PRJEB26180, sample SAMN06268772) | marine metagenome | isolation source: Bioluminescent Bay, La Paraguera, Puerto Rico | place... | reverse complement strand
TCGTCAATTGCGGCGGGCTTTGGTCCGACCGCGTGGCGCGCTCGATTGAGGGCGTACCGGAAGAAACGATACCGCGGCTCAAATACGGCAAGGGCCAGTATTTCACCTATTCCGGCAAGGCGCCTTTCGCGCGTCTTATTTATCCGACGCCGACGCCCGATAGCCAGGGCGTGCATTACACGCGCGATCTCGGCGGGCAGGCGAAGCTCGGACCGGATATTGCGTTCATCGACAACAATACCGACTACAGCGTTGATGAAACGCGCGCGGCGATTTTCGCGGCTGCTGCGCAACGTTTCTGGCCGTCTCTGGATCCCGCCCGGCTGGTTCCCGGTTACGCCGGCATCAGACCGAAGCTGAAAGGTCCGGGCGAGGAGGGCGACTTCGTCTTTTCAGACAAGTCGGTGCATGGGATTCCCGGCTATCTCGGCCTTTACGGTATTGAATCGCCGGGGCTGACCACATGTCTCGCGATTGCCGATCATGCGGCCGCGCTTATTGCCTGATATAACGTGCGCCATCGCGATCCATGATCGCAACGGCTACGCCGTTCTCGACAATAAATTGAAGCACGTCGCCGGAATAGGGTACGAGCTCGACCCGGATTGTGTCAGGCTTTGTGAAAGGTTCTGCAACAGTATGAAGATTACCCATGGAAACGCGCATGTCGTCATCTGTGACGTCGACAAGTATCGTTCCATATAGGCTGGCTATATAGGTTCCGGCGTAAGCTTCTTTTGGCAGGCTGAGAAGCCATTCACGCGCAGCGCGGCGTTCACGGTCCGCTGCAATGCCCTTGAATATCCGGTCGCGGCGCTCAACAAGTTGTGCAAGGCTCTGTTGCGCTGTTTCCCAAGCGTCATCACGGCCAGCCAGGCGGTCATAAATAAAATTGGCGACCACATCAGGAAATGGATGACCGGCCACATCGTCGTTTATGAAGGCGGCAACACCGATCTTACGATTCGGCATGTAAGAAACATGAGCGCGGAAGCCGGCGAAACCACCGAAATGATGTACAAGCAAGTCGTCGTTATATGGCCCGATGTACCAGCCAAGCCCGTAATGGTCGCGTTTATAGTCGCGATAATCGCCGCCGACTATCGCTAACGGCTCACGCGTTTCCTTGACCACGTCTGCGGGAATAATCTGTTTCCCGCCAACCATGCCGTCATTGATGAACAGCTCCAGCCAGAGCAGGCTGTCATTGGCGCTCATTACCATACCGCCGGCGGATTGCATGGTGGCGTCTGTTTTCTCCAACTCGACACGTACTGGCCCACTCTTGAAACCGGTAAAGTGAGGTTTGGCGAGCGACCAGCCTTCGTTCTTCGCTTTCGACATATAGGCGGTGGTTCTGGTCATGCCGGCTGGCTCGATAATTTCCCTCGCGATTAAATCCTGCCAGTTTACGCCTAGTTTTGCGTCGCTCATGATCGTCAGGATGTTGTACCCCGTATTAGTGTACTGAAATTCTCCATAGGGTGCTTCTTCATTGACTACCGAAGAGGAAAGTAACCGCCAATTGATTTGCGGCGTGTGTTCGCCGGAATAAGCCGCACGCCAACTGATGGGAAAGTTCTCAATGCCGGAAGTATGCGTCAGCAGGTCACGCAATATGACCTGACCCGGCAATACGGCGTCAGAAAAGCTTGCGTCAGGCGCAAATTCATTCAGCGTTGCATCAAGATTTATCTCGCCGCGATGATGCAGCGTATTCATGGCGAGAGAAGTGAACGATTTTGTGGAAGAAGCGATATAAAAAGCTGTGTCGGAGGTGACTGGTTCGCCTGTGTTCACATCTGTTACGCCGAAGCCGCGCGTATAAACGCCTTCGGGCGTGTAAACGGCGAGTGAAAAGCCAGGAACAATACCCAACTCTTCTATTGCCGCCTCGACGAACGCATCGATATCATCGCTGATGGCGAGCGGCGTTGGTGCGTCCGCCTTGGGGGCGGGTGTAGAACAGGCCTGCGCGCCAACAAAGCTGATTGCGGCGACGACATTCAGAATAAAGCGATAGCTCATGACTCTTTATTGGCTCCAGCTAGATATGGGGGGTTGGGCCAGCATGACATGACCCGGGTGGGCCGTATTGTACGATCTTAAATGGTGAGGGTCTCGCGTAGTTGCACAGAGAGGGTGCGGTAAACGCCCGGGGTTCGTCCGGTAACCCGCTTGAAGCTGCGGTTCATATGGCTCTGGTCGTAAAAACCTGCCTGAAGCGCGATATCCTTCAGCGGTTGACTCGCGTCACGCGCTAGCAGGCCGGCGGCGCGGCGTACGCTATGATGGCGGGTATGGTCAGTTATAGACATTCCGTAATGACGACGAAAAAGCGATGATGCATAAACAGGATGCGCGCCAGCTTCTTTTGCGCGCTTGGATATGTCGATTTGCGCAAGGCTCGCCTCCTCGAGATCATCTTTAAGGTGTGCAATCCAGCGCGGCGCGGGGCCTGCATCATGCTCTTCATCATGCAGCGATGCGAGGATAACCAACACAGATGCTGTGAGGCTGGACTGGCAACCCGAGAGTGCGGCCTCTAAAAGAGTGATCGATTCGCTAAACGTCTCTGCATTTCTTTTTAGGCGCCAACTTTCCGAAAGTATCGTTCCTTCCAGCGTATCGTCCGTGACTTCAATGCTGGCCAACAGCGCGCCGTCCGCGCCGAAACGGTTTTCGTGTTTAATGCGGTTGCCTTTGACGAGCAGGTCGCCTGGAAGGGCGGTAATCGTCCCCCGCGATGTTTCTTCTGCAAAGGCGCCGTTAACTAGAAACGACAAACGCGGCTTTCTATCGCAATGCGGGCGAAATTGTTTGCCGGGATCATAGATGCGCACGGAAAACTGTAACGTGTTACTGGGTTTGCTCATGCCTGCCTTATGCCGTTGGCCACTGAAAGTGGATAAATTGGCTTCAGGCGATGTGCAAGCTTGCGGCGCTAACTATGCGCCGGAAGGATGCTATTCCACGACCGGCGACGCTAAAGGTTTGTTTGTGCGGGCAGTCCAAATGCGTTAAGCTAAAACGGGGAAATGACAAGAAGGTGGGGCATGTCCACATTAGAAGACAGGCGGCGCGGGTCGCCGAGCGGGGAAGAAGAACTTCGGTTCATCCGCAATTTCCATGATATCTTTTTGAGCATCGGTCTTTTGATGTTCGCCGCCGGGCTCGGGATTGTCTCGGCGCTGGTTCTGAAGGAGATCGTCGGCGACGACCCGCAGGACTGGCGTTCCGCGGCGCGGCTCGCCGCCGGAATTGCGTTCGCCGATGCGGCGATCATGTGGATCCTTGCGGAATTCTTCGCGCGCAGCCGGCGCCTCTTCCTGCCGTCAATTGTCATTCTACTGACCTTCGTCTGGTTCATCGCGGTCGGCGTCTTCACGCTTTATGTGGCGCAGTTCGGCTCAGAGGAATTCAACGATCCCGGCGATGCGATGGAGCAGTTGAAACTCTTGCCGCTCGTCCTCTCCGGCGCCGTTACGGCCGCCATCTATCTTTTTTACCTACGCTCGAAACTGCCGTTCGCCATGGGGTTCGGCGCGCTCGGTCTTGCGAGCGTCGGCGTCTCGGCGTTTGTCTATCAATATCCGGATGCGTTTTTGGAAAACACGACAGCGCTGCAACTTGCTTCCGGCCTTTTCATGTTCGTTCTCGGCGTCTTCTTCGACGCGCGCGACCCGGAGCGCCGCACCAGGCTTTCCGATAACGGCTTCTGGCTGCACTTCTTCGCGGCCCCGCTGATCTTCGCCTCGGTGCTGAACTTCGCCACCGGCGGCGGCATGTTCGCGCGCGAGCTGCACGAGGCGACCGGCGGCCCGGCCAATAACGAGACCGTCACCGCGGCGGTGACCCTCATCGTCGTCGTAACGTTTGCGATCGTTTCGCTGCTGATCAACCGCCGGGCGCTCCTGGTGGCGGGGCTGATCTCGGCGGCGGTGGCGATCGGCGTGCTGGTCTCGAAGACCGGCCTCGACGGCGCCTGGACGGCGGCCCTGACGCTTCTTCTCCTTGGCGGGGCGATGGTGCTGCTTGGCGGCGGCTGGCATGCGGCGCGCCGGGTTCTGGTGGCGCCGTTCCCGAAAACCGGCCTCATTGCGCGGATCGTCCCACCCGAACCCCGCAAGGGCGAGGCCGGGGAGGCTGACGAAAACTAGGCTGGTTTCATGCGCGAGATTGCCGCCCCGGGCGGCCTTGCGAGGCGGGCCGTTCACCGCTATACGCCTGCGCTCCCCGTGGCGGGGTAGCTCAGTTGGTGAGAGCGCAGGATTCATAACCCTGAGGTCGGCGGTTCAAATCCGCCCCCCGCTACCATCCGCCAACGCCCCGTTTTTACTTGCAATTAATCTGCGGTCGCCCATATAGGGCCGAAGGCGCGTGTAAACAGACAAAGTCTGTCGGCCTTTTTCCAGATATTTTGAGCGCCCTGGCACGCGGGTTCTCGCGAACCCGAGGCGATGCGCGACTAATCCCGCGTCAGCGCCGGAAAGATTATTTTGACTCACTTCACCGATTTCGGCCTCGCACGGCCGATCATGACGGCGCTCGACCGCGAGCGTCACACGTCGCCGACGCCAATTCAGGCAGGCGCCATTCCCGCTATTCTCGCCGGCCGGGACCTCCTCGGCATCGCTCAGACAGGCACCGGCAAGACCGCCGCGTTCGCGCTGCCGATCCTGCAGGGCCTTTCATCCTCGCCGCAACCCGTCCGTCCGCGTGAATGCCGGGCGCTTGTGCTTGCGCCGACGCGTGAACTCGCCGCCCAGGTGCGCGAACGGTTCATCGCCTACGGCGCGGCGCTTGGCGTCAGAACGGCGCTCGTGATTGGCGGAGCTTCCATCGGAAAGCAGAGAGCGGCGCTAAGACCGGGCGTCGATATTCTGATCGCCACGCCGGGCCGGCTTGTCGACCTGATGAAGCAAGGCGCCGCATCGCTTGACGGCGTTCAGTTCTTCGTCCTCGACGAGGTCGATCAGATGCTGGACCTTGGCTTCATCCATTCGATCCGCTCGATTGCAGCGAAGCTGCCCGCCAAACGGCAGAACGTCTTCTTTTCCGCGACCATGCCTCCGGCGATTGCGAAGCTGGCCTCCAGCCTTCTCAATAATCCGGCGCGCGTGGAAATCGCCGCAACCAAGGCGCTCAAGATCGACCAGCGGGTCATGTTCCTCGAAAAACCGGCCAAGTCGGCGGCATTGATTGAGGTCGTCAAGAAAGACGACTTTCAGCGGGGGCTTGTCTTTACCCGGACCAAACACGGCGCTGACAAGCTGGTCCGTGTTCTGACCGCCGCCGGCGCTACGGCGCACGCTATCCACGGCAACCGCTCTCAGTCCCAGCGCGAAAGGGCTTTGGCGGCCTTTCGCAAGGGGCACACGCGCATACTTGTTGCAACGGATATCGCTGCGCGCGGCATCGACGTCTCGGATGTGACGCATGTCGTGAACTACGATCTGCCAAATACGCCGGAGACCTATACGCACCGTATTGGCAGGACCGGCCGTGCGGGCGCGGCGGGCGTCGCGTTGTCGTTCTGCTCTTCGGAGGAACGCAGCTATCTGAAAGCAATTGAAAGATTGACGCGGCAATCGATTTCGGTTGTCGGCGGCGGAGAACATCGGACGGCGGGCGCAAAACCTTCCGGCGCCCCGGCGAACAGAAAGCGCCGCAAGGCGAAGAAGATTGACCGTTCGCTGAACTCGAGCTCTTTCATGAAGGATTTGCTGGACAGCAGCGAAAAGGATCCGCTCATGAAGAGCGGGAACGACAATGGCGAAAACGGCGCTGCGCGTACTCGCCGCCGCCGTCACCGGGGCGCTTCCGGCGGGTGTCAATCGAGACGCGCTGGATAGCGGTCCGCCATTCTGCAACGATGATTGACGCGCGCTCCCGAGCGCGCGTCTTTTTTTATCCGATCTGCCCCGCGACGGCATGCGCCGCCACACACTCTTTTCCCCAGATGCTGGACACGAGCCCCGGCGGGCGCGATGAATATGCGCCAGAGAGAAAGACGGAGGAGAGAGCCCCATGAAAACCAGAGCCGCCATCGCCATTGCGCCAAACCAGCCGCTGGTCATCGAGGAAGTCGATCTCGAAGGACCGAGAGAGGGCGAGGTTTTGGTCGAGATCATGGCGACCGGGATCTGTCACACCGACGCCTATACGCTCGAGGGCAAGGACTCTGAAGGCATCTTTCCGTCGATCCTCGGCCATGAGGGCGCCGGGATCGTGCGCGAGGTCGGCAAGGGCGTCACGTCGGTTGCGCCCGGCGATCACGTGATCCCGCTTTACACAGCCGAATGCCGCCAGTGCAAAACCTGTCTTTCGAAGAAGTCGAACCTCTGCACGTCGGTGCGCGCGACGCAAGGTAAGGGCGTCATGCCCGACGGTACGAGCCGCTTCTCGCGCAAAGGCGAGACGCTCTATCACTATATGGGCTGCTCTACCTTTTCGAACTTCACGGTTCTCTCGGAATATTCGGTGGCGAAAATCCGCAAGGACGCGCCCTTCGACAAGGCCTGTTACATCGGTTGCGGCGTGACGACCGGCGTCGGCGCGGTGGTGTGGACGGCTGGCGTCGAACCGGGCGCCAATGTTGCGGTCTTCGGGCTCGGCGGCATCGGGCTCAACGTCATTCAGGGCGCGAAGATGGTTGGCGCGGACAAGATCATCGGCGTCGACATCAATCCGGCGCGCGAGAAGATCGCCCGCGAGTTCGGCATGACGGCTTTTGTGAATGTGAACGAGGTCGGCGCCGGAAACGTGGTCGACAGAGTTGTCGAACTCACCGGCGGCGGCGCGGATTATTCCTTCGACTGCACCGGCAACACCGACGTCATGCGCCAGGCGCTCGAATGCTGTCATCGCGGCTGGGGGCAGTCGATCATCATCGGCGTTGCGGAGGCCGGCAAGGAAATCTCGACGCGGCCGTTCCAGCTTGTCACGGGCCGCGTCTGGAAAGGCACCGCCTTCGGCGGGGCGAGGGGCCGCACCGACACGCCGAAAGTCGTCGACTGGTATATGGACGATAAAATCCAGATCGACCCGCTCATCACCCACACCATGCCGCTTGAAGACATCAACAAGGCTTTCGATCTGATGCATGCAGGCGAGAGCATTCGTTCCGTAGTGGTTTACTAGCCGGATTCAATAAGCAGGAGTTATCCCATGCCCATCTTTACGCATGTCATGGTCGGATCGAACGACAAGGAAAAATCGAAAGCGTTTTATGACGCGGCGCTTACGCCGCTGGGCATCAAGCCCATGGGGACATTTGGCGATACGGGAACGTTGATTTACGGCGTGGAGATGCCTGAATTCTGGGTGACGTCGCCGCGCGACGGCAACGCCGCCACACACGCAAACGGCGGCACGATTGGGTTTCTTGCGCCGTCGCGAAAGGCGGTGGATGCATTTCATGCTGGCGGCCTCGCCAATGGCGGAACCTGTGAAGGCGAGCCTGGCCCCCGGGATTTTTCACCGACCGCCTACGCAGCGTATATGCGCGACCCTGACGGCAACAAGATTTGTGCGTATAGCCTTGCGGCGGAATAATAATGAAGAGCGTCTCCTCAGCAAAATCCTTCGGCGGAACGCAGGCGGTTTATTCCCACGCCAGCACCTCATGTAATTGCGAAATGAAGTTCGCGGTGTTCACGCCGCCGGAAGACCTGCATGGCACAGGGCCTTACCCGGCGCTGTTCTGGCTTTCGGGCCTCACCTGCACGGAAGAAAACTTCATCACGAAGGCGGGCGCGCACCGCGTTGCGGCGGAACTGGGGTTAGTGATCGTCGCGCCGGATACGTCTCCGCGCGGCGAGGACATTCCTGAGGACCCCGAGGGCGCCTATGATTTCGGCCTCGGCGCCGGGTTTTATCTCGATGCGAGCGAACATCCCTGGGCGACCAATTACAACATGTATTCCTATGTGACGCGGGAATTGCCTGCGCTGCTAGAGAAAGAACTGCCGATCGACATGAGCTGCATTGGGATCGCCGGGCATTCCATGGGCGGCCATGGCGCGCTGACGATTCACCTCAAGAATCCCGGGCTCTTCAAAACCTGTTCGGCCTTCTCGCCGATCGTCGCCCCGTCCGAGGTTCCGTGGGGCAGGAAGGCGTTTACGAATTATCTCGGGCCTGACGAGGCGGCGTGGGCGCAATATGATGCGACGAAACTGGTCACAGGGTCGAAAAGCGACGCCGACATTCTCATCGATCAGGGAACAGCCGACCAGTTTTTGACAGAACAGCTGCGCCCGGAACTCTTCGCGGAAGCCTGCCGTCTCTCGGGGCAAAGCCTCACGCTGCGCATGCAGGACGGCTACGACCATTCCTATTATTTCATCGCGACCTTCATTGAAGATCACCTGCGATGGCATCATGAACGCTTGTCGAGAGAATAGCCGTTGCGGCGGCGGGGTTCATCGCAAGTAAGCGCCGCGGAAGAAGAAGGCGTCGTTATGTCTGTAAATATCAGGTCTTGATAATTTTTTTGGGCGTTTCCTGAAGCCGTTCCCGTTTTCCGGGTTTCCGGCAAGGCGGCGAGGTCTTTAAAATGTCGAGCTGAAGCTCACGCCCCACCAGAAGCCGCTGCTCTGGAAGGCGAAACCGAGGGATTCGTCGATTATCGACCCGCCGGGCAGGTCGGACCCGCCAAACCGGCCGCCGGCTGAAATCGACGCCTTGTCGGTGACCGCGTAGACAATGTCGGCGGTGACCGAACCGTAGAGATAGTCGTCATCCGGCGCGTCGTCGGCGACATAACCGACAGCGCCGCCGATATCGAGGCTGGTCTTGTCCGCAAGCGGAAAGGAGTAGGACAACGATCCCTCAACCGTCGTCGTGTCGAAGTTGAAGTCATGATAGACATAGATGGAGGGCGACAGCGGAACATCGGCGGAGACGCCGAAATACGCCTCGACCGTGTTTGAGCCCATGCCGTCGCCATCCTCCTCATAAAGATCGCCGAACCCGCTCATCGCTTCTGGGAACGTGTAATAGGTGACGCCGATGTCGTAGCTGACGATGTCGGTGAACGACCCGGAATAGCCGGCGAACAGATCAAGCTCTTCGCCGCCGAGCGCTGCGGATATGCCGCCGTCGTCGCCGACCGGCAGGTTCAGCCAGGCGCCGACGTAAAATCCGTTATAGCCGAGAGTAATTGCGGGCTGAAAACTCGTCTCCGCGTACTGAACGCCGCGGAAGACGTAACGCGATTCAAAGCCGACAGCCGTTTCGACGCTGACGCCCTCGGCATGGGCCGCCACCGGCGTCAATAAGGCGAGACACAATGGGAGTTTACGAAGCATTTTTCACACTCTTCCTTTCGGTTAGATTGAAACGTGTACGGAGCAAGCGCTCTGTGTGCGCATGAAAGGCTGTCTAAATTTACTGCGGCGCACAATTGCAAATTTGCGCCTGCGAAACGAAATCGGCGGAAAACGTCGAAAAAATTTTGAAAATCCGAGAAAATTACACAAAAATTAGCATAATATGCCAATATGCGACCTGATTGGCGTCATAAAATTTATAAAAATATTGCACCGCAGCAGACCTCAGTATACGCTCTTTCCGAATCGTTTGGCGACGAAGTGCTGAAGATGAAAGGGACCGATGCAGATGAAATACATTATCGCCATCGTAAAACCCCAGAAACTCGACGACATTCGCGACGCGCTGACACGCACTGGCGTGAACGGCATGACGGTTAGCGACGTCAAGGGTTTTGGCCGTCAAAAGGGGCATACGGAAGTCTATCGCGGCGCTGAATATACGGTGGACTTTGTGCCGAAAGTGAAGCTTGAAGTCGCTGTTGAATCCTCGCAGGCGGCCGCCGTGGTTGATGCGATTCGCGTCGCCGCGAAGACCGACCGGATCGGCGACGGCAAGATATTCGTTCTGGAGTTGAGTGAAGCGGTGCGCATTCGCACCGGCGAAACCGGCGCGGCTGCGCTTTAACCGCCACATGGGGATAATGATGAAAAAAAACTCAGTGATGAAACTCGCGGTTTTTGCGTTTGCCGCGCTGTCCACGATATCCGCCGCCACTGCGCAGGACGCCGAGCCGGTTGCCGCTTCTGACGCCGCCGCCTATATTTTCAATACGGTTCTGTTCCTGGTCATGGGCATGGTCGTGATGTTCATGGCGGCCGGGTTCTGCATGCTCGAGGCGGGCCTGGTGCGCGCCAAGAACGCGGCGACCATTTGCCTTAAAAACATCGCGCTTTATTCCGTCGCCGGACTGATGGTCTGGCTCGTTGGCTACAACCTGATTTACGGGGTCGCCGAGGGCGGACTGATCGGCAAGTTTCTGTGGTGGACGCCTGACGACGCCTTTGCGCTGAAGGGTGGAACAGCGGCGGACGCTGAGTCCTGGTACGCATCGGGCTCCGACTGGTATTTCCAGATGGTCTTTGTGGCGACCGCCGCCTCGATCGTTTCCGGCACGCTCGCCGAACGGATCAAGCTGTGGCCGTTCCTGATTTTTACCGCGCTGCTCACCGGCTTCATCTACCCGATACAGGCTTCATGGGAATGGGGCGGCGGCGTTCTGAACGCCGGATGGTACAAGGACGCGTTCGGCGCGGAGTTTTCGGATTTCGCTGGTTCGACGCTCGTTCACTCAACCGGCGGTTGGGCGGCGCTCGCCGGCGCGATCGCCCTGGGCGCACGCAAGGGGAAATACGATGGCGGCCGCGTGCATCCGTTTCCGGGATCGTCGCTGCCGCTTGCGACCCTCGGCACGTTCATCCTCTGGCTCGGCTGGTTCGGCTTTAACGGCGGTTCGCAACTGGCGCTCGGCACGATAAGCGACGCGATCGATGTCTCGAAGATTTTCGTCAACACCAATATGGCGGCGTGCGCCGGCGTGGTGAGCGCGGCGATCCTCACCCAGCTGGTTTACAAGAAAGTCGATCTCACCATTGTGCTCAACGGCGCCATCGGCGGCCTGGTTTCGATCACCGCCGAGCCTTTGGCGCCGGCGATCTGGCAGTCGGTGCTGATCGGCGCCGTTGGCGGCGTGATCGTTACCTTCGCCGTGCCGGTGCTCGACAAGATGAAGATTGACGACGTGGTCGGCGCCATTCCCGCGCATCTGTTGTGCGGTATTTGGGGCACCATCGTCGTGCCGCTCTCCAATAGCGAGGCGAGCTTTCTCGCGCAGCTTGTCGGCATCGTCATGATCGGCGTCTTCGTTTTCGCCGTCAGTCTGGCGCTGTGGTTCGCCCTCAAACTGACGGTCGGCATCCGCGCCAGCGAGCAGGATGAACTGATGGGGCTCGACAAGACGGAACTCGGCCTTGAGGCCTATCCGGAGTTCGTCTCCGCCTGAGGGACGGCTCTCTCAAAGTCTGGTTTTAAACTCAGCTCCGGGCCGACTGTCCAAGCGCCTTGAATTTATGTCCGGCGCACGCTTAATCGCTTCCAACAGGCGAAAATAGCCATTATGGGGAGCGATAGATGCAAGCTTTGTCACGCCGGGCCGCGCTCAAGACATCCGCGGCCGCCGGAATGTTATCGGCCGCCGGATGCGGCGGTTCACGCGAAAAACCATCATCGGCGGGTGACCTCGCCGATCTCGATGCGGTCGCGACGGCGCAGGCGATCAGGAACGGCGACGTTACGGCGAGCGAAGTCGTCGCCGCGGCGATCGACCGGGCGGAAAAAGCCGACGCGGTGATCAACGCCATCGTCACGCCTTATTACGACAGCGCGCGCGAGCGTGCGGCGGCGGGCGGCGAGGGGCCTTGGTTCGGCGTGCCGACATTCATCAAGGATCTCACCGACGTTATCGGCCAGCGCACCGGATACGGTTCGCGCGCATTCGCCAATTTCATCGCCAGCGAACAGCCGCCGCTGGTTGACGACATTTTCAGCACCGGCGTGATCAGCCTCGGCAAGAGCGCGTCGCCGGAATTCGGTCTGACCGCGACCACCGAGCCTTTGTCCAGCGGGCCGACCCGCAATCCATGGAATCCGGACTATTCCGTAGGCGGTTCTTCCGGCGGCGCCGGCGCGCTGGTGGCGGCGAAGGTCGCGCCGGTGGCGCACGCCTCCGATGGCGGCGGCTCCATTCGCATTCCCGCATCCTGCTGCGGGGTTTTCGGATTGAAACCGACAAGGGGGCGCATCGACGCTGTTGAACCAGCGGACAAGGCGCCGCTCGACCTTACCGAGCCGCTCATTGAAAGCCGGAGCGTCCGCGACACGGCCGCGTTCCTTGCGATGCTCGAAAAGGATATCGGCATCGAACCGGTTGGCCTGATTGAAGGCGCCGGGGCCACGAAGAAGAAAATTGCGTTTTTCACAAATTCCCCGTCGGGCGTTGCGGTCGATCCCGAAGTCATCGCCGCAACGGAGCGCGTAGCGGCGATGCTTGAAGAGCTGGGCCATGAAGTGACGGAAATCCGCGCGCCGTTCGATGCAGGCGTGCTGCAGGATTTCACCATTTACTGGGGGGCGGGCGCCGCCAGGGCCGTTGCGGAGTGGGAAGCGGTTTCCGGCCGTCCGGCGGGCTACGATGTGTTCGAACCGTGGACCTTCGGCCTGATCGACTATTACGAAACCCGAAAGGATGCGCTCGAACCCGCAATCGGGCGGCTCATGTCCTTTGAGCACATCTACAAGGCCGCCTTTGCGGAATGCGATCTGATGCTCTCGCCGGTGCTGGCGGCGCCCCCGCCGAAGATCGGTTATCTGGCGACCACCTATTCCTTCCCGCTCGGGCTTGAGCGCATCACGGAATATGTGTGCTTCACGCAATTCCAGAATGTCGCCGGCGCGCCGGCGGCGTCGCTGCCGCTCTCGATGTCATCGCAAGGCCTGCCTATCGGAGCGCAGCTTGCGGCGCTTCCTGGCAATGAGCGCGCGATCCTGGAACTCGCCTACGCGCTTGAAGAAGCGATGCCCTGGAAAGGCCGATCGCCGGCCCTGGCGGCGGGTTAAAGCAGGAGAGAATATCGCTGCGCGGCTTGACCGGACGGGCTGATCTGTGATGACCATGCACCCCGTGCCGGACATTATTTCTCATCGTTTCTGCGTTGCGCCGATGATGGACGGCACCGATCGTCATTGCCGGTATTTCCACCGGCTCATATCGCGCCATGCCCGGCTCTATACCGAAATGATCACCGCCGAGGCGATCATCAACGGCGACGAAGACCATTTGCTTCGCTTCGATGAAAGCGAACATCCGGTCGCGTTGCAGCTTGGCGGCAGCGAACCGGACAAACTCGCCATCGCTGCGAAAGCAGGAGAGCGCCACGGTTATGACGAGATCAACCTAAATGTCGGCTGCCCTTCCGACCGGGTGCAGTCTGGTGCGTTCGGCGCCTGCCTGATGAAATCGCCGGACCTCGTCGCCGATTGTGTTGCGGCGATGTCCGCCGCGGTCAGTATTCCGGTTACGGTCAAGTGCCGGATTGGCGTTGACGATCAGAACCCGGCCGAAAGCCTGTTCGGCTTTGTCGGCGCCGTCGCTGAGGCCGGTTGCCGCATTTTCATCGTGCATGCGCGCAAGGCCTGGCTCGAAGGACTCTCGCCGAAAGAAAACCGCACTGTGCCGCCGCTCGACTACGACCTTGTCCGGCGGCTGAAAAGTGAGCGTCCCGAACTCACCGTCGTGCTCAATGGCGGCATTGAGACGATCGCGCAATCGCAGGCGCTACTGCCGGATTTCGACGGCGTGATGCTTGGCCGCGCCGCCTATGGCGCGCCTTATCTACTGGCCGAGGTCGACCGCGAGATATTCGCAGCGGCGCATGCGTCGCCGAGCCGAGGGCAGGTTGTTAAGGAGATGTCCGCTTACCTCAAAGCGCAGTTCGAACGCGGCGTGCGGCCGCATGCGATCACGCGGCACATGCTTGGCCTTTATCATGGCGCGCGGGGCGCGCGGGCCTGGCGGCGGTATTTGTCGGAAAATGCGCCAGCTTCGCGCGATGATATCCTTGACCGCGCGCTTGAAGCGATGCGCGTGGCGCAGGCGGCCTGATGCTCGCGGAATTTCTCTCCGGCCATATGCTGCTGGTGAGCGGCGTGCTTGTCGCCGGTTTTGCGGCGGGCTTTGCGGGAGGGCTCTTCGGCATTGGCGGCGGGATCATCACCGTGCCGGCGCTTTATGCTGTATTCCAGACGCTCGGCGTCGCAGACGATCCGAGCCTCAAATCCGCCGTTGCGACATCGCTCGGCGTCATTGTCGTCTCCTCGATCCGCTCTCTGACGACGCATCACCGCGCCGGACATGTGGACGGCGAGATTCTTCGAAGTTGGGGACCGTGGATTGCGCTCGGGGCGATTACCGGCGGATTCATCGCGAAATGGACGCCCGTGGAGGCGCTGGCGATCGTATTCGCCGGCGGCGCGTTTTTCATCGCCGGAAGGCGGATTTTCGGCGCCCGATCGGGAAAGAAAACCTCGACGAGCCTGTCAAGCAAACGCATGAAAATTCCGATTGGCGTTGGAACGGGCGTCTTCTCGAGCCTGATGGGGCTCGGCGGCGGCGCGGTCGGCGTGATGATCATGACTGTCGCCGGGCGGAGCATGCATCAGGCGATCGCTACGTCAGCGGGCTTCGGCGTCGCCGTCGCGGTTCCGGGCGTCATGGCGTTCACCATTTCCGGATGGGCGGCTGAGGGCTTGCCGCCCGCCTCGATCGGCTATCTCAATGCGCCCGCCTTTCTCGCCATGGCTTTGATGGCGGCGATATCGGCGCCGCTCGGCGCGCGGCTGGCGCATCGACTGAACGGCGAACTGCTCTCGAAGATTTTCGGCGCATATGTTTTCTTCGCCGCTTCGGCGCTCGTCTGGGACGTCTTTTTTTGAAAGGCTTCGTGAGCCGCCGCACGGTCTTTTCGGGTACCAATTTCGCGTCAGTCTTGTAAACTGTCGGACGGGCAACGGGCGGCTTGAGTAATGGTGACAACCGAAACGATTATTTCCGGCGTTGGCGGGTATCTGCCGGAAAAAGTAGTAACCAACGACGATCTCGCAAAAATTGTCGACACCTCGGACGAATGGATCAGAAGCCGGAGCGGCATCGCCCAGCGCCATTTCGCCGCCGACGATCAGGCGACTTCGGATCTCGCCTATGAAGCGGCCTGGAAGGCGCTCGATCAGGCGGGGCTCAAGCCCAAGGATATCGGCCTTATCATCGTCGCAACGGTGACCCCGGACCGGACTTTCCCGTCGACGGCGGTTTACGTTCAGCAAAAGCTCGGCGTGCCGCCTTGCGCTGCGTTTGACATATCGGCCGCCTGCGCCGGCTTCATGTATGCGATGAACCTCGCCCATTCCGCGATTGCGACGGGGCAGGTGAAGCATGCGCTGATCATCGGTGCGGAAAAACTCTCCTGCTTTCTCGACTGGAATGATCGCGGAACATGCGTGTTGTTCGGCGACGGGGCCGGGGCGATTGTGTTGAGCGCCGGCGCGCCGCGGACGCCCGCTTCACCGCCGCGCGGCGTGCTTGCAACTTATCTTTCCGCTGACGGGCGGCTTGCTGAGCATCTTTATGCTGACGGCGGACCATCGACGACTGCAACGGTCGGCAAGGTGCGCATGAACGGCAAGGAAGTTTTTCGCAACGCCGTTGAGGAAATTTCCGGCGCCGTGTTCGAGGTGACCGAACGCGCCAACGTGAACCGTCATGAGATCGACTGGTTTGTGCCGCATCAGGCGAACATCCGCATCATCCAGTCCTGCGCCAAGAAGCTCGAACTTTCCGAAGACAAGATCATCGTCACTATCGACAAGCACGCCAATACGTCCTCGGCGTCGATCCCGCTGGCGCTTGACGCCGGCATTCGCGACGGGCGCATCAAGCGCGACGAATTGCTGGTGTTCGCGGCGCTCGGCGGCG
>ENA-ORCV01000738-ORCV01000738.1-marine-metagenome-genome-assembly--contig:-NODE-738-length-15868-cov-3.064910_pt1 | contig 15868 bp, 17 predicted proteins | sample MGYA00237779_ERZ508509 | MGnify/ENA primary metagenome ERZ508509 (study PRJEB26180, sample SAMN06268772) | marine metagenome | isolation source: Bioluminescent Bay, La Paraguera, Puerto Rico | place... | reverse complement strand
CGCGCAGCGCCTCATTCATCGCATCCTTGAGCGTCTTCGCGCCCGATTGCACCGGCACCACCTCGGCACCGAGCAGCTTCATGCGGAAGACATTGGGCTTCTGCCGCTCGACGTCTGTTGCGCCCATATAGATCACGCAGGGCAGGCCGAAGCGCGCGCAGACGGTGGCCGTCGCCACGCCATGCTGGCCCGCGCCGGTTTCCGCGATGATGCGCGTCTTGCCCATGCGGATGGCGAGCAGGATCTGCCCGATGCAATTGTTGATCTTGTGCGCGCCGGTGTGATTGAGCTCCTCGCGCTTGAACCAGATCTGCGGGCCTCCGTAGTGTTCTGTCATCCGCTCGGCGAAATACATCGGGCTGGGGCGCCCGACATAATGTTCCAGAAGGTCTTCGAACTGCTCCTTGAAGGCCGGGTCCTTCTTGGCGGCGCGATATTCCTTCTCCAGGTCGAGGATCAGCGGCATCAGCGTTTCGGCGACATAGCGTCCGCCGAACTGGCCGAAATGCCCGCGCTCGTCGGGCTGGTTCATGAAGCTATTGGGCAATGGTGTGGCGTCAGTCATGATCGTCTCGAATTCGTAAAAGTGTCAGTCAATCGCAATATGCCCTTTCGGACAGCGATCAGCGCCATCGTGCTCCTGAGCGCGGGACTGGGACGGTCAAGTTCAACATTGCCGAACCGCTTGGCAGAATGCCGCGATCTTGTCGATATCCTTTACGCCCGGAGCGCTTTCCACGCCGGAGGAGGTGTCGACCAGCGGAGCGCCCGTCTGGCGGATGGCATCGCAGACATTGCTGGCGTTGAGGCCCCCTGCAAGGCCCCAGGGTGCCCTGTGCGAGTATCCGGCGAGCAGTGACCAATCGAGCTTGATCCCCTGTCCACCCGGAAGCTTCCCCGGAGGCGCATCGTAGAGGATCATATCCACCGCGCTGACATAGCGCTGGGCCTGTTCCAGCGAGGACTCGTCCTTTACGCCGACTGCCTTCCAAACGGGGATATCCAATGTGCTGCCTAGCGATGCGCATTGCTCGGGACTTTCCGACCCGTGAAACTGGACGATGTCGGGTTTCACGGCAGCGATAGCTCTTCTGGCCTCGTCCGGCTCCAGATCCACCAGCAAGAGCACGGCCTTTACCGATTCAGGCACTGCCTGCCGCAGCTTCGCCGCGTCCTCGACAGAAATGCCGCGAGGGCTGGGCGCGTAGAGATTGAGGCCAATATGCGTCGCCCCCGCTGCCGCCGCAGCCTCGACGGCTTCGCGCGTTTTCAACCCGCAAATCTTGATCTGTGTTCGGGACATGGCGAGCGATCTAGTGCGTCGCGCCGCTTTCGTCACCCCTCGGGTGGATTCTGCACCAGGCGGAGCATGTTGTTATCGACATCGTGCAGATAGGCGATGGTCAGGCCGCTGATATCGCGTTGTGGCGGCATCATGCGCGGCAAGCCGGTTCGCCCTTCGAAAATTCCCGCGGCGCGGACCTGCTGGACCATGGTGTCGAGATCATCCAGCCTGATGCAACAGGCCTGCGCGTCCTTGCCCGGATCGAGGTCTGGCCAGGGGAAAAATTCCAGCTGCACGCCACCGCGCTGCAGGATCAGCCAATGACCGGAGCGATAGGACGCCTTGAAACCTAACTTGGAATAGAATTGCTCTGTCTTGAGAAAATCGCGCGACGGCAGGTTGGGCGTGGCGTGGTCGGCCAAATCAAAGCGTCGCCTCGATCGCACGCGCCGCCGCTGCCGGATCATCCGCACGGCTGATGGGGCGGCCGATGACCAGCACCGATGCACCGTCATCGCGCGCCTGCCTAGGTGTCACGACGCGTTTCTGGTCACCCACGGCTGAACCTGCGGGGCGCAGGCCGGGAACTACAAAGTAGCCGTTTTTCCATTGCTTGTGGACGGCCCTTACTTCCTGTCCAGAACATACGATGCCGTCGAGACCCGACGCCTCCGCCAATTCGGCCAGCCGCATGACATGATCGTGCGGCGTACCCTGAACGCCCGTTCGCTTGAGGTCGTTCTGGTCCATGCTGGTGAGCATTGTGACACCCACGACCTTTGTGTTCTCGCCCGCTGCGGCTTTGGCATCTTCCATCATTGCGCGCCCGCCGCCGGCATGTACGGTGACGATGGCCGGTTCCAGAACATGGATCGCCTGCATTGCCCCGGCAACGGTGTTGGGGATGTCGTGCAGTTTCAGATCAAGGAAGATCGGCAATTCGCAGGCATGGGAGACCTCCAGCACACCATGTGCACCGTGGGCGCAGAAGAACTCCAAACCCAGTTTCAGCCCGCCGACATGATCCCTTACTTTCTGCGCCAGCTCCTTGGCAGCTTCGAGCTGCGGCAAGTCCAGGGCAAGAAAGACCGGGTTGCTCATGGAAGCGGAGCCCCCGGGTGTGGTTCCGGTTTGTCACTTTCAGAGGAAAGGGCTTCACTTACTGGTTCTTCGGGCGCGGCAACGGGTTGCTTAGGCTGCACGGGAGTGACGGCAGCTGCCCGTGCCGCACTCTCCAGCGCGGCGATGCGGCGCGCGTTCTGCCATTTGCTGGCGCGATGATAGAGCCACATGGGCACGAAGCCGATCAGGAAGCTAACCACAACAATCGCCGGCAGCATCGTGTCGACCAGCAAGTTATCCCAAATGCGTACTGATACAGGGATCCAGTTGGCATAAGAGAATATCGCCAATGCCACCAGCAGAAGCACCCAGATGACTGTGCGGACGATTTGCATGGCGTTCCCCTTAACTGCTCGACACAATGCTAGGCGCTGAATTCACGCCTGTGAAGGTGTTAGAGCTGCGAAAATCTACTCGCCGAAGACGCGCGCAAATACCGTATCGACGTGCTTGAAGTGGTAATCGAGGTTGAATTTCTCCTCGAGCTCCTCTTCCGACATGGCAGCTTTCACCTCGTCATCGGCCTTGAGCAGTTCGAGCAGCGAGAGCTCTCCGTCCGATTCCCACACCTTCATCGCATTGCGCTGGACCAGGCGATAGGCATTATCGCGGGTGATGCCCGCTTGTGTCAGCGCCAGCAGAACGCGCTGCGAATGCACAAGGCCGCCCATGCGGTCGAGGTTCTTTTGCATGCGTTCGGGATAGACCAGCAGCTTGTCGACCACGCCGGTCAGGCGGGCGAGGGCGAAGTCCAGAGTGATGGTGGCATCGGGGCCGATAAAGCGCTCGACCGAGGAGTGCGAAATGTCCCGCTCGTGCCAAAGCGCAACATTTTCCAACGCGGGAATAGCATAGGACCGGATCATGCGTGCCTGGCCGGTCAGGTTTTCGGTCAGGATCGGGTTGCGCTTGTGCGGCATGGCGCTCGAACCCTTCTGGCCCGGTGCAAAATATTCCTCCGCTTCCAGCACTTCGGTGCGCTGGAGGTGGCGGATTTCCACCGCCAAGCGTTCGATCGAGCTGGCGATAACGGCCAGCGTGGCGAAATAGGCCGCGTGTCGATCGCGCGGAATCACCTGTGTGGATACGGGCTCCACCGCCAGGCCCAGTTTTTCGGCGACATATTCTTCGACCGAAGGATCGATATTGGCGAAAGTTCCGACAGCGCCGGAAATGGCACAGGTGGCGATTTCCTCGCGCGCTGCGAGCAGGCGCTTCTTGCCGCGTTCGAATTCGACATAGGCCTGCGCCAGCTTGAGGCCGAAGGTGGTCGGCTCGGCATGGATGCCATGGCTGCGGCCGATAGTGGCGGTGTATTTGTGCTCCAGCGCGCGGCGCTTGATGGCGGCGAGCAGCGCATCCATGTCTTCGAGCAGGATATCGGTGGCGCGGGTCAGCTGTACCGCGAGAGTAGTGTCGAGCACGTCCGAACTGGTCATTCCCTGGTGCATGAAACGCGCCTCGGGGCCGACCTGCTCAGCAACCCAGTCAAGGAAGGCGATCACGTCATGCTTGAGCACGGCTTCCTTGGCGTCGATCGCTTCGACATCGACCTTGGGTTTGGTTGCCCACCAGTCCCACAGCGCCCTGGGACCGCTTTCGGGCACTACCCCCAGTTCGCCCAGCTTCTGCGTCGCGTGCGCCTCGATCTCGAACCAGATGGTGTACTTCATCTCGGGTTCCCAGATCGCGGTCATCGCGGGGCGGGCGTAACGGGGGACCATGGTGCTCTCTTTCTGCGAATATCAGGGATGCGGCGCGGCTAGGCCGGGATCGGCGCAATGGCAAGAGGTGTGGAGCGAATTTCGACCTCTGAAAGCCCCAATTGCATAATCGCCAGCGTAATATAGTGTACAGACAAATGCCTGAGAGGCTGGAAGACAAGGAATATTCGATGAAATTTGTGCGTGCCGCCCTTTTCTTTTCGGCTACCGCAATCGCGATGCCGGCCTGGGCAGGTGACGAGGTTCTTTATGCCGATGTTCCGATGTGGGTCGATGAGGCCCAGCTGGAGTCGGAACAGGTCGCCGATGGACCCGCAGCATTGCTATATGATTGGCAATATCGCCTTGAAGGTGGGGTGGTTTACGCGTTTACCGACATGGCTTATCGCCTCGACAACCCTCAGGCATTGATGCAGCAAGGCACGCTTTCGCTAAGGTGGCTGCCCGATAATGGTGACCTCACCATACACAGGCTGGAAATCCTGCGTGGGAACGAGGTTATCGACCTTGTCGAGCAAGGTGTAACCTTCGATGTCTTGCGGCGCGAGCAGGCGCTGGAGCAGCGGTTTATTGACGGGGAACTGACTGCAACGCTGGCAGTGCCAGGCCTACGCGAGGGTGACGTTCTTCGAGTGGCCTATACTGTCGCCAATGATGAACCGGCATTTGGCGATGAGGTGCAGGCTTTTCGATTTCTTCCAAGCGATCCTTGGCAAGTAGGATTCTCCCGTGTCATCGTAAGCTGGCCTGCTGCTGACGAGATGTATTACTCCGTTGAGGATCGGGTGGATTTGCCTGAATTGCACGAGCGCAACGGCTATAGTTATCTCGAGTTGAGCCTGCCTCTCGCCGAACGCGACCCCGTGCCCAACGACGCGCCCTTTCGTTATCGTCGTCCCGACATATTGCGCGTTGGAAGCTTCTCGGACTGGAACGAAGTAAGCCGGGTGATGGCGCCCCACTTCGAGGCCGCAGCCATTCTTCCGGACGATTCACCGCTGATCGAACAGGCGCAGCGGATAATGGATCAAACGGCAGATCCGCTGGAGCGGATGGCGTTGGCGACGCAACTTGTACAAGATGAGGTGAGCTATCTCTTCGAGGGACTCGATGGAGGTGGCTATCTCCCTCAGACCCCGGATGAGACTTGGGCAAATCGCTATGGTGATTGCAAGGCCAAATCCGTCCTCCTGCTGTCGTTGCTCCGCCGGATGGGGATCGAGTCCGAAGTGGTGCTTGTGAATACGGAAGGGGGCGACGCGGTTCCGGATTTGCTACCGCTACCTGCCTTCAACCATATGATCGTTCATGCCGTTGTGGATGGTGAGGATTATTGGCTCGACGGGACCAGTAGCGCCTCACGCCTGGCCAATATCGGTGATGTGCTTCCCTTCTATTGGGCACTTCCCTTGCGTGAAGAAGGTACCGGGCTTCTCGAAATGAAGCAGCGGGATCTGGCAGTACCGCAGTTGGCAGTAGATCTCACTGTTGATCATTCCGCTGGCACAGATTTTCCGCTGTTGTTCGATATGGAGATGCGCATTAGCGGGCCTGCTGGCACGCAGATCAGGGCAATGGTCGATGCCGATAATCCTGAAATGCTGCGGCAGATGGCGCGAAGCTTCGGAACAAGCGGTGGTCTCGAAGGCGGGAAGATTTCGTCGATTGAAATCAGCTATGACGATGATGAGGCTATTGCGACAATTCGTGCTAGTGGTGTCGCTAATTCGATGTTCGAATGGAACGATGGACGGATGCAGGTCGATGTCGATCAGGGTGCAGATTCATCCGGTTTCAATCCCGATCGAGCGCGACCGGCATGGCGCGAAATTCCAGTGGCAACGCCAGGGCCATCCCGCCAACGCTTTTCGACCCGTCTAATTCTTCCCGACGGTGGCAAGGGTTACAGCCTGACAGGAGATACTGATTTTGATGGCGGGTTCGGCAACTTGCGCGTCGAACGCCATGCAAGCATCGAGGACGGCGCGATGATTGCGGTTGCGGAGACTTTTCTCACCTTGGGGGAGATCGCTCCGGAGGACCTGTCCGAGGCCAAGCGTGCGGCTCGACGGTTGGAAAGAAATACGGTCGAACTCGCAACGCCAGACGAAGTGACCTGGCGCTGGGAATTGAGCGAGGATGAACGCATGGCCAAGGCCGCGCCGATCATCCGGGCCTATGATGATGCGATCGCATTTGCCGATCCGGACGATTACAGCGCTCTGCAAGCGCGCGCGCTGTTTCTCGAAAACATTTATGCGTTCGATGAGGCGTTGGACGATTACACGACCTTGGCCAATGAAACTCCATCTCCCTGGGCATACCATCGTCGTAGCTCCGTTCTTGCCGAGTTGGGGCGCCAGGATGAGGCAATAGAGGATTTGCAGGCCGCCTACGATCCCGATCCACAAAACTACACAGCCTTCGCCCTAGCGCGCCTAATGGCTTAGGAGGGCAAGACGGCTGAAGCCGCCGAAATTCTCGATTACCTGCCTGTTGGTGACGAAGACGCGCTTACGATGACTGATCTTATGGCGACTGTATCGGGATTGGATGGTGATCCGCAGGACGGCCTCGAACTGATCGCCTCTGAAGTCGCCGAAAAACCCGCAAACGCAGCCCTGCTGAATACAGATTGCTGGTATCGTGGTCTGTTTAACGTTGCTTTGGAAGATGCGATGGATTTGTGCACACGCGCTGTGGAGCGTGCCAGCTACGCTGCGCCGCCGTTGGACAGCCGTGCACTTGTCCGCTTTCGACTGGGCATGTTGGACGAGGCGCTAGCCGATCTCGATGCCGCTCTGGAAGTTGCACCGCATTTGGCGCCCTCAATGTATCTGCGTGGAATCGTTCGGCTGACTGCAGGTGATGATGGCGGGGAAATGGATATCGCCAAGGCGCTCAGTATTTCTCCACGCCTGGCGAGATTCTATGAAAAGCACGGTATTGTACCACCGGCAACAAACTAGATAAGGCCCTTGGAACGGAGGGAAACCTGCCCCTCTGTGCCCACAATCACATGATCGTGGACGGTGATACCCAACAGCCGACCGGCTTCGGCGATACGATGGGTTAACTGAATGTCTGAGCGGCTCGGTTCTGGGTTTCCACTAGGGTGATTGTGGACCAGAATCAGCGCAGACGCACCGATATCAAGCCCGCGCTTTATGACCTCGCGGGGGTGAATGCTTGCCTCGTCTATCGTGCCGTCATGCACCAGATGGTCGAGCATTAGGCGGTTCTTGGCATTGAGATAAAGCACGCGCACTCGTTCGTGCGTCAAATGCGCCATATCGATGGAGAGATAATCGAGCAATGACTGCCAGCTTCCCAGAACAGGCTGATTCGACACTTCGCTGCGTGCCATGCGTCGTGCGGCGAGCGCAGCAATCTTTAGCGCGCCTACCGCTGCATCGGAAACACCATCGACCTGCTTTAGCGCCCTCGGGTCCGCGTTCATCACGGCGGAAAGGTTGCCAAATCGAGCCAGCAAAGCCTTGGCGACGGGCTTGGTATCCCCCCGTGCATTGGCGCCGAAGAGGAGATATTCTAGAACCTCGTAGTCGGCGAGCGCTTCGGGCCCACCGGTCAGCAACCTGTCGCGCAGACGCGCGCGGTGGCCCTTTCCGGCATGGTTGGGCGGTGTTGCAGCGACATCCGCATTCATTTCCTCTTTAGAATCCAATTCCTTCCCCTTTTGCGCGGCTTATCCATTGCCTTTGCAGTGCGCCTCGCGCAAGTGTTGGCACCTCATGGCCGAGCAAGAGATTCCCGATGACGAAGAGGCGACTGCCCGCCGGAAGCGTCGCCCGGTACGCAATTTTCTTCTCCTGTGCCTGATCGCATTCCTGGCCGCTCTGGCGCTGGCCTGGATGCAGCGCAAGGAAATCGCCGACGACTTCATCGCAGATACTCTGCGCGGTTACGGTGTGGATGCACAATATGAGATCGTAAGTATCGAACCTGGCAAGCAAGTGCTTCGCAACATCTTGGTGGGCGATCCCGACAGGCCCGATTTGACGATCGAACGCGTGGAAATCCACATTGCACCGCGCTTGGGACTGCCCGGCATCAGTCGCCTCGTTGTCGACCGGCCCCGCCTGTGGGGGCGCATCGTGGAGGGCGAACCGAGCTTCGGCGCACTCGATCCGCTGGTTTTTACCGGCAGCGAGGGACCGTTCGAGTTCCCCGATATGCGCTTAACCGTGCACGACGGTCGCGCGCTGGTCGAAGGAGATCACGGGCCGGTCGCCGTGCGGCTTCATGGCGGAGGGCATCTGCGCGGCGGTTTTGTTGCGGAATTGGCGGCAATAGGACCGCAGTTTCCGGTCGGCAGTTGCAAGGCGAATGACGCAACCTTGTTCGGTGAAGTAGGCGTGGATGCCGAGAGGCCGTGGTTTTCAGGCCCGCTACGTTTCGAGGCACTGGATTGCGGCGAGGTCAGCTTTGGCAAAGGTGCGGCCGAAATCGAAGTGAGAGCAGATCGCAACCTGTCCGATTTTGTCGGCGAGGGCGATCTTCGAGTCGAAGATGTAAGAGCTTCAGCCGGGCAACTTGCCTCAATCGCAGGAAGCGGACGCTTTACCTATCGCGGCGGCAATTTGACGAGCGACTTTTCTATTCAAGGGCGTGACATGCAATCGGGTGTGGTTCGGCTTGCAACGTTCGAGGCAGAAGGTGGTTATCGTGCCCGCGAACAGTTTGCACAGATGGAAATTGATGCCGCTATTCAGGGAAACAACCTGCATCCGGGAAGAGATATCGAAGAGGGCCTTGCGAGCGCTACACAGGCGAGCGCAGCCAGTTTGCTGGGACCGCTGCTCGAGCGCCTGAATTTACAACTGACCCGCGAGACTCGCGGAAGCACGCTTGCTGCAAATCTCACTGTACGTCGGGAAGAAGATCGCTTCAGCTTGGTAGTGCCGGAAGCGCGTGTGCGCGGAAACAGCGGATCGAGCCTTCTCATGCTATCACGCCTGCAGATAGCTTTGGGGCCCGAGGGCCTGCCTTTGGTTTCAGGCAATTTTTCGACCGGTGGCCAGGGGCTTCCACAGATCAACGGACGGATGGAGCAGGACGAGGGTAGCCCTCTCGAACTCCGCATGCGCATGCGTGAATATGCTGCAGGCGATGCGATGCTGGCCTTGCCAGAGCTGAATATCCGGCAAAGCCGTTCAGGCTCGTTGACCCTTGATGGCCGGGCTGTGGCGAGCGGAGCAATTCCTGGTGGACATACACGCGATCTTGCCATGCCGATTGCGGGCAGCGTCACTTCGGACGGTGCGGTTGCCATGTGGAATAGCTGCACCGAAGCGCAGTTCGACGAATTGCTGGTTTCAAGCCTGAGGCTGGATCAACAGGCGCTCACGCTATGCCCGCCCGAAGATGGCGCAATCCTTGCCTATGATGGCAAGGGCTTGTCGATAGACGTACAGGGCACCGATATCGATCTCGCCGGAAGTTTGGGGGAAAGCCCGGTGCAAGTAAGTGCGAGCGAACTGAAGCTTGCTTATCCTGGCGCTCTATCGCTCAGCGGAATCGATGTTTTCCTCGGTCAACAGGGTGAGCAAAGCCGGCTCGCACTCGGCGATCTTTGGGCATCGCTTGAGGATGATATCCACGGCACATTGTCGAATGTGCGCGCCGGCCTTTTTGCCGTTCCGCTGGATGTCGCGAGTTCTGACGCCAATTGGCATTATGCGGACGGCATGCTCGAGATTTCGGACGCAAAGTTGCAAGTCTCGGACCGGCAGATGGACATGCGCTTCGATCCGCTGGTAGCCAATGGAGCCACCCTGCGCATGGCGGATGGCGTGATTGTCGCATCTGCAGCGTTAAGAGAGCCGCGCAGCCAACGCCTGGTTGCTGAAGTCGATATCCAGCATGCGCTGGAAAGCGGATTAGGCCATGCCGATCTGTCGGTGCCGGGCCTGCTGTTTGATGACCAGTTGCAGGTTGCAGCCGATGATTGCGCTTCTCGCACCGAGGATCGGCCGTGGCCTACTGGAAGGCGCACCCCAGGTATAACCTGCATGATGCAAGGCGTTGTCGCGCTGGTGAATGGAACTGTCTTCGGCAGCGGTCGGATAGACTGGAACCCTGATGAGGTGACCAGTTCAGGCAGCATCACCAGCGAATCGCTCGATCTAGCCGCAGCGTTCGGCCCGGTCGAGGGCGCGAGCGGGACAATTGAATTTACCGACCTGATCAACCTGACAACCCTGCCAGCCCAGCGCGTCTATGTCCGATCGATCAATCCCGGTATAGAAGTCTTTGACGGTGAACTTGAAGTTTCGCTTTCTGATGGTGCCATCGTGCACTTGGAAAGCGCGCGTTGGCCCTTCCTGGGCGGAACACTTACTTTGCGACCGGTTCGGCTTGCCATAGGTGTAGAGGAACGGCGCAGCTACATTCTAGAGATCGAGGGGCTTCAGGCGCAGCGATTCATTGAACATATGGAGATGTACAATCTTGCCGCCACTGGCGTGTTCGACGGCACGATTCCGATAATATTCGACGAGCAGGGTAATGGCAGCCTTGAGGGCGGCTTGCTGAGATCCCGTTCGGGCGGCAGCCTCTCCTATATCGGTGACCTGAGCTATGAGGACCTCAGCCCGATCGCGAATTATGCTTTCGCGGCGTTACGTGCGCTCGAATATAACGAGATGCGCATCGACATGAACGGATCTCTGATCGGCGAGCTGGTGACCCAGGTCAGTTTCGAAGGCGCACGACAGGGCGAGGGAGCGCAACAGAACATCGTCACCAAGCGTCTGTCGAAACTGCCCATTCGCTTTGTCGTGAATATCCGCGCACCCTTCTATTCGCTAATGACCAGCCTGCGCTCGCTCTATGATCCCACCATGATTCGCGATCCGCGCGGCCTTGGCCTGATGCGTGACGATGGAGCCCGGTTCCTGCTGGACGATTCCCGTCCCGGCGCACCACCCCTTGATGAACCCGATATTCAGCCCCCTGAAAGCGAGGAGATGCCATGACATCTGCCAAATTGACCACAAGCGCTTGCCGGGCGCATAAGGCCCTGATGAGGGGCACAATGGCTTCAACGGCGAAAGGCGCAGTGCTGGCATTGGGCGTGTTTGCGCTCGGCGGCTGCATAACGGTGAACGCACCGGCAGAGCCGATCGTCATCGAGCTCAATATCAACATTACGCAGGAAGTGATTTATCGCCTGGCAGAGGACGCCGGGAACACGATCGATGAAAATGCCGACATTTTCTGATGCGGGATTTTTCGAGGAGCGAGAGATGACACCACTGAATATTCGTCGCATGGCCTTGGGCAGTGCATTGGCCGCACTTGCCATCGGCTCCTTTGCCGCTCCCGCGCTGGCGCAGCGCGATCCAGCCTATGCCGCTGCGCGTGCTGCGGGCACGGTTGGTGAAAAGATGGACGGCTATCTCGGAATCGTGGGTGCGGCGACGCCCGAGCTGCAAGCCTTGGTGGACGATATCAATATTCGCCGCCGGGCCGTGTATGCGGAGCGCGCGCAGGCCGAAGGCGCCACTCTGGCCGAATACTCATTTACGGCCGGTTGCCTTGCCATTTCGCGTACTTCCCCGGGGGAAATGTACCAGGCGCCGGACGGTTCCTGGCAGCGCCGTACCAGTGCGCCGCCCATGCGTCATTCCAGTTGTCCGTGACTTGGGCCCGAAAAGCGGAATAAAGCGCGCGCAAATCCGCCCCACCGGTTGACTCAATTATGACCCCTGCGTAAGGGGGCGGCGCCCTTGGCGGGCACCTCGGTTGCGTGTGCCAAATCCTTGTGAAATAGGGGGTGGCATGAGTGATGAGAAACCCGCACGGGAACCCATTGAGGAGGATGCGCGAATCGACGCGCTCGAGAGGCGGTTAAAGGCCGCACGCGAGCGAGAAGAGGAACGCAACCGGCCGAGAGTGCAGGGTGCCAGTGAGAGCGAAAAGCTCGGCAGCCGCGTTCTTAGCTATCTTCTCGGAGGGATTCTTGGAGGTGCGGTGGTTGGCTGGGCAATTGACCAGTTTGCCGGTACGTCACCCTGGGGTCTGTTGGCGATGCTGTTCCTCGGAATAGTTGTCGGCTTCAGGAACATTATCCGGATATCGAGCCGGCGCCCGGACTGATTCCGAAGAGGGGAGCAGCGAAGGCGCCGCGTTTCAGGTTTAGGGAAGCAAAGACACAGTGGCAGGCGAAACGGCTAAAGTCGATCCGATGCACCAGTTTGCCATCGAGCCGATGTTCGGCACAGAAGGGCTTGAACTGGCTGGCTACAACATTGCTTTCACCAACTCGTCGCTGGCGATGGTGATCGCCGCAGTGTTGCTGTGGGTGTTCGTCCTGGGTGGCATGAAGCGCGAGCTCGTCCCCGGGCGCTGGCAGATGGCGGTAGAGACCTTCACCGGCTTTATTGATGATCTGCTCGAAGCCAATATCGGCAAGAACGGCAAGAAGTATGTGCCTTACATCTTCAGCCTGTTCATGTTCATCCTCTTTGCCAACCTGCTGGGCTTGTTGCCTTTGCCGCTGGCCATGCTGGGTGTTCACCCCTTTACGTTTACAAGCCATTTCACGATCACCGGTGTTCTGGCGATCATGACCTTCGCCATCGTGCTGATCGTCGGTTTTGGCAAGCATGGCTTCCACTTCTTCAGCCTGTTTGTGCCGCATGGCACACCGGTGCCGATGATCCCGATCATCTTCCTGATCGAGTTGATCTCCTTCCTCTTCCGCCCCTTCAGCCTCGGCCTGCGTCTCTTTGTTGCGATGATGGCTGGCCACGTTCTGTTGGAAGTGCTGGCCAGCTTCGTGATCGATTCCGCCAATGCCGGCATCGGTTGGGGCGTGGCCATTGGCGGCCCAAGCTTCATCCTGATGCTGGCCATTTGTGCACTGGAAATCCTGGTTGCCGGCATCCAGGCCTATGTTTTCGCTCTTCTTGCGTCGCTCTATCTTAACGACGCAGAGAACCTCCACTAATTCATCCTCATACATTCGCAGGTTTCAACGAAAGGAAATTACAATGGACGCAGAAGCTGCAAAGCTCGTAGGTGCGGGTCTCGCTGCCATCGGTGCCGGCATGGCCGCCATCGGTGTGGGTAACGTGTTCGGCTCATTCCTCGAGAGCGCACTTCGCAACCCCGGTGCCGCAGACGGCCAGCAGGGTCGCCTGTTCATCGGCTTCGCCGCAGCCGAACTTCTCGGCCTGCTGGCCTTCGTCGTTGCGATGATCCTGATCTTCGTAGCCTAACGACGTGATGAATTGCCAGGCCGGGCGATGAACGTCCGGTCGGTATTTGTTCCTGTTCACCTGATCACAGACGGAATCCGTCCATGCCTCAGATAGCCCAATTGGCCGAAACCTACGCCAGTCAGATCTTCTGGCTGCTGTTGATCTTTGGACTGGTCTTTTTCGTCATCGGTCGTGGCATGGTGCCCAAGGTGATGGAAACCGTGGGGTTTCGCGACAAGCAGATCGCCGATGATCTGGCGGCCGCTCAGGCGGCACGCGATGCCGCGGATGAGCAGGAAGAAGCCTGGCGCAAGCGCGAGAACGATAATCGCGCCGCCGCGCAGGACGTGATCAGCAAAGCCAAGGCCAAGGCTGCCGCTTCTACCGAGAAGAAGCTCGCCAAGGCGCAGGAAAAGATCGATGACCAAGCTGCCGAGGCAGAGGCGCGTATTGCTGCTGCCAGTTCGGAGGCTGCGGCAGAAATCGAGAGCGTAGCTGCAGCAGCAGCTCAGGATATTGTTGTGCGCCTCGCAGGTATAAAGGTGGACAAGGCTACTGCCTCCTCTGCCGTAAAGAAGGCAATGGCCAATGGCTAACCAAAGCGAACTCCCAGAGATATTCGAGACCGAAGCGCCCGAAGTCTTCCAGGCAGAGGCGCACGGCGAGGAAGTTCAACATGAGGAACCGGTTGCACTCGGACTTGCGCCCGGTGGCTGGGTTGGCCTCGCCATGTTGCTCTTCATCCTCATCCTCGTTTGGAAGGGCGTGCACAAGCTGATCCTGGGTGGTCTCGACAGCAAGATTTTCGCCATTCGCGAGAACCTCGACGAAGCGAGAAAGCTGCGTGAGGAGGCAGAAGCTTTGCGCGCAGAATATGCTGCCAAAATTGCCAATGCCGAAAAAGACGCAGAAGCGATGCTGGAAAACGCAAAGTCGGAAGCCGACGCCATCGTCAAGAAAGCGACTTCCGACACCAAGGCAATGATCGCACGTCGCGAGAAGATGGCTGCAGACAAGATCGCGGCTGCAGAGCGCCAGGCTGTGGACGATCTGCGAGCCAAGGCGGTGGATGCCTCTGCAGCTGCGGCAAAGGCGCTGATCGCTGACAAACACGATGCTGCCGCCGATTCAGCGCTGGCCGACAAGGTCATTTCCAAAATCTGATAGTTTGCTAACTGCCTTGACGGCAGGCGCGACCTTCCGCATCCTTTGCGCTTTCCAAACAGGAGAGCGATTGTGGAGAGATTTGTGAGGCGAATAGCGCCACTCATAATTGGTAGCGCTATCATTACGGGATGTTCCTCTCCGCCTGCGGAAGACGCCACATCCGTCGAAGCTCCGGCTGTTCCGACCGGCGAGCGCATTGCCTTGTGGGAGAATGGCGTTCCCGGCTTCGAGGAGCGGCGCGATATTCCCGAAGTGAGTGAGGACTGGTGGACGAAGCAGATCAACGATCCGTCGATCCATTTCTATCCGGCAGACGAAGCGTTGGCCAACGGAACGGCCGTCCTGATCATGCCCGGAGGCGGGCATCAGGAACTGGTCACCACCACTGAGGGACGCGACGTGGCGGGATGGTTTGTTGAACGCGGCGTGACGGCCTTTGTTCTCTATTACCGCCTTGCGCGGGAGGAAGATGCGCCGTGGAACATCGAGGATGCCCGTCAGGATGCCGAGCGCGCGATGCGTATGATCCGTGCGCGCGCCGAGGAGTTCAGCGTCAATCCCGATGCGCTTGGTGTAATGGGCTTTTCGGCGGGCGGGGAATTGGCGCGCATGACACTGTTCAGCCCATCTGTTCCTCCTGAGGGTGATGGCGATGCATTCGATGAGGGCGATGCGGCGCCGGATTTCGGTATTCTCGTATTTCCCGGGCCGATGGCGGGTGAGATTGAAAACATGGGCCCTGACACGCCGCCCATCCTTCTTTCGACTGCCGCCGACGATGAATGCTGTTCGCAGCCGACCATCGATATCTTCACGGCGCTCCGCGCGTCGGGCGCGCCCGCCGAACTGCATGTCTACCAAGAGGGCGGCCACGCCTATAATATGGGCGAAGCGACAGACCTTGTCTCTCTGCAAAACTGGCCGGGTACGATCGAGGAATGGATGATTGATCGCGGGCTTGTGAATCCGGTTGCCATCTCTCGATAATCTTCGGTTTTTGCTTTGCGGTTCGCGCGGTGAATCTTTAGCTTGGCAGGTATCGAAGCCTAGGGAGATTGTCAGATGCATGTTGCGGTATTGGGCGCGAGCGGTAAGGGCGGCTCGGAGATCGTAAAGGAACTGGTTTCGCGCGGTCACACCGTCGTCGCGATCGGTCGTAATGCAAAGACCCTGCCGAGTGGCGATGGCATTTCCCAGAAGCCGGGCGACGCTTCGAACGCCGATGAACTGGCCGGCCTGATCGAAGGTGTCGATGCCGTGATCAGCGCGATCCATTTCGATGTACCGTCAGCCACGCTGCTCGATGCGGTCAAGAAGGCAGGTGTCGACCGCCTTTTGGTGAT
>ENA-ORCV01000733-ORCV01000733.1-marine-metagenome-genome-assembly--contig:-NODE-733-length-15981-cov-2.832306_pt1 | contig 15981 bp, 15 predicted proteins | sample MGYA00237779_ERZ508509 | MGnify/ENA primary metagenome ERZ508509 (study PRJEB26180, sample SAMN06268772) | marine metagenome | isolation source: Bioluminescent Bay, La Paraguera, Puerto Rico | place... | reverse complement strand
CGATGCGCCGAGGGCTCGCGGCACCATGGCGGACGGCGGAAATTATGTATTCACCGCCAAAGAGGCGGCTTCTGAACTCAGCAACCAAGACAAGGTTTTCCTGACCGAAATGTTGGGCGTTTTCACCTTTGCCGACGAAACTGTCACCCGCGCCACCTCTGACGAGGGAGAATATTTGTTCTCCACCGAAGTCTTGACGCTAAGAACCCTGATCGACATCATTTCAAGTAAAGGCGACGAAGGACAAATAGGTAGCGGCGTTGCGGACACTAAAGCGCAAAAATTCTACGGCAATGATGGCGTGAAATTTCGCTTTGCCGATGGCACGCAACTTGATGCTGACACAATGTTTTACGATGCTGGTCGACAATATTGGCGTTTCACCAACGCCACATTGGTGATGGATGAGGAACCGCAATAGTGAACCGCAAAACTCTTTTCAGAACCGCCTTGGCACTCTCATTAGTCACGGCTCTTAGCATTGGTGCCAATATGGCACCGGCACAAGATTCGGGGCGCGTTGAGATTACCGGCGATGTGTTTGAAATTGACGAAGTCGCGCGCAAAGCCACCTTTACCGGCGGCGTGGTGGTGAAGCAGGTCAATTTCACCCTTTGGGCGCCACGTGTGATTGCGCTATATGGCCAATCGGGCACATCAGATCTTAAAGAGGTGACGGCAGATGGCGGCATACGTATTGAGCAACCCGATCAAACCGCAACCTCCGATTACGGCATATATGATCCAAAAACCAAAATCTTGCGCATGATTGGCAATGTGCAAACCACCCAAAAAGCCAATGGCGATGTGGTCAACAGCGCGGAGATGGTGGTCGATCTCAAAAATGACACCACGCGCTTTGTTGGCGCTGACGGACAAAGCGGACGGGTCACCGCCGTCTTTGGTTCCGGGAACTGATTTATGACCCAATCCATTGACCCAACAGGCTGGCTTGTCGCTCACTCCCTTGCCAAATCCTATGGCAAGAAAACGGTTATCCGAGAGGTGTCTGTCGCGGTCAATCAGGGCGAAGCGGTGGGATTGCTTGGCCCCAATGGCGCCGGTAAGACAACTGTTTTTTCCATGATCATGGGCATTGTGGCGCCCGATCAGGGTGAGATATTGCTGCATGGCACGCCCATCACCAAAATGCCGCTTTTTCAGCGCGGACGGCTAGGCATTGGCTATTTGCCACAAGAGCCATCCATTTTCCGCGGCATGAGCGTTAAGGGCAATATTTTGTCCATCCTTGAGGGCCATGTGAAAGGCCGAAAGCGGCAAAATGAGCGGCTTGATGAGCTTTTGGAAGAATTCTCGATCACCCATATTCGCAATTCAGATGCCCTAGCGCTTTCCGGCGGAGAACGACGACGTGTTGAAATCGCACGCGCCCTCGCAGCCAACCCCAAATTCATGCTGCTCGATGAGCCATTTGCTGGTGTCGACCCAATTGCAGTTGGTGAAATTCAAGGGCTGGTGCGTCAGCTGACCAACAAGGGCATTGGCGTTCTCATCACCGATCACAATGTGCGCGAAACATTGGGGCTGGTCGACCGCGCATATATCATCCATGGCGGGCAAGTGATGATCCAAGGTCAGCCACAAGACATCACCGCCAACGAAGAAGCGCGGCGTGTTTATTTGGGCGAAGACTTTTCGCTTTAGTCCGTCATTTCGTCGAACATGTCCGCATAAGAACGCGTTTCAACCGTTGCGTGATCCAGTCCCAGCAGACCAATGGTGTGCCGCACCTTTTCGCGGGCCGCTGTCAGTTCCATCTTGGTTTTTACCATAATGGCGACTTCTGCGAATTGGCCGAATGGCGCGACATCGTCGAGCGTAATGTGGCAATCACCCAAGAAATAGACATCACGTTGCTTCTCGAGCCGGCGAATTTCGCGATACCCTAGGCCTTCAAATAGCTCTACCGCCTGGTCAAATCCTTTCGTTTCGAGCGCAGAGCAGGCGTCCGGTTCCGGCCCTTTTGAAATGATCAAAACGCGACCGCTGGGGCGTAGTTCGCGCAGCACAAAAGCTTGGTTTTTGGCGCTAAGCTCGCCTTCGCCACGGTCAAAATAGATATCGGTTTCTGATCCGCCTTCGATAAAGGGTTTGGCGCCAAGTTCGGCGAGTTTTTGGCGCAACTCGGCCAAATTCACATCGCGGAACTTCTCTTCCACTTCATATCGACCGTCAAAATGCTCTTGTGCGTCCATTATTTAGCCCAACGCCGTTCGAAGCTGCCCGCAATTTACATATTTTTTGGGCAAACAACATGTTTCTTGGCATGAATCTTGTTTATCAGATACAAATCATGGCAATTTCAGATTGAATTTTGCAACTATCTGCCGGAGCGCACAATTTATGGCCCTCGCGCCACGCCTTGAATTAAGACAAGCCCAAACGCTGAAGTTGACCCCGCAGCTCATGCAGTCAATCAAGCTTTTGCAATTGTCGCATCAAGAGCTGTCGACATTTGTAGAGGCAGAGTTGCTGCACAATCCGTTGCTTGAGCGTGGCGAAACGGATGACAACGCAGCGGAAACTGAGGTTCAATCTTCCTCTGCCGACCCTACCGATATTGTAAGCAAGGGCGAGCAGATGGAAAGCGCGGTGTCGCTGGCCAGCGAAATGGACACGGATGCGTCCAACTTGTTTCCCGAGCAAGTCGGGCAAGATTCTGTATCGCAATCCACCACTAATTGGCAGGATGCGAAATCAGGCATAGCGGGCGGTGAACGCGCCGAAATTGACCAATATGTCTCTTCGCAAAAGCCATTGTCAGATCACTTAAGCGAACAAGCACGGCTGATTTTGCGGCACCCAGGCGACCTCCTCATTGCAAGCGCATTGATCGAGAACTTAAATGAAGCCGGTTATCTGGCAGTCGAGCTGCAACAAGTTGCAGACCAGTTGGGCACCGAATTTGGCCATGTAGAGGCCGTTCAGCAAGCCTTACTCGGCTGTGATCCAATCGGTATTTTTTCGCGCGATGTGCCGGAATGCTTGGCTACACAGCTGAAAGAAAAGGATCGGCTGGATCCGATGATGCTTGCGCTATTGGAAAACCTCGATCTGGTGGCCGCGCACAAGTTTAAGCCGCTGATGAAAATCGTTGGCTGCGATCAAGACGATCTAAAAGACATGTTGGAAGAGATCAAACGCCTCAACCCTCGCCCCGGCATGCAATATGAAGGTGCACCGGTGCAAACCGTGGTGCCGGACGTGTTTATTCGTCGCGGCAATGATGGCGGCTGGCAAATCGAATTGAACAATGAAGTGCTGCCCAATGTGTTGGTGAACCGCACCTACTATGCTGAAGTGTCATCGAAGGCGAAAAAGGGCGAAGAAAAGTCATATCTCGCGGAGTGTTTGCAAACCGCCAATTGGTTGACCAAAAGCCTTGATCAACGCGCGCAAACCATTTTGAAAGTCACAAAGGAAATTGTGCGCATGCAGGATGGTTTTCTTCTGCACGGCGTTTCGCACCTTAAGCCTATGACCCTCAAAATGGTGGCCGAAGCCATCGATATGCACGAGTCGACCATAAGCCGGGTCACGGCCAACAAATATGTCGCCACGCCGCGCGGCCTTTTTGAAATGCGGTTTTTCTTCACCAGCGCCATCAGCTCTTCAAGCGGCGATGATGATCATTCGGCAACCGCGGTGAAGCACGAGATTAAAAAGCTCATCGATGCAGAAGACCCGAAGAAGATCCTATCGGATGACAAAATCGCAGCCATTCTCAATGAAACGCAAAATATGGGCATTGCCCGGCGGACGGTGGCTAAGTATCGCGAGGCGATGGACATTCCATCTTCTGTGTTGCGTCGCCGCCAAAAGCGCGAACTCCTTTAAGGGTACATCGCGATAATGGCCTCGGATTTAGAATTTTCCTTTCATGCGCTGCCCGCATCGGCAAAACGGCACATCAGGGTCTTTCAAATCCACCAGTTTCTTGATCGTTTTGCGATGGGCCTAACGGTGTCCGTTGTCGCCCTTGCGCTAACAGATCGCGGTATGGACCTTTTCGAAATCTCGCTACTGTTCGGCGTCTATTCGCTGACGACTATGACGATGGAACTGCCGTTCGGCGGATTGGCCGACAATATCGGCCGCAAGCCGGTCTTTCTGGCGGCTGTCATCGCCAGCCTGATTTCTCTGGCGCTTTTTCTATCAACGCACAATTTTAATGTTCTGGCGTTGTCATTCGCCTTTATCGGATTTGGCCGTGCATTGCGCTCGGGCACGCTGGACGCATGGTTCGTCGAAACGTTCAAAGCAGAAGCGCCAAATGTCGATGTGCAACCCGCGCTCGCCAAGGCGCAATGGGCCAATGCCATGGGCTTGGCCATAGGCGCCGTGCTGGGCGGGCTTTTGCCGGACCTTTTTGGCTGGATTGCCGAGGGCTTGGGTTTTAGCGTCTATGATGTTTCTTATGCCGTCAGCATGATCGTGATGCTTTTGGTGTTCATCTACACCCAGTTTGTGATTGTCGAAACACCGCGCCAGCTGGATATGAAAGCGCTCAAGCACGGTTTTACCAGCGTGCCTTCGGTGATCAAAGACGCAAGCCTTCTCGCCCTCAAAAACCCAACTTTGTCGCTCCTTCTAGTGGCACTTGCCTTGTTCTTGATGGCAACCAACCCTGTGGAAGTGGTGTGGCCAACCCACGTCAAACCCATGTTGGAAGCGGGCTACGCAAATACGCTCATCGGCGTCCTCACCGCCGCCTACTTTTTCGCCATAGCGTTTGGCGCATCGCTTTCGGCGCACATCAATCGATTGTTTAAGCGGCGGCACGCCATCACACTTACGGCCGTTTTCGCCCTTATGGCTGCCGTTCAAATTGCTCTGGCTTTGCAAGGCAACATTTTTGGGTTTGTGGCGATATTTGTCCTTTATTCGATCATCCTCGGCATCTCCGAAACACCCGCCAGCACCATCCTGCACAGCTGCGTGAAAGATCACCAGCGCTCGACATTGCTGTCGCTGCGCTCACTCCTTCAACAACTCGGCGCAGCCCTGGGCCTCGTCTTGGTCGGCGCAATCGCTGAGGTTTATTCCACACCGATAGCATGGATGCTCGCCGCAGCGTTTCTTGTGGTTGGTGCGGGATTGACTGTAGTTTTGGCTATGCGGATTGCTGGAGAGAAGGTTTAGTGGATCGCTGGCCTGTGCTAGCAGCATAAGTCTTAACCCGTAGAATTGAGGTCTTAAAGAAATACGATGATTCTGACTAATCTTGGTATCGAAAAAATGGGCTTTAAAAGACTGGAAGAGGGGGAACGAATTGAAGCGATCTTTCGCAGCATACATATCTACAAAATTTCTGGAGTTAAACTTGATGGATTAAAAAGTCTTTTGTTCCACTTAACTGTATATGAATCGCCGGTACAATTATCTGTTGGGAGCGACCTGAATGCGATGTGTCGTGAACTGGTTGGCGAAGACTTTGTCGATAACCTAGACGAATGGGAAAGGAATAAGCGCAGTAGTCCACCATATTTGGTTATAATGTTCGGTCCTACTAAAAATTGTTCCGCTGTGAATTGCTATCATCAACGAAAAGACGGAATCTTATTAACTTACAACAGCTTTGAACAAGCAAAATCCGGACTAAAGGACATTTCATCAAAGGTTTTACCGAGTATCCTGACTTCGCTTGCATGTGAATTCTCAGACCCAGAGCATAGAGCCGACTTCGAGCCAATAGCAAATTTCATTTCCGGGATTACAAGCGAAGGCGAAAAAATAGAAGATATTTGCGTAGATATTTCGGCCAGTGTCACTATTCAAACATCACTCTGCGAAAAGAACCTTCGCGAAAAAATTGAACGAAGCGCCAAACTTGCAGAAAGAATTATACCAAGAGCGGCGGAGCTATTCGAACTTGGGATGCAGGAAACGGACCATCTCAAAGCCTTTCTGTTTTTCTACCTCACGATCGAAATTTCTACACATCGCAACTTCAAATCGATTGAACATACCGCAAGATTGGAGAGTTTTATTCAGCCGGAGCCTAGAATTGCGGAATCGTCGCTGGCCCTTTTTAAGATACGAAATGAGTATATGAAGAATATCCAAGACCGCTTCATTTGGTGTGCAATAAATATTTGGGACGAAATCACAGATAGCGATGTTGAGGAGTTTAAGGCACTAAAAAAGATCCGTGATGATGTTGGGCATGGCGCAAGAGTGTCGATAAGTCGAGAAGATGTAGAACGTGTTCGGACGTTAGCAAAACGAATTTGTCAAATGAGTATATAGCAAATGACATCTCAGAAAATGCTTCGCACGTGTAGTTTTTGACTATCAAAGCTACGGACATCCAAACCTTACCTGCAGTCACTAGCTAAAACACAAAAGTTCCAAACCAACACGCCCCACCCGCCACCAAGTGACACAGATCAACGCCGATTTTTGGGAAATTTGCAAAGACTTAACCGCGCCGCGAAAAGCGGTGTGATTCATAAGTGCATAGCTAAAGATGCTACTCTTTTTTTTAAGCGAGTGGAAGGGAAATAGGCTCGATAATCTTGAAATTGATCGATTGCACCATACGTGAAATCGGCGTTACAATTTGATTTGCGAGACATATTTGCTCGCCTTGGTGCCCAAATCCTTTCTTGTGGTGCCAACCCTAAAAACCTAACGATAAAGGGGTAATAGAATGAACTTACGTGTTTCAGGAAAAAATATGGATGTTGGCGATGCGTTGCGAACAAAGGCGCTCGACCATCTCGATTCGGCGGTCACAAAATATTTTGCTGGCGGCTATGAGGGACACCTCACCTTGGAACATGAGGGCAATGGTTTTAGTGCTGATTGTGTAGTTCATTTGGATACGGGCGTTGTGCTGCAAGCCAGTGCAGATGCTGGCGATGCCATCGCGGCATTTGAAGAAGCGGCGACCCATATCGAAAAGCGTTTGCGCCGCTACAAGCGCAAGCTAAAAAACCATCGTCGCGCAGCAGGCGCGACACCAAGCGCCCAATCATACGTTTTGGCGTCGCCTGAAACGGTTGAAGAAGCCGAAGAGGACTTCTCACCAGCCGTCATCGCTGAATCCAGTTCAAACCTACATACCCTGTCGGTAGGCGAAGCTGTGATGGAGCTTGATCTCAGCCAACAAGACGCACTTGTGTTCAAACATGCTGGACATGGCGGCGTTAATGTGGTTTATCGCCGAGCTGACGGAAATATCGGGTGGATTGACCCGAAAGAGTAAGCGGTATAGAAGCACCGCTTTGCGGCGCAAAATGCGCTCCATCACACTAAGGCGAAAAGAGAAACGTAATGGAACTTGCTGATATCCTCGCAAAGGATAGCGTTATTGCGTGTGCTAAACCCACATGTAAGCGCCAGCTATTGCAACTCGCTGCTGATAAGGCTGCTGAGTTGATCAATGCGGATCCACACGACATCTTTACAACTCTGATTGAGCGCGAACAGCTTGGCACAACGGGGCTTGGCGAGGGCATCGCCATTCCCCATGGTAAAATTGAAGGGCTGAAAGCGGTAACCTGCCTGTTCATCCAGCTTGAACATGCCGTCGATTTTGACGCGGTGGATGACAAGCCGGTCGACTTGGCCTTTGTTTTGCTGGCCCCGAAAGGCGCTGGCGCCGATCACCTTAAAGCGCTTTCGCGCATTGCGCGCCTTGTGCGCAGCCCAGGCTTGGCGGCTTCCGCCCGCACCATTAAAGATGCGGGCCAATTGCACCAGCTATTGTTGGATGCGCAATCGCAATCCAACGCCGCTTAAGTTTTTTTCTTAGTGACGAACGGCCATGTCGTGGCCAGTTTCTTGCAGCCAATTAAGCACTGCCGCATGATCATCTGTGATCAGCACCGGCGTGCCATCAGCCGAGTATAGCGCTTCAAATTGCGCAGCCTCAGGGGCGTTTTTCGCTTCTGGATACATGGCTTTGAGCTGCTTGCCAGTAAAGCGGCGGCGATAAACAATCTGGTTCTCACCAAGCGCTAGAAAATCTTCTTGGCTAAATGGGGACACTTCTGAACGAGACATAACTACTCCTTTTGCGACGCAGACGCGCCGCCTTACGCACATTATTGATGGCGATTAAGACCCAATTTTGATCCGCTTCGCGACTTTCTGAATGTTTGGGCGCACGATATTGATGTTGAGCAAACCATCCTTCAAATCTGCACCTTCCACCTTCATCCCATCGGCCAGTAAGAAGCTGCGTTGGAATTGGCGGGCGGCAATGCCGCGATGCAAAAATTCGCGTCCTGGTTCGTCTGACTGCCGGCCACGGATAAGAAGCTGGTTATCTTCAAGCGTAATTTCCAAATCATCTTCGGTGAAACCTGCCACCGCGATAGAAATCAGAAACGCTTCTGAACCGTCTTCGTCGCTCAAACGTTCAATATTGTAAGGGGGGTAGCCATCGGCCGCCTTGGCCATCCGGTCTAAACGTTGTTCAAACTCATCAAATCCCAACAAAAAGGGAGAGGAGAAAAATGACATTCTCGACATTTTATTTTTCGGATGTCGCCCAAGGCCGAAACACCCTACTGTCCTTTATCCAAGCAACAATTTTTGGCCCATCATTTCGGCGCCATGAATTGCATATGGGCGCTAAAGCTGAGAAGTTCAAGCTTCGGGTCCTGCCCCTTTCGCCAATGAGGAACAATAAATGAAGTTTTCCATTGTCATGCCCGCCTATAAAGCAGGCAAAACCATTGCAGCTTCGGTGCGCAGCGCCTTGGCACAAACCCATAGTGATTTTGAATTGGTGGTCAGCGCCGACGATCAACAAAACTACGCCGATCTTTTGGCTGCCGACGGCGTTGAAGACCCAAGGCTATTGTTCACCCAAACCGATGGCGTCGGCACCGGTTCGTCAAACGCCAGAATTGTCGGCATGGAAATGGCCAATGAGCGCTACATTGTAGTGCTCGACGCAGACGATTTGTTGCATCCCCAAAAGCTCGAAATATTGGCAAAGCATATTGAAGAGCACCCCATCATCACCACCGGATTGCAAGTCACCGACGAGCTGGGCACCCCCTTGCGCCAAGTCGGCACCGAGGGGGCAGACCGTATACTTGCCGCGTCCAACTATAAACAAACCAACATCTCAATGGACTCAATGGTCAGTTATGACCGGAAACGCATTCCTGCGATCTATGATGTGGAATTGCCATGCCTTGTGGACCTTGGCTTGATGCTGGAAATGTTTTGCCATTCAGACGAGGTGCTGCACATTGCGCAACCTTTGCATTTTTATGCCAAGCAGCAAAACTCAATCAGCAACGGCGATGCAGCCAGCGAGCGCTATGTGCGGATCAAAAATCTTCTCCTGGAACGGCTCGAAAGCGGATATTACCCGTTGGTCGGAAGCGACGCAGCGGTCAATGGGCTTTGTGCGTTTTTACGCGCATCGCTGGCAGCCGAAAAGACATTTCCCGAACGAAAAATTAAATCGCCCGACCTATTATTTGAAGATCACCTTCAATTATATCTGTAAAAAAGGTCACGATGTTTCGATTGCCAATAATTTTAGCCATCGTTTCGCTATTGCTGGCCTTAAGCGCACCAGCTCACGCCAAAACCTTTACCTTCTGTACCGAAGGTTCGCCTGAAGGGTTCGATCCAGCGCGCTATACTTCGGGCACAACATTCGACGCTTCATCGAAAGCCATTTACGACCGTTTGGTGGAGCGTGAACCAGGCTCCACAAAGATTGTGCCGGGCCTTGCGGAGCGTTGGGAGGTTTCTGAAGATGGACTGCAATATGTTTTCCACCTCCGTCGCGATGTTGAATTCCAAACAACCCGCTATTATCGCCCAACTCGCCCGCTTAATGCTGACGATGTTTTGTTTTCCTTTCAACGCCAAATGGATCGCGATCACCCTTGGCATCAATATGAACCAAATGTCACCTGGCCCTATTTTCGTGGCCTCAGGCTTGCTGAGTTGATTGAGCGGATTGATCGCATCGACGATTATACGGTCCAGTTCACCCTGACGCGCCCTGATGCGACTTTGCTCGCCAATCTCGCGCTCGATTTCGCGTCCATCCTTTCATTCGAATATGCAACAAAGCTCGAAATAGAAGAACAACCAGCCGCGATCAATTATTTGCCGATTGGCACGGGGCCGTTCCAACTCGTTGAATATCTCAACGGCACAGTGGCCCGCCTTGCCGCCCATGATGCTTATTGGCAGGGGCGTCAGCCGATCGACGATCTGGTTTTCGCTATTGAGACCGACCCAACCGTGCGATTGCAAAAAGTGATCGCGAACGCGTGTCACGGTGCCACCTATCCGTCGCCAATCGATCTTAGGGCACACAAAAATCGCGATGATGTGCAAATCCTCGCGCAGCCGAGCCTGAACATTGGCTATCTCGCGTTCAATACTCAGGTTGGGCCATTTGACGACCCGGAAGTGCGCCGCGCCATCAATATGGCCATCGATAAGAACCGCATCATAAAAGACGTGTTTAATGAGGACGGATATGTGGCCAACGGCCCGCTACCGCCTACCGTCTGGGCGCATAATCGGGACATTCCTGCCAACGTGTTTGATCCAGCGAAAGCGCACGCCATCCTTGATGAAAAAGGCATTACAGGCGCAGAGCTTGAGCTTTGGGCTTTGCCCGTCCAGCGGCTTTACAATCCCAATCCGCACCTCATGGCGCAAATCATTCGCGAAAACCTCGCCAATGTGGGCGTCGATACGAAGATCGTATCCTATGAGTGGGGGGACTATCTCAAACGTTCAAAAGACATTGAACGCAAAGGCTTGGTGCTGTTTGGCTGGACTGGTGACAATGGCGATCCGGACAATTTCTTTGGCCGCCTACTGACCTGCGACACGGTGCGCGGCTCAAATCGCGCCCATTGGTGCCATGAGGAATTTGATGCGCTAATAAGAGAAGCGCAAACCGAGACCAATTCGGAAAAACGGCTGGCTCTCTACCACAAAGCGCAAGAGATTTTCGCGCAAGAAATGCCTTGGGTACCGATTGCCCATGCAAAAGACTATGTGGTTCTCAATAGCGGTGTCACCGGTTTCACCATGGACCCACTAGGCGGCCATTGGTTCAAAAATGTCAATCTTGAGTAGCGATAAGTTGACTTGGTGCTGCTTGCCACCAAATGCTAAGTCACCATCACATTATCTTCGACCCATGGGAACCACAAATTGAACAGCCCCAAACCGCTATTCGGCGATCAATATGCGCAATTGCCCCCCCAACTTTATGTCAAACAGGACGCAACGCCTGTCGCCGCTCCAAGTTGGATCAAGCTCAACGCAGGCCTTGCTGAAGCTTTGCAGTTTGATACGGACTTTTTGTCGGGCGACGAGGGCTTAGCCATTTTTGCGGGCAATCAAACCGCGAAGGGCACATCACCTTTGGCCATGGCCTATTCCGGCCATCAATTTGGCCATTGGAACCCAAAATTAGGAGATGGCCGTGCTTTGCTACTTGGCGACGCAGCGGACAAATCTGGGCAGCGTTTTGATGTGCAGCTCAAAGGGTCCGGCCCAACGCCATTTTCGCGTAACGGCGACGGGCGCGCAGCCCTTGGGCCAGTTTTACGCGAATATGTCATCTCAGAGGCGATGCACGCGCTTGGCGTGCCCACAACCCGCGCACTTGCCGCGGTGCAAACGGGTGAGCCTGTCAGGCGTGAAACCGCATTGCCCGGCGCAGTGATCACCCGTGTTGCCAAAAGCTTTGTGCGCGTCGGCACATTTCAAAATTTTGCCGCACGTGACGACAAAGAAGCGCTCCGCGCGCTGGTCGATTTTTCCATACAACGCCATGCACCTGAGCTAACCGATGCCGACCGCCCGGCGCTTGAATTTTTGAAAAAGACAGTCCTCTCGCAGGCAGAGCTTATTGCCAAATGGCAGCTTCTTGGGTTTATTCACGGGGTCATGAACACCGATAATATGTCGGTGGCTGGCGAAACGATTGATTACGGCCCATGCGCTTTTATGGACGAATATGATCCGGCGACCGTGTTCAGTTCCATCGATCATCATGGCCGTTATGCCTACCAAAACCAGCCACGCATCGCGCAATGGAACCTGATGGTTCTTGCGCAGTCTTTACTGCCAATTATCGATGAAGACGAAGACCAAGCGCTGGCCTTTGCGCAAGACGCGATCAATCTGTTCTCTGGGCATTTTGAAACACAATATCGCCGTGGCCTCCTTCAAAAAATCGGCATTGCAGAAGAGCAGAACGGTGATTTTGAACTTGCTCTATCGTTGCTTGATCAGATGAAAGACGCGCGCGCTGATTTCACCAATAGCTTTCGCGCTATTAGCCAACTCGATTTGGCTCACCCCGAAATTGCTGCCGCGCAATTGCCACTCACAGAATGGATCAACAATTGGCGCCGCCACACAGACAACGGAAAGCGCGTTGATCCAACTTTGATGTTCAACACCAACCCCGCCTTCATCCCGCGCAACCATCGCGTGGAGAACATGATCCAAGCCGCCCTGCAAGATGATTTCTCGCTGTTTGAGGAATTGCTAAGCGTGCTGACAACACCCTTCACGGACCAACCGATCCACCACGCCTACACGTTGCCTCCTGATCCAGACGAACGTGTGCATCAGACCTTTTGTGGCACTTAAGGTCTAAAGCCAAACTAAATTCAACAAACCTGCCAATAGGGGTTCATCGTTGACAGCTACCATCCTTCTACACTATTTGAATGTTATGTTATAACATTCATAGGAGTTTGTGCGATGGCAGGTCGCCTTCCTGTAACAGTGCTTTCAGGATTTCTGGGCGCTGGTAAAACTACTTTGCTCAATCATGTGCTCAACAATCGCGGTGGACGCCGCGTTGCGGTGATTGTCAACGATATGAGCGAGGTGAACATTGATGCTGACCTTGTTCGCGATGGAGGTGCTGACCTTTCGCGGCTTGACGAAAAGCTCGTTGAAATGACCAATGGTTGTATTTGCTGCACGCTGCGCGACGATTTGCTGGATGAAGTGGCGCGGTTGGCTGCCGAAGGTCGTTTTGACTATTTGTTGATCGAATCTACGGGCATCTCGGAGCCTTTGCCTGTTGCGGCGACGTTTGATTTCCGCGACGAAAATGGTCGATGCCTTGGCGATGTGGCCAAGCTCGACACCATGGTCACGGTGGTGGATACGGTCAACCTAACCGAAGATTACCAAAGCCACGACTTCATCAAAGACCGCGGCGAAAGCCTTGGTGATGAAGATGATCGCACGCTGGTTGATTTGCTGGTTGATCAGATCGAATTTGCCAATGTCGTGGTTTTGAACAAAGTCACCGAAGCTGGACCGCAGAAGCTTGCAGGGGCCAAAACCATCATCAAAGCGCTAAATCCTGACGCGAAGATCATCGAGACGGACTATAGCGAAGTTGACCACGACAACATTTTCGATACCAACCTTTTTGACTTCGACAAGGCGCAAGAGCACCCCATGTGGGCAAAGGAGCTTTACGGGTTTGCTGACCATGTGCCAGAAACTGAAGAATATGGCGTAAGCTCATTTGTTTATCGCGCCCGTCGCCCTTTTGATCCGGCAAAGATCCATCACATTCTCAACCAACCTATTATGGGCGCATTGCGCGCTAAGGGGCACTTTTGGGTTGCCACACGGCCAGAATGGCTGATCGAATACTCGCTAGCGGGCACCATTTCGAGCGTCAAGCCGCTTGGGCTTTGGTGGTCGTCTGTTCCCGCAAATCGTTGGCCAGACGATCCAGAAACCATCAATATTTTGAAGAAAAACTGGGAAGAACCGTTTGGCGACCGCCGTCAAGAATTGGTGTTTATTGGCACCGACTTGGATCAGCAAAAGATCACCGAAATGCTGGATAGTGCGCTTGTGCCAGACAATGGCAGCAACGATTTTGAACAATGGAAGGGAATGAACGATCCGTTCCCGCCTTGGCGTTCACAGTTTAGCGCGTAACATAAAAAGGGCGGCCCGAGAGCCGCCCTTTTTTACTCGAGGAGAGTTGTTTATCTCGTGACGATTTCTGGCCCCATCATCGCGTAAGGCAACGCCGTTGATAGTGCGGGCCAGTAGGTCACAATGACAAGGAAGAGCATCAACACAGCCACAAATGGCAGCGCTGCCTTGACCACTTGGATCAAACTCATGCCCGTTATCCCCGAGGTCACAAAGAGGTTGAGACCAATCGGCGGGGTAATCATGCCGATCTCCATGTTCACCACCATGATGATGCCGAGGTGAATTGGATCAACGCCCAGTTCAATCGCGATTGGGAACACCACAGGTGCCACGATCAACAACAGACCTGATGGCTCCATGAACTGACCACCAATCAGCAGCAAAATGTTCACTGCGATTAGGAAGGTGAACCAGTTAAAACCCGCATCAAGCATCAATGATGTGATCGCTTGTGGAATGCGCTCCGATGTCAAAACGTGCGCGAAAAGCAAGGCGTTTACAATGATGAACATCAGCATCAAAGTTGTTTTTGACGCATCCACCATCACTTTACGTGTATCCTCATGGAACATGGCACGCGGGAACTTGCCAAAGATCAAGCCAAGGTTGCGGCCCCAAATCGGCAAACCAGCCACAAGGTGACCTGGCACGCGGGCCAAGCTCGATTGTGGGTCACGCCACATGGTGTAAGCAATCATCACCGCGACGCCAGCGATCAAACCGGACCAGAAACGTGCCGCAAGGCTAACCGCTTCACTTTCACCGAAGGCGAAGAATGACATGGTCATCCAAAGACCAAATAGTGAAAGACCATATACGGTTGCGGAAAAGCCAATACGCGTTTTAGTTGGCGCATCTTCGGGAACCCAAGGCACACCTTGAAGTGGTCCCATGTCGCGGTAAACGAAAATCGCGATAAAGAACGCGTAAACCGCAGCAACCGCAGCAGCTTCTGTCGGTGTGAACACGCCACCATAAATACCACCAAGAATGATGATGATAAGGAACAGACCCCATCCCGCTTGCTTACCGCCTTGCAAAATCTCACCAAAGCCCTTCCAAGGCTCCGCCGGCAGATTTTTGATGCGCGCAACGATGTAAATCGTAACCATCAACATACCACCCGCAACAAGGCCGGGGATGACACCAGCAAGGAACATCCGACCAACAGAAACATCGGTCGCAGCCGCGTAAACAACCATCACGATAGATGGCGGGATAAGAATGCCAAGCGTACCGGCATTAGCGATAATGCCTGCAGCAAATTGCTTGGAATATCCCACCTGCATCATGCCCGCGATGGCGATTGTGCCAATCGCAACCACAGTTGCCGGTGATGAACCAGAAGACGCCATCGCCAAGCCCCCACGGAAGTGCCCAACCGTCGCAATAGCAAATCGGATAATCCGCTTGGCCACGCCACCTGTCGACATGAATGACGCCGCCAGAATGAAGAACGGGATCGCAAGAAGCGTATAGTGCTGCGCCGAGTTAAAGAGCTGCAACGCTACTGATGACATAGAGTCATGCGAGAGGAACGCGATCACGATAATCGATGATAGCCCAAGCGAAACCGCAACCGGAACGCCGAGGAACAAGAGCCCCAAAACAAGGGCGAACAAAATTGTAGCAGCCATTATGAACGCTCCTCTTTCAAGACATCTTTGTTTTCAGCCACAAGCTCTTCTGCTTCGTGACCCGCAATAATCAATTCGCGTTCGCCCTTGATGATTTCAATCATCGCTTGCAAGGCACGGAAGCCAAGCAGACCAAGACCAACAGGGAGAATGAGGTAGGCCATCCAGCGCTTTACGCGCTCGTCCAATCCAAGCGGCTCTGAAATCCATGCGGGATATTTGAGATCCTCAAGACCGAGTTGGAGTTGGAACATTTTTGACCAATAGACAACCGCGCCACCCTTTGAGGAGACACCGAAGATTTTCATCCAGTCCACCGAAATCAACATGGCCGCATATAGGAAAGTGGCAGCCGCGCCAAAAATCGCGGCCGCGCGCAGCGCCCGCG